>NPIG01000146.1_pt1 | contig 77498 bp, 67 predicted proteins | sample 8637441 | NCBI WGS metagenome assembly NPIG01 (sample SAMN07420675, study PRJNA396082) | bioreactor metagenome | isolation source: sample BR6 brine-fed electro-methanogenic bioreactor BR | place: Japan: Kochi | collected 2016-06-14
GCGGCGTCGCTCCAATACTGCCGGCGGCGCAGGATCGGGCCGTTGATCAGGGTCTGGGCGTTGCTGGTTCGGCCCGAGGGCTTGCCGCGGGTCGTCCAGGCCCGATCGTTCCAGCCGACGGAGGCGGTCTGAAAATCGACCAGAAGGTCGCCCTGGCGCAGGATGGCCGATGCGACATGCAGGCGGTCCTGAAGTTCCTGCAGCTGTTCGGCTTCGGCGTTGGTGTAGCCGAGAGCGTTGCCGAGAATTCCGGCGATCATCGAGAGGCCCGGGAAGCGTCCCGTCGGGCTGTCCTCGTTGGAGGCGACAGCGCCGAAACTCATCAGCGGAGCCTCGAGATGGAGAAGAAGAACCTTCATTGGATCACTTCCCGGCCTTGGCGGCGAGAACGGCGTCATGGGCGGCGCGGGCGATATCGTCCAGGCTACCCGTCCGGGCGCCGGGGATTTCCGCGTCGTCGACCATGCTCGCCACGTGGCGCTCGCCCTTGAAGCCGCGCATCTTCTCACGCTTCTCGATATAGGCGGCCATCGCGTCGACCGAGGCCTTCCAGTCGGGCCGGACCGGACGATGGAAGGCGTTGACCAGATTGCAGGGCTGGCCGTCGCCGATCTCGACCATGACGAANNGTCGGCCTGCACGAAGCTGCCGGTTGCCGCGCGCTTGCCGTCGGGAGCGACGTCGGCGACGAGATGGATCAGGGTTTCGGCGGTCGCCGCCGCCATCTCGGCGTCGCCGCCGACATTGGCCAGCAGCTGATCGACGTCGATGGCGACGTAGCCGTAGAAGATGCCGCTGGAAAGCTCGCTGTCCCCCATGTGGGCGGCGCCCTGGAGAAGATCGTCGACGGAGGCGAAGAAATCGGTCTCGCTTTCCTGGCGATGGGTAGTGATCGAGTTGGCGACGGCGACGGCGGCGCGGATTTCGGCTTTCGAGTCGCCCGGGTTCATTCGCCCGAAGAGTGCCACATCGAGGCCGGCGTCGCGTGCCATCTGGGTCAGGTTGAGCTTCTGCTCCTTGATCAGATCCTTGGCGTAGGCCGCCGCGTCTTCCGGGGTCGTGCTGAGCGCGGCGACCTGTTCGGCGAGCTTCATCAGGTAGTCGATCTCGGCCTGCCCGAGGATGATGATCTCTTTGCGGTCGAGCGCCGAGAGAAGGGTATCGAGATCGCTGGGATCGAACTTTTTCTTGGCCCGGCTGCGCGGCTTCTTCGGCTGATCGTCCCCTTCCTCGGCGTTCTCGTCCTTTTTGTGGAAGTAGAGCTCGTCCTGGAAGGCGGCCAGGATGGTCACCACCATCAGCGGGTCGAAGCCGCGCTCGATCAGGGGCTCGGCCAGGCAGACGCGGAAGAGGGCGCGCGAACGGGCACTGGTCGGAGCGATCTTCGAGAGCGCGAAGGCGTCTTTGTGCTTGCGCCAATGGTATTTCAGGCACTGCGAGCTGATGCGGGTGCGCATTGCGCCGCCGAGGGAAATCTTCTTGGCAAGGCCCGTGTCGTCGCGGTTGATGAGAGAGGCGGGATAGCCGGTGAGCGAGTGGATCTGGACGAACATTCCTGAAGTTCCCTTAGTTGGCGGTGTAGTAGGAGCGGGCGATGGCGCGGCGGCTCTTGTCGGCCGCCTGGCCGTTGAAGAAGAGCAGGCCGACGAGATCGCACCAGTCGAAGGCGGCGTTCTTGGCGGCGAGGAAGCGGGCCATGCGCTCGAGGGTGTCGGTCCCATGCCGAGGATCGATGCGCAGCAGCTTGTTCAGGCGTGCCTCGGAGTATCCGGCCTTGGCCAGCACGCTTCCGAGACGACCGCCGTTGCGGTGATGATTGGGCTTCATGGTGGCCATGCCCTGCATGATCATGGCCCAGGCATTCTCCCAGCGCTCGGACTGGCGAAGCTCGGCCGGAACCGCTTCCTGGAGAAAGTTCCAGAAGGTGCTGCCGGCGGGGTTGGCCGGATCGAGCCGGCGCAGGGCGGCGGTGTCGCCGGCGTCGGCCCGGGCGACCATGCCCGACAGCTTGTTGATCGAGGCGATCAGGGAAGAGCGAAGGGTGTCAGGCATCGACGGCTTCCTCGTTGCGGGCGGCGTTGATCAGCGTCGCGATCTTGGCGTCGAAGACCGTCTCGGCACCGGCGATGGCCCGGTTGCGGATGTTGGTGGAGAGCGGCGTCGAGCGGATGGCGGTGTCCAGGGTCTGGCGGGCGGCGGCGATCAGCTTGTCCATCCAGGCCTTATGGCCGGCCTCGGCGTTGTTGATCCGGTTCCACAGGCTGGCGAAGAGGAAACCGCGCAACCGGATGGTCATCTGCTCCATGTGCGGCTCGACGCGGACCCGGCTGATCATGTCGTCGAAGTCGATTTTGCGCGATCCGCCCTGGTCGAGGCAGAAGATGGCCGGGCGCAGGGCGCGCTGCGTGACGTTGTGGATGTCGCCCAGCATGTCGCGCATGATGTCGCCGATGGTGTCGGCGTCTTCCGGCTTGCCGATCTCGAGCGCGACGCGGCCGGGAACCGGGATGATGAATTCGTTGAAGGTCGCCTTGCCCTCGCCGCCGGAAATACAGCGGAAGACGATGTAGAAGGTCTGGGCGCCGGCATCCTGGTCCTGCACGCGCTGGAGCAGCGCCGGGCGGTAGGAGCGGCCGTCGAAGAGCACGCGGGCCAGAAGCTCGTGGTCGATATGGGCCGGCGGATTGAACATGGCGCCGTTGGCCAGGTTGACCGGTGCCCAGGGATCGCCGATCAGTCCCTTGAGCCCTTCCTTCTTGTCGCCCGTGCTGATGCGGGTCGCCTTGGAGGCTCCGCGCAGGGCGATGAAGCGGCCCTCGTCCTGCGCGTCCGGGATCAGGCGGATGACGCGGGAAATCTCGATGAACCAGGGATCGAGGCGGGTCGGCACGATCTGGTCGCTGCCGTTCCACGGTTCCAGCCACAGCAGCTTAAGCCCGTCTTTCGCCTTGAGGCCGTTGTCGGCAGCGACGGCGGCGTGGTTCTTCACCATGACGGCGACGTCGCGCTTCCAGTGCGGGCCCGGCCGCAGGCTGGTGGTGAGCCCGACGAAGGGCCGGGCCGAGTAGCCCGACGACATGCGGGCGACGCCGTAATTGCCCTTGCCCGCGTACTTCGCCAGCGTCTGGTAGGCGATCAAGGTGAACATCCAGTCGTCGGGACGCCCCTTGACGTTGCGCGAACGCTTGATGGCGTGGTTGCGCGAAGTCACGATGATGTCGATGTCGTCGTGGCATTCCTCGCGGTGCTTGAGGCTCTCGGCGGCTTCGCCGGCAAGCGGCGCCTGGAGGAAGGCCGGTTTCGCGACATCCTCGATAGCGAGATGCCAGGGCTCGTCGCCGGGAAATCCGGCCGTCAGGCCGCGCAGAAGGTCGCGCCAGGTTTCTTCATCTTCCGGGATGCCATCCTGCCCGCCGGTGACGAGAGCCATCGCCGCCAACTGACAGAAAAACATGTGGGCGGCGTGCCGGTGGTGGGGGCGCAGCCGGGGAAAATCCTTGATGCGATCGGCGGCGAGGCCGGCCAGAACACCCGGAAGGGTGACCGAGGTCTTGCCGGTGTCGGTCGCGATGGTGATCAGGTTTTCGGTCAGAAGGTTCATGACGTGTCTCTCAGGCAAGGTTCAGTCCGAAGCGGTCGTAACCAAGATGCGCCGGTTTCGACTTGCTGGTCGGCTTGCGCTTGGGGCGCGTGCCGAAGGTGAAATGGATGGCGTGGCCCGGCACAACATCGACGACGACCGGGTCTTCGATACCGCCGGTCGACATCCAACCGGGAATCCGCAACTCGGTGACGTCGTTGCCGAAGGGCGAGACGAAGGTGTTTCCGAAGACGGCCAGGGAGTCGTCAAGCCCGAGCCGGGTGCGGACGTTGATGTCGATCTCGCCCTGGATGTTGGCGATTTCGCCGAAGCCGTGGCTGGTATCGAGCAGGGCGTTGCGAGCCTTCTGCTGCATGGAGTAGATTTCCGTCTCGCGGGTCGCGCCATGCGCCTGCCAGAGGCTCTGCAACTGGTTGGTGATGACGTCGAGCGCTTCCGGATGTGTGGTCATCTCGACGAGTTCCCGGTTCATCGCCGGAATGACGAAAGTCCGGTGCTTTTCCATCTCCCGCCAGGTCGCCTCGATGATGCGCAGATCGGGATAGGCGTTGCCGAAGCCCCAGCGGGGATCCTCGATCAGGAAAGCCAGGTTGCGGCGCTCCGGAACGAGGACGGTCGCCTTGGCCGTCTTGTAGCCGCGCGGCCGGTTAGGACGGTCGTGGCGGTGCAGCCGGCCGAGCCGCTGCAACAGCACGTCCATCGGGCACAGGTCGGTAATCAGCCGGTCGCAGTCGATGTCGAGGCTCTGCTCGACCGTCTGCGTGGCGACCAGGATCATCGGTTTCTGCCCGCAGCCCTTGCCGAAGGCATCGACCACGGCGTTGTCCAGATCGACGCGGTCGGGAGCGGCGAAGCGGCTGTGATGGGGCGCGACGACGCCTTTGCAGGTAAAGAGAAGATGCTGTTTGCCGGTGTCCTCGGCCAGCGCCTCGATGGCGGCCAGGGTACGGGTCACCTGATTGACCGTGTTGCGGATGATCAGGACGCGCGCGCCGCGCGACGCGTGATCGAGAGCGAATTTCGCCAGATGCTCGACGTCGCCTTCGGCGATCCACGGCTTCCGCTCGATCACCACCTTGCGATCCTTGCGGTTCGGGGTCACGGGAAGCACGATGCGCGCTCCCTCTTCCCCGGCGTAGGAAATCTGCGGATAGGGTTCCTTGATGGCGTCGGCCAGTGGCGGCAGTTCTTCCTTGAAGTATCCGGCGCGGGCGACGGCGCCGAGGGTGGCGCTCATGATCATCGCCAGGCCGCCCATTTCGACGTGGCGGCGGATCAGCTTCTCGCAAAGAATGTGCATGTAGGGGTCAGAGGCATGAACCTCGTCGACGATCAGCATCTGGCGGGCCAGGGCCATGGCTCGAAGATGGGCATGCTCGATGCGGATCACGCTCATCAGGCACTGGTCGATGGTGCAGACGCAGACCGGCGCAACGAGGAACCGCTTCGAGCTTGCCGCCGCCCAGGCTTCCTGCCCGACATCGCGGTCGGACCAGAGGATTTGCCAGTTCTTGAGCCGGATGCCGTCCGTATGATTGATCCGGAGATATCCGGGAACACCCATGACGACCGGCGGCGCGTCGTCGCCGAACAGGCGCTCCATGGTGTCGGTGATCCGGTTCTGCATCTGGATTGCGGCGGCGCGGGTCGGCAAGGCGAAGACCAGTCCGGAAACGAGGCCGATGGCATAGCGGCGCAGCCACTGGATAATGGCCGCTTCCGTCTTGCCGCTGGCGGTTTCCGAGTCGAGAAGAAGCAATCCGCCGCCCTGCGGAAGCGGAACGTTGGCGATTGCCTGCTGCATGGCGTTGGGCTTCCATCCCTTGGGCAGGACGGCTTCCGGCGCCAGCTGCTTGCCGTTCAGGTTCGCGGCCGCGTTGTGCATCAATTTCAGGTCTTCGATCATCTGCTTCGCCTGCCGGCGGGCGAAACGGTAGCGATCGATTTCGGCATGGCCATAGGGGAAGTTCTCATGCGACGAGGCGAACCAGTCGGCAATCATGAGAAGGCCGGCGAACATGTGCTGGAAAAGAGGGTTCGAGGGAAGCGCCTCGGGTTCCTCGTCATAAGCCTGCGGCAGAAAATTGCGCGCGGCGATGGCCAACTCGTCGAGCCCCCGGCGCGGATCGAATTCCTTGTAGGTTTCCCACTGGCGCGCGATGGCCTTGCGCTCGGTGGTCGTTTCGGGCAACTGGATCGGCAGGCCGTGATGGGACAGGACGGCGAGAAGAAGATCGGTTGCGGCGCGGCTGCTGCCGGTCCATTCGGTGATCCGGGCGAAATCGCAGGCCGCGCAGAAATCACGGGTCAACTCCCCGCTCAGAAGCTCGATCGCCTCGAAGGTATGCCCTCCCTTCGCCGGCTTGTCGGCGTCGGGGAGGATATGAGCGGCGAATGCCGGGTTGGTCTTGGCGACGTCATGGAAGAAGCCGATGAAGGCGAGCCGGGCGATCTGGATTTCGGAAAGGTCGGCACGTTCGCCCGCGCGGGCGAGACGCCCCCGGATGTTCGGCTCCTGGAGCAGCGCCTCGATGCAGGCGGCGACGTCGATGCAGTGATGGCTCAACGGATGCCAGGCATTGATCGCTCCGGCCTTGCGGTCGACGAAAGCCTTGCCCCAGAAACCGGGCCGAACCGGTTTTTGGGAATTGGGCTTGCTGTTTTTGACCGTTTCAGACATTAATTTTACCGTTGTTCCGTCAGTAAATACCGTTTAACCAGCGTGTCCTACGACAAATATGGGTTCACTCCCGGCGTTTGACCCAAAAAAACGAAAAAATATTTTAATCAGTGGGTCTAAATACTAATATTGTTTCAAGCTTGGGACACCATGCCCCAGAACTGGGACAGTGAATACGATATAGGTTTGAATTTTTCCGGTGAACCATCCGTAAAAACCGATCCAATATCTTTTTTGTCCGTATTGTTGCGTTCCGGTTTTTCGCGTTTTACGGAAAATGCGGTTTCTGTCGGGAGAGCCTCGGCTCTCCTCCCGCGTACGGGAATAAGGACATAAAAAAAGTTCCCCCGGGAACTCCTTGATAACTCTTGAAAACCATACCGATGGTTGTGCTGCTTATGACTTTGAGACTTGAGCATATGCTCGAACGGAGCCATCTCGAATACAAGAGAGACACCATCCTCCGTGCCGCTCCTTTGGCTCAATTACGATCCGGCGCAGAAAGCCTCGTGCTTCCCGCGAACGGTCTGCGGCACGCTTGAAGGAAGAATCCATGCGTACAGACATCGACCCCGCACGCCTTTCCCTTCCCTTTGAAGAAGTGATGGGATTACTGGAAAATCTGCCGGAAGACTGCATCGCCACGGCCCTTCGCCTGGTCGCCTACCACATGGCCAACGGCCATGGGATCCGCGACGACGAAAAGACCGCGAACCACCTTGGGATCCATGGGCGCCGCTGGAACAGGATGCGCCGGGACTTGGCGGCAGTGTTCGACGTCGAAGGTGGTGCCTGGGTTCTGCCGGCTCTCGCCGAAATTGAAAAAGATTTGGTCGAAAAAGTCGAGAAGAGGCGCGCTCGCGCTTGCCGCGGGCGCGCCGGGAAGAAGGCTTCGAAGCCTGCATCCAAGGTCATCGAGATTCCGACCCGTGAGGCCGCTTCGGCGATGGCGGCCGCCAAGCCCGCGCGGGCGCAGGTGTCCGATCTCCAATCGAAACCGATTCCGGAGCAAACGAAGCCGGCTTCGCCACAGCGTCCGCTTCGCAAGGGCGAGCAGGCGACCCTGTTCGGAGGCCCCTCGCGTCCGGCGGCGGCGCGCGATGATGCTAAGGATCTGATGGGAGAAACCTGGAAGCTGGCCATCAAGCTGCTTGCCGATGCCGGCAAGGACGAGGGGGCGGCCCGGCGCTTCATCGGAATGCTGCTTCGCGACTGGGATGCCGGTTTCGTCATTACGGCCATTCAGATGACCGCCAGCCGCGGCGAGGGCGTTGCCGACCCGATGAGCTTCATTCGCGGCATTCTCAAAAAGTACCCGCGTAAGGGTGACAATGCCTCGACGGCCGCATCGCCGGCCAGGGCATCCAACGGAAAGGGCCCGGCACCCGAGAAGCCGTTCAGACCCCTGGCCTCGGCCAAGACCCTTGGGCTCAGCGAAAGCAAAGTGGAGCGGATTCGCCGGAACAACCGGACCGTTCATAAATTCAAGTTCGTCGACGGGCCCCCGGTTCCGGCGATGGCTGGAGGAAACGCGAAATGACGAGGAATCATCCCGGCCAGGGCCGCCGCCAGGAAACCGCGGACATCGTTCCGTTCCAGGGCGATTCGCGTGCCGCCCGCATGGTTGCCGATACCGGCCTCGAGGCGCAGATTATCGGAGCCGTGCTGGCCAATAACGGCGCGTTCGTAGAATGCGCCGACCTGATCGAGGAGCACTTCAGCGATCCCGTCCATGCCGAGTTGTGGAAGACGGTTTCCGGAATGATCGCTTCTGGGCTCGCCGCGACGCCGGCCACCTTGGCCGTATCGCTGGGCGACGAGCGTCTCCATGCGTTCGGTGGACGCGAATTCCTGAGCGGGCTGGCGGCCATGGGTGGCGCCATTGCGCCGGCGCTCGGCGCCGCGGTGGAAAAGCTTCGCGAATACGCCCAGTGGCGCCGCTACGGCGTCCTGAGCGACGAGATGCGCAGCTGGTCCGTGGATCCTGCGATGAGTGCCGACGAGGCGCTGTCGGCTCTGATCCGCAAGGCGCAGGAGGCCATGGTCGCCGGCCGCAGCACGGCGCGTACGAAGAGGGATGTTCTTCGGGAAACGCTCCATGAAGCAATGGAATACCGCGATCCGGTGTCGACGGGGATCGAGGCGCTCGACTTTCTGTTGCATGGTGGCCTGATGCCAAGGCGGATGACCGGCATCTCGGGGTTTTATGGCCGCGGAAAGACGATCCTGGTCGGTACGATCTCGAGCAATCTCAACGTCGCCGGCGTCAAGCACATGGTCATTCTACTCGAGACGCCTCCCGACGATGTCGAGTTGCGCGATTGCGCCCGTCGGCTCAACATGAACGCCGCCCAGCTTCTCGATGCCGGCGATCCGGATCACGATCGTTTCGTGGCCAATGCCGAAAACTATATCGACCAGGTGCCGGAGAATACATGGTACGAGTACGTCCCCGGCGCGACGATCGACCAGATCGAGCGGATGATCATCCAGGGCATCTACCGCAACGGCATTAAGGGTTTCATCCTCGATTACTGGCAGCTCATCCGCGGGCGCGAAAAGGGCCAGACGGAGGAGAACCATCTGCGCGAATGCGCGAACCGCCTGGCCGCGCTTTGCCGCCGGCACCGCATCTGGGGTCTGATCACCGCCCAGTGCGACCAGCACGGGTTGCTGCGTTACTGCCAGGACGGCCTCAACATCGCCTGCTCGCTTCTCGTGCGGATGGTGCGCGAGGAGAACGACAGCACGGCCTACTTCACGACCGAGAAGTCGAATTACAGCCGGTATGCCGACAGCGGCAGCGCCTCGACCCCGTCCGTCGCCTTCTCGATGGCCGGGCCGCATTTCGCCAATCTCTCGGCGGAGGACATGACCCAACTCCTGCACGATCAGGACGACACGGAGTTCGAGGTCTGAGATGTGGAATCCCGAAGATGTTCCAGAAGTCGCGGCGGATGCCCAGGCGTTTCTGCGTCACCGGACGAAAGTCCGCCGCGAGGTGACGATTCCGCCCCGCCTCGTCGATCCCAGAAGGGAAGCACGAAAGGCGGTCGTCAGGTTGCCGGTCGCGGGAAAAACCATAGTCGATGCTCTGACTCTTGCGGCAATCATCTTTTGTGTCCTGGTCGCCGGAACGGAGATTGCGAAGCTGATCCTCTTCTGACCTGGCGCGCTCCATTTCCGGGGCGAGAACCCATATCTGCTGAAACAAAGGAATTCGTGCCGTCGTCATCTGCCGAGCGATGGTCGCTGAAACGATTCAGGAGAAACCTATGTGTAGGTTCTCGATCGGCGGTCTTGCTTGCGTGTTATTTTGCTCTTCTTCTGCTCCCCGCCTGTCAGACGACGGCTCCGCTTCCCGTCGGGGCGGCCGAAGGTCCGGCCGACTGGTTCCACAAGATGCGGTGGATGTCGGGAGACGAGGCGTTTGCCTATATCGAGCGCAAGGGCTATGCGCCCGTTCCCGGAAACGAACTCGAGAGCCTGATGTCGGGTAACCGACTGCGGTACGAAAGCCAGGACTATGCCTGGGATTTTTCTTTCCATCCGGATCGATCGTTCTTCTACCGGGCGACCAGAACGCCGGCCGGACAGCTGACGGTGCACGAGGGCACATGGCGCATGGCGGAGAAGGGGTTTTGCTATTCGGTCCTGCGTTCGAACCATCCGCGGGTGAATGTGCGTAAACAACCCGCGACTGAAGTCGCAGGCTTTATGGTAAGGCGGGAGCAGGGCTGCTCCCTTCTTCCACATTCGGCGTGTCTACAGCCGCCGTTGACGGGACGACGGTCCCGCCAATCCGGGCAAGATTTCGACCAGCATTGCAGTCGGCGTGCGCCCGGAGACCACAGTGTTCACACACGAAACGATGTCTGGCGCGGCGGCCGAGCCGGCCGCAGCGTGAGCAGGTCTGACTGGTGTAGGCCGGGTCGACGAACTCGATCTCGATGCCCGCGGCCGCGGCCTTGTAGGCGACGAAGTCCTGGAGCTGCCTGAAGGCCCAGCGATGGAGCCGTCCCCGCATGCGCCGGCCCGCCTTTATACGGGAGCGGATGTGGGTGAGATCCTCCAGGGCGATCTTGCCGGTGCCGGTATTCATGGCCTCGGCGACGATGGCCTTGCTCGTTTCGTGGTTGATCTGTCTGACGCGCCGCATCTCCTTGCCGGAGACCTGCCTGAGCTTCTGTCGAGCGCTCTGGCTGCCGTTGGACTGAAGACGGCGGCGATGGGCAAGGTGCTTGTCGCGCCGATGGCGCAGATCCCCGCCGCCGAAGACCTTGCCCGTGCTTGTGGCGGCGAGATTGTTCTCCCCGACGTCGACGCCCATCACCGGGCCCGAGGCCGGCGGAACGGNNGCCCCGGCGACGGACCAGTTCCGCTTCCCTGGGCTGGCCGGAGGCCAGAATGCGGCGCTGGTGATCGCCGAGAAGAAGGGGAACCCGTATCCGGCCACCGAGGGTGTAGAGCGTGATCTCCTCGTCCTTCAGCGTGTAGGTGCGCTTGTCGAAATGGACGCTGGCGCGATCGAACCGGATCTCCGGGACATCTCCATCCCCGGCAATGCGGCCCAGCTCTCTCTGGGAGCGGTACGCCTTGCATACCGCGAAGATGGCGTTGCAGATCATCTGGCTGCCCAGAGGAGTTTCGGTGCGCAAGCTTCCGTAGCCGAGGTGATGGAGGGCGACCCGGTTCCAGCAACGATGCTCGCGCACCATCGGAACGAGCCGGTTGCAGCCCTCGGCGAACGCCGCCTGCAGGGCGACCAGCGCCGCGTGCTGCGCCGGCGAGATGCCGAGCTTGATCGAGGCGGTGCGCATCATGGCTCAGCGCCTCTTCGTGACATGCTCGGGGCGTTCGATATGTTCCGGTTTCGGTTTGTGGCGCCATCGACCATACTGCCCGATATAGTCACATGGTGTGATTTACAAGGACGCAATTCCTCCCCTAACTGAAGTCAGAGGTTTCCTTGCGTTGATTCTATGAAGGCGTCCTGGGTCAAATCGACGCGCGCCATGTCGGGCCCGTCGGATCCGTAATAGTACGGGTAGCTTCCGCCACCATAGGGAACGGAATTATAAGCGGCCATCGCCGCCGGGGAGACGGCAAGCATGCTTGTCGCGGCGATGCCGAGAAATACCAGTCTAGTGTTTGGTTTCATGATGCTTTTCCAGAATTATCGGGTTTTCTTCTATCCAAAGGAAACGGTCTTTCTGAAAGGATTTAGAAGAGTTTGGATTCTTGACATCCGGGAAAGGGGATTTGTTCCATAAACAGAGCGGGGCCGCACTTGCGGCCCCGTTTATGAAACACCGGACGTTTGACTATTCGGCTAGAGCCTTGCCGAGTTCGGCGTTGAGCGGCAAGCCGATCGCCAAGTAGGCGCGGCCAAGCCAGCTACCCTCTTCCTCGAGCCCGGCCTGGCGGGCCATCTCCGACATCCAGGGCTTGGCCAGAACATGGGTGACGGCGGTCGCGGTCGCGGACTCGCTCATCAGCCTTGCCACCGGCTTGCCCCAGAAATGATAACCGCGCATGACGTCGGGCGAGAGCGACTTGCCGAAGGCGTCGTCGGCGGCGTAGAGCCCGGCATCCATCAGGCCCTGGCGAAGCAGCTCGGTGCAGATGACGGAATCGCCGCTTCCGCTTCCGCCGGTGTCGTTCGGGCATTCATTGGAGACGGGATCGGGGTCGCATCCGCAGGCCGCTGCGGCTTCATCATGGTCATTGTAGTCGGCGATGCCATCGCCATCGATATCATAACCGGTGCCGGAAGTCTGCGGCGGCGGTGGCGGCGGATCGCATTGGCCACTCAGGGTTTCGCCTGCCCAGGAGCCGACGGTGTCGGGATCCGAAATTGGTCCTGTTGATCCGCAGGTATAGCGGACCGTCAGATTATAGCCGAAGACCTGCTCGAAGGTATCACCGGGCCGACCGAGTTGATCGATCGAATAGGATCCGCCGCAAGGGCTGGTGACGGTAGCGAGCCCGCAGCAGTGATCAAGGAAGGATCCGTCGGGATCGGCCTGGCGAAAGGCCCGCCATTCCTCGGCGGTCGCGAAGGGCACCATGAGGTCTCCTTCGGTCTCGGGGTTCGAGACGTAACGGCAGAAGCCGAATTTGTCGACGAACGCGTCCTGTCCGAGATCGATCCGTGCCATGTCGGGACCGTCCGGTCCATGGTAGTGGGAATAGGTTCCGCCGCTGTAGGGTACGGTATCCTGGGCGGCCATAGCTGCGCTCGTCGACAGAAGCATGCCGCCGATCGCTAGAGAGAGGGCGCGTTGCGTTTTCATTTTGATCCCTGAGCCTCGTAGTAAAATGGTCTTGATTGTTCGGCATTGAGGGATGTAGAGGCATTTCGGCGTTTGCCATCGAAAAAAAATGAACGTTTTCGGGTGTGAATGGAAAACGGCCGGCTCCGAAGAGCCGGCCGCATTGTTCGTTGGATGCCTGACGATTAGCGGAATCGGCGGCGGTCGCCAGTTTCCGGATCCATGACGATGGTTCGGAGCGAAGAGCCTTTCTCGTCGGTCAAGCTCACGACGATGTCGCCGTCCTGGTTTTGTTCGACATTGCCGACCTTGATTCCGCCGCGGTCCATCATCTCGAGCTTGCGCTCGAAGAAAGCGTGCGCTTCCTGGGTGTCGACCTTGCCGTCGGCGAGCGCCGCGGCCTTGAAGCCTTCGTGGAAGAAGAAACCGAAACCGGGACCGCTGAACGAGCCGCCGGAAAATCCGGGACGCGTCGGATGATGCGGGTTGGTGTTATGCCATCCGAAGCCGTGTCCGTGTCGGCCGTGATGCGGACCGTGGCCGCGGCCGAAGGGACGATCCCAGCCCTGGTTGCGGTGCCTCGGGCCCATGCCGCGGCTCATGCCGGGGTCCCGCTCGCCGAAACCGGCTCCCTGCATCATCGGGCAGGGCATCTTGTCGGGCGCGGCTTCGGCGAACATCGGGCCGGGCCCTCGAAAACCGCCCCCGGGACCGTTGCCGGCAAGGGCCGGGGAGGCGGCCAGGATAAGGCATCCGGTTGTCGCGGCGGCCAGGGAGAGAAGGAAGGATCTGGTTTTCATGGCTGCAAACTCCTTGAATTGCGTTATTGCCTCATTCAGGGAGTTGGATCCGGTTTGTAACCGGAATGTGTCGCCTTTGCGGGAAAAGTGTAAGCGAATGTTTCAGGGCGCGGGTCATGCAGCGAGAATCATGAGTCGTCCGGCGGCGGTTTCGTGCATGGTCTCGAAGCCGTAGCTCTCGTACCAGGCCTGAAGATCGAAACCTGGAGCCTGGGTCTCATGAAGGTCGGCGAGCAGAAGAATGGCTGTTGCGGACTGATTGAAGGTCTCGTCGAGAAACCGGGCCATAAGATCGTTGCCGAGCCCTTTGCCGCGACTGGCCTCGTCGACGTTGATGTTGTCGAGAAAACCGAGAAATTCGTGCTTTTCCCGAAGAACGGCGACAAGCGCCTCGTCGCGGATGTCGTGCCGCCGGAGGAAATTCGGCAGTTGCTCGGCCCGCGCGGCCGCGACATAGCCTTCGGCCGAGCCGAAATCTTCCGTCACGACGATGAGAATAGGCTCGGATCTTCCGGACATGGCGTCAGGCCGCGATGTCGATGAAGTGGCGGAGGCTGCGCAGCCGGTAGATAGGATCGGACAGCCAGTCGTGATCGGATGGCCGCGGATGGGTTACGCCGGCGTCCCTGGCGTCGATGACGGTAGTCAACAGGTTGACGATTCGTTCTGCCCGGTCAGGGTCCGTGATGTTAACCAGCTCGGCGCCGGCAAGGTTGAAGAAGGCCAGGTATTCAACCGGGTCGAGGTTGTCCTGGGCGATCGCCGCCATCTCGCTTCTGTAGCGGCGCATTTCCGCCTTGTCTGCCTGTTCCTGTCCGGGCGGAAAATAGGCAGGCGGGCGCGGGTAGAGATAGCTGGTGAAATCGGCTGGGAGCCGGCCGGAGACCAGGTCAACGAGGTCGCGATCATTCCAGAAATATCCCTGGTTGAGATCGCTTTCCGAAGCCGGCAACTGATCATAGGATTCGCCGGCATAGTGACGGGCGACGACGATCTTGAAACCGCTGTGGTCGGCCAGATTGTCGAAGCTGCCGACCCGGCCGTAGCCGTCATAGCTGCCGCGGATCCTGTCGCCGTTGGCGAACAGGGCGACGGCTTCGCTCAAATGGCGGACTTCTTTTGGCCAGTCGACGAGATCGGTCAGGATAGGCAGTTTCGTCTTGGCACAGCGCCATGAGAAGAACCCCATGGAAGGATGCTCCCGTTTCTGTGGAAATTCCGGAGGAAAATATGTGGACAGCAGGAACGATGCGGTGGACGCCCGGGATTCCGCGCAAGACCGGGTCGGGGTCCCGAAATGCCGGAGTCGTGGAAAGCGGGGATATCCGGGTAATCGTCAAGCTGATTGCGGCTTCACGCTTTTGAGTGCTTCGACGGTTTCGCGTGCCGTTTCGAGGGTCATTTCGGGAAACGGCAGAAGGGTTCCGGAAGCATCTCTCGGCAAGTGATCTTCGCAGATGAGCGCCGGATGCTCGATGAGCCATGCGACGAGTTCGGGAAGTGACGTTCTCCGGTTTTTCGGCGGCTCCGGCCAACCCTCGCGGTGGCTCGGTTCCGGCTTTGCGGGTATCGGAATCATCGGCTGCACGGCGATGCCGCTTTCGAAATCGTAGAAGTCGTCATGGATCGAGAAGAATTCGCCGAACCGCGAGAGCAGGGCAAAGAACTCGGCCGGGCGCAGGGCGAGGCAGATCAGCCGACGAAGTTCGCTGACGGTGAGCGGGATCTGGATGTTGTCTTCCTGGAAGATCACCCCGGGATGACCGGAAAGAAGACTGGTCGTGCAGGGCTGCCATGTTTTCGGCAATTCGTCATGATAGGCGACCGACGTCAGGCCGTTGGGCGTGAAATACTGCACGCCTTTCCCGGTCTGGATGCGCAGATCGAGGGCGGTGAGGCATTTCCTGTTCCGGTTGCGGGCCTGGGTGTCGATGACGAGACCATGGTAGAGCTTGTTCATTGGATTCTCCGTGGAAAGGCCCGGGAACGTCGGAAATACGCAGACCTGCCGAAAGGCAGACATGATCCTGACCTATCCCGCTGCAGGTGTTCAAGTCTGTCCTCGGCGAAAAAGGACAAATGGAGGTGTCGTTTTCGATGTTCCCGCGTGGGATCGGGGGTGGACGGCACGGCCTTCGGGAACAAGATTTTCCGGTAGATCACCCTGGTTCCGGAAAGCCGAAAAGAATGAAACAGAAGAACAGGCCCGGCGCGACGCGTGGCGCAACCGGCGAGGAAAAAAACAGGAAAGCCGTCGTCTTCCTGAGTTCGGACGATCTGAAACGGGCGTCGCAGTTCCGCAAGGATCCGTCGCGCCCGGAAGATCTGGAGTTCTGGTGCGCCGAGGTCGAGCTCGATATTCGCTGGCTCAAGAAAACGATCGAAAGCGAGGGGTATCGGCAGTTTGGGTCGCTGACCAAAGCGACCGAGATGAGAAGCCATCTCGAAGACCGTTCGCTGGTGGTGTTCGACGAACGCGCGTTCGATCAGGTGATGGCGGCGTCGGAAAATCCCGAGATCGGACGGGATCGTGTTTTCTTCGTCAGCGAGTGGGCCGAACAGTGCAGCCTGGGAAAATTCCGGAGCCTGGTCGAGGCGATAATCGGGGTCTACGGTATCGACGTGACCCAAACCGATGATCCAGCGATCTGCATGATCGAGACAGTGCATGAACTGATCAGCACGATGATCGAGCGTAGCCAGGAAGGGAGCGGACAGGGATATTTCGATGTGGTGGCCGGACGCGCCGTCAGGACGGAGAAAAAGCCGGCTCCGGGAAAGACCCCGGAGATATTGCCGCCGGTTTTGGTTCCGGCCGAAGAAGGAGCTCCCGTCCTGCAGCCGGAACCGGCTCCTCGAGCCGAATCCTCGGGGAAGACAGGACTGTGGCGTTCCGCCGATCCGGGGCTGAAACTGGTCAGCGTCACGCGGAATCTCGAGCGGGCTTTCGCGGACATCCTCGGCGGGCGATCCTTGGACGGCTGCCCGGAGCGGGATCTCGAGGTTCTGAGCCTGATTTCCGAGCTTTCGGCCTCGGCGGCGCGTATGGTTCTTATGGATGCGAAGATGCATGCTCTCGCATTCGAGCAGGGGCATCTCGATCTGTTCGTTGCGAGGACGCGGCGGAACGAGGCTTTTGACGAACTGCTGCGGCGCCGGACGGCAACGCCGAACGGGGATGAACCCGCTGCCGAGCCGGTCAATCGGGAATGACGATATGGCCGTGTTTTCGGGCCAGATCCTCGAAGAACGACAGCGGGCGGTCGCGAGGATCGAATTCATCGTCGCGGACGAGTCGCCCGCCATTCTGGGAAACCGCGATTTCGACGTCGATCAGATCGATTTCTCCCGCTTCGGGTGAGCCGAATCCAAGGTCGGCAAGACCGTAATAGGTGACGAACTGAAAGTGATCGTGATCGCCGCGCTGGCCGGAGGCGACGCGTTCGGCAGTGATCAGCCAGGAGGCCGGCCCCATCGGGTCGAAAAAGCGGACGACGGGAACATGGTCGCCGGAAAATCCTTTTGGATCCTGGGTTCCGTTCCGCAACAGGCGGGCTTCCTGCTCGTCGGTCAGTAGAGGCTCGCGATCGAGAAATGAGGCATGTGGCTCGGTCATCGGTGGGCTCCGGTCGTCTGGTTCTCTTCTATGAGATATTGGTTCGGAATGGGAATCTCAAACGCGCGTTCTGCCGTCGAATGAACGCGGGGAATGAGATTTCCCCGATCGTGGGATGAAGGCCGGAACGGAACGAATATCTTTTTCAATAAACAACGCTTTTGGCCTTCGCGGCAATTGGAAACCAGAGACGCTCGATGAAAACCTTGATTCCCCTGCAGGACCGGTGCGTAACCGAAATGGCCGGTCTGGTGACAGCCGGCTCCAACGTTCTGCTCGTCGCTCCCACCGGTGTCGGGAAGACCGGCATGGCGCTTTCGCTCGCCGCACGGGTCGGCGGTAGCGGAGGCCTGGGGAAGGTCATGATTCTCACCCACCGGCGCAAGCTGTTCTCGCAGATCGTCGAAACCGATGCCGAGGAATGGCTGGAATCACCGGTTGGACGGTTCGCGGCTCTTGACGAGGGCGGTATCGACCAGCGTCCCGATATCGTGGTCGCGATGGTGCAGACTGCGGCGGCCCGGGCCTCGGACCTGGCAGGATACGGCCTGGTTATCATCGATGAGGCACATCATGCCAGGGGCGAGGAGGAAGGCGAGGATCCTACCGGCGATTATGAAATCGTGCTGGCGGCGCTCGAGGCCGCGAATCCGCTACTGCGCGTCGTCGGACAGACGGCGACACCGTTCCGGGCCGACGAGAAGGGCCTGAACCGGCGTGTCGCGGATGCGTCCGAGGTGGTGATAACTTATGGCGAGGCGATCGCCGCCGAGCGCATCCTGATGCCGAGAACCGTGCGTCCCGCCTACCTTCTGAAAAACGGAAAAGCGCCCGGTGAGATGGTTGCCGAATTGATCGACAGGCGGGGATATGATCTCGCGCAGGCCGAAATCGGCTCTCTTCTGCAGCAGCTGCGGCGCGATGATTTCCATGCGATGGTGGCTCGCGATCTCTGGGACGGCAACAGGGTGCCGCGGACACTCTGCTTCACCGATACGGTTTCCGAGGCGCGCGATTTGATGCGAGCCTGCATCGATATCGGGATCGAGGCGCGGCTGGTCGCCGCCGAGAATGGCGCGCGAGCCAACAACAAGGCGTTTGATGACTATGAATCGGGGATTGCCCCGGTTCTCGTTTCCTGCCGAATGATTGGGGAGGGGTACAATGTTCCGGACACGGAACGGGTCGTTACCCTGAACCGGAACACGACGCGAGCCTGGTACGCGCAGATGATCGGTCGCGCGATGCGGGCGGGGCACGGCAAGAAGGAGGCCGCGGTCACGGATTACGGCGCGAGCTCCTTTTTCTTTGGCCGGCTCGAGGATCAGATCGGTATGCAGTCCGTGCGCTCGGCCTTGGCCTCGGCAACAAACAAGGATCGTCTCGAGCGGGTATTGCTGGATTTTGGCGTTCGGGCCGGGCGCGGCACGGGCGTGGTGGTTTTCCCCTCGAAGGAAAAGAGCTGGTTCGTGGCCGCCGAGAAGACCGGATTCGCCGTCTTCGAGCGGTCCGGAATGGCCGGCAGGGACAGCGTCAACCGCTCGTCGGGGAACCTGATCCACCGGATTCGCAATGGCCGGGACTCGCTGGTCTGGTCGCTCGAGGATCTGGCGGGCCTGATGTTGGAAGAGACGAAGACGAATGAGGCCTGGCATGCTTCGACGATGACGCCTTGCGAGGAGGGCAAGGGGGACGGCGCGATTACGCGGCGTCGGCAGATCGGGCTTGAGGATTTTCGCGAGGCCGCGGGCTCGCTCGAAAAATTCCTCGGCCGGCGTTTCGAGGCCGAACCGGCCAGGAGCGGGGGTGCTCCGTCTCTTGACGAAAAATCGACTCGCGACGGCGAACCGGCCATGGAGGCTTTGATCAGGCGCATGGAGACGCCGGGAACGGATCTTGTCGGCGTGCGGCGGGGATTTGATGCACTCGTCGCGCGGAGCGAGGGGAAGGAAATCCTGGTTGCGGCGGCGCAGGCGGCGGGAATTTTCGCGCGCAAGATCCAGGGGCCCCTGAAGCCGAAATGCCAGGCGATCTTTTCTTCGGTGATCCAGGGAGGCGATCGGAAGAATGCAAGGCAACTGGGCGCCGAGGATCTGAGCCGCCGGCTTCGCAAGACGGCCGATCTGATGGCTGATGTCAGCGACTATTTCGTCGATCGCGGACAGATCGGCGAATCAAATCTTGCCGATGTCGTGTATGACGCCTGCGACAAGGTCAAGGCTCTGTCCGAGCGGTCTGCGAATGCGCCGCGGGTGACCCGCGAGATGGCGGAGATGAGAGCCTAGGCGGCTTCGCGGTTAGCTTTCCAGCGGGCATAGGCGTTCGGCATGCAGACCGAGCAGGGGCGGTAGCCGGCGGCGATCGCTGTTTCCTCGTCGGCGAAGAAGACCCGGAATTTTTCGTAGTGGCCTTTGGCCAGCCAGTGAGCGGCGCTGGGGCAGTCCAGCCGGCCGTAGATTCTGTGCTTGCTGTGGCCGCCGAATTTGCCCGGGACTGGGCTGAGATATTCCTTGTTGTCGCGGTCGCGAAGACGATAGAGCTTGGACGATTTCAGGATGGCGTATGCGCTTTGCGGCATGAATTGATCCGTTGTTTCGGAGGCGGTGTTTTTACGCTCTCCAGTATACGGCGCAACGAAACCGACCGGAAGGCCGCTTTCGGAATCGACAGGCGCTTTCCGTCGTTTGTGTTCCCGGAAAAAGCGCCGTCGGAAGAGATCAGGAAGCGCTCTTGAACTCGATCCTGTTTTCTTCGAGCAGCGCCTTGACGCGATCGAGATCATTTTTGGGGACGGTCACGATCAGGATTTCATGGTCGCGAGCCTTGCGCCACTTGCGGATGACGGTGGCGAGATCCATGGTTTCCTCGTCTCGCGACACGGGCCTGGTGCCTTGATAGGCGAGGTAGCCAAGATCGCGTGTGTCATAGGTCTTGTCGGGGTCGAGAAGGAAATTGCCCTCTTCGTCCATGACGCGGACGTTCCCGTCATCCTCGTGATACCAGTCGTTGTCCAGGAAGCCGTTTGCGTACCAGTCCATGAACTCGGCGCCGGTGATCTTCATGGGTTCCCTTTTCCTGGGTTGTGAATTCGAGCGCCGACAGCGTGAAAGGGCCCCGGCGGCTTCGTGGCAAGAATGATCGATCGTTGGTCGCTATGCGGCAAGCATCCCGGAAATCGCGGCTTCGGCAGGCGTGGCCTGGGTCTTCATCTGGCGGATCGATCCGCGCGCCGACTTGAGCGTTCTGAGCAGCATGATGTCGGTGGCCGTGCGGGTGTCGAGCGACTGGCGGATCGCCCGCTCGGCGAAGGAGACGAGCTCGTTGGGCGCGCGCCGGCTGGTGAGAAGGTTGGTGATCAGCTCGCGGCGGATCATCCGCGGGAAGCCGAGGATCTCGACGACCAGGACGGCCTTGGCGTTGATCGGCACGCGAGGCGTGGCGAAGAGATTGTCGAGATAATTGGCGTAGATGCCGAATTCCATGCGCCCGGCCACTTTCTGAGTGAACTCGACGAATTCGTCGCGGAACTCGTTGCTGGTCATGCGGCCTTCGGCGAGAGGGGCGATCAGGGTCAGGAATTCGCGGTACTGCTTGCGTCCCGGATTGATCTTTTCGGCGATTTCGCGGCGAACCGGCTGGGCGCCGGTCATGCCGGCGCGGATGACCTCGCCGGCGAGTTCGCGCACCCCGGTATCCGGAGCCGTCTCGCCGATGAAATGGAAAAGCTTCTCGAAACGCGCCTTGACGCGGCGGGAGGCTCGTGCGGCGACATCGCCGAGCGGCGCGAGTGCGGCACCGGCGACCAGCGGGTCGCGCGAGACCAGGGCGGCCAGGGCGGCGGCATCCGGCGGCGTATCGGCGTCGCGCAGAAAGTCGTCGGTGATCAGGAACCGGCTGTCGTCACGGGTCGTGAGAAAGCGGCCGAGCTGGGCGCATTGGATGAAGTGCTCGGCCAGAGCCGGCGTCTGGTTCGGCTGGGACATGGAAGCGTCCTCTCCTTTTCCCGGTGCCGTCTGGAACGCGCATCCCGGGGATTATAGCAAGTGGTGCCCTGATAGAGATATTGATCCGTTTTTTCCGCGCATCCCGTCTTGACGCGATTTCATGCGGCTTTATGAACCGGAGTCTTCGGTCTCAGATCGGAGATGAGCGAGAGCTTGCGGCGCGCTTCCATGAGATCGTGGGCAGTCGCCCGTTCGATCGCGGCGGCGTTGGCCTTCTGTGTTTCGTGACCGGGGTCGGGGAAATAGACCTCGCAGAGAACGGCGGCGAGCAGGTCGTCGAAATGAAGACGGCGCAGGGTTTCGAAGACCTTGTTTTCCCGTGTCGTGGGACGCCTAGCGTGCTGGTCGAAATAGGGGCCCGGTATCATGTCCGGGAAATTCTCGTCGTCGCTTGCCGCATAGGGGTTGAGCGGCTTGAGAGCGCCCCGGGCGAGCATCAGTTCGGTGATGTCCTTGTGGGCCCGGCAGAGAACCTCGGGGAAACGGTGCGCATCCTCGAGACCGAAGGCCACCGCAAGGGCGGCCAGGCGGGAAGACGCGAAAGCATTGGCTACGATGTCGTCTGGCAGACGATGATGGAAGCAGTCGAGATAGAAGGCTTGCGCGAGATCGAAGAATCTGCAGTAGGTCTCGCCCATGCTGCGCTTCCGCGGATCGGACAATTCGATGCGCATCCGATGCTCGGGGATGAACTTCATGAAGTCGTGAAATCTTCCGAAGGACGTGGAGATCCCCTTGAAGGTCATCTTCCGCTCGGCCAGGTCGACGGTCATGACGGGAATGTCGCGATCCTGCCCGAAGACGAGCGGTGGTGCGATTGTGGCGCTGACGGCGCCCGGCGGAATCGAGAAATAGAGACCTGTTCCGGTATCGTCCATGAACTTGGCCACAGCACGCTGCGGATCGAGGACGTAGCAATAGCTGCGGGAGAGGGACGTGAATTTCGGATCGATCGCCCGTTCCGCCAGCCAGATGAAGACATCGTCGACGGAAACGTCGAAGAGACGCGGAATGGCTTCCGCGTCGATCTTCACATGAATGAGGGTTTCCCGTTCCTTCTTGTCCTGGGGATCGGGAATGATCCTGATGAGGTAGCGCATGATTACGGTACTCCGGGTGTGTTCAACCGTCCTGCGCGATCACGCTCTGCAGGCTTTCGATGATCTCGTTGGCTTTCGCGCGGCGGAATTTCTCGGCGCCTTCGCGGGTCATGAAGACCTTGATGCCGGTGATTGGGGACGAGGTCGGCAGCTCTTCGTTGTCCCAGAACTGCCCCTCGAGGCGCTTGAAGGAAATGCTTTCGCCGCGCAGGTAGATTCGGCCGGCCGGCGGCTCGCCGGCAAGCTTGCGCGGATCGGCAGCCTCGTAGCTGATATCGTAGTCGATTGCGTCGGGGTTGGGAGTCCAGCGGCGCCGGTCGCTGATATAGACGGACTTGATCACCAGTTCGTCGATTCGGAGATCGGACCTCGTCAGGCCGATGTGGTTGAAATCGACGCGGAAGATCTTCTGTCCGTGTTCGAGGATGGGATAGGTGCGAATCCTTTCGGGGATTTTCTCGATGCGGACGTTATCGAGATCGTCTCCGGCGCGTTCACCGGTCAGCTTTTCGAGCTCGGCTTCGAGTTTGGCGATGTTTTCGAGAAACTTTTTGCCTCGCCTGAGAAGACGAACCTTCGCGCGAAACATGAGGAATCGGGCTCTCGGGCTGGAGAAAAATTTTTCGAGGACGACGATCCGATTGTCGCGCAGCCTGGTGCGCTCAACGCGGGCCAGAGCCTTGGCCTGTTCCAGGCCGTGCGGGGTCGCCGGGAAGATCCGCGACTCTCCGCCCGGCGTAGCTGCGCCGTAGCCGGTCCAGGTCTCGTCCGGCTTGCCGAGAGCCTCGTGGATGGTCTGATAGTCGCTGTCGACGTAATAGTGGCTGCCGAACCGCTTGCGCATCGTCTCGGCCGGGATCGTTCGGATCTTGTCCGGACAGTAGCAGCGCCCGATTCCGGGTTCCGAGAGAGGGATGAGTACGTCGCCTGATTTCATGGTGATTTCCTATACCCAGGGCTGGGTCCGCGAGAATTCCGGAAGGTCGGGAAGCCGTGTCGTCCGTTTCCCTTCGGCAAGCACGGTATCGACCATGCCCTTGAATTTCTGCTGGTCGGCCGGCCACAGGTCTCGCAATTCTCGTTGTCTCTCCCAGGGCGAGAACGGCGACGATCGGGGATGAAGCTTACGGAAGATGGCGTCGTAGTCGGGCATGGCCGGATTACCTTCCGCGTTGGTGGGGCCGCGGCTTTCTGACGGGCACGGGAATCGCCTGCGGTTCGGGGGGAAAGAGAGCGGCGGCGATCAATGAAAGAAGCTTTCCGATCGTTTCCCGCGCTATCCGGCCGATCCGGCGGTATGAAATCCCGAGGCCGGGGATCATCTTTCGGGCGTTCTTCGTCATATGGCGGTGCTCCTTTACGGGTTTTCGGGGATGCCGGTCTTCAGAATCCGGAAACCGTCTGGGACGGAGAAAGGGAGGACGCACCGGCGACGCCGCCTTCCTCGATGAAGAAGGCCGCATTCATGAGCTGGGTCTGGATGTCGGGAAGACCGTTGCGTTCGATGAGAGCCTCGAGAGCCTGCTCGTCTTCCGGGGCGGTCCGATCGCCGGGCAGATTGTTCGTAAGAAGAACATGCTTGATCGCGGCGCCGGCGATCGGTGCCTTGAAATGGTCGGACAGGGCACTGATCAGAACGGATGCTCTCGAGTATTCGTCGTCCGGCGCGGGATGGCACGTGTAGAAGGCGCGCGTGAGCAGGCCGCGCAGTTCCTCGGGCAGGGACAGCCACTCGTGGCCGGTGGTCCGGGTGACGTAGTCGGCCAGCTCGCCGCAGACGGCATGCATGAGGAAGGTGTTGCCGGCGGTCCGGTCGGTGGTCTCGATGCAGTCTTCCTGATCCTCGTAGGTGCGCCCGGCATGGATGGCCATCTCGGCGACGAGCAGTTCCTCGGCTTCTTTGGCGCTCCGGGCGGTATAGGTGTCGCCGAAGAGACCCTCTTCCGAATCGTTGCGGTTGTAGACGGCGGTGAAGGAGAAGAGCTTGTGGGTTTTCGAAACGGGAAGGTCGGTCATCGGATCATCCGTCTTTGCTGAAGCGGCTTTCTGAGAAAGATATGGGTTCGGCCTGTCCGATCGATCATGAACGGACTTGCCGGGAGGTTCCGTATGACGACCTCCCGGCAAGTCCGGTTCCTGGTTTCAGTTTTTGGGGCTGTGTGTCTTCAGGTGCGCTCGAAATAATTCCGGCCCTGGCGCCGGCAGCGGTGCATATAGGCAAGATTTCCTCCTGCCATGAGGATGCGGGCATAGAGGCGGCGGTTTCCCATGCGGTAAACCCCGTCGGGGCCGAGGCGCGGCAAGATGCGCTCGAAGCATTCGTGCAGCCGCGGCCGATGCAGGTAGCTCGACAGGGTCAGATGGTAGCGGTCGCGAAAGGGAAGCGAGGCGGCCTGCAGGATGGCTCTTTTCGAGAGAGCCCGCCAGGGGCCGTCGCGGAACTGGCGGCTGCCGATGCGATGCAGTTTCACCTGCATTTGCCGCGTCCCTTGCGCGCGGTTCTGCGCGCGACCGCGTAATAAAAGATAACGTCGGAGCCGAGGCATTCGTAATCGGTCGGCGTGGGGTGGCCCCATCCGCTGTCGGGGCCCCAGACCATGTCCGAGCTTCTGACCCGGCCCTCGGTGATGATGACATAGCCTTTCGGCGGTGCGTCCTTGGCGGAAGAGGTGCGCATCGGCTGTCTTTCGGGGGATTTCAGGGTTTTTCCGGCCAGGCCGGGAGCAGGTCGGGGAATTTTTCGTGCAGCCAGGCCTTGGCTCTGATGGCGAACTTGTCGTCCTCGGGATCGAACTTCGCCGCTTCGACGATGCGCGCGCTGAGAACGTCGAGCCCGCAGGATCCCTTTTCGGCGTCGAAGGCCATGCCCTCGATAACGTCGATCTCGACGCAGAAGTCGATGGCCGGATCCGGGTGATGGCCGAACCTGCCGAGTACTTCGGTTCCCAGGGCTCCGTCGCGCCGCCAGACGACGGCTCCGCGCAGTTGTCCGGAGCGCAGAAGCTTCGCGCAGTTTTCGCAGATCGCGCCGTTTCCGGGGCCGCCGGAACCGCTGATCGTCTCGCCGCAAAGTCCGCAGGAGATGATCGCGGCGGAAAGGATCTGGAATTCTCCCGGGGCGGGATCGGCGATCGTGGATGTCTTGATTTCATAGAAAGTGATCATGGATTTCTCGTCGTCTGGATGTTCCGGTGAGGAAGCGGCGTTCAGGCGTGCTCCGTTTTCGCCGCTTCGCGCAGGTTCTGAATTTCGTAGTCGCGAATCTGCAGCAGCATCTCGAGCCGCGAGATTTCGCGATTGAGTTCGTGGACTTTCTGGGCCGCCGAGTTTTCCTTGCTCCAGCCCGAGATGTTGCGGCAGGCGGCGATCAGGAATCCCCAGGTCGGGCGTTCCTTGTCTAGCCGCGGCGCCTCGATGATGCGCCGGATGGCCTGGGCACCTGTCTTATCGGGATCGATTTCGATCAGGCCGGCCCAGACGGGAACCTCCTCGGGTTTGATCAGTCCGGGCGGCGTGACGTAATAGAAGAAATCCGCGAACAGCCGGGCGCCGCGCTGTTTTTTCGGTTGCTTGAGATCCTTGCGGAAGTCGGCGCGGGAGATCTTGATTTCGTGGATGGTGGCCGTGTGGCCGCGCGAGGGAGCGGTTTCAACCTTGAGAAGATCGATCCGGCGGGAGGCGACGCCGTCCCAGCCGGAACCGAGTCTCATTTCGGGAAACCAAAGAACGTCGAGGGTCTGCTCTCCTTGCAGGATGTCGAGGATACGTTCGGCGCTGATCTTGCTCTTGCTCATGACCCGTGCCTGTCTATTGCTGACCTGGCGTGTCGGCGCCGGACGGGTTTCGGGAGGAGGTGTCCGAAACCGGGCGGTCGATCCCGGCCGCGGTGTAGCTTTCCGGATGGCATTCGGGACAGATCCATCCCCAGATTCCACCGCCTTCGTAGTGCGGGGGCGGCATGACGTATTCGCATTTGGTCTGGCGATGGATCGGGCAGTAGTCGTTGCAGTCGCATGTCGGCTGGCTCTTGCCGGGGCGGACGATTTCCCAGGGCCTTCCGCAATCGGGGCAGGTGCCGGGATCTTCATCGTAGTCGAATGCGTCATCCATCGGTTTTTTCCTTGGATCGGCCGTTTCCTGGGGCATGAAGGCTTCTAATGAGGATATGGGTGCGTCGGACGTTTTCAGGGCGACAGCAGTAGGTGCTTTTGAGTCGTCTGTTCTGCGCCGGCTTAATTTTCACCCAACTCTTCCGGCGGCGGTATTATCCAGCCGTCGGACTGGAGAAAAGTAAGGATGTCCTTGTATGTGTCGCCATGGCGCTCACAATAAGTGTATTGATAGAAGCGATTTCGTGCATCATGGGTCGGCAGGCCACTAGGATTCGTGTTGCGTAGTAATCCAAGCAACAAGGTGTCTGTCTCGGACGCACCCCAGTTTTGATCGTTGTCGATAATGGCATCGAGGAGCAGGTCGAATTGTTGGCTGCTGAGGCGACCAGCGAATGGTGTGATAAGATTTCTGAAATTAGCTTCGGAGTTCCGCCAGCTAACGGAATTTTGATATTCTTCGACTGCCCGGGGCCATAGGTCGGCAAGCGGCTGAAAAGCGATGGCGGCTGCTAATTGCTCCCGGCTGAGGTTGGCAATAAGGGATAACAGCGCGGTGCGGAATTGCGGGACTGTTACGCCCGCTAGAACGCGATAATCGGTAAGCGCCGCAGGGTCGGCATTGTCGATTGTTGTTTGCAATGCCGTCCGTGTTGACTCCTGAAGCTGTGGCCAAAAATCCGGGAAAGCGGCGATGAAGGCGATGGCGCGAGGTCGGTTCGTCGGCTCAAGATTGTCTATCAGCTTGATGATTATCTGAGAGACGTCCAGCCATGCGGGAGCGGCGCGATCGCGCACAGCGACCAGAGAGGGAATAATTTTGCGGTTGAGCGATTCCCATTGCGCGGGGACCCCTTTGAGAATGGATTTTGCGAGCACCGTGCCGAAGTTGCGAATATTCTGAACGCGGACACGTGCGAGGTAGCGTTGTTCGACATAATCAAGGATGCGCTCATTGGTCGTCGGAAAGCCTGTCGACTGCACGTCGACGTCAAAGAACTCGAAGATTGCTTTGCCCTGTAGGGGTTCCTGTGACAATACGAGGTCGACCGTATTGACAAGGTGCAACCGCACCAGTTCCGGTGACGGCTCGAAGAGTTCAGCCTCGGCCGAGAAGGCTGGATGGGCACAGAGATGTCGATCTTCGCGAAGGCGCTTCAGATGCTTTTGGGCGATACGATTGACGACCTGAGTGTTGGCCGTAGCATCTTCAAGAATGTCTCCTTCAAGCTGAAGCAGCTTAGTGATATCACCTGAGGCAGTCGCATTGTCCCACGAGTGAAGAAAAGCGGTCGCAACCGCATCGCCCATAGCACTCAACTCGCGGTATTTGGCAATCAGGTCGTAGACGAGTGCGACCCAAGTGGATGTGAGTGCACCACGCAACGCTCCTGCCTTGTAGGCTTTCACAGCTTCCAGAAAGTAGACTTTTGATTGAGGATGCCGAATTCGCGTGAGCAATATGTCGATATCTACAAATCCAGTGTCCATAATTCTCTCTTCAGATAAAGTAATGAGCAGAGGAAGTTTTCCCTTGCCTCATCTTGATGGTGTCGATGTGTAGGGCCGGGATGGAGATGTCCTATTCCCGAAATTTTTCCGGTGCCCAGATCACGTAGATCTGGCATGGGATGATGATGAAATTCATCATCGTGATTGTGAGGTAGAATGAACGGGCCATTGTGCTTGCCGAGCGGGCAAGCTCACAGGACAGATCGGCGAATAAATGATTATTTCAGGAGCAATTGAATCCTTTTGCTGCAGTTTTATGGCCGCAACGGCTGGAGATTACATTTTATGAATCATGCTTATAGTTGGCGCAGGCCGTAAACGGTAAACCAGGCGCTGCATGCTTTAGGCAGGCGCTTGAGCAGCGCAGTGAGAGCGTCCGATCCTTCTTCTTTGAAAATACGCCTGGCCTTAGGAAGAACGATGATGTCGAGAGCCTTGTCCGCGGTGTCGCGCTTGTCGAAACTGCGGATCCATTCGGTCATGACGGTTGCCTGTTCGGCGGTATAGAGGCTGAAAAGGGGAGCTGTGAGATGAAGCGGCTGGGACTGAGATTGTGATCCGCTTTTTTGAATGGCATGGAACGCCAATGTCTTTTGCGCTCCGCATGGCGGCATGGCGAAGGCGAGATTGGTGGCGTCCTGATGATGCCCTTTGGCGAGCAGCCGATCGATTGCATCATTGAAGACGCGCTGGATCTCCTTGTCGACTTTGGCCTCTATTTCGATGGCTGAATTGAGGAAAGCGAGGGCATCATTGAAATCGGTTGGCGTGTCCGGGGAGGCTGGAATTTTCTGTTGGGGAGACGCGTGTTCGGCTCCGTCAGGCTCGGCCTGGGCGCCCTGGTACATGTGGCCGGCGACGAAATAATCGCGAAGTTCCCGGATGCGGAAGGCGGACAGAATCCGGCCGCCGCGACAGCGCTTGGAAGCCGCGGCCAGATGAGGCGGCGGCCGTCCGACGTCATAGTAGGCATTTCGGCCGATGCTGGCGCGAAATGGGTGATCGGGTGCGGCCTCGTCCCATGGCAGGAAGTGGGAAATATTCTGCTCTGTGCTTTCCATGAGAATCCTCTCGGGCCGGGATATTTCCTGTGGCTGGACAGAATGCTTTGTCCAGCGGAAGAAAGCGCCTCGATGGCAATCGGGCGAGGCGGGATCTGCCAGTGGCGGACGTCTGGTTCGATGGATGTCGGTAGATCGGGCGTTTTCAGGACGACAGCATGCCGGCGCTCTTGAGCCGCTCGCAGGCTGCCTTGAATTTTTCCGCCTTGAGCAGGGACGGGGGGGCCTCGGCCACGATCCTGTCGAGCAGGTCGGAAGTCTTCTTTTTGGCCTCGAGCCGCTGCGTGGCCGGCTGGTCGGTTTCGGACCGCATCGTGACCCGATGGGTTTCATGAACCAGATTCAGGGTGCCTATTTGTCGGGTTTGCCATCCGAAAGGACGGAAGTGACGGGTGATCAGGAACAGGGCGGCGAATATGTCCTCGGTGAGTTCCTGGGGTGCCTGGTAGAGAAATTCCGAAACGCTGCGTCCGAGAACGGCGGAGAGGTCGCGGGACTGTCCGCCCGGCTGGTTTGGCAGGGTCACGTTGAGAACCGTCATGGATTTGTCCTGGGCATAGGAATCGGCGAGATTCCTGAGTGCCCGTTCGAATTCCGCGTAATCGGCCCGTATGGTTCCGACATGCCTGGATTTCAGATGAAGAGGCAATTCCCCGGCCAGTGAGATCGCCAGGGACTGAATGTCCGTAAGCTTGCGAGCCGGCGTGACCGGCCAGAATTCGAGAACGTTGATCCACAGGGCCTTGAGGAACGGGAAGGGGAATGCGTTGCCGGGTTCCGAGTGCTCGCCACGGAATTCTTGTGTGAAGGCCTGGAGGGAAACCATTCCCTTGGCCGGCACGACGAGACGCAGGGTGGCGTGCGGCGGCTTGAAGCCGATGATGAGGTTACCAACCTCGTCCGTGGATGTCGTGGCCGGCACAAAATCGATGAGCGGGATGGTATCGGTATTGTCCATGGGTCGGTCTTTCGAAATTCTGGCAACGGGAAAAGAGGGGCCTGCGGTTTCTAGGCGATGGCGGCCCGGCCCTCGTCGGTGATCCGGACATGTTCGCATTTGCCGCCCTTGTGGCTTGTGTAGGGGCTGGGCAGCATGATGTTTGCGATCAGATCCTCGCGGAAGAGCCGGTTGATCACGCCGGGGTTGAATTCCTGACGCGGCTTGGGGCCGGACTTGGCAAGATCGCGCAGGACGCCGATGGCGTGCTCGCTAAGCGGATGGGTCTTGCTGCCGTTGAGCGGCATAATTTTCGACATCGGTGTCATTCCTTCGTGGTGGCGGACCCGGAATCGGAGACGCCGAGTTTTGACACGGCGGCCTCGATGTCGGCCAGGACCGCGGATCTGGGACTGAGTTCGGCTTTGACCACGGGCAGAACCTCGGCGATCCGCCTATCAAGCCGGCGCTTCGCTTCGAGAATTTCGGTTGCCGGGACTTCCCGGTAGACGATCGGTTTTCTCCAGACCGCGCGGTGGGTGAGCTTGCCGGTGCCGGTGTGGCAGGTGTTCCACCCGTAGGGACGGTAGAAGTGATAGAAGAGAAGCGTCAGGGCGCGAATATCGCCGCGGGTCGCCGTGATCGAGGGGAAATCGCCGGGCTTGCGTGGGTTTACCGAGAAGGAAGGGGAGAAGCCCGCGTCCTTGCCCGGCTTTGCGAAGCTGAGCGCGAGCTGGGTCATGTCGTCGATGAAGGCGTCGTACTCGCCGCGCTGGACGGCATAGTGTTCGTGCGAGAGAATTTCAGGAAGCAGCGCGAGAACGGCTGGGGAGAGATTCTGTTCGTCGAGGACGGTGAGATCGATGGCCGGCCAGAATTTCAGGTAATCGGTCCATTCGAGGTTCAGGGTGTGATCGCGATCCATGCAGATGCCGACCCGGACGGTCTTTGTCTGCAGCAGGCAATGGCCGGACATTTTGATGACAAGGCGAAGAAAATCGAGCGGCCGCGAGAAGTGGACGGTCCGTTCGCCTTTGCCGTCATCCGTTACTGTGGCCGGAGCGAGGTCTCTCAGGTGAAGCCTGAGGATCGTGTTGGGATTGTCCATTTGTGATTTTTCCTGTTCCGGGAACCGGGCGGCTCGTGATTTCGGCCGCCCGGTTCGCGGAACCTTCTTGCGGAGTTCAGAGAGATATCTGGAAGATCTCGTTCTCTCGGAGATGCTTGATGCTATTCCGGGGCAATGAAAGCCCCTTGCGCTTGTGGGCTGAGATCCAGGAAGCGGCTTCCCTGAGTCCGTCGATCAGAGATTTCTCGGCTTCCATCTTGAGGGTTGCCGGTAGGTTTTCTGGACACTTGATGACGAGAGGGTAACGAATCTGCAGGGTCTTGCCGGGCTGGTGCGTCGGATAGTTGATCCAGCCGAGCGGCTGAAAGCGGCGCGCCAGGATGTTGAGAATGGCTTCAATCGTTCGCGCCATTCGTTCGCCTTCCGGACATGGTTTCATTCTGCTGGGCCAGACCGTCCGTTTTTCTGCTGCATGGGACTGGATATCGACAAGCTTGCAATTGAAATGGTCCGGCCTGAAGGAAGCCTCGACGGTCATGTTGAATGTCCCGTTCCGAGGGGCGAGTGTCGCGGCCAGGGCATCGAGTATCCGAAGGAATGCGTCTTTGTCGCCGGCCTTGGTTTCGAAGTACTGGATTTTCAGGTTGGTGGGGAGATCTTTGATGATCTGCTCGGCTATTTCATCGGCCGGAAGCTGGTTCGGCCTGAGGCCGCTGATAGGCCAGAAGGTCATGACCGGCTGCCAGGTTTGGGCGAAAGCGACATGTTCCTGGCTCGGGTGGCTCGTCAGGAACGGCAGTAGTGCGCTGAGGGTGCAGCGTCCGGTTCTGACGATAGCGAGGCGGAAGCGGTCATGAGGCGGTCTGAGATAGACGGTGATTTCGTCGTCCCGTTCCCTCTCTATATGGTCGAGCTGGAACTTCTCGTTTTGAAGCAGCGCGGATTGGTGGAGATTCATCGGTCGATCCATGGGGTCAGGAGAAGTGGATGAAGGAAGATCGTCATTTCGCCGGGCCGGCTTAAATCGATCCGTTCGAACTGAGCGCCCGCGCCGATGATTGGCACGATTTTCTCGGATACCATGGGAAATTTTCTCCGGACAGGCGGACGCGGGCGCCTGCTGGACGCCCGTGTCTCGAGATGTGCCGCTCAGCGGGCCTGTTGCCCGAGAACCGTGTGCTCGACAGCCAGGATCATGCGCTGGGTGGCGTAGATCGTATCGAGGAACTTGCCGTCGGTGTCGTTTGCGATCCGTTGCGCCAGATCATGGGCCTGACACAAAGAGCCGGAAGTCGCCTTGCCTTTGAGCGCCTCGAAGAGACGGGTTTCGCCGGGAACCGATTCGATCTGGGCTATCCCGCTGAGATGAAGCGCCGCGCGATGAAGCAGGACGCTCGTCAGGTGGCGGCAGACCGGCCAGCTTTCCTTGCCGCCGCGGCGATCGGCAAAGGCCTGGAGCCGGGTCCGGCTGACGCGGCTTGCCTTGCCGGTCACCGGCCCGAGGATCTCGAGTAGTTCGCCGTAGACGGTCCCGGCATCGGCGGCTGCGAGATCGATCGCCTGTCCCGGGCTACCGCCGGCAAGTTCGAGAAGTGCCGAAAGTTCGGTTTCCGGACGCCCTTCGAGCCGCTCGCCGAGCAGCGCCAGGGCCTGTTCGCGCCGCGGCACCTGGAGAACCCGGGTCTGGCAGCGCGAGCGGATAGTCGCCGGGATCAACGACGGACGGGCGGCGATGATCAGGATGACAGCGCCGGCCGGCGGTTCCTCGAGCGTCTTGAGCATGGCGTTGGTGGCGCTGTCGCTCATGACGTCGGCGTTCTCGACGAGGAGTATGCGTCGTCCGCCATGAGCCGGGGACATGCGCAGCCGGGAACAGACGACGCGCGTCTCGTCGACGCCGATGCTGCGGGCATCCTCGGCCAGCGCCAGGCGCTGGAAGTCGGCGTTGCGGTCGAGCGCTTCGGCCGGGGTGAAGAGAAGTGAGGCCGCAAGAGCTTCGGCGAAAGCGAGCCGGCCGATGCCGGCCATGCCGGAGATCAGGATGGCCTGCGGCGGATGGGTGCCGGAAAAGGCCTGGATGGTCGCTTCCAGTTCGGCCGGATGAAGAAGAGGCAGTCGGTTCATCATGGGTTCCTCTTGTCGCCGCGCCAGGAGATCTCGAACAGGACGTGACGGACGATGCCTTCGGGATCGTGTTCGGTCATCTTGCTCAGCCGTTCGGCTTCGGTGAGCTTGCCCATGGCCCGCTCGATCTGGGCCATCGACCAGCGGCCGACCTGGGCCTTGAAGCGGTTCTGGACCTTGAAGAACACGGGCGGACGAAGTTTCTTCATGGCCGCGTCGAGACGGTCGCCCTCGTCCATGGCGGCGCGCACGACGGCTAGCCGCTTGAAGTGGTATTGAGCGGTTCTCAGAAGCGCGATCGGCGCGATACCGGAGGCCACCGTCTTGCGAACGAGGCGATCCGCCTCCATGGCGTTGCCGTCCGCGGCGGCAAGAACGGGCTCGTCCATTTCCGCCTCGGCGCCGTCGCCAATCAGCTGGGTGACGTCGTCATAGGTGCATTCAGCCCGTTCTCCGAGATAGAGCAGGATCTTTTCAATCTCGCGCTCGGCGCCGAGGCTGTCGCGCGGCAGGCGCTCGGCCAGGAAGCGGGCGGCGTCGGGATGAAGTTTCTTGCCTGCCTCGACCAGCCGGCCGCGGGCCAGCCGCTCGAGATCCGCCGTTTCCGGCTGATAGCAGGCGATGGCCGCGGCTTTCGAGGAGCTCTCGAAGAACTTGCGCAGGGATCCGCTGGCCTTCAGATCGCCGGCTTCGACGATCAGGCGGTTGAAAGTGCCCGACGAATCGATGAGTTCCTTGAGAAGCTTGGTGAGCTTGTCGCTCGCTTCGCGGACCCGCACGGTGGTTCGCGAGGCGAACAGTCCCTGATCGGCGGCGGCGTCGAAGAGTCTGGCCGGATCGGCCAGAGCCTCGGCCATGGTCATGGTGGCGACGTCGACGTCTTTTTCAGGACGTGACAGACGTTCGCCCAACATCATGACGCGTCCGCAATCCGGACCATAGATCAGGATGGCTTCGGCGCCGGGCGAAGAAACGAAGCGATCGATATCGCGTGGCGTGATTTTCATAATGTCTCCGTCGACGGAATGTTTCAGCCGGCCTGGCGCATTGCCGCGGCGGCGCGGATGAGAGCCATCTCGGTGGCCTGGCGCGAATCATGTGCGGCATGGATGTCGGACAGGCTGCGATGGAGGATCTGCCAGCAGCGGTCGGTTCCAATGGCGCCGAAGCGCTTGGCGTGCGTAGCGGCCACTTCCTTCTGGGTTTCCGAGAGAGTGACGTCGTCGGCCTTCGCCGAGGAAACGGCGAGGACGCAGATGAAGTGAAGATAGTCGAGAATGTCGCGGACGATGCCGGTGACGTCGGCGCCCGCCTGGTGGGCGCTCCGGAAGGCCTGCAGCATGAGCTGGGGATTGGAGCCGAGCAGGGCATCGGCGATCTCGATGGCGCGTCCTTTTTCGACCATGCCGAGCATACCCCGGATCCCCTGTCCGGTGACGTTGCCGGACTGTTGGGAAATAGCCTGATCGAGCAGGCTGAGCCCGTCGCGGACGCTGCCGTCGGCCGCCTCGGCGATCAGTCCGAGGGCGTCCTCGTCGATGCGAACCTTTTCCTGCTCGCAGATGCCCGCGAAGTGTCTCTTCAGCGTCTCGGCCTCGACGCGTCGCAGGTCGAAGCGCTGGCAGCGCGAGATGATGGTCGCGGGAACCTTGCGGGCTTCCGTGGTGGCGAGAACGAAGACCACGCTGGCCGGCGGCTCCTCGAGCGTCTTGAGAAGCGCGTTGAACGCGTTCTTCGAAAGCATGTGCGCTTCGTCGATGATGAAGATCTTGTGGCGCCCCTGCACCGGCGCGTAGCGCGAGGTGTCGGTGATCTCGCGGATGTCGTCGACGCCGGTGTGCGAGGCGGCGTCGATCTCGATGATGTCGAGATGATTGTCGGCTCCGATCGCCCGGCACTGCGGGCAGATGCCGCAAGGATCGACCGTTGGGCCCTGTTCGCAGTTCAGGGCGCGTGCCAGGATCCGGGCCGTCGAGGTCTTTCCGGTGCCGCGGATGCCTGTCAGCAGTAGCGCCTGGGGAATGCGGCCCGCGGCGATGGCGTTGCTCAGCGTCTGGCGCAGGGCATCCTGGCCGATCAGGCCGCCGAGGGTGGTCGGGCGGTATTTACGGGCAAGGGCCAGGTAGGGAGTGGAATTGGTCACGGGAGCATCTCCTTCAGTAATAAGCTGCTTCTGGCGGCAGGCCGATTGCCGCGGCATAACGTTCGCCAGCCCGGTAGTAGGCTCCATCCATGTGCAGGATGTGGAATGCCCAGCACAGCGCCAGCCAGAATGAAGCGCGGATCTTGCCTTTCTTGGTCACGACGGGCTCGCTTCTGAATTTCGATCATCAGAGGTCCGGCTTCCGCCGCCTCGGGAAGAGGGGGTGGGGGAAGCCGGACCCTTGTTTAGGATATGGGTTTATCGAACCGCCGGAGGCCGGTTCGAAAGACGATAAATCGATTCTTCCGCATGGGCCGGTTGGGTTTGCCGGCCGAGGCTCTTATGGCAAGGAAATTGCCCCTTCTAAAGAAAGGAGCGGGAGGCGCTCAGGGCGCCGCCGGTCAGGCAGGATCGATCGTTTCGCTTACGGAAAACGATGGGCCGGCGGCACGAAGCATCATCGCGCGCGGAAAATTCCGGCGCGGATCATCGCCCGCGTCAAACGGTTGTGGGATGCGATCCGGTCAGGATCAGGAGCGCTCGAAATGTCCCCATTTCTCACCCAGAGCCGACTTCTTGAAGATCTGGGCGAAGAAGGCAAGCAGCTTGCCGCGTTCGATGTCCTCCTCGCTGGCGTCATCGACCGCCGCGATGCTGGACATGTTGTCGATCGCCAGGAAGATGGCATTGATCGCGACGTTGGGTTCGCAGGCGCGAATCTCGGCGACGAGGTCGTCGAGTTCCTTTTCGCGCCGCCGCGCTTCTTTTTCCTTTTCGGCGTCGAGATCGTCGCCATGGGTTTCGTAGAAAGCCTCGATTTCGCGCGTCAGCGCGATCCCTTTCTCGAGAAGCTTGGCGATCGGCTTGCCGGGTGCGAACATGGATGATCTCCGCGAAAAATTTCGTCTGTACCGAGAATATTGGTCCGTTTCGGAAAAACGTCCGAAAAAATGCAGGTTTTATTGAAAATAGGCAATATGGAAGTGCCTTTTTCCGTGATGTCGGCCGAAATTCAGCGAATTTACGTTCTTTGCGTTGCCGGTGGATATTCTTCTAATATCTGTGTTCTTGGCGCATGCGGAAATACATTCCTGAAATTGCCGGTTGCGGAGAATTCAAGCGGCGCGCTTTTTGATTCTCCGTTGCTTTTTCGGCCACGGGCGGTTCGTTCATTGGCCCGAATCCGAATTGGATGGAGTCTTGCTGTTGAACCCGGAAATATTCTTCAATGTCTGAAAAAAGGGACAACCTGCGTCACTCCCGTATCGGTCCGCTTTCCGCCTGCCTGCTGCCCGGCCTCTTCATGATGGCCTGCCTGGCCGGCGGGGAGCCTACTCTGTCGGGCGTCAGGGAAATGCCGGCAGAAGGTTTGCAAAAGACGGAATTTCTCGACGCTCGCGAATCCGTGGTTCGCGTCTACGCGGCCCGGGCGGCAAGATGGAGGGGCCGTTTCGCCGTTCATACCTGGATCGCCGCTCGCCGGGCTTCCGATCCTCTGTTCACCGTCTACGAGGTCATGGGATGGGGAAAGGAGAGGCGCGGCAGCACGGTGCGCATCAGTCATCGTGCGCCGGATTCCGAGTGGTACGGTAACGAGGCGCGTCTCGTCGCCGAAATTCGCGGAGAGGTTGCGGATCGTGCCGTCCTCCGTTTGGAGGGAGTCGTTTCGAGTTATCCCTACCGGGATGAATACGTTCTCTGGCCCGGACCGAATTCCAACACGTTCACAGCCTATGTCGTGCGGTCGATTCCGGAGCTGCGGGCCTCCCTGCCGGCGACGGCGATCGGCAAGGATTTCATGGGCTGGAAGGTTTACGCTGATTCGCCGAGCGGGACCGGATGGCAGGTGTCCCTGTATGGGATTCTCGGCTTCATTCTTTCTTCCTCCGAAGGCCTGGAGATCAACGTTCTCGGCATGGTGTTCGGCCTCGATTTCGAAAAAAGCCGCCTGAAGGTTCCCTTCCTCGATGCCATTCCCGTCGGCCGGACGGATCCGAGCTGACCGGCTGGTGGCTATCTCTGCTGGAATGCCAGAAGGGGAAGAGAGGCGAAGATGCGCCAGCTCTTGCGATCGGAGATTGGCTGGATGACACCGCCCCTGAGCAGGCGCTTGATCATGTCGTGCGCTGCGGGCTGTCCCATGTCCATGCGTAGCCGCAACTCGTCGGCGGTTATCACCGGATGCTCGAGGATGACGTCGATGGCGTCATAGGTGCGCGACGTCCGCCGTTGCCGGGGAACCGACTTTCTCCAGAGGTCGCGTCGCATGCGGATGCTGCGAACGATGCCGAGCGACCGGCTCGCCGATTTCTCGATCAGCACCATGAAGCGCTCGAGCCACCAGTCCTCGGCAAGGGCGGCGGCGTCGGCCCAGATCTCGTGAACGGAGGAGGCTTCCGGGCTGATGAACAGAAGCGGGCGCGACAGGGCTCCTTGGCCGTGCAGCAGAACCGGAACCATGAGACGGGCCAGGCTATCGGACAGTTTCCCGAACCCGCCTTCCAGGGTCATGTCGCGAATTGCTCGGGCGGTGACGATGAGCGGCGGATCGTCGACGTATTCGCCGATTTTTTCGAGCCATTTTTCGAAGGTGGAGACAACGTCCGGATCGGGTACCCGGTCGTCGTCCAGGCGCTCAATCAGCGGCCTGTCGTCTTCTTCAGGATCGAAAGGATGGGTGCTGAAAAGGGCGTGGATTTCCAGCAACTCGCCGATCTCCGGCATTTTCCCGGGATTATAGAGGCGGGAGATATGGCTGGACGCGCGGTAGATGGAGCGGGCTCGCCAGAGGCTCTGACTGTGACCTCCCTCAAGAACGTCGATCAGCGAGCAGAGCAGGTCCTGGACGTCGACGGCAAAGCCTTCCATGCCGGAGGAGCGAAGCGCCTCCGAGAGCACCAGCGTCGTCGCGGCGGAACGGGCGTTCTCTTCATGGGAGAGTTCCACCGAGAGCATGCCGAGCGCATGCGAGGCGGCTTCCCACGCTTTGCCGTAGCGAGGAAGGGGCTTGCTTCGGCCGGAAATCCCGGCTCCGCCCATGATGCTGCGCTCGAAATCCATGATCCTCACTATATCACGGCCGGACGGTGGGTCGAGGGTCGCCGCCGGGGTCGTTCATCCAGCCACGGAGACCGCGACCGCGGCCTCCGTTTCGCGGGGTTTCATTCAGTTGTTTTCTGATCCTGACTCGCTGCCAGTTCGATGGCCAGCTGTTCGTCGCCGAATCTCGGCTCGTCTTCAACGACAGGCGCCAGGGAAACGACCTGTTCGGTGTCGGCGAGACGGATCAGGCGCACCCCGGCGGCACCGCGCCCGGTGATCCGGATCTTGTCCGTCGGCATCCGGATCAGTTGTCCGCCGTCGGTGACCAGGACGACCTCGCCTTCGCTGGCGGCGATGATGGAGCGAACCTGCTGGCCGACCTTGTTGTGGGTGGAGCGGTCGCGCACGCCCTTGCCGCCGCGTGCGGTCACCCGGTAGGCATAGGAGCTGGTTCGCTTGCCGAAGCCGTTCGAAGTGACGGTCAGGATCATCTGCTCAAAGCCGCGAAGTTCGGAGAACCGCTCCGCGTCCAGGACAATCGCCGCTTCGCCGTCGACCGGCGCGTCGTTTCGGGCGTTGCGCCCGGTCTTCGGGGCGCCGGCCGCGCTCATCGCCAGATAGGCGTGGAACTCGGCGGGCTGGGCGTCGATATGGGTCAGCGTGATCGCCGAGATGACGCGGTCGCCCTTGCCGAGACGGATGCCGCGTACGCCGGTCGAGGTGCGGCCGGAGAAGATGCGCACGTCGGTCGCAGGGAAGCGGATGACCATGCCCTCGGCGGTGCTGATCATGATGTCTTCGCGCTCGGCCTGGCAGACCAGGACGTTGATCAGGCTGTCGAAGGGCTTGCCGTCCTTGTCTTCGAGCTTCATTGCGATGAGGCCCGACTTGCGGATATTCGAGAAGTCGCCGAGGGAGTTGCGCCGCATGTTGCCGTTCTCGGTGACGAAGGCCAGGGTAAGGCCCTCCCAGTCAGCTTCGTCCTCGGGCAGCGCGATGATATCGATGATCCGGTCATCGCGCTCGAGCGGCAGGACGTTGACGATCGGCCGTCCGCGTCCGGTAGGCGTTCCTTCGGGAAGCTGGTAGACCTTGAGCCGATAGACCATGCCGCGGCTGGTGAAGACGAGAAGCGGCGTATGGGTGCTCGAGGTGATCACCTGGGTAACGAAGTCGGTGTCCTTGGTGTCCATGCCGTTTCGGCCCTTGCCGCCGTGCTTCTGGGAGCGGTAGGCGTCCAGAGGCACGCGCTTGACATAGCCCGAATAGGTCAGGGTGACGACCATGTCTTCGCGGGCGATGAGATCCTCGATCTCGTACTCGGCCTCCGAATCCTCGATGGCTGTGCGCCGCGGCTGGTTCAACTTGGCTCCGACCTCGACGAGCTCCTCGCGCAGAACGGCGGTCAGGGTCGCGGCATTGTTGAGGATATCGAGGAATCGCTCGATGCGCGCGGCCAGATCCTTCGCCTCTTCGGTAAGCTTGTCGCGCTCGAGCGAGGTCAGGTGATGGAGCCGAAGCTCGAGGATAGCCCGGGCCTGGATTTCGGTCAGGCGGTAATATGTCTTGCCGCGGCGGGAGACCAGAACCGTCTTGGGATCGGCCAATTTGAGCAGGCTTGCGACGTCGCCGACCTCAAGGTCGGTGTTCATGAGGGCTTCGCGAGCCGAGGCCGGGTCGCCGGCGGCGCGGATCAGCTTGATGATTCGATCCGTCTCCGCGAGCGCGGCCAGCTGGCCGGCGACGATATGGGCGCGATCGCGTGCCTTGCGCAAGTCGAACGCCGTGCGGCGCCGGATCACTTCGCGGCGAAAGGCCAGGAAGATCTCGAGCAGGCGCTTGATCCCCATCCGCTGCGGGCGATCGTGGTCCAGTGCCAGCATGTTGGCCGAAAAATTGGTTTCGGCATTGGTGTGCTTGAAAATCTGGGCCAGAACGAGGTTTTCCTCGGCGTCCCTCTTCAGCTCGACCACCAGTCGGATGCCCTCGCGATCGGATTCGTCGCGGACGCTGCTGATGCCCAGGATCTTCTTTTCCTGTACCATCTCGACGATCTGCTGGTGCAGCTTGGCCTTGTTTACCTGGAACGGGATCTCGGTGAAGACGATGGCTTTGCGGTTGCCGGTGGCGGCTTCCACGTGATGGCGGGAGCGCATGGTGATCGAGCCGTTGCCGGTCTCGTAGGCCTGGCGGATGCCGGCCCGTCCCATGATGATGCCGCCGGTCGGGAAATCGGGGCCCGGAATGTGGTGCATGAGCTCGCCGGCCGTCAGGGCCGGGTTTTCGAGCAGGGCCAGGCAGCCGTCGATGCATTCCTTGACGTTGTGCGGGGGAATGCGGGTGGCCATGCCGACGGCGATGCCGTCGCAGCCGTTGATCAGAAGATTGGGAAGCCGGGCCGGAATGACGGTCGGTTCCTGGACGGATCCGTCATAGTTGTCCTGGAAGTTAACCGTGTCCTTCTCGATGTCGTCGAGAAGCAGGGCCGCCTCGCGGGTGAGGCGCGCCTCGGTGTATCGCATGGCGGCCGCGGGGTCGCCGTCGATGGATCCGAAGTTGCCCTGGCCGTCGATGAGCGGCAGGCGCATGGAGAAACCCTGGGCCATTCGGACCATGGCGTCATAGATTGCCGAGTCTCCATGGGGATGATATTTGCCCATGACGTCGCCGACGATGCGTGCCGATTTGCGGAACGGTTTGCCGTGGGTGTAGCCGCCTTCGCGCATGGCGTGGAGGATGCGGCGGTGAACCGGCTTCAGGCCGTCGCGCGCATCGGGAAGAGCGCGGCTGACGATCACGCTCATCGCGTAATCGAGATAGGACTGATGCATTTCATCGGTGATGTCGACGACGGTCTGTTTCGAAGGCGGCAAGGCGTTCATTTCAGGATTTTCCGGTTCTTGAAGTCAGCGGCGGCCGGTTCGTCCGGCCCCCTTGAAGATTTTGGTTCGATTTTCGCGATTGGACCGGTTTCCCGGAGTTTTTATGGATATCCGGGCACCGGATCGGCCGGTGCCCGGATATCGTCGCGAGAAACGCGGGTCCGCACCTAGAACCAGAGGGACCCGCAGCGCATGGGAGGAAGGGAGTGCCCCTGAAAGGCGGCGTCCTTGCGGTAGGTCAGGAACAGCGCGTTGTCGACCAGAAAGGAAGGAACGCATGCCTGTTCGGCGATTTCCTGGGCGGCGACGACCGCGGCGGCGCGGAAGTAGGTCACCTGTTCGCTGGCGACGTCGATCAGGGCGTCGTCGCGCCGAAGAGCCTTGGTGAAGGACGGGGAAATCGCGATGACGCGTTTCCACTCGAAGATCCGGGGCAGCTGGTAGTCGGACGGGATGGGCAGATCATAGTAGACCTTGCATCCCCGGTTCAGCAGATAGCCGGCCATCATCAGGAAGGTCAGGATGGCTTTTTTGCGGAAGGGATCGCCGCCGAATCCCTCAGGACAGATATGAGCCAGAAAATCGGCGTGCTCGAGACGGAAGGCGTATTCGTCGTCGGCGCCGGGAATGCGGGTGTCGTCAAGCAGGAGGCGGAGCCGCTCGCGGGTCGCGGGGTCAGCGAAGATCTCGCAGATCCGGTAGCGGGTTTCGGCGTGCGGCAGGCCGGCGAACCGATCCCTGATTTTTTCCATTTCGCGGCCGGACGCGAAGTCGCGCACCGGAAGCAGGCCGCCGGCGTCGAGCTGCTTCTGCCAGTCGAGCAGGGCAGCCGATCCGGAGCCGTCCTTTTCCCACTGGCGGATCGTCCCGGTTTCAGCGTCGATCTCGAAGTAGCCGCCGTTGAGTGCCGTGTTGAAGGCGTATTCGGAGAAAACCTGCTCTCGCGAAAGGTTCTTGTCGGAGAGATACCATTCGAAGCCGCAGGGTTCGAATTTCTTGGCCAGCGAGATCAGGGAGTAGATGTTGTCGAGTCGGACCGCGACATGGACGTTGGGCTCGAGAACGGCCTTGCGGCAGGTCTCGAGAAGGTCGCCGGTGGTTTTGGCTTTCTGCAGGTTTGAGGCAAGAGAGTTCATTTTTCTGATCTTTGCTTTCATCTTGTTTCTGGCACAGGGAAGACGCCCTCAAGAATCGGGGGGGGTGTCTTCCCGTGTGGGCATTCAGCGAAGAATGTCGGCTTCCCCGGCGGCGAAGCCTCCGTCGGAGGCGGCTCCGGAGGAGACCGGAACTTCGTCGCCTTCGCGCTCCCAGATTCCCTTGGACGTGAAGCAGGCGCGGCCCTTGACCAGGGTGCGGCCGTTACCGAAGTCCCTGTAGGTCTCGTAGGTACGACATTCGCCGACCCGGGGCGGAGTTGCGGCCGGCTTGGCAGCGGGAGGCTGCGGCGCGGCGGCCGGTGTGTTGCCAGCCGTCTCGAAGAGGTTCTCATGCATGTAGGCGACATGCTGGCCGTCGCGCGAGAGAACCTGATACCAGGAAGAGCCGGCGACCTTGCCGACGATCTTGACATAAGTGCCTTCGTTGAGTGTCGCGACGAGGTTGCCTTCCTCGGACGGCGTCGAGCGGACATTTGCGTTGACAGCGGTGCGAAGCGTGATGTCGAGGGGATCGACGCGCAACGCGGCGTTCGGCGCGGCGGGAGCCGGGGCCTGTGCTGTTCCGGACGACACGGGGATGCCGAGAGGAACGTTCTCGGGGCGATAGCGAAGGGCATCGCCGAAAGGCTGCAGGCTGGCGTCGCGCGGCCCCTTGACCGAAAGCTCGACGACCACCCGTCTGGCATCCAGCGGGGAAGGCCCGGCGCCTTCGCCGGTGCAGGCGTACCAGAAGGATACGGGATAGGTTCCCGGGTCGAGATCGATGCCGCCGACGAAGGATTGAGCCAAGGCCTGCGGCCCCAGGTTTCCGGAGAAGGAATCGCGGATCAGGGGGCGGTTGCCAATGTTGAGGGTGAGGCTGCATTCCGTCTGCCCTTTGCTTTCGGGCTGGCCGCGGAAAGTGGTGACCCAGGTGTGTCGCCCCTTGGTCTCGACCACATAGAATCCGTCTCCGGTCCAGATGGTGTCGCCGAGAAACTGGATGTTGCCCTCGGCTTTGAAGGAGTCCAGGGAATAGCCGGGCTTGCGGGCGATGAACTGGCCGATGATATCGATCGGGCGGTTGCTGACAGAGCCCATGCGCGGCGCGATGCCGGCGATCCAGCCCTGTTTCAGCTGCGTCGGGCGAGCGACCGGCGCCGGAGTTTCCTGGGAAAGCGCCTGGACCTGCGGTTTTTGCTTCTGCTTCTCCATGTCCTTGAGGCGGCGTTCGGCTTCGGCCATCCGGGCGGCGAGCGAGACCATGGCCTCGTGCGTCGTGTCGAAAGCGGTCAATCGGGTTTCCTGGGCTTCGACCCGGATCGCGAGTTTGGAGAGTTGCTTTTCGAGGTCTTCCCGGGATTTTTCGCCGGCCCGGGGATCATTGCCGATTTTCTCGGAAAGCCGGTCGAGATCCTCGCGAAGAAGGACGATGTTCGGGCCGGCCATGCGTAATTCGGTAAGCATCGACGTCAGTCCGGCAATGTCACGGCCGTGCTCGTCCTGGCGCAGGGCGATGTCGTCGATCCTGGCGATTTTCCCGGTCAGTTCGTCGATCGTCGCATCGATCGGCTTGAGGTCGACGCTCGGCGCTCCGGAATCCGTCATGCGGATTCGGAATTCGCGGGTTTCCGTCGTCTTCGTGTTGTCCTGCAGGAACGTTTTTGCCATCTCCGCGATCTTGGCTTCGAATTCCCGCCGCCGCGCGTCGATCATCTCGACGATTTCGTCGAGGCGGGCATCGCGCTCGAGAGAGTCGAGCGTGCTTTCCGAAGGTTGCAAATATCCTCGGGCGAGAAGGGCGTCGACATCAGTCCCGATGGCATCGAGCTTGCGTTGCAGCGTCGTCATCTCGTCCGCGGTCACGGCGGGTTTGGCCGCGTTTTCGGCAAGGCGAGCCTCGATATTGCGGTTGAGGGCGGCGGTGGTTTCGGCGAGCCGGTTTTCGAGAACGCCGACGGAGGCCTTATGGGTATCCAGGCTGTCCATCCGATCGCGGAGATTCGCCAGTTCCTCGGCAAGCTTCTCGACTTCGGCTTTGTCGGCGCTGCCGTTGCGAGCTTCGGTGAGACGGCTTTCGAGAATGGCGATCGAAGCCTTGCCGGTTTCCAGTTCCTCGAGCTTTTGCAGGCCGGCCGCGATTTCCTTGGACAGGCTCTCGATTTCCGTCTTGTCCGTGATCTTTTCGAGCGCGGCGGCAAGCTGGGATTCGAGAGTCGACAGGGATGCCTCGAGCCCGCCAGGGCCGGATATCTTGGCTCGCGTCTCCGTCAGGACATCGTCAAGTCTCTCGACTTCTGCGTTGTCGGCGGTGCCGGTCGCGGTTTCGGCCAGTCGTGTTTCGAGAACCTGCACGGACACCCTGTCCTTTTCCAGTCCGGCGAGACGGGTTTCGGCGGTATCCACCCGGACGACGAGGGCGTCCAGATCGTCGGCCTTGGCCCCCGCCTGAAGATCCGTTGCAATGGCATCGACGCGGGAAGACAGGGCGGCGATGGTGCCCTGCAGGGTGCCCAGGGTCAGTAGGGCGTCCTCGTGCATCTTGCGGATCTTGTCGATGGTTTCGGCGAGTTCCTCGCGATCGCTGACGGCCTGGCGGGTTTGCTCGAAATTGGTGCCGAGGTTTTCGATGCTGGCCGCGAGCTCGGTGTTGCGCTGTTCGATCTGCCGCTGGCTGAAGCGATTCTCGCCGACCTTGCTTTCGAGCTTGTCGAGCTTCGAGCGGAAGCCGGCCAACGCGGCGTTCATGTCGGCAGTGGTTTCACCAAGTGCACGTAGACTTTCTGCCATCTCCGGGGGGCCTGATTTTTCGAGATGGCCGATGCGCTGAGCAAGCACATCCTGGAACCGGTCAAGAGAATAGAGGGCGTCGTCGATCCGCTGGAGAGCCTCGTCGCGGGTGGCGCCGTTCTTTGTCATCTCGTCGAGGACGGAGAGCGCCTTGCCGGTTTCAGCGCTGGCTCGGGCCAACTCGGCGACCGTGGTCTCGAGAAGGGAGATCGAGCTTCCCTGTTTTTCGTCGGCGGCCTTGTTGGCCTGGAAATCAGCGATGATCCCGGCGATCTCGCCGCGCAGCGTTTCGATTCGCGAATCGAAACCTTCGTCCGATTTCCTGAGGCTGTCGAGTTCCTCATCGAGCCGGGTTCGGATGTCGGTCATCTTGGAGGCGAGATTCTCGAGAGCCTGCGAGGAGCTTTCGAAAGCCGAGCTCAGGCTGGTGACGGCTTCGGAAAGGTGCCTGTTCACGCCGTCCTGGTTTTGAGAAAGATCAGTGTTGTTCTTGATCCGGACGATGGCCGATTCGAGCGTCCGGAAGCGGCCGTTCATCGATGCCTGGAGAAGGGAAAGATCCTTGGCCAGCATTCGGATCGCGTTCGCGGCCGCCGGCTTGACATCGTTTTTGAGATGGGTTTCGAGGCGGGTGAGCAGGGTTGCCACGTCAAGATTGGCGGTCGACGCCTCTTCGGCCTTGAGAATGAGGTTCTCGCTCATCGGCGCGTCCTTGGGAAGAACGGTCCGAAGAGTCTCGGCGAGGCGTTGCAGATCCTCTTGCCCCCTGATGACCGCCTCGTTCAGCGCCGTCAGCGTGGCGTCGATGTCCTGCCCCATGTTATGCAGGGTCGGGGGAGCCGGCGGCGGCGGCGTGGCGGTTTCGTTCTCGGCGACACCCGGAGATGTAACGGAAAGTCCGAGAACCAGGAACGAGGCGGTCAACAGGCGTTTGGTGAAAAGCATCTGCGGTCTCGATGGCCGGAGAGAATGGGAAGCGGATCAGACGCGCATCGGCATGAGCACGAACACGTCGTCGGCGTCGGGGGCGCGGAAGAGCGCCGGCGATACCGAGTCGCCGAACGAGATCTCGACAGTGTCGTCGTCGATCTGATCGACCAGCTCGACGATGTAGCGCGCGTTGAAGCCGATGCTGATCGGATCACCCTCGAGCTCGCTGTCGATCTCTTCGTAGGCTTCCCCGGCGTTCGGGTTTTTGGCGATCAGGACGCTGCCCTCCGGCTTGACCTCGATGGTCACCGACTTGGTCTTCTCGGTGTTGACCGAGGAGACGCGGGCGACCGCCTCGAGCAGATCCTTGCGGGTATAGCGGGCGACGATGCCGTTGCCGGTGGGAATGACCCGATTGTAGTCGGGGAACTGGCCGTCGATGAGCTTGGTGGTCAGGACGCGGTCGTTGGCGCTGAGCCGGAACTTCGACGTCGAAACCTCGATTCGCACGGGCCCGGCGACGTCGTCGAGCATCTTGCGCATCAGGCCGACGGCCTCGCGGGGAATGATGATGGCCGGCATATTCTCGGCGCCTTCCGGCAGGACGCTGTCGACGCGGGCCAGACGGTGTCCATCGGTGGCGACGGCGCGCAGGACGTTGGATTCCGGGATCTCGGCGACGTGGAAGTAGACGCCGCAGAGGTAATAGCGGGTTTCCTCGCTCGACATGGCGAAGCGGGTGTGATCGAACAGCCGCTTGAGGTCACCCGACACGATGTCGAAGGAGGCCTGGTAGTCGGACCGGCCGGCGTTCGGAAAGTCGTTGGTGTCCATGCACTGCACGGTGAAGCGTGAGCGGCCGCAGCGGATGACGACCTCGAATTCGCCGGTGGTCTCGAAGGAGATTTCCGAGCCGTCCGGCAGCCGGCGCACGATCTCGTGCAGGGTCGAGAAGTTGGGCAGGATCCGCCCGGGCTCCTCGACATTGGCGGCGGCAAAGCTCTCGACGCTGAGATCCAGGTTGGTGCCGGTCAGAAGCAGGCGCCCGTCGTCGGTGGACTCGATCGATACGCCTTCGAGAACCGGAATGACGTTTCCGCGCTTGATAGTGCCCTGGATGGGTTCGAGAGCCTTGGAGAGGACGGCGCGGTCGATGGTGAATTTCATTTCTTGATTTCCTTGTTTCCTGGAATTGCGTGTGAAGGCGATCAGATGTCGAGCGACCTGACCTGATCGGCATGCTCGACGATGAAGTCGCGGCGCGGCGCGACCTCGTCGCCCATCAGGGTGGAAAAGAGACCGTCGGTCATTTCGGCGTCCCTAGCCTGCACCTTGAGCAGGGTGCGTACCGTCGGGTCGAGCGTGGTTTCCCACAGCTGTTCGGCGTTCATCTCGCCCAGGCCCTTGTAGCGCTGGATGGAAATATCCTTCCGGCCGGTCTGGTTGATCAGGCGCCTGAGAACGAGAGGCCCGGAGATGCGCATGTCGCCGCTGCGGCCCTGGAGCGTGGTCTTGGAACCGAACATGGCGCTCAGTTCGTCGAAGCGTTTGGCCAGCCTGCGCGCTGCAGGCTCCTCGAAGTAGGATGGCGGGATGACGTGGCTGGTGGCCAGGCCCTCGGCGTCATGGATGAAGCGGGGATCGCTGTCGTTGACGTAGCTCCAGGTCGGCTTTTTGCCGTCGTCGACGTTGAGGATGGCGAGAGCCCGCTTGACCGCCGCAGCCTGCTTGCCGGAGGACGGTTCCAAGGCTTTTGCCGTGACGCCGGCGACGGCCAGGGCCTCGGCCAGGATGTCGCTGTCGAGAAGCTGGCCCAAGGTCACAATGTCGGCAGCGTCGGAGAAGGAGCGCCGCACGAGATTGACGAGATCGGCATTGGCGACCTGGCTGCCGTTTTCTGCAAGAAGAACGGCGCTCTGGGTGCCGATCTCGATGATCTGCCGATCAAGTTCGGCTTCGTTGGCGAGATAAATCTCGGACTTGCCCTGCTTCAGCTTGTAGAGAGGCGGCTGGGCGATGTAGAGATGCCCTTTCTCGATGATTTCAGGCATCTGCCGATAGAAGAAGGTGAGCAGCAGCGTGCGGATATGGGCGCCGTCGACGTCGGCGTCGGTCATGATGATGATCTTGTCGTAGCGCAGCTTGCCGATGTTGAAGTCTTCCTGGCCGATTCCCGTGCCGAGAGCCGAGATCAGGTTGACGATCTCCTGCGAGGAGAGAACCTTGTCGAGCCGGGCTCGTTCGACGTTCAGGATCTTTCCGCGCAACGGAAGGACGGCCTGGGTGTGCCGGATCCGGCCCTGCTTGGCGGAGCCGCCCGCGCTATCGCCCTCGACGATGAATAGTTCGCGCTCGGAGGGATCCTTGGAGGCGCAGTCGGCGAGTTTGCCCGGAAGGGACGAGATCTCGACCTGGTTCTGCTTGCGGGTGACCTCGCGGGCGCGACGAGCCGCTTCGCGGGCGCTGGCCGCCTGGAGAGCCTTGCCGACGATCGATTTGGCGTCGGCCGGGTTTTCCTCGAGCCACGTGGCAATACCCTCGGCAACGACCTGCTCGACTACGGGCCGCACTTCGGAACTGATCAGCTTGTCCTTGGTCTGGGAAGAGAACTTCGGGTTCGGCACGCGAACCGAGACGACGCAGGTCAGACCCTCGCGGATGTCGTCGCCGGAGATCGAGGATTTGCCGCGCTTGCCGTTGAGATTGGCAAGCGCATAGGCCGTGACCGAGCGGGTCAGGGCGGCCCGGAAGCCGGCCAGGTGCGTACCGCCGTCGCGCTGTGGGATGTTGTTGGTGAAGCACTTGACGGTTTCGGAATAGCTGTCGTTCCATTCCAGGCCGATTTCGACGCCGATGCCGTCGAGTTCCTTCTGGATGTGGATGGGTTCCGGATGGGCCGATTTCTTGCTGCGGTCGAGGTGGCGGACGAACTCCTTGACGCCGCCCTCGAACCTGAATTCGACATGGCGCCGCTCTCCTTCTTCGGCGCGTTCGTCGTCGAGCGTGATGGTCACGCCGGAATTCAGGAAGGCAATTTCGCGCAGCCGCTTCTCGAGGGTCTCGAAATTGAACTCGGTGAAGGTGAAAACCTCCGGGGACGGGAGAAATGTCACCTCTGTACCGTTCTCCGCCTTCGTCGCCCGGCCGGTCCGCTTGAGCGGCGCAAGTGGCTTGCCGTCGGCGAAAGACATCTGGTGCGCCCCGCCGTCGCGCCAGACGCGCAGGTGCAATTTTTCCGATAGAGCATTGACCACACTTACGCCCACCCCGTGTAGTCCGCCCGATGCCTTGTAGGCGTTCTGGTCGAATTTGCCACCGGCGTGAAGGTGGGTCATGATGACTTCCGCAGCCGAGACCTTTTCTTCCTCGTGGATATCCACGGGAATGCCGCGGCCATAGTCGCGCACTGTGCACGAACCGTCGGCGTTGATCCGGATCTCGATCCGGTCGCAATAGCCGCCGAGAGCTTCATCGACCGAGTTGTCGACAACCTCATAAACCATGTGGTGAAGGCCGGTCCCGTCATCGGTGTCGCCGATATACATGCCCGGCCGTTCGCGGACGGCTTCTAGGCCGCGCAATACCTTGATGGAACGGGAATCGTAGGAGGAAGCTTCAGGTTTCGTGGACATGGCGGTCTTTCTTTGCAGAGTCTCTTTTATCGTGAAGACCCTCGGAGAAGAGGGTCTTTTACCGTTCGGCGGAACCGTAATACGGTACTTCCAGAAAAGATTTTGGATCGTTTTGCGTCGTTGACCCGTTTTTACCGTATTATTTGTGTTCGAACCGGCATTCCGCCAATGAACAACGAGTCCCCCTCGCCGAATGGGCAGACGGTGATGCCGTCTTTTTCAAGGAATAGTGTCGCCAAGGGATCGCCGATGTCGCAGTCGGACAGGTCGTCGGCGCATGCGATACTCACTATTGGCCGGCCGTCGTCGAGCCCGAGAACGAATTCGGCGCCGGCTCCCTGGTCGTTCTCGATGCGCAGGCAGGGAAGGCCGGCCCCGGTATGAAGAAGAACAGCGCGCCATTCGGTTCCCGAGTCGTCATGCAGCATATTCCGCACGCTCGTTTCCCCGGCGAAGACGTGATGGGCTTCTCCGCCGCAGTTCGGGCATTCCCCGGCAGGTACGACCTGCCCCGGCTTGAGACGAAAGACGGTTTCGAGACGATGGTGGGCGGTAAAGGGAAGGAGGTCGTCCTCGTCGCCCGTCCATTGGCATACCCGGCAGATGACCGGTTTCATGGCAAATCCTCTTCATGACTAGAAACGACTGTGCGTGGAAAAGAGATGTGTTCGTCCATGCTGTCCGGGTCACGGCCGAGCGGCCGCGCCCCTGAACTTCGGAATTTCAGGTTCAGGGGGCGGACGGGCCGATCGGTCGAAAATCCGGATGTAATGGGCTTGAAGTCGAAAAATGAAAAGCCGACTCAGTCGAATCAGAATCCTAAGCCTTTGTGCGGGATTCTTCTTTTTTCAGCCGAATAAAATTCTCAAAAAAAAGGGGGTTATTGCGGTTCATTCGCTCCGGACGCACCAATATCGTGAACACCAGCCCAAAAAGGCCGGCAAAAAATAAGGTTTTGGGGATTGAGTCATGACTTTATCGGGAACCGCGGAAATTCTCGAGCAGGCTGGACGCGGTCAAGGATACGACAAATCCGAGTTGGCAGCGGTTGTCGTCGACTTGTTCAAGGAGAAAAAAGGTGTTCTCTCGGATGCCGAGCGTCTGTCGATGTTCGATATCCTGCACAAGCTCGTTCACGAGGCGGAAATCCAGGTTCGGCGCAGGCTTGCCGAGGAGATCGCCGGGGATGATTCGGTTCCCCGCGATTTCGCGGCCTATCTGGCCAACGACGAGATTTCCGTGGCCTATCCCATTCTCGTCGGCAGCGGCGTCCTCGAGGAAGCGGATCTCATCGAGATCATCCGCAACCGATCCATGGAGCACCGGATCGCGGTGACCAGGCGGGCGGAGATCAACGAGGCGATTTCGGCTGCCCTTCTCGAGTCCGAGGAGGTGCCTGTGATGGTCGCGCTTCTCGAGAACCAGAATGCGCAGATCGCCGAATGGACGATGAACTATCTTGTCGATCAGGCGAAGAGGGTCGATGCGTTGCATCGGCCGCTGGTGCGCCGCTCCGATCTCAGCGAGGAAATGGCCTGCAAGCTCGTCGTCTGGGTTTCCGCGGCGCTTCGCAAGGATATTGTTTCGCGGTTCAACATGGATCCGAAAAAGATTCGTGATCTCGTGCATCGCGCTGCTCTCGGCGAGATCTCGAAGATCAAGGAAGACAGGCTTCGTCCTGACATGGCCGAAAGGCTGGCCGGCGAACTGGAAAGGGGCGGGATGCTCACTCCGACGGTCGCGCTCGAATTGCTGCGGACCGGTCATTCCTGCCTGTTTGTTTCGATCATGAAGAAAATGACCCGGCTGGAAGAAGGTCTGGTCTGGAACATCATGAACGACAGCCGGGGCGACAGCTTCGCGATTGTCTGCCGGGCAGTCGGCTTCAGCGAAGTGCAGTTCGTATCCGTCGTTCAGATGGTCGGCGGTCATGAGGAAGGCTCGGAGTCGAGCAAGAAGAACCGCTTGATGACGCTTCGCAAGCTATTCAACAAGATGACGCCCAAGACCGCCGAGCAGGTGCTTGCCAAGTGGCGCGACCATCGGCCGTCGAGAGTCGGCTACGTCGGCGTCCATGCCGCCCGTGCGGCCTGACGGGAAATTCTCATGAGCCGATCGTCCGCCAGAAAGACTTCCAGGCCTTCTCTATCGAGGAGGACGGATAGCCTGTGCATGCTGGCGTTCGACTGGGTCTGGAAAGCGGATGCGGATCTCCGGATCACGGAAATTTCCGAAGGTGCCATCGTCGCCCTTGGCAGGCGTCCAAGCGAGATCATTGGCCGCGGTCTTGCCGATCTCGGCGTTCTCGGCGGCTCGAATTGCGCGAACGGAATATGGTGGCAATCTCCGTTCCGTGACGCGCTTTTGACGGTTTCGGATCGCCGGGAAAACCGGTATTTCCATCTTTCCGGCGTTCCGGTGTTCGATGCTTCCGGCGGGTTTATCGGGGTCGAGGGCGGCGCGCGCGACGTGACGGAAAGCCATCTGGCCGGTGCGCGTGAGAAAAGGTTGGCGCGGTCGATCGATCAAAGCGCGACGATGATCGCCTTTCTCGACGCCGAGGGCGTCATCGAGGAGGCGAATCCCAGGTTCTGTGCGGTGACGGGGCTGTCCCCGGATCGGTTGCGGGGACGTGGCGTGAAGGATATCGTTTTCTCGGGACAGCCTGCCGATTTGTTTTTGAAGATCCGCGAAACGGCCTGTCTCGGAGAAACCTGGTCGGGCGACGTCCGGGTGCTTTCCGCTTCCGGGCGGATCTGGGGGCATGCTCAACTCTCGGCAAACTACGATATTTCAGGGCGGATTTCCGGGTTGGTTCTCACCATCGAGGATGCGACGAAGGAAAAGGCTTTCGAGAGCGAGGTCTATCGGCACTTCTTTTATGACGAGCTGACAGGTCTTCCGAATCGGGCTCTGGCTCGCCGGCGTCTCGTTCGGGCCGTGCTCAATGCATACGGAAAGGATCGTCGCATCGGCGTGTTCGCCGTTGCCTTGGGCCGCTTCCGGCTGGTCAACGGCGCTCTCGGCCGGCCGGCGGGAGATGCCCTGCTTCGTCAGGCCGGCGAGCGATTGCACGATTGCGTGGCCGCCGGAGATTCGGTGGCCAGGCTGGACGGCGACATGTTCCTGGTGATCTGCCCGGAAACGACGGCGTCGGAAATCGAGTCGCTGGCGCGGCGGATTCTTGTCGCCTTCGGCGAGCCTTTCGAAATCGGGAACGCGACCCACAGGATTGCGGCCAGCGTCGGAATTTCTACGTTTCCCGAAGATGGCACGCGTGCAGCAGACCTGATCCAGAACGCGGAGACGGCGGCCATGGAGGCCAAGGGAACGTCTGGTGATTTCCGCTACTTCAAGCCCGAGTTGAACGACAGGATTCGCGAGCGGGCCTTGATCGAGGCCGAGCTTGGGACGGCACTTGAAAGAAAACAGTTCGAGCTTTCCTATCAGCCGATGATCGATCCTCTGGAGCGCGGCATTTGCGCCGAAGCCCTTCTCCGCTGGAACTCGCGCCTGGGTCTGGTCGGCCCCGACAGGTTCATTCCGGTAGCCGAGGAAACCGGAATAATCTTGGAGATCGGTGAGTGGGTCCTGGATGAAGCCTGTGCCCAGCTGGCTCGTTGGCGACAAGATGGGCTTTGCGTGCCCAGGATTGCGATCAACGCTTCGGTGCGTCAGTTCCGGGAGCCGGGGTATGCCGCGTCGGTCCTGGCCACGATCTCGCGTCATGGCCTGGAGCCCTCCGATATCGAGATCGAGATCACGGAAAGTCTTTTCGCCGGCAACGACGAACGGGTGATACAGGAGATCGAGGCTCTCAGGTCCGGTGGGATTCGCATGGCGATCGATGATTTCGGCACCGGCTTTTCTTGCTTCGGAGCACTTGGCGAACTTCCCGTCGGGGTTCTCAAGATCGACCGGAGCTTCGTCTCCGGCATGGAAACCCGCAGGGGCGGAATATCGATGATCGGCGGGATGATCGAAATGGCGCACGCCATGAACCTCAAGGTGGTCGGTGAGGGGGTCGAGACGGAGGAGCAGGCACGGATCCTCGAGGATCGGGGCTGCGACGTGTTTCAGGGATTCTACTTCAGCCGTCCGCTGGCGGCGCGTGATTTCGGTGCTTTCGCATCGGTACGCGAACGGAAGATGCTGGCGGCCTGACCCGTTTTTTTTGGTTGGCTAGGAAGGCGGTAACCTACCCCTCCGGCGTTCGCCGGAGGGGGTTTTTCTTCACCGCACCCGGTCGTGTCCGCGAGATCCGACCAGGTTGATTTCCTGCATCGTCTTGCGCGTGGAATCGATCGTTTCCGCTCCATGCTGGGCCAGACGGCGCATGGGTTCGAACGGAATCATTCGATAGTCGTCGCGCCCGACCTCCTTGAGAACATCGGAAGCCATCTTGAGATAAGCGGGGTAGGCCGGACCGTCGGGGAACGAGGATTCCACCGCGCGGCATTTTTGGTAGAGCGTGGCATCGGCAAGAGCTCTGTCGCTTTTCCGATCGGCCAGCATAGAGTCGGCAACGAGTCCGGCGATCCAGCGAGCCCGGCGGACGGTTTCGGAAGGATCACGATCCCCGGCGGCGGCTTCGCGCTGACGCATGTCATAATGACGCCGCGCCAGCTTGTGGCCGAGCACGACGAGGCCGGCTTCCTCGGGAGTGTCGAAATATCGGGGCGCGTGTTCGCCGTCCGCCGTGGGAGTGAGTTCGTATCTCTGTGCGGGACCGGGCTCGGGTCCTTCTTGCGGGAACTGGACGCGGCTCAGCCGCCAGAGTTCATCCCGGGAAAGGCGCGGAGCATTGTTTTGCATGCCGATCCAGTCGCGCGAGGAACCGAATGGAAGCGGAAGGTTGTGTCGGGCGGCGGCATGATGAATTTCGGCAAGTTCATGCGCGTCATCGGGGGATGGCAGATCGGTGATCCTGAACGAGTCCTGGTCGGGCCCGGCGGCATCGAAATAGAAAGATGATTTCTCCATGCCTTCCTGGATGGTGTAGGCGCCGAACTTGCCGGCATCGGCATGGCTTGGATCGAAGTCGAGAACATGCGGGGTTACCGCGCGCCAGGCCATGAGCAGGGCATCGTCTTCATCACTCAGCATGATGTGCTCGGGCGAAACCTCGGCGCGTTTCCAGTCGGGAAGCGGCGATCCTCCGGGAGCCCGCGCCGCGTAGATGGGCAGCTCGACGGCGCTCATCCCCTTGCGCACCGCTTCTGTCATCGTCGGGTGAAGGGAGATGTCGAGATGTCGGATCTCTTCCGGATGAACCTTCTCCTGGGCCAGAACGCGCCCGAGAAGATCCATGTCAGAGGCGATGACAAGCATCGCGCCCTTGGGGGAAGGAACGACGGCCAGGGCCGCGCTCTTGCGCCGTCCGCCGGCGGTCATGACGAATCCGCCGAGTACGGCAGCCGCGGCCACCGCCTTGCGTTTGTGAAGCGCCGAATCTTGGGTTTGGGTGTGCGGTGTCTTCGCGGGAAGCATGGAGATTTCGATCCTTCGGATTTCAGCGGGTCGTGCCGCCGTGCTTGCGGGTCGGAACGATTTCGGAGGCGGTTCTGCAGAGATATTCGCGGCCGAGCGACAGGCGGCTGGCGAGGTTTTCGGAAAGAACTTTTGAGGTCCGGCCAAGGGCCGTCGAAAGAGATGCGGAACGCAGCATTTCCGAGGCAACGCTCGTGTACCTGTCGAGCTTGTAGTCCTGGGGATCGGCCGTCATGAGGGCGCGAAGGGTCTGATAGGCCGTCACGTCATCCTTGGGGTCCATGCTGCCGGCCAGGGTTGCTGCGGTGTTGCGGACAGTCTGGGCAAGGGATTGCGCCGAGAGGTCGCGGCCGTGCAGGTAGCCGATCTGGTTCTGAACGAAAAAGCGATGGGCCATTACGCTTGCCGCCGCGGCCAGGCCGGCGGCGCCGCTCGACCTGAAGTGCCGCGCACCCTCTTCGCCTTTCCGGCTCAGGTAGAAGTCGGAAAGCCCCTGAAGCCTGAGACGGAATTTGCCGTCGCGGCTGAGTCGGCCGGTTTCGCGTTCCTCGTCGCTCCACGGAGCTGTAGTCAGGAACGGGATCTCGATTCCGTTGCGTACGGCGGCGAGATGCAGGGAGGCGGAGAGTTTCGCCTGGTCGATGCCGCCGGCGTCGATGATCGAGAAGGCCGGGTGCCCGTTCGAGCTTCCGGAATGAAAGTCGAGATAGGTTCCATGGCCCGGATCCTCGAAGACATGATATGCGCCGACACCCTCGACCTTGACCCTGCTGTTCAGTAGTTGGTCCAGACGATAGTCGTCGTAGGTTTCAGGAAATTCGATTTCCGGCAGGTCGGCGGCATTCAGCCAGGCATTGGCGATGATGGCGTCGGGGTGCCGCTGGTTGTCTGAACGATAGGTCAGGTCTCCGCAATGACGGGCCTGGGAAAGGACGAGATCGGTGATCCTGTCCGGCTCGAAGGTGGAGGCGACCGCTTCATCACGTTCGCGAAAGAAGGAAACCTCCGTGTTTTCGAAAGCCTCGAAGGAATCGACGCCGTGGTCGAGGGCGATCGCACGAAGGGTTTCATGATCCGGGCCCGTATAGAGGGCGTAGCCGCCGATATGCCGCGCCACGAGATGGTATTTCGATTCGGTCTCCCGGTTTCCCGGTTTCCGGGTTTCGAGGGCGATCATGCCGCGCGCGGAAAAGAGTTTGTGATCGTCGGTCAGTGATGGAATTTGCGGCATGGATGCACCTCGGCTTCCGGCTTCAAGACGTGTCGGAGATCAAACGGGTTCTGATTGGAAAGTTGGTTGTGAAGAAGGGCGCGCGCATCGGGAAAAAGAAATCCCGGCGCCCTTGTGCCGGGCGCCGGGATCGGTTTCGTGTGAAGAGGACGGGAGGGCTAGCCGACGAGCGTCAGCCACTCGTCTTCGGAAAGAACGGAAACGCCCAACTCACGGGCTTTGGACGCCTTGGATCCGGCATCGGCGCCGACGACCACGTAGTCGGTCTTTTTCGAAACCGAGCCCGAGACTTTCGCGCCGAGGGACTCGGCCTTGGCCTTGGCTTCGCTGCGGGTCATCTTCTCGAGCGTGCCGGTGAAGACCACCGTCTTGCCGGCAACCGGCGTGTTTTGGATTGCCGGTGCCACATGGGCTTCCACCTGCAGATGTTCGAGCAGGGCATCGAGAGCGGCGCCGTTGCGGGCGTCCGAAAGGAAACCGAGCAGATCTCCGGCGACGGAAGGCCCGATGCCGTCGATGGCGACGAGCCCGGCATAGGCGTCCGAAGCGGGGTCGGTTGCCTGGGCCATTGCCGAGCGCCAGGCGTCGAGGGTTCCGTATTGGCGAGCCAGAAGTTTGGCTGTCGATTGCCCGATCTGGGGAATCCCGAGAGCATGAAGAAACCGGTGGAACGGGATCGTGCGCCGCTTCTCGATCGCTTCCAGAAGCCGGCTGACCGACGACTCTCCCCAGCCTTCGCGATGAAGAATGGCGTCGCGCTTGTCGGCCAGCGTGAAGATATCAGCCGGCGTCTTGATCAGGCCGTCCCTCCAGAAGGCTTCGATATGTCTGGCTCCAAAGCCGTCGATATCGAAGGCGTCGCGGGAAACGAAATGCTTGATCCTTTCGACTGCCTGGGCCGGGCAGACCAGGGCGCCCGTGCATCGCCGCGCGGCTTCGTCTTCGCTGCGGAAGGCCGGGCTGCCGCATTCGGGGCAGACTTCCGGAAAGACATAGGTTGGCCGGGCGCGATGGTCTGCATCGTCGACGACCGAAACGACCTGTGGAATGACGTCGCCGGCGCGCTGGATGACGACCCGGTCGCCGATGCGGATGTCCTTGTCGTGGATATGATCCTCGTTGTGCAGGGTCGCGCGGGCCACGACCACGCCGCCGACGGTGATCGGCTCGAGTTCGGCAACCGGTGTCAAGACGCCGGTGCGCCCGACCTGAATGGTAATGGCTTTGAGCGTCGTTTCGGCTTTTTCGGCCGAAAACTTATGGGCGACTGCCCATCGCGGTGAGCGGCTGACGAATCCCAGGCGTTCCTGCCAATCGCAGCGGTTGACCTTGTAGACGACGCCGTCGATGTCATAGGCAAGCTGCGCCCGGTCGGTTTCGATTTGCCGGTAGAGATCGAGGACGCCGTCCATGTCGGGGCAGAGCCGCGACAGGGGGTTGGTTCTGAAGCCCCATATGCGGAGCCGTTCGAGAAATTGCCATTGGGTCGACGCGGGAGGTTCGCTGCATTCACCCCAGGCATAAGCGAAGAAACTCAGGCGGCGCGAGGCGGTCACCGCGGGATCGAGTTGGCGCAGGCTGCCGGCGGCCGCGTTGCGGGGATTGGCAAAGATCTTGCCGCCGGATGCGGTCTGGGATTCATTGAGCGCGAGAAAATCCTTCTTTGCCATGTAGATCTCGCCGCGTACCTCGAGGATTTCCGGAGGGATCCCGCGAAGCCGGGTTGGAATCTCGTCGATCCTGCGCAGGTTGGCGGTGATGTCCTCGCCGGTCGAGCCGTCGCCGCGGGTGGCGCCGCGCAGGAATTTTCCTTGCTCGTAGCGCAGCGACACCGATAGGCCGTCGATCTTGGGCTCAGCAACCGTTTCGACCGGATCGTCCGTGCCGAGACCGAGGAATTTGCGGATGCGCTGGAAGAAATCGGCGACGTCTTCCTCGGAAAAGGTGTTGGCCAGGGAAAGCATCGGGCGGGCATGGTCGATTTTTCCGAAGCCGGCGGCTGGTGCGGCGCCGACCTTCTTCGAGGGGCTGTCGGCGCGTACGAGATGAGGAAAGGCGGCTTCGATCGCCTCGTTGCGCCGGCGCAGGGCGTCATATTCGGCGTCCGACACGGTCGGCGCGTCGAGCACGTGGTAGGCGCGGTCGTGGCCGGCGATTTCGGTGGCCAGTTTGGCCAGTTCGACGGCGGCCTCGAGATCGGTCAGGCGGTCGACGGGAAGCGGTTCGGTTTTCATGATTCGGCTGGCGCTTTCAAAGTTTGGCTTCGACCATGACGCGCGCTTCGGCGCGCGGCGGATCGATGTCGATGGTGAACCCGTGCTTCAGGCATTCGGTGACGGTGCTCCAGGATGCTACCGGGCCGAAGGCGGCGCCGTCGGTGCGGACAGCCATTGCCGACCAGCGGCAGGTGTCGAGGAGGCGCTCGCCGCCTCTGGCGGTGTGGATGGAGCCGGAAAGTTTCAGATCGTGTCCGGCGAGAGCCTCGTCGAGTCGTGCTTGAAGGCGTTCGGTCGGGGTCATGTGGGAGGTCCGGAACGATGGGGGGTGACGATTTCGATCTCGCTCGGGGAGAGCTTGATAAGAAGATGGTCTCCGGGAACCGTCATGCCCAGTTCGATCGTGTCAAGCGGAAGATAGTCGACCCCGTCGTCGCCTCCGAAGACAGCGCGTTTGCGCGCCCAGACATCTTCGTCTTTTTTGGGATCGAGGCCCTGTGCGTAGCAGACGAACTGATGTCCTCCTTGTCCGGGTTCGGCCAGGGTGCCGTCGGCGAGCAGCGCCGGCCCGCCGTTGCTCATCAGATAGACCCCGTCGTCACCGACCAGCCAAAGGCCGGAGGAAGCAGCGGCGCGTTCCTTTTCGTCGCCCTGGTAGTCGAGGGTATCGAAGATTTCGGCGCGTTGCTGCAGGGTTAGCTTGTGATATGCGGCCGATCGGGTGTGGTCGATGATCGTCTGGACGCGATCCTTGGGGAACTTCAGGGTTTCCATGTCATTTCCTTTGTCGGCCGGAGGATTTCGGATGATATCCAACCATCTTCACGATGATGGGAAGAAAAAAAGAGGCGGCAGGTTCCTCGATGACACGGGAACCGGCCGCCTGAGTTACCGACCCTGGAAGAAACCACAGGGCCGGATTTTGGTCCACCAGACCAAAAGAAACGGCTACCTGCGGATCGTCTTCGGATTCAGTTCGCGGGCATGGTTGCGGATGCGCCGGGCATCCTGCTGCATCTGGATCAGGGCGCGCTCGCCGAGCGCCATTTCGGCTTCCGTCTTCTTGCGGGCAAAGCCCCAGGCCGAGTTTTCCCAGGTTTCGGCGATATTCGGGTGTGGCTTGACGAGAAGCTCGAAGATCTCACGGACATGCGGCGTGTTGCGCTCGTCTTTCGGCAGGGCCTGGAAGGAGGCCTTGGCGCTTTCAAATTCGGAACTGGCCAGCGTCCAGTTGAGATCGTCGAAGATGATGTGGCCGCCGGGCTTCAGCATCTTTTCGGAAAGCAGGAAGGCCAGGGCGTCGGGTTCCCAGAGATGGCCGCCGTCGAGGAAGATGAGATCGAAGCTCGGCCGGGGATCGCGGCGCAGGAAGTCGCGCAGGCGCCAGTTGTAGGAAGTGTGCTCGTAGAACACCGTCGAGAGATGATCGAGCCCGAGTTCCTTGAGGAAGCCCTCGATGCCGGGATCGAATTCGACGCGGCTGGAGAGATCGATCGATACGATATGCCCCTTGCCGCCGTCGCGGGCGAGAGCCGAGGCCAGGTAGCAGGTGGAGACCCCCCAATTGAAGCCGAGTTCGAGGATGGAGCGGGCCTGGTGCTTGCGGATGAACTTGTAGAGGTTCCACCCGGTTCCGAGCGACATGTTCGGATAGCCGGCAACGACGGAATGAACCGCGTCGGGATCGGTTGCCGGATTGGCGTGACTGAAGCGGACGGCGGATTTGAGCGGGGTGACGACGGAATCCTTTTCGGGCGCGGCTTTCTGTTTCGCGGTTTTGTCGCGGGTGATGGAGAAGATTGTTCCGCCGGAGGTCTGACGGGTGCCGGCAATGGCGAGGCCGGTTCGCGAAAGGACCTTCTCGTAGGTCGCCATGTCGCGGTGGATGACATGCTCGCCATGGGAGCGCGTCTCGTCGTCGATCTCGTCGATCAGCAGAAGCGTGCCGCCTTCGGCGAGCGCCGCCGCGGCGCGATCGATCGTGTCAGCCCATTTCCCGTCGTCCATGACGTGACAGAGAACCTTGGCGATGAGAACGATGTCGTAGGTTCCGGCCAGCGCGTCGGCGAGGGTGATGTCGGTGCAGCGGAAGGCCATGCCGGGATTGGCCTCGCAGGCCTGGTCGATGGCCGTTTGCGAGCAGTCGACGCCGCTGTAGATACATCCGGCATCGATGAAGGGTTTCGCCAATTCGGCGGTGCCGCAGCCGACATCGAGAACCGTGGTTTCGGAATGGATCGGCATTTCGCCGAGCAGGCCGCGCAGGGCGTCGCGCAGGGCGTCGTAGTTGCGGACGTTGTCCGCGATCTCGAGCCCCTTGTTGCCGACGGCGCGAATGTCGCCGGCAAGTTCGTCATGGCGCTCGAGCCAGTAGCGGATGGGATCGAAGGGCTCGGCGGCGACGGAAGGATGCTGTTGGGTTTGGGCGTTCATGTCGTTTCCTGTCGTCTGTGTAAGGCTGTTCAGGCGTCGGCGAACTTGCGCTGGCCGAAGACTATGGTCTTGGCGACTCCCCATTTCCGCATGATCAGCTCATAGCGGTTGCGCATGTAGACGTCCCAGGGAATTGATCCGACATAGGTTTCGCGCCGGGACGGATCCGGTAGGTATTCGAAAACGAAACCGTAGCTGCGGAAGATGTCGAACTCGGTCGAGTCGGTCAGAAAGATCGGGACGAAATCCTTTTCTTCCGCCTGTTGGTCCGCGACCATGGTGACCAGCTTCTCGACGTCGTCGCGCTCGAAGCCGCAGATCGAAAAGGCGAGAACCTTGATGACCTTTCCGTGCAGGGTGTAGTTGTACCAGCCGGCATTCGGGATGAGGCCGGCATAGGCGCCGGGACGTTTCGGCCACCATGCCGGGTCGGTGCCGTTGACCGGCTCATAGGGTGCGACAGGCGGCTCCATATAGGACGTCGGCTCATCGATTTCCGGGGAACGGTTCAGGGAAATGCCGTCGCCGAGCGGAAGAATCGGATCGGTGACGTCGACGGTGATGCTCGTCAGGCCGGCACGTTCGAGAACCTGATGGAGGCGCCGCTCGAGAACATCGGCGTGCCGATGTTTGATTTGTAGGATCTCGCGGGCCCTGGCCAGTTCGGTTGACTGATTGCGGATGGCCGCGATCTGGTCGGCGGTAGGATTTTGCATTTTTCGGCCTCCGATCAGGAGATGAGTTCGGCGATAGCCTGCGCGGCGAGCGCGGCACCGTTTTCCTGGGAAATCCGCATGCAGTTGGTGCGGATCAGGTTCTGGGCACTGGGATGAAGCAGCGGCTCGAGATAATTTCCGATCTCGTCAACACGGCTGTCGGGCAGGTAGAACCCGGCACCCTGCTCTTCGGCGAACCGGGCGCGGCCGGCCTGGTCGTCCATCATGGCATGCTCGTTGGCCATGAAAATCGCCGGCAGGCCGAAAGAGATGATCTCGTTGAACGAATTGTAGCCGGCGGCCGAGATAGTGACGTCGAAGGCATTGAAGAAGCGTGAGATCGGGAAGCCGCGAAGACGCCTGATCTCGGGCCAGAAGTTGAGGCTCTGGTGCGCGATCATCCATTCGGCGATCATCGGCTGGATGTCCGGATACTTGGACAGCGTCTGGACAACCGTGTCGATCATGGTCACGATGTCGCGGTTCGAACCCGAGCCGAGCTGGATCAGAACAGCCGGCTTGTGGGGGTCGAGGCCAAGCCGCATGGCAGCTTCCTCACGGCCCGGAACCTCCTCGAGATCGAGAAGGCGGATCGGCGGAACCTTGACGGTGACGCTTCGGTTGTAGGCCGTCGCTCCGTTGTCCTTCGATTCGGCGATATCGGTCGGCTCGATCACCAGATCGAAGAAGCGCTGGCGGCGGATCGCTTCGGCGTTATTCTGGTTCTCCCGCCACATACCGCGACGAACCCAAACCAGCTTGGTGTCCTTGCGCGGAGCAACCGCGTTGAGCAGACCGCCATAGGGGTTGCCTCCATCGAAGACGACGGCGCGGGCGTTGTGGAAATCGATGATCTGCGAGAGATGCTCGGGGAACCATTCGTTCCACGTGTTCACGTCGCAATTGGCGTAGACGTGGAACGGCATGTATTCGACCGGATATCCGGCCTGTTCGACGATCGGCATGGCCTGGCTCATGGTCGCGAATACCGGCTCGATGTCGCCGGGCATGCGACGGGCGATCGACAGGAGCCGGGTCAGGTGGCCGAGGCCGACGCCGTTCGATGACACGAACAGCACGCGCTCACGGGCCGGACGGCTATGCACGGCCGGAGCCTGGGGCTTCCGGGCCGGCGCGCCGGCAAGCTTGCGCAGGCGTGCCTTGTGGATGCCGGGGCCGAAGGTCGAGCGGGCCCAACGTGCCGCCGCCGTGCTGGCTTCGGCATAGGCCTCGGGATCGGTATGGAGGGCTTCCATCCGTTCGAGAGCCTGGTCGGGCTTGGCATAGATGGGGCCGCGGCCGACGGTGTCCCAGAGCTTGTTCGAAAGGATGGCCGGAACGCCGTTGGCCATGGCAGTGGCCAGGGCGTGGATCGGAACCTCATTGGGTGAACGGTTCGGGAAGTAGACGAAGAAATCGAGGTTGTCGAGGAACTTCGTCGGATGGATTTCGTGGATGCTGAAGAGTTCCCAGCTTTCCGGAATTTCGGAAAGCGGGATCTTGCGCGGATGGGGCGCCCCGAGCACGCGAATGATCAAGCGCTCACGATCGCCGGGATGAACGGACAGGATTTCCGCCTCATTGTCCGCCCACTGCGTCTCATCACAGAGTCCGGCTCGGCCGGCGATCGGAATTTTCCGCTTCGGCGTGCGGGCGGCAGTCCAGGGCGAAAAGTGCAGGGATGGAGCCCAGATCTCGTCGGCAATGACGACGGAATCGGAGGCCTGCAGAAGGTTCGCTCGCAAAGCCTCGGAAACCGGGGCCCAGACGGCGGAGCCGAAGAGCGTCTGGATCAGGGCGTTCTTGGTGCGAATGTCGTCGATCGACATCATGCGGTCGTAGACGACGACGACATTGTCGGCGACGATCCGCGGCAGGGTGACGGTTTCGCCCTTGAGAGCGTTGTCGAACAGGGCATGCGGCTGGTGAATGGTGAGCAGCCGGCTGCGGACCAGCGACGTCGATGGATTGACGGCTTGGGCAATCCCCTCGGAGACCAGGGCGTCGATATAGGGATTGATCACCGGCAGGTCGTGCACGCTGTTGGTCGGGACATGGATCAAGGCTGTGGCGTAGCCGAGATCCTGCTGGATCCGGCTTTCATTGGCGATCCGCCATGCCGTTTCACGCACGGTGCGGAAATCGGACAGGATGACGACATCGGTCTCGATCGCCGGCAGCTGCTGCGCCGGTTTGTCATTGGACACGGCCTTGGGAGTCTCGACGGCGGTCTTGCCGGACGGTGTCTCGAGCAGCTTTTCGATGCGCGCGAGATAGGGCTTCGGCCCATAGCGGCGATCGATCACGGCACGGCCCATCTGGCCCTGGAGCATGTAGCGCTCCCGGTCCTCATGGAATTCCCGAACGGTCGGCAGAACCTCTTCGGGTTCGCGGTAGAGAGCCGCTTCCCCGAAGGTCGGACGGAAGTGTTCGGGCAGGATGACGACGGCGCCCGAGGCTGCGCCCTCGGCGATGGTGCGTCCGAAGCCTTCGACCCAGTCGGGATGATGGAAGTAGACGAAGAAATCGATCTGCGGCAGGAAGTCTTCGGGAGCGATCTCGTTGAAGGCGAACGTGGTCCAGTTGGACGGATATTCGCCCATGATCTTCGTCAGGTCGTCGCCGACGCCGAGCAGGCGGACGTTGAATTCCTCGCCTTGCGGATAAATGGTCAGCATCTCTTCCCGTCCGGCCGGCCATTTCAGCCAGTCAGGACGGGAATGGCGACCGATGATCGGGCGGTCGCCGGCAGGAGACGAGCGGCCACAGGCCCAATCGTCGACGAAGATGAGATTTGTCCAGTTTTCGTCGAGAACGGGATGGGAGATCCCGGACTTCATCATGTTGGCGCGGGAAAGATCCGAGATCGGGGCCCAGACCACAGGGCCTCCGGCAATCTCGCCGGCGATCTGGTTAACCTTGTCGACGTCGAAATAGGGAACGCCGTTGCCGTCGAGGATCGGCTGATGGCCGACGAGGAATCGCTTCTGCGCGTGAATTTCGGGCAGGCCTTCCTCGGTTTCGGCGAATACGTAGGGGTTGTGAAGCACCGCGAGTCGGCATTCTACGCTGTTGGCGCCGTTCAGGCGGACAGCCTGGCCCGCGTCGATGCAAGCCTTGAGTGCAGGATGGGTTTCCCGATCCTTCTTGAGAATGCCGGCGCGCTTGTTGATTAGACCGACCTTCAGGCCGGCCGCGGCAAGAGCCCTGATTTCATGAGCGACGGCGGTCGAGGTGCCGCCGGGAAAGCGGTCGTCGGTGACATGAATGACATCAAACATTGTTTCTTCTTTGGCATCTGGTGGATCCGGTGACCCGGAGAAAACGGGCTGTCGCGAAGGCTTCAGCCCGTTTTCCCGGGAAACTCCTGTGAGACCTTTTGGTCTTCTCTGATAATTCAGGTCCGGATGATCGGGAGCTTAGTATTGACTGTCGGCGCCCGCCTCCGAACCCGTGGTGCCGGAATTTCCGGCCGATGCGCTACCCGAGCTGCCTTTGCCTTGGCCGCTCTTGCCGGCACTCGGAGCGCTCGCCGGAGCTGCGGCCGGCGCGGCGACATTCGGAGCCGGCGCGGCGACATTCGGAGCCGGAGCCGCCTTGGCGCCGATGGCGGCGACGGCATGTGCAGCCAGCTTCGAGGTCGGGTGTGCTGAGAGGAAGCTCTGATAGGCTTCGACGGTACCGATGGCCTTGGCCTGGCCGAAGGCATCGAGATCGTCGGAGGCGGCCGCTCCCGTGCTCAGCGCCATTCCGGCGCCGAACGCCAGAGCACTGACGACGGTAAGCAGTTTCGATTTATCCATAGTGGTGGATTCCCTTTCACATGCGAAGCGTTTCAAATTCCATGCCTTGCCCCGTCGGGCATGTCTCGGCACAGATATGAGCAAGCAAAGCGACAGATTTTCTGGTCGGTTCCGGCTCACGCGAACGATATTGGTGCGTTTCCCGGATTTGGATCGCTGGTCGACGATTTTTTTTAGGGAAGAGTACATGGATGATTTCAGCGGAGGAGAATTCTGGTCGGTAAAATATCTGTTATTATTAAAAATTTCGAATGATATAACCGACAAACGGATACGGCGCCCCGACTATAATAATCGTATTCTTCGGGACGACCAAAAATCTTTACGGTAAAATCTACCTGAGAATGTTAAGTTTTACCGCAATTCAACGTTATCTTGAAAACTTTGCGTAATTTTTTCTCCTGCCGCCGATGACGGGATATGGCAGGGCTATAGCTTTTTCCATATGAACGTCTTGTCGATCCATAATCACAGGATGATCGAGAAGGAGGCGATGGCGCTTCTCCTCGAGGCCAGATCCTATTTCGGCGCCAGCTTGGGCCGGAGGCCTCTGCATGAAGTCGGGCTCAGAATGGCGGTCACCGATCGCTTGACATGGATCATGGCCTGGGTGCTTCACGAGAAAGCCGTGGCCCATGGCGAGATGACGCGCGATCAGGCGAATGCCGCGATGGCTGATTTCTACAGGCGGGATATCGTGGAAGAGCCGGAGAGTTGTGAAAAGCCGGTTCCGGAGGCTCTTCGGCGGCTGCTCGATGCTTCCGGGGCGCTCTACCGGCGCGTCCTGCGTCTGCGCCCGGCTTGATTCGTTATTATTCCGTCAGGAAGCCGGCTTCTGCCGATGCAGAATTCGCAGGGGCCGTCATTCGGTCCATCTGAGCTCGCGCGCAGGCGAGAACCGGATCGCTGCTGTCCGGGCAGGATTCTGCGGGGATCACCCGTTCCGGTTGCTCTTCGTCCTGGGAAACCGGGAAATAGCCTCTTAGATCGGATTCGCGAAACCGCTTCTCGGCCGGCCCGGTGTCGATTGCGACGTCGGGGACGATTCCCGCATCCTGGATCAGACGCCCTCCGGGACGCCGGCTCAAACCGACTGTCAGATAGAGAGCCTTTCCTTCGAATAGGGGAATGACGATCTGGACCGACCCCTTGCCGAAGGATCTCTCACCGATAAGAACGGCTCGCTTGCGATCCTTCAAGGCGCCGGCGAGAACTTCCGATGCCGATCCGGATCCGGAATCGATCAGGACGACGAGGGGTATCGCCTCGGCGATGTCGCCGTCTCGGGTCTCAATGGTCGTCCGGGAGATTTCCTTCTGTCTTTCGATGGTGACCAGAATCCCTTCAGCAAGGAACAGATCGGCAATCTCCTGGGCGGCCATCAGGTTGCCGCCGGCATTGCCGCGCAGGTCGAGAAGGATTCCGGAAATCGCCGGGCCGTCAGCGATATCCCGGAGGATGCGGCGGGCGGCGGCGGCCGCGTCCAGGGTGAAACTGCGGATCCTGAGATGCAGGATCGTGCCATTGAGATCGTACGAAAGGTCGGGTTCGATCAGGTCGCGGCGCAAGACCCGGGAGATCGGCGTGCCGCCTCGCAGAAGGGAAAGCTCGACCTGGCTGCCCGTGAGATTGATCTCGTCGCGGATTGCTGCCCAGGAGGTCTGTTCGGCCCGCCTGGTTCCGACCGCGAGAAGGATGTCGCCATCGCGAAGCCCAGCGTTCCATGCCGGCGAGGCGTGGAACACCTTGCGGAACAGATACCCATCGCCGGCCCGGGAAACGATCAGGCCGTCGGTCAGTTCGTGACGGGGCAGTTCGGAGAGCCGTTCGCTGCCGGGGTCGTGCTCACGATAGGCCGAATGGACGTCGAGCGTGGAGATCATGCCGGTGATGGCTTCGTCGACAAGGCTCCTGTTCGCGGCCGATACCCGCGTCGCCGTTTTGGCCTTCTCGGCTTGCGCGATCGCGGCGTCGACGAGAGCTGTATCCGAAGGCGGCGCCATGTGCCAGACCTTGACATGGGCAAACGCGGCATGGAAGCGGGATGGTTCCTCGTCACTCTCGAACCCGTCCGAAACGGCGGCATGGTAGGCCATGAACCGGTCGACTTCCGGATTTTTCCGGTTCATCTCAAAGTAGACGAGAATCGGAGCCGGTGCAGAGAAGATGAAGAATCCCGGAATCCTGCCGCTGTTCGCGATGCCGTATCCGCCGAACACGAGAACGACCCCGAGCGTGGCCGCGGCGAACTTGGCGGGCTTTCCCGACAGAAGACGGTGGAGCGTTTCCTTCAAGCGAGGATCTTCCGGAAAATTTGAGCAGAAGCGGTTGCTGCCGGCGATATGGGTTCTTTGCGCCTGGACGGTCCGGATTATCTGCCATCATTTCCGCTTTTTCGTGCTTTTGCGGAAATCTGCCTTTCGGGAAATACGGTAAAATTTCCGCTGCGGAGCGACCAGATGGATCTGACGGTAAAATTTATCCGTCGTTTATTTGGAACAGCCCTATATTTCCTGGCAAGAATAATAACAATGACGGGTAGAGAATGTCGGGAAAATCCATCGCGGGCGCCCTTCTTGCCGGGGTCGCGATCCTTGCTGCGGGCGTCGGGGCCTGGATCCCGGAGCGTTCCGAAAGCCATGTCTCCCTGAGCCTGTCGCGGTCCCGTGATCTCATGGTGCCGTGGAATTTTCCGGTTCCGGTCATCGAGGCGCCTGGGCTCCCTGGGGAGGTCAGGACGCCGGCGAAGCATGAAAGCGGGCCGGCGCCGGCAACCGAAAAGACAGAAGCAGTCCGGCATGCGGTCGGGCTGGTCGAGGAATTTTCGGATGAATATGCCGAGATAACCGATACGAGCCGGCGCAAGCAGCGGTTCATCGAAATCACGGTGCCGCTTGTCAGGCAGGCGAATAGGGAGATCCAGGAGCTTCGCGGGCGGATCGAGGCGGCCTTGAGGGCCGACGAGCGGCCGGCCTGGCTCGAGGAGACGGCGCGCAGATTCGGCATCGACGACCTGAAGGATGGACGGGCGCTTCTACGGCGGATTGACGTCGTCCCCGTTTCCCTGGCGGTGGCACAGGCCGCCGTGGAGTCCGGATGGGGTACGTCGCGTTTCGCGCGCGCCGGCAATGCGCTGTTCGGACAGAGAACATGGCGCGCCGAGGACGCGGGATTGGCGCCCGAGCGCGCCGAGGGATTCCGGGTGCGGCAATTCGAAACGCTCCTGGCCGGCGTCCGTGCCTACATGCACAATATAAACAGCCATCCCGCCTATGGATCCTTTCGCAGGACCCGCGAGACCGCGCGCCACGAGGGCAAGCCACTTGATTCCCGGCGGCTGGCCGAGAGCCTCAAGGCGTATTCGGAAAAGGGATCGGGCTACGTCCGGCTGCTCAAAGCGGTGATGGAGGACAACGATCTTCTCAATTTCGATGGGCCGGAGATCCGGCGCCGGATTTCCCGCACCGCGGAAAACGAATATCATCGTGGCTGAGGAATTTCGTCGTTTCGATGCCGTAAACGGTATTCCTGCCGTTTTTCGGGAAATAGATAAAATTTTAAAAAAATTTTTTATGCCTTTACAGATAAATCAACGGAAATATATCCAGGGGTGGCAGGGATGAAGTTCCTTCCAAGTGGTGTGTCTCTCCCATTCGTGGACTCGCCGGAGCCTTTCGGGGCTCCGGCGCTTCTTTTGGACTTCGCGACGATGTCGGCGGCTCAGCCGCGATCCTGTCCGCGGCCCTTCGTGTAGGGCTTCTTGCCTTTCCAGTTTCTGCGGTTTCCCTGGAACTTGGACGGATAGTCGCCTTTGGGCCTGTCCTCCCAGGTTTTTTTCTGCTCTTCCATGGGCGGGCGCACGAGGGGCTTGCGCACGGGAAGCGCGGGCAGGGAAGGGGTGTCGCGGGAAGCCGCCTCGTATTCCCGCAATCCGTTCTGGGCAAGCCGGGCAAGCGCCTGGGTTCCGGCCAGCCAGGGGCTGGTGTCGCCGAGAGCCGCGGCGGAATTCTCGAAGGCCCGGGCCAGCGTCGAGAACGCCCGGCCGTCGGTCGGGGCGATGCCACGGGAAATGTCGCGGGCGATCTCGCGGGCGCTTTTCACGGCCTGTCGGGTCGCAGCATAGGATCTCGCCTGTTCTCCGTTTCCTTCCTGGCGCAGAACCTTTTGTTCGGCGGCGACGATCTCGTCGATGTGCTCGAACGCGCCGGCGGCGATGGCGCCGAGCCGTGCGCGCGCGGGATCGTTGGTCGCCGAGGGCAGGCGGGCGAATAGGTCGCAGACCGATCCTTCGAGGCCGAGATAGGGGCTGCATATGCCGGCTAGCCGCTCGAGGTCGAAGCTTCCCATGTTGCGATCCTGTGCCGCAACGACGGGAATGACGGGCCTGGCCGGGGTGGTTAGAATCGCATTCTGACGCATCTTGGCATAGGCGGTCAGGCAGAAGGCGGCCTCCTCCTCCCCGGGACCGAGTTCGTTCAGCGGCGTTCCGGCCCGGAAGGAGCGCATGCGGCGATCGAATGACCGCAGGGCCGTTTCGTCCATGGCTTTTTGTGAAACGATCTGTTCGATCCGGTTGGCGAATTCGTTGGCCGACATGGAAGCGAATTTGCCCTCGAACATGAGGTCGATCGCCTGGGTGGCGGCGGCGGCAACGACCGGCACCGTCCACCGGGTGCAGTCGGCGTGCAGGACAGCTCCGAAATGGCGCGCCTCGTAAAGGCCTTTTGCGATGGTTTCAGGATTTCTTCCGCGCCGCGTCGCCATGAAAATACTGAAGGCGTCTCCGCGGCAGGTATCGAGATATTCCTGATGGCTTCCGCCGCGTCCCTTCGAGCCGAGCTCGGCAAACAGAACCCGTCCCAGCTGGTGGTCGGCCGCGGCATTGAAGAGGTCTTCGCGGGAAAGCGCCGGGGCGGTGACCTTTTCGGGATCGACGGCACATTCGCGAAGCGCGGCATAATCGGCTAGGCTGTCGCGCAGGCCGGGAGAAAAGACCGCCGTCGGCAAGCGAACGACATGAAGGTTGCCACCCTGCTCGAGCGGGACGGTAAGGGTTGCGGGTTCGCAGAGGGAATCGAGGGACGTTCCCAGGAAACTCTGGATCTTGGCGCTGTCCTGCTCGGAATGGCGAAGGGGGTTGCGGTGCGCGAGACCGAGAGCGACGGTCTTGTTCTTCTGCGCGGCCTCTCCCTGGAGAAAAGCGGTTGCCAATTCCTCGAAGCGTACGATCGCGACCTGTAATCCGGGCAGGGCTTCGCGAATGAAGGACAAGGTGTTGTCCGCCTCCCGGTAGAGATTCTCGGCGGAAGCCGGGTTGAGACCGGGATCGTCGGGAAGCTGCCGGGGACGAAGCGGCTCGTCGTCCCTGTTGCCGTTCCCGGCGCCCTTCTCGATTTCGCGCAGCCAGTCCGAGCCGGCTGATGCCGGTTGATCGGTGAGGGATTGCGGGAAGTCTTCCGCGCCGGAGTCCGGTTCGGTGAAGGGAACGTCCTCGAAACGGACATCCTTGTCGTTGCTGGGAGCCATCATCTGTTCTCCGGGGCGGGCCTTCGCAAGGGCCCGGATCAATACGGGTCTTATCAAGGACATGGTATCGAAGAATACGGAAAAAAATGATCTTGTGTGATCCATTCTACGGAAAAGAACCCATTTCATTACCATCGGGTTTTGGATTTTACCGTAAAACTATGGAATGTCGGTTCGAATGATGACCAGAAAAACCGTTTCGGGCATGCTTGCCGTTCTCGGTTCAGCCGTTCTTCTCGAAGCCTGTGCGGTGACGCCGGAGCCGGTCACGGAGCCGGAGACCGCGGCCAGGATCGAAGAGGATCGGGCCGATCTGTTCATTGTCCAGGAGCCTCTTGACGGGCCGATCACTCTTTCCGTCGCGATCGCGCGAGCTATCAAGTACAACATCGGCCATCGTCTCGAGGCGATGCGTGCCGCCCTGGCTGCCGATCAGCGCGATCTGGAAAGCTTTTCCATGTTGCCGGATCTCGTGGCCAAGGCGGGGTATGACGTGACGGACCCGGCCGGCGCGGCCGGCAATCCGCGGCGAACCGCCGACTTGACGCTGAGCTGGAACATTCTCGATTTCGGCACCAGCTATTTCACCACCCGCCAGGCCGCCGACCGGATCCTGATCGCCAACGAGCGCAAGCGCCGTGCGATCCAGAACACGGTGCAGGAGGTGCGTTCGGCTTATGCCCGGGCGGTCACGGCCGAGATCTACGGGCCGCAGATCGACGCTCTTATCCTGGAGGCGCGCGTGACAATTGCCGAGGTGCGGGCGATAGGAAAGGCCGCGATGATCTCGCCGATGACGTCGCTCACCTATCAGAAAACGATCCTGGATGCGCTGCGCGACGTCGAGGAGATCCGGGACAGGATGGCGACGGCCAAGGTGAATCTGGCGGCACTCATGAATCTCGAGCCGGGACAGGCGTTCGAGCTTGCCATCGGGAAGGGCGGAATGACTGAGCCGCGTCCCGTTTCTCTTTCAGTGGAATCAATGGAAAAGATGGCCTTGAGCCGGCATCCCGACATTCTGGCTGCCGTCTACCAGGAAAGGATCGGCGTCGCCGAGGTGCGCAAGGAGATGGTGGGAATGCTGCCGGGGATCGACTTCAGCGTCGGCCGCTCAGTGGATTCGAGTCTGACCCTGGCCAATGCGGCCTGGTACCATGCCGGGATTGGCGCCGCTTGGAACCTGATCCGGCTGGTGACCGGCCCGCAGCGGGTCGACACCGCCGAGGCGGCGCGGGAAGTGACCCGGGCTGAGCGGCTGGCGCTGAGCATGGCGGTGCTGACGCAACTTCACGTCGCCCTGCGCGATTGCGACCGGCTGGAGCGCAAGCTGGCCTGGACGTCCGAGATCGAGAATGTGGAGAGGAATCTGTATGAGCTGGTCACCGCCCGCTTCGTCGAAGGGGCCGAGGATCGGCTGGCCGCCCTGCAGAGTTCGGTCAACGCCCTGAAGGCGGCGGTCGAGCGTCATCAGGTTTGGGCGGAGCGAGAGAACGCCCGGAGCCGGCTTGCCGCCACGCTGGGCCTGGATCCGCTGCCCGAGAATATCGAATCCCATCGCGTCGAAGAGATCGCCGGCATGGTGACGCGGGCGCTCGCATCATGGAAAGGAATAATCGAAGGAGGCGTTTAATCGGAAACAAGCCGAATACGGCGACCTGGCCCGCGAGTTTCGCGGGCCTTTTTTTTGGATGGTCGCATGCGGTGGACGCAGTCCTGATATGCGTATTTTCCCGATGTCGGGAGTGGATCTGGAAACAAAAATCATTCTTGAAAAGAGGGTGGCGCCATCACGGCATGCCCCGAACCCTATAACAAGAGGAATCGAAGTCCAATGTCGGAAATGAATTACGTTTCGAATGGCCCCATCAGCCGCCGCGAGCTGGACGAGATCGTGCGCCGGGCACATCAGGAGCGCGCTGAGTTTGTCCATCGTTCGATCGTCGGCGCTCCCCGTTTCGTCTGGGATGCGTTGCGTTTTGCTTTTGCCCATCTGGTGGTGATGCACCGCCGGGAAACCCTGGCTCGCGAGATCTACAATTTCGACGACCGCCTGCTGGCCGATATCGGCATGGTCCGTTCCGAGGTGCAGTCCAGGATCGCGACGATGGTTCCGCGCCCGTCGTGGCGGAAGATCCGGTGCCGCGACTGCGCCGGCAAGCCGACGTCGATCCTGAGTCTTGCCGCGTCCGCGAAACCGTCCTGTGAGAGCGAGAAATGACGGGATGGGGTTACCGCCCTGGCGGCGTGAGCGCTTTCCGCGGGGTGAAAAATTGTCAACAATTCCTGGAACGGCATGGACAAAACCGTTTCGGGGGATACATTGAATAGGGTAAGAGGCTTTCAATCCGTCCCCCGAACAAAGGATCGCCAGGTGGCCGAGCCAGGTATTCCATCTTCGATTTCCCGAGTTCTCGAATCCCGCGAGCATCTCACAAAGAAGGTTGCCGGAGATTTTCCGAACCACACTTTCGTCTTCGTCGATCCGACTCCGCTGATTGAATCAGCGATCCAATCGGATCCGGCGATTTTCGAGAATTATCTCGAGAAGGCGGGGCTCTCGGAGATCCGGGATTCCTTCGGGGATCTGTGCGAAACACCCGATCTGTCGGCTCTGTTGAGGCCGCGGACGATTTCGTTCAACGGCTCGAGCTTCGCTATTCTCGGCGCCTGCCCGGAAATTCCTCCTCTCGAGGAACGGGCGGAATCGACGCAGATGTTCGCCGAGGACGATCCCCTGGCCTGGCGCTTTCCGCTTGACGTGGAGTCCTGCCTCGACCAGGACGCTCATCAGGTGGGACATGCGCTGAACAGCGCCCTCGACGGCAAGACTCCCGATGGAAAGGATGGGTTCGAGGCCTACCGTGACGAATGCATGGCCGACAGCTTTGCCGTCTACATGGCCACGATCCGGGACAGGGACGGCAGGAATGCCGCACGAGACGTCATCCGTCGGGGCCTTTCACGCTGTTTCGATCAGGGAACGGCTGCTGCCTGGACAGGAGACATCGCCAGCAAGGCCCGCTCGAAAGGGCTCAGCGATTTCGCGAAGGGCGTCACGTCGGAAACCGTGTCGCCGCTGGCGGCGATGAAAACGTGCCGTATGCTCTTCGAGCGTTTCGGCATGACCGAGAAGGCCTTCGGGGAATTCAGGGAGGCTCTTGCCGGCGGCGGTCCAGCGCCAACGCCCGAGGTCGGGGAGCGGCTCGAGAAGGCGCGCAGCAACTACGCCAAGTATGTCACCGCGCCGCAAGGGAAGGGGGAAGGAATTCCCCTGCAGGACTGGCAGCGCAAGATGATGCGCGCCAATCCGGAGCGTTCCCGGGCCATTCTCTATGGGGCCTCCCTGCTGCTTGCGCGGCGGGTTCTGTCGGGGTTTGCCGCCGAGGCTCCGGGTATCGAGACGCGGGACCTGCCCTATGAAAGCATCGCGCGGCTGCGCATCGCCGCGCGGATCTGCCGTTTCGTTTCCACCGAGGAACTGGCGTTCCAACGCAACAATGGCGGCGTCCGCATGGAGGATCGCCAGAGTCTGGCCAAGGTCGCGGCGATCGCCGAAGCTCTCGGCAACAACAGCCCGACGTTTAGCTCGCGCCGTCCGGGAGCGGGCGGCATGCAGAAGGCCGAGCGCTGTGTTGCGCGCCTGGCATCGGAGGTCGACCATCCGGCGCTGGGGGCGATCTTCAAGTCGGCGGCCCGCAACATCAGCCAGGTCGCCCGCATGTTTGCCGAGCCGCCGCCACGGGCGGCCTCTTCGGAACGCGAGCGCTGATTCCCAAGGCTGGAGTCCCCGCGGCCGGGAATTCCTGAGACTGCAGGATTATATTTGGAGAACACGAGCCGATTCGCGAAAATCAGGATCGCGAACGATTCCGCGCGTATGCGCCGAGGCTATTGCGAGCGCCCCATCTAGGGGCGCGCCGGCGAAGGCTGATTTTACCGTATAGATTTTCAACAATACGGTAAAACTGACAGGTACTTCGTCCTGAAAATCAACTTTATTGTAATCACGTCAAATAATACCGCATAGTTTATTGCGAACGCCGAAACTTTCTGGAGGCAGAAAAATCTGTCACACCACCAGTAAAACGCAGTAAAAACAAACCACTAGGAGCGAAACTGGCGTTTCATAGAAAATCGATAAAATTTTATCTAATTTTTATATACTTTCGAACGATTATAAAAATTCGACACGACTGAAATTTTTTGCTTATTTTTTGTTGTCGACCTTTCATTTGTGTCTAGATCAAATTCTGTATCGATACATTAGTAAAGTTTGGGAGGCTTGAAATGCCGGAGAACGGGATCCCTCTCCAGGATGAACTGGCGGATGGCGCGAACCTGGATCCGATGGCGGAAACCGCAGATGTCGAAACGCAGGCGGATGTCCCGACGGATAGCGTCCGCGGCTGGCATGTCGATTATCTGAATCTGCGCACCGAGGTTTGGCCGAAATACGACGGCCAGGGTATCACCATTGCGGTAGCCGACGACGGCTTCCATTACCAGCATTCGGAAATCGCTCCCAACTACGATACGACCCGCGACTGGGACTTCGCGGGCAACGACGATTCCCCGCTGCCGGAAAGCGGCGACGGCCACGGCACCGAGGTGATGAGCATTCTGGGCGCCGCCAGCAACGGTACGGGCATCGCCGGCGTGGCCCACGAGGCGACGCTGATCGGCTACAGGATCGGGTTCGGGTCGCATTACACCGGCACTGATGCTTTTGCCCAGGCGGTTGCGCGCGGAGGCGAGGAAGCCGATGTCGTGAACAACAGCTGGATCTTCACCGGCGATTTTTCCGACACCTTCAAGAGCTCCTATTTCACGTCGGCGGCCGATGCCCTTGAGTCCAGCGCGCGCGACGGTCGCGGCGGGCTCGGCTCGATCCAGGTCTTCGCTGCCGGCAACAACCGCGCCACAGGCGATAACGCGAACTACCACAATTACCAGAATTCGCCCTATTCGATTTCGGTTGGTGCGATCGGATCGGACGGCAAGGTTCGCGACTTCTCCAATCCCGGCGCCTGCCTGCATGTGGTGGCTCCCGGTTCGGGCATCATCGCGGTCGATGACGACGGAGACGGCTGGACCAGCGTGTCCGGCACGTCCTTCGCCGCGCCGATCGTTACCGGTGCGGTCGCCCTGCTGCTGCAGGCGAATCCCAATCTCGGCTATCGCGACATCCAGGAGATCCTGGCATATTCCGCGACGCAGACCGATCCCGGCAGTGCCGGTTGGCAGATGAACGGTGCCGTCGACTGGAACGGCGGCAGCCTGCATTTCAGTCATGACTACGGCTTCGGACTGATCGACATCGGAGCCGCGCTGCGGCTTGCCGAAACCTGGACGCGCCAGTCCGTGTTCACGAACCGTGAATTCGCCACCGGCGCGAACGGCACTGCCGTGAATATCACGGATGGTTCGGGCTACGTGTCTTCCTTCATCACGGTCGACCAGGACATCCGCGCTCAGGTCGTCGAGATCGATATCTCGATCACTCACGGACGTCGCGGCGACCTGGTGGTCGAGCTCTATTCACCGGACGGCACCAAGGCCGTTCTGGCTGATCGTCCGGGCGGCGCCGGAAACACCGCCGACAACATCAATTTTGTCTTTTCGGCCAACAATTTCTGGGGAGAGAACACGGCCGGGCAGTGGGAGCTTCGAATCTATGATAAGGCCGGCGGTTATGCCGGCAAGCTCAACAGCTGGAGCCTGAACATCACCGGCGACGATGATGCCGATGACATCTATGTGTTCACGGACGAGTTTTCCGATGTCTACGATGCCGGCCGCGGCCTGCTTTCCGACGATGACGGCGGCGTCGACGTTCTCAATTTCGCCGCGCTGGATACGAACCTTTTCGTTTACCTGACTCCGGAGATGACCGGTCTGGTCGATGGTTGCACGCTGTCGATCGAAGCCGGCACGGTGATCGAGAACGTGATCGGCGGCGCCGGAAACGACAGCCTGTTCGGCAACGATGCCGACAACTTGCTTGTCGGCGGCGCCGGAAACGATACGCTCAAAGGCGGGAATGGCGACGATACGCTCGAGGGCGGCGCCGGGACCGACCATCTTTACGGCGAAGCCGGAAGCGATACGGTCCGCTACACGTTCGCGTTCAGCAATTACGTTCTGGTGGACAACGGATCGAACGTTCAGATCACCGGCAACAACGCCGCTGCCGGCGATGGAACCGACTATCTCTATGGCGTCGAGTGGTTGCTCTTCTCCGACGGCCTCGTCAATCTCGTCGCCTATCTGTCGGGCGGCGGTTCGCCGACGGCGAACGACGATTCCGGGTCGGTTTCCGAGGACGGATCGGTGACGATCGACGTTCTGGCCAACGACGACGGCTCTTCACTCGTGGTTGACGCCATCACCGTTCAGCCTGGTCACGGCAGCGTGGTCGACAACGGCAACGGAACCTTTACCTATACACCGGACGCGGACTGGAGCGGAACCGACAGTTTCACCTATCAGGTAAGCAACGGAACCGGCCTTTCCGATACGGGAACGGTGACCGTCGTGGTCAATCCGGTCAACGACACTCCGACGGCAAGCGCCAAGAGCTTCTCGGTCGCCGAGGACGGTAGCCTGACGATTACTGCGGCCGACCTCCTGGCCGGAG
>NPIG01000126.1_pt1 | contig 76388 bp, 74 predicted proteins | sample 8637441 | NCBI WGS metagenome assembly NPIG01 (sample SAMN07420675, study PRJNA396082) | bioreactor metagenome | isolation source: sample BR6 brine-fed electro-methanogenic bioreactor BR | place: Japan: Kochi | collected 2016-06-14
TCTTGACAGGATCGTCGTCTAAAAAGCCCACGGGCATGAGGCCTTATTCCTTGTGACGGAGCATTTCCCGGACTATCAAGGACCCGGCCTCGCCGGCTCCGATGACGAGGATTTTTTTGGGCCTGGTCCAGCTTTGGCGCCTTTCGCAGTTGCGGCGTTCGCAGTAGCAGCGGTAAAGCACCCTGATGCCTCCGAGCGCGAGAACGGCAAGCAGCGTGTTGATTATGGGAACGCTTCGGGGCACCCGTGCGAATTCCCTGGCGAAAAAGCTCAGGCCCGATGTGGTGAGGCCAAAAAACACCATGGCCTGAAGGAGGGTCATTAAGTCGAGTATGCCCGTGCCGCGCCAGCTGCGCAGGGGGAGTTTCCAGATAAATTCGGCCGCCAGCAGTGAGAGGCCAGAAATCAGCATGTACCGGGGGATCTGGGCGGCGTATATGCCCACGCTGCCCTCGAGGCGCAGGTAGAAGGCTCCGAAAGCGCACAAGACGCTGCCAAGAAGCAGATCCATTGCCAGTTTGGCGATGTAGTTTCTGTGATAGATGCTCATGGGTCAAAACCCCGGTTTCTTTGGCACTGCCGTTTTTTGCCGCATGCGGTCTTTTGTCCGGCCCCTTCGGGTTTCCGATCTTAACCGCAACGGCTTGCATGTCTTCGGCGCCTTGTGTTGCGGGCCGAAGACAATGATACGGGTTTTACGGCGCTGCCCATGGAAACGCAGGCCTTTTTTTCGGGTAAGGTGGCGTTTCAACGCCGCATATTGAATTTTACTGATAATTGAAGGGACTGACAAGAATTTTGTAAATTCCGGATTTACTCTTTTGATCGAAAGACTTCGGCGGATTCCTTTTCTCAGCCTTTCAGCCAATGGATAACGTCTTCGACGCCCTCTTCAAGACGTGTCCGGGCTTCGAAACCGAGGATTTCCGGAGCCCTGGTGACGTCCAGGCGGCTTTCCGTGAGTTCGCCCGGGCGTCGCCCTTCATGGTCTCACGTCCTTTGGGTGTCCTTTGTGCAGCGATATCGTAGCATACCAAGGGGAACAGAAAGGACCGCGGGTCTCGACATGAGCTGGTTCTTTTTTTAAGCCGGGAAAGAACTTGGTGCGGAGAGAAGGATCTTTGGGTAGCAGGTATAATGGCCTCAGGCTGCCATTCGGAGAGAAGGGAATGTAGAATGGATTCGGAACCGGAAAAGAGGCTTCGCTCCTTTTTTGCCGAAGAAAGGAATGTCCGTCTGGCGTTTCTGATGGGGTCTTTCGCCAAGGGGACGGCGAGGTCGGACAGCGACGTGGACGTTGCGGTGGGGCCTACGAAGAGTTTTTTGCGGCGACGGTGAATGAATACGACGATCTCAAATACATTCGCCGGGAAATCGAGGAAAACCTCTTGAGGAGGCGTCACTATGCCTGACAGGGACGTGGTGCTGGCAAAGGTTGCCACAATCCGCAAATGCCTCGACAGGATTCGGGACGTGACGGATCTTGACCCCGGGAAGCTTGAGGACATTGACAGACAAGACATTTTTGTCCTGAACCTGCAACGGGCCGTCCAGGCCTGCATCGACCTGGCGTCCCATGCGGTGGCGGCAGAGGCTTTGGGACTCCCTGAGAAGGTGCGGGACAACTTCTCCATCCTGAAAGAAAAAGGCGTAGTAGATCCGGAGCTTGCTTCAAAAATGGAGAAAATGACGGGATTCCGGAATATTGCCGTTCATAACTACCAGGCCCTCGACCTGGATATCCTCAAATCCATCCTCTCGAACAACCTGAAAGACCTGGAGGACTTTTCCTCCGCCCTGTTGCATTACTGGGGCTACGTTTGACGTATCTTTTCTGAAGATGCCGTAAACTTTGTTTTGACTCTTAATAAGCCCACTGTGCTGAAAGTGCTGGTCCAAGGGCGAGGTCAGCGCTGCCCTTTCTAACCAAAACACATTTCTTGAAGTATAATGCACAAATTTTGCTGGTTTTGTGCATTACCGGAAGAGACCCGTCTCCGACATGCCGATGTCGTCTTGTTCCCCGCAACAAACCGGATCGGATGGACTCTGATCCTCAACGATAGTCTGATTTGTTAGTTGATAGTATCAAATGATATTTTTTGGTAGAATATTGAAAAATAGAGGGGAGATCCGTTTCTTTGCTTGACACGTACAAATCCGTCCGCACTTTTATCAGCGTAGTCAAAAGGCTGGCAAGAGAACAAAAGTTTCACCTGGTCTCGACGAAGAAAAACAAAAGGTTCAAGGGCCTGTATCACTGGAGAAACGCCGACATCGGAGACACCCTCATGAAACTGGCTTCGAATCACAGGCTCGAAGGACCAAATGAAGAAACCCGTGCGGACAAACCACCGGGAACGGTTTATGTATTCATCATTCCAGAAGAAATTGACGGTGAACTCAAAAAACTCTATGTCAAGCTGAAGATCCCCGATGATAACCCGGAGAGACTGCTCATTCTCTCCTTTCATGAAGAAGGTGATTTTGATGACAAGGATTTCGTTTTGCCCGGAATGTGAAGCGGAGATAGCCCCGGAGACAAGACGGGAGAAGAAAGAAGTTCCGATCCGGGGCGAGGTGATCGCCGTGGAAGGTTTTGTAAACGTCTGTCCCCTTTGCGGGGCGGAACTCCTGGATGAGGCCTATGATGATCTGCTCGAGAAGGCGGCCGCGGAATACCGACGGCGGCATGGCTTGCTGAGCCCGGACGAAATAGTGCGGATACGGAAATCCTGGGGCTTCAACCAGGACCTTTTTGCCCGGCTCCTCGGGATCGGGGTGGCATCTCTCAGGCGGTACGAGAAAGGTGCGGTCCAGCCTCCGGGATATGACGCCCTGCTGCGGTCCGCTGTAAACCCACAATTTCTGCTCGAGATGGTAGAAAGAAACGGAGATCGGCTGACACCCGTTGAAAAGGAAGCAACCCGGCGCAAACTGGAGGCCTTTCCGCATGGCTCTCAGGGGCCTGGAGACTGCCGGGAAGCCTTGTTCTCCCGATATGCACCGCTGGAACCTCAAGAAATGAACGGATATCGGGGGTTGTCCCTGGAAAAGACGAAAGCTGTGGTGGCAAAAGTCCTTTCTATCATAAGGGAAAACGTCAATATTACGAAAATGACGAAATTACTGTTTTACATAGATTTCACCCATTTCCGCGAAAGGCAGCAGTCAATAACAGGTCTTCCCTGGTATCGCTGGGCTTTCGGGCCCGCTCCGGCGCGCATGTATGACCTGTACGAGTATTTGCGGGATGAGGGTGTGATAGAGATCGAAGAACAGGAACAGGATGATGGTGAATCAATCAGAAGGACTTTCATCCTTGCCGACGACTCCCCCATAATGTTCCTTGACGAGGATGAAAACAGGATCATCGAAGAAGTCGTTTCCAGGCTCGGCAGGCTTTCCGCACGCCGGCTTTCGGAACTCTCCCACGAAGAGACGGCCTACAAGAACGCAGAAGACAAGAGGCTCATCAACTATCACGATGCCGAGCACCTGAAGGCGGTGTGATGTGCTCTTTTGGGAACCAAGTGATCTTGAGACGGTGATCGATGACGCCCACAAGGAAATCCGGGCATGGCAAATCGCCTGGGGGGAAGCCCGGCGAATCGGAAGAAAAAGGGTTTCCATGGAATTCTCCGATGAGTTTGACCGGAATATTTTTGAAAAGGACGAAAGGGAGCTCACCCCCCAGGAAGCACGGTTTCTCTGTTATCTTGATATGCAAAACATCGAAAAACATGCCGGGTGAAACAACCCATGCGTGTCGGAGATGTTTTTGTCTGGCATTCCTATCCTCGCCAGGGAAGAACCAGCAAAATCATACACGGAGGACCTCAAGGCTCTACCATTGCAAATGATGACAACGCTTCGGACAAAGTGTTAGTATTGAAAAAGACGGAGGTGTGGCTCCTGGGGTCGGTTATCCTGGTATTCCGGAAATGACCCGGCTCCGATATGCCGCCTCCGTCTTGTCTTTTCTCGCCCCTTGATGCGAAACGGGACGATAGAGGCGGTACGTGCCGGGCTTAAAGACGAAGATGATGTTGTTTCCATGATGAAGGAAGTACGTCGCGAAAGAACGGGAAAGTAAACCATGAGGGTGATGCTCGATACCAATGTGCTCGTATCCGCGATTTTGTTTACACACCCGAGGAAATGGACTATTCGCTTTTCTGCATCCGTGACAAGAAAGATTACCCGGTTCTGTATACGGCAATTATAGAAGATGTCGACGTTCTTATTACCGGGGACAAGGATTTCGGTTCAATTGAAATCGAAAAACCGGATGTAGTAACTCCCGCTCGGTTCATGGAGAAATATCTTTAACTGAAGAACATCTTCCCGAACCTGTTGTGGACCCATCTTCAATTTCAGGTTTTAACCCACCGGGCGGCTTTTCCCCTTCCGGCGCAGGTTACGAGCCCTTCTTCGCGCAAATCTTTGAGGGTGCGCCTGAGGGCGTGTTCGGATACATCTGGCAGCGCTTGGGCCAGCTCTTTGAATGTAAAGGCCTCGGGCATCTTTTCTATGGCTTCTTTTACCCTGGCGGTGGTGAGGCTGGGGATGTCGGGCACCAGGGCGAAGGGCGGCCTTTGCGTTTCGAGGCGGCCCTGGGGCTCTTCTTTCATGGCGCGGACGGTCTTGAAGAAGGCCATGGTCCACAGGTTGGCCTGTTTGCGGCTTCCGGCATAGATGATGGGGACTTTGGGGTGAAGGGCCGTCATCTCCGTTATGGCCCTGGTGCAGTAGGGCGGGTTAAGGGGCCGGATCTTTTTGGGGTCGAGGAAGTCGCCGAAGTTGGCCTCCACCACCAGCGCCGGGGAGGGCCAGGTTTCGAGTTCGCCCAAAGTCTGGTTTAGCAGCCTGAGGTCGGAGAGGCTTGAGATCATGTTTTCGAGGGTCTTTCTTTCGATCACGGCGGCGATCCGGTCGTCGTGAAGCAGGGCGTAGTCGCCCACGGGCAGCGAGGCGCGCTCGACGGTGCTGTCGGAGAAGCTCCAGGCGTAGCGTTCGCTGTGGTCTATGGCGATGTGCATGGCAGGCGACCCGTAGACGGCGAAACGGCTTTTGGATTTGCGCTCCTTGAGGCCCTTTTGGGTCTGCCAGAAGATTTGCTCGTATTCGCCGCTGCCGTTTTTGTAGGCTTTTTTGAGAAAGAGAAAGTCGCAGCGCTTCTTCCTGGGGCGGTCGAGCACTATGGAAAGCCGCTTGCCGTACTGCCTCATGTTGGTGACGGGGACGCGCTCGAGCTCCTCGAGGGGACCTTCTTCTTCGTCGGGATCGGCACGGAGGCAGAAGATGTTGCCCTTGGCGCCGGGCCAGCGGGAGCGGGCCAGAAGGCACAAAAGCACTTTTTCACCTTTTTGGATGGTGATTTTGTAAGGGAATTTTTCGGACCCGGACTTTTCGAGTATCCAGCAGGCGCGTTCCGTCTGGCTTGTCATTTGTCATCCAGTCCTCTTCAGGTTGACCCGATTCTACAATGTTTGTTTATTGTTTGAAAGGGGCGGCGTTGTGGGCGGGTCTTTGTGGAAAAGAAACCCCTCGAGTCTCCAAAAAACCAGGCCCCTTCGCCGCTGAATTGCGAGGGGGCCTTTTTCCGGATTATATGGGTTTATGTCAGCTATGTAAGTGGCTAGAACTTCTTGTAGGCGCTTTTGGCGGCACCGCAAACGGGACACTTTTCGGGAGCTTCCTCGGTAACGGTGTGGCCGCATACGGGGCAGATGTAAATGGGGCCTACTTCCAGGTCCTTGCCGGCTTTTGCCGCTTCCTGGGCCTTTTTGTAGAGCTCGGCGTGGATTTTTTCGGCCTCGTGGGCGTAGGTGAAAGACCTTACGGCCTCGTCTTCGCCCTGGAATTTGGCCGTTTCCAGGTACACGGGGTACATCTGCTCCACTTCGAAGACTTCGCCCATTATGGCGCCGGTGAGGTTTTCGGCCGTATTTTTGAGGCCGAAGACGCCTCCGGCGGTGACGGCATGGTCGCCTACGTCGCCGTCTAAAACGGTGAAGTGGTTGTTGGCATGTACCTGCTCGGCATAGGCAACGGCCTGAAAGAGCCTGGCTATGTTGGGCATGTTCTCCTTCTTGGCCGTCTCGCTCCAGGTGAGGTAGCGCATGTGCGCCATGGATTCGCCTCCATAGGCCGAACGCAGGAATTCGGCGGTCATCGCGTTTTTGACAGACATTGCAATTCCCCCTTTTTATTTGTGGTTCTAGTTTGTACTGTTTTTAAATTATATAACGCCAAGGCTTTTGGGCGTCAAGTTTTGCCTCACCGGGTCTTGCTGACCTCAAGCCATGCGACGACGCTCTGGATGCCCTCTTCGAGGCCGGTCCTGGGGCGAAAGCCCAGGATCTCCCTGGCCTTCGTTATGTCAAGGCGGCTTTGCATGAGTTCGCCGGCCCGGGCATGTCCGTACAGGGCTTCTTTGGGGCCGCCCGTGGCCTGGGCCAGGAGGCGGTGAAGGTCGTTGACGGATGTAGAGATCCCCGTTCCGATGTTGAAGGCGCCGTCGTCGGGGACGTCACAGGGGCCTGGTTTTTCGAGGAGGTATTCCATGGCCAGAAGGTTGGCCGCTGCCACGTCGCCCACGTAGACGTAGTCGCGGAGTTGTTCGCCCGTGCCAAATATGGTTGGCCTTTCGCCTTCGAGCAGTTTTTCGGCGAAGATGGAGACCACGCCTGCCTCGCCGCGGGGGTCCTGTCGCGGGCCGTATACGTTGCCGTACCTGAGGGCCGCCGTCGGGAGCCCAAAGGTCTTGCCGTAGACGTAAAGGTACTGCTCCACCGCCGCCTTTGCGGCTCCATAGGGGCTGATGGGGGCCTTGGGGGAGCTTTCCCTTGCAGGAACGGGGGTTTCGCCGTAGATGGCGCCTCCCGTGGAGGCAAAGATAAAGCCCCTGGCGCCGTGCCTGGCCGCCGCGTTCAAGAGAACTATGGAGCCCACCACGTTAACCTGGGCGTCAAAGGCCGGGTCGGCCACGGATTTTCGAATATCGATCTGGGCGGCGTGATGGTCGACGAGGTCGGGTTTGAAGTTGGAAAAGATCCTGTCGATGGCCGCTTCGTCGCGGATGTCGCACCGTTCGAAGGCCGCCTTGGGGTTTACGTTTTCCCATTTGCCCGTGGAGACGTCGTCGATAATGAGAACCTGGTGACCTCCCTCGATGAGGGCGTCCACTATATGCGACCCGATGAACCCTGCACCGCCGGTTACCACTATTTTCATGGCCTCACTCCCCCTGTCATGTTTTCGCCGTTATAGTACCATACCCACACCATCGGGGTCAGATCTGACCCCGATGGTGTTTGTAATTGTTATAATTAAGGGGGATAATGAAGCGAAGGAGGAGGTGTTTGTGATGGGAAAGGGATTATACATGATGGTTTTTGTCCTGGTCGCCGTCTGCCTGACTTTCACGGCGCAGGCTTTCGGGGCTGAAAAGAGCGATATAAGGGAGATGTACCTCGAATACGAGCACGAGGGCACGGTGCTGGAGGCTTTCGTAGCCTGGGACGAGGCCCTTGATGGCAAGCGCCCGGGTGTCATCGTGGTCCACGAGTGGAACGGCATCAACGAGCAGATATTGAAGCGTTGCCGGATGCTGGCCGAGTTGGGGTATGTGGGCTTTGCGGCGGACATATACGGCAAGGATGTACGGCCCAAAACCCCCGAGGAGTCGGCACGTCAGGCGGGTATCTACCGAAGCGACCGGGCATTGATGCGGGGGCGTATAAACGCGGCCCTTTCGAAGATCCGCACGCTGCCCCAGGTTGACCCGGCACGGATTGCCACCATGGGGTACTGCTTCGGCGGCGGTGTCGCTCTGGAGCACGCCAGAAGCGGCGCGGACATTTTGGGCGCGGTGAGCTTCCACGGTAACCTGGACACCCCGGACCCGTCGGACGCAAAAAACATCAAGGGGAAAATCCTGGTACTCCACGGTGCCGCGGACCCGCACGTTCCGATGGAACAGGTTTTGGCCTTCAAGGAGGAAATGGACGAGGCCGGGGTGGACTGGCAGCTTTACATGTATGGCCACGCCGTGCACAGCTTCACCAACCCCGAGGCCGGGAACGATCCGTCGGTGGGCGCAGCCTATGACGAAAAGGCCGACAGGCGCTCCTGGGGGGCCCTGCTGCTGTTTTTAGAGGAGATTTTCAAAAAAGAATTGTAAGGTAACGGGGATTTTTTCGGGGTTTCGTGTCGGTTTCCGGCAACAGAGGGCTTTGCTGTTCGGGCCGGGTACCTGCGGAAAGCCCCGATGCACCTTGCGGCTGACTGTCAGGGATAAATAATAAGGCTCTTTAATTTGATCCGTTTTGCATTTCTTCGATAGCCGCGCGGACACGGTTTCTGCCGTTGGCTTTAGCCTCGTACAGCATGTTATCGGCCTTTTTGATCAGCGTGTCGAAGGTGTCGTCGGGGGCAAGGCCGGCTACGCCGAAGCTGGCGGTAATTTCCGCGTCACCGTCAAAGCGCATGTTGTTGATGCCTTCGCGCAGCGTCTCGGCCAGGTCTGCCGCATCGCCCGCTGAAAGGCCGGGCAAAAGTATTACGAATTCCTCGCCGCCCCAGCGGGCCAGAGTGCCCTTTCCCTGGAGGTGTTCCTGTATCAGGTCCGTGGTGGCTTTGAGGACCTGGTCACCCTTGTCGTGACCGAAACGGTCGTTAATGCTTTTGAAGTGATCCAGGTCGAGGATGACGAGGGAGAGGTCCCTGCCTTCGAGCCTTGCTTTTTTTATTTCATCCCTTATGCGTCTTTCGAAATGGCGCCGGTTGTAGACTCCGGTCAAAGGGTCGGTGATTGAAAGCTTCACAAGTTCCTTTTCGAACCGCTTGCGCCTGCTGATATCCCTGGCTATCCCGACGTTGTACCTGGTTGACCCCACTTCGAAAGTGGACAACGCAACCTCTATGTCGACGGTGCTTCCATCGCGGCACAACGCCTTGAACTCCACAGTCCAGCCGGAAGGCAAGCTCCTTACGGCTTCTTGTGCGAGCTCTCCTTTGATGGCATGCAGCCAGCCGCTTTCGTCTTCCGCCGGTACCAAAAGCTCGAAGAAATTCCTGTCGAGGGATTCCTCCTTCGAATAGCCAAAAAGCCGTTCGGCAGCGGGGTTCCAGAAAAATATACGTCCTTCGCTGTCAAAAAGTACTATTGCGTCACTGGCGTTGTTCATTATGGCTTCGAGCGTGGCTTCTCTTACCTTCAGGCGTACCTTGGCCTCGTGGAGTTTGAGTGCCATATCCACCGTTGAAAGCAGGGCCGCCATATCCCTGTCCTTGAGCACATAGCCGTAGGCCGTGACGTTTCTGATTTTTTCGAGCGTTTCTTCCGTTGCCCCGGCCGTCAAAAACACCACCGGTACGTCGTGCCTTTCGCCGATTTCAAGCGCCGCGGCCACGCCGTCGAGTTTGCCCGCAAGCTCTATATCCATGAGGACCAGGTCGGGAAGGGGTTTTCGTGCCATTCTTCGCAGGGCTTCTTCTCCACTTGGAACGCTCTCTGTCTTGTAGCCCCTTTCAAGAAGCACGTTAGACATTACAGTAGCGACAAACCGGCTGTCCTCTACCAAAAGTATCCGCTTGCTTATATCGGCTCCGCTTTTGAACATCCCTTTTACGGCTCCCCTTCAGCTGCCCGACCACTAGATCAGCCCCGGCCGGATAAATGAAAGGTCATTCCCCGGCACTCTGATCACCGCCCAGACGTCCTCGGCCTTTGTGTTACTGTTCACTCTGCTCGAGTTTGGTCCACATGAAGACGGTAAGAATCTCCTGCTTTTGCTCCTGGGGGAGCTCGCCGAAATCGATGCCTGCTTCCCAGGCTTCGGCCGAGTTCCCGTCCTTAGCGTCCGAAGGTTCTATTCTGGCGATGGAACCCTGGTAGATTTTGTCTTCTCCCTTGGCCCGGAATTTTATGGCACATCTGGAGCCCCTGGAATATCCCGGCGCGTTGGGTCCTTGAAAGCGGACGAGGACGCCACCGAAACTTATATCCAAAACTTCCACTTCGGTCCAGGGTCCCTCTGGTGTGGGCGCCGCTTTGGCCCTGGTATAAAAGGGAGCGCGAACGTACCTTCGTTTTGACATGAATTCCGATTCGGGTGCTCCATTACGTTTTTTGTCTTCCAGTGTCATGGCCTTCACTCCCCGTAAAGTTTCGAGACGAATCGCCCCAGGGTTTTTTATGAACTTCCCGGGCGCCTTTTAGGGCAAGGTTAAAATACTTGTCGGCTGCCTTTTTGCATCAACCCGAAACTGGACGCTGGAAAGGAGCAAAAGCCGCGTCCGGGATCCTTTGGGAAACATATGCTAACAAATATAGCACGCTTGTTTTTCTTTTTTTATTACAAAACTGAAATTATGACAAGAGACGGAGACCATTGGTAAAGGTGTTTTCAAGAAAAAAGACAAAAGGAGCCAGGGAACTTTCGCCTTCGTTTTTAAATTTCAGAAGGAACATCTAACAGGGAGTATCTATCATGACGGGGCAAAGCATGACGTTGCGAAAGCCCGAAACGCCGCACGACAAGCGCAAAAAACGCGGGACCAACATGAACGAGCCTTAAATAACCCCTTCAGCTTTCATTCCTGAGGCGGGCCGCAAGCGCGTGAGCCGCGAGCCCTTCGTTTCGCGCCATGACGTCCGCCACGGGGGCAAGAACCTCGATTCCTTCACGGGTTATCTTCTGCATGGTGCATGTCTTGAGGAACGTCCCCACCCATAGCCCCCCGGTATATCTGGCAGCGCCCATGGTCGGAAGGGTGTGGTTGGTCCCGGCAACGTAGTCGCCGAAAACCTCCGCAGATCCGGGGCCAATGAAAAGGGAGCCGTAGTTTCTGAGTTTGTCCACGAGGGCTTCGGGGTCCTTCGTGTTTATCTCCAGGTGCTCCGGAGCGGCTTTGTTGGAATACTCCACCGCCTCGTCCAGGCTTTCGGCTATGAGGATCTCACCGCGGGCCTCCCAGGAAAGCCTGGCCGTCTCGCCCGTTTCGATCTCGCCGAGGAAGCGCTCCACCTCGCGGGTCACTTGTATTGCTACATTTTCGCTGGTGGTCACCAAAATCCCCCTGGCCTCGGGGTCGTGCTCCGACTGGGCCAAAAGGTCGGCGGCCACAATCACCGGGTCTGCGGTTTCGTCGGCAATTATCAGGACCTCGCTGGGGCCGGCCACAAAGTCTATGCCCACCTTGCCGTAAACCTGACGCTTGGCCTCGGTGACGTAAATGTTGCCGGGGCCGACGATGAGGTCGACCGAGGGAAAAGTCTCCGTGCCGTAAGCCGCCGCCGCGATGGCCTGGGCCCCGCCGATGGCGTAGATCTCGTCCACTCCCGATATGTCAAGGGCAACGAGGGTAGCCGCATGGGGGCGGTCGGTCCCCTTTAGTACCGGAGTACAGGCAGCGACACGTTTTACCCCGGCGATCCCGGCGGGAATGGCCAACATAAGGGCCGTGGAAAAGAGGGGATATCGACCTCCAGGGACGTAGCAGCAGCATGAATCCACGGGAATGACGCGGTGTCCCAAAAAGACGCCCGGCCTGAGTTCCTGAAGGGGAAGCTCCTTTATGGTCTGAAGCTGGAGCCTGGCAAAATCGCTGATGTTTTTGGCTGCTGTTTTGATTGCCTCCACGAGCTCGTCAGGCAGTTCTTCGTAGGCCTTTTTTATTTCTTCGGGGCTCACTCTTAAGGAAGACCTTTCATTTCGGCTGAACTTCCTCTCATATTCAACCAGGGCTGCGTCCTGTCGGTGGGCCACGTCGGCGATGATTTCGGCCACGGTATAAGAAACGCCTGAGGCTAAAAAGGCTTCTTTATTTTGATTATTTTGAGTTCCCTGGCCGGGTGCTTTGAAGCTTCTCATGAAAATCACTCCCAAAGGTGCGGGGCCTGTTTTTTTGAAGGCTATCCAGGGCCCCGATTGAAACTTCCACGATGATATCAGACAAGGTGCAACTGGTTCCACCGTTCATTCGCCACCCACAGCCGCGACGGAGCCGTACCGCCCCGGTGATGACGTCGGGGCGGTACGGCCAGACCGTCTTTGAGAAAATCCTAAAAATAAAGATCTGACCCTCAGGGTTGCATGGCAACCGCAGGGCATTTGCTCACTCCCTGCGCGTTCGGCTTAGTTTGACGGCGCAGAGTTTGCCGCACATTGTGCAGGCTTGTTTGTCTTCGGCTATTTGGGCCCTCATGCGGACAAGTTCGGGGTCGAGGGCCTCGGCGACCATGGCCTCCCAGTCCAGGCGGCTTCTGGCCATTGACATGCCTTCGTCCCTTTTTGAAGCACCCGCAACACCTTTTACGAGGTCGGCCACGTGCGCCGCAATCCGTGACGCCATGACGCCCTGGTAGACGTCGTTTTCGTCGGGCAGGCACAGGTGTTCAGCGGGGGTGACGTAACAGAGAAAGTCCGCCCCGGCTGCTCCGGCGAGTGCGCCCCCGATGGCTCCCGCTATGTGGTCATACCCTGCCGCGATGTCGGTGGGAAGAGGGCCCAGGACGTAGAAGGGCGCTTCGCCGGTCAGTCGCTTTTCGAGCTGGACGTGGGACTGGATATGCTCCAGCGGCACGTGGCCCGGGCCTTCGATCATCACCTGAACGCCCTTCTCCCTTGCCCTGACGGCAAGTCGCGCCAAAGTCAGAAGCTCCGTAATCTGCGGACCGTCGATCGCGTCGGCTATGGTGCCCGGGCGGAATCCGTCGCCCAGGCTCAGGGTGACGTCGTAGCGCCTGGCGATGTCAAGCAGATCGTCGAAATGCTCGTAGAGGGGGTTTTCCCTGCCGTTTTTACGCATCCAGTGAAGGTGGATCGAACCGCCACGACTCACGCAGGGCATTAGCCTGTTTGACACTTCAAGCGCCTCCGCCGACTGCCTGTTGACTCCGCAATGGACGGTGATGTAGTCCACTCCCCGGCGGCACTGGGCCTCTATGGAGGCAAAGAGGCGCTCTTCGGTCATGTCCTCGAGGGGTTCGCCCTTTCGTACCATCTCGGTGGCCAGGCCGTAGATGGGAACGGTACCTACGGCTACGGGCGAATTTTCCAGAAAGAAGGCACGCGCCTCGTCCAGGTCGCCGCCGGTTGAAAGGTCCATTATGGTGTCGGTACCGGCTTTGAGGGCGGCTTCGAGCTTGCGCCTTTCAAATTCCAGGTCGGCGCATTCGTCGCTGGTGCCCAGGTTGGCGTTTACCTTGGTGGAAAGCCCCTTGCCGACGGCTTTCACGCCCGGGAAATCGCGCCCGGCATTTTTGGGGATCACTACCTTCCCCTGGGCGACAAGGTCGCGGAGGCTTTCGGGGCTTTGGCCTTCGGCCTCGGCTACCAGTTTCATTTCGCGGGTAATGACGCCCGCTTTTGCCTGTTCCAAAATGGTTCCTTTCATTTGCATTCCCTCCCGTGGACTTGATGCTTGGGGAGGAAGGAGAACAAGGCAAAGACAAAAAGAAAAGGCCGCGCAAATGCGGCCGGGAAAAGTGTGCTTTTCGTGCTTCCTCGTCCGCCATTCCCTCCGCCAGCATGATCTGGATCAGGTTCAAGGGGTACGTTCTCAGCTCGTAAGTCGAGCGCCCCCTGGCGATATATTGAACTGGATTATACCATCCGATACGAAAACAGGACACTCCATTCGGAATGGTTGTTTCCGGTTTCAGGGTAAGGAAATGGGAGGTGATTTGGGGAAAATCCTAAAAATAAAGATCTGACCCTCAGGGTTGGGGTTTTTGGAGGGGGGCGGGCTCTTAAACTTTTCGAATAGAGGTTTTGTGCGGCAGGTCAAGCCGTGTCTTTTTTTAATAACGAAGGGGTGAGGAACGTTGAAAAAACTTTGGCAACAGACGGCGGCGGCTATCGTGGTTTCGGGGTTGCTTGTGACCATAGTGTTGCTCTCCGTCGCGGGTTACACGGTCTACAATTCCGAAAAGTCCAACATGGAAAAACAGATGAGCCTCCAGACGACGATCATGACCAACAACCTGGAAGCCGTTCTGCGGGACGCCATGAACAGGGTGGAACTCGCGGCAGAGATCATAAATGGCAAGATCGACGCGGGACAATGGCTCAACATGCCGGAACTGGAGGAATATTATTCCAACCTGGTTAGCAGACTTCTTTTACCCCTGGCGGAAGACGCGCCCGACGTCGAGCGATTGTACTTTTATTTCAACTCGCCCCTGGTGGAAAGCGACATAGCCACCGGGGCTGTCGTTTCGAAGAACGCCGAAAATTCATGGGAAGCGCGGACAGACAAGAGCCTCGAGATGGGTAAGAACGGATTCACACCGTCTAACCCCGACGCGTCCTGGTACTTCGAGACGCTCGAAACGAATAGGGCTCGTTGGCTGGAACCAAGGCTCAAACAAACCGGAACCGGTCCCAAGTACGTTATCAGCTACGTCATGCCGATTTTGGGCAAATCGACCATCCTGGGAGGAGGAGGAACCGAGGGAAAAGACATACTCCTTGGGATAGTAGGAGCTGATTTCAACGCCTCACTGATCCAAAAATATCTTGAAACACTGGACATACCCGAGGGCAGCCTGGCTTTCGTGCTTTCAGCGAACAAGCGGGTCATAGGGCACCCTTCGCTCGATACGTCGACGGGGCGCCTCGACGATGAATCAGCGGCGCAGATCGAATCATTCACGGACACACTGGGAGAAGCAAACGTCGCCGAGGAAGCCTTCTATACTGTCGATGACATGCACCTCACCTTCGAGGAAACACCCTGGGGCCAGATAGTTGGCTACGCAATGCCCACCTCGATGATCACCGCCCCGGTGTGGGCCACGATCTGGCGCATTCTGGGTGGAGCCGCAGCAGCGCTGGTGGTTGCGGCAATGCTGGGATTCCTCTTCGGCAGACGCCTGGCCCGGCCCATCGTGGAAGTAACCCGGGTGGCCAACAAGATGGGTGAAGGCGATTTTACCGAAACGCAAATCAAGGAGTATTCCGGCGAAGAGGTTTCAATGCTCCAACGCGCCATTTCCCGGACTCTTGAGAACCTGCGGACCATGCTCAAGGAGGTCTGGGATTCTGTGGAACAACTGGCTGCCTCGGCCGAAGAGGTGGCCGCCGGAGCCGACGAGTCGGGCCGCGGGGCAGAAAACAGCATGGAACAGGTTCGCAGGGTCACCGAGGCCCAGGAGCAGGAACGAAAAATAGGCGAGGAGCTTTCGAGGCTGGTGACCGAGGGACGCAAGCTCGTAGATTCGGGAATGGAGCTCATTAAAAGCCTCGAGGAACGTCACGACAAACAGATGGAAGTCACCGACGAGGGCGTCCGCCTGGCGCACCAGAGCGAGGAGACGGTGCGGGTTTTGGACACCATGTCCGAAGAGGTCAACTCGTCTTTCGCGGAAGTGACGGAAAGCATGAACAAGATCATAGGTATGGCCGAGACCATCTCCAGCATCGCGGACCAGACCAACCTGCTGGCTTTAAACGCGGCGATAGAAGCTGCGCGGGCCGGGGAGGCCGGGCGTGGCTTCGCCGTGGTAGCCGAAGAAGTCCGCAAACTCGCCGAGGAGTCCTCCGAAGCGGCCAGGCAGATTCACGGCTATATCGGAGAGATTACACCCCGCGTCAAGAAAGCGGAAAGCTCGCTGTCCGAATCGAAGGAGGTTACCAAAAAGGGAACGAAAGCCGTGGACGAGACGCGAAAGGCCTTCGACACCATCCACAACTCGACCCAATCGGCCAAGGAAGAAGGTAATGCCGTCGCAAAGGCGCTCGAAAACCTGGCGAACACCTACCAGGAGATCGAGAGGAAGCTTTCGGAGCTTAACGAAGGCCGTGCCGTAGTCGTCGAATCGCTGGAGAACCTCTCCTCCGTGGCGAGCGAACAATCGGCCCAGGCAGAGGAATTCGCCGCCTCCAGCCAGACTTTGTCTGAGATGGCGGAGAAACTCCAGTCCCAGATAAGCACGTTTAAAATAGCCAACGAAGACTGATCAGCTGCCCTTTCATCCGTAAAGGAGGCCCCGGCGGGGGCCTCCTTTTTTGTACTCTCGGGATAGAAACAGGCGGCTGGGAGGTATGCTATTATAAACAGACGAAAAAGGATGCCGGGAGCGTGTTGGTACTTGAATTCTAAAAATGGCGGAAATGCCGATCCCAAACGTTTCAGGACGTTTTTGGAGGATATTTTGAGGCTTGGTCTCGAAAGCCAGGGAGTATCCTGCCACTATGTGTCCTGCGACACCGACGGAGGCGACAAACTCCGCATCGACGTGAGGGTGGACTTTCTCCCCGAGCTGCCGGTTGTGGAACGGTATATCAAGTCGCAGTTCATAGTGGACGAGAAACAGTCGAAAATGCTCCGTGATCACGATGGGATCTCTCCGCTCGAGTACCGGACACGCCTTGGTCCGTCACGCAGCAAGCTTCCTGAATGGAGTTCCTTCGGGAACGACGCTTTTTCCGTTACCGTCGACACGGCTGTGGCGGGTGCCCTTCGCCGGGCGCTGCAATCCTTGCCAAAGGGCGCTTTCGGCGAGGATTCGCTGCAAAAAGACCGCCTGATGTCCCTGGCTGCCCGGATCGAGGATGCCATGGCCATGCTTTACCTGGGGGAAGACCTTTCCCTTTCCGGAGAGCCCGGCTTCGGGGACGAAGCCCTCCTTACCTCCATGCCCGCCGGGGAAAAGGCAAACATGGAGCCTTCATTAGAAAAGGTGCTTCAAATCGAAAACTCGCCCGTCGTGCACGAAGAAAAGACACCGGAGGCCGCGCCACTCGCCGAGGCCGTTTTATTTTTTTTCGGCTCCAATCCCGGGGTATTGGACAAACTTCGTTCTGTGGCCGCGGAAAACGGCATTGAACTGGGCCGCTTCGAGCCCGAAAAGGCTCATGCGGACTCGAGCGGTTTCAAAAAGCTGGTTTTGCTCCTCGACGAACTGGGTTTAAGGGATTTCGAGCCGGTTTCGGACTTTTTGTCAGGCCACCTGAACAGTTGGGAGTTGCTTTACCAGACGGTCGAAATCGCCCGCCTGCGGGGGGATCTTCCCTCGGGCGAGACGACGGTTTTTGATTTCGCCCTGGTACTGCTGAAGGCTCAAATTTCTCCGGGCCTTGACTCCTGAGCATTTTTTCGGGCGATATAACAGGTGTTTCGAAGACATCTTTCCCCTAGACTATATAATATGGCCTTGTTGGAAATAACGTCGCGAAAGACGGGAAAGGGCGCAATGTTTCAATGACCTCCATCGAAAAGATCCGCGTTCTCATTACCGATGATTCGGCATTCATGCGTCAGATTCTGGCGGACACACTAACGGCGGAAGGCGATATCGAGGAGGCCGGCAGGGCCCGTAACGGCGCCGATGCTGTCCAGAAGGCGCTCACGTTACATCCCGACGTCATCACCATGGATGTCGAAATGCCCGATGTGACCGGTCTTGCGGCTTTAGAGACCATAATGCGGCGTAACCCTACGCCGGTGATCATGGTTTCAAGCCGAACCGGTGAGGGCACCGAAACGACGCTGAAATGCCTGGAAGCAGGCGCCTTCGATTTCATACAAAAGCCCCTAGTCCGCTCGCCCGAGGAATTTGAGCGTTTCGGTAAGGAACTAAGGGAAAAGGTCCGCCTGGCGGCTTCGTCCGGGAAGGCTGCCCCACGTCCCGTCGCAAGACCGCCTTTTGCGGAAGTGAGTCCGCCGACACCACGCAAGGCAGGGCCTTTCGACCTGCTGCTTGTAGCTTCGTCCACTGGAGGCCCACAGGCTCTTTCCAGGATAATACCGTCCCTGCCGGCTAATTTCCCGGTTCCGGTGGCCGTCGTGCAGCACATGCCCAGGGATTTCACGGCATCACTAGCGAAACGGCTGGATCAGCAATCGAAACTTTCCGTGGTGGAGGCCGAAGAGGGGCTTCCCCTGAGACAGGGTATGGTCGTTATAGCTCAGGGGGGCAGGCATCTTTTGTTAAAATCCCGCGGGGAGCTGTACTGTTCGCTTTCGGATGCGCCGCCGCTTAACTCCGTGCGGCCCGCGGCGGATTTTCTCTTCCTCAGTGCCGCGGACCTGACGGGAACGGCATCCTTGGCCCTGGTACTTACGGGAATGGGAAAAGACGGTACCGAAGGAGCCAGAGCGCTGAAGGCAAAAGGTGGATACGTTCTGGCCGAATCCAGCGAGACGGCGGTTGTTTTTGGAATGCCCCGGTCGGTCATAGAGGCCGGAATGGCCGACGAGGTGTTGCCTTTGTACGACGTACCCGAAAAACTCATGGAGATTTTCGGGAAGAAGAAACCATGATTTTTCGAAAGGAGACCCTTTCGTGACGCCTCTTCAGAAAGACGCCATGAAGGAACTCGCGAGCATAGGCACTGGTCACGCGGCCAGTGCTCTGTCGCAGCTGGTGGGAAAGCACGTGGACATGGCCGTACCGGAGGTGGAACAGATAAGCCTCGAGGAAGTGGCCTTTCATTTCGGCGACCCCGAGTCGCCGGTTTGCGCCATATTGTCACGGTGTGAAAAAATGGTTCCCAGCAACCTGGTTTTCATCATGCCCGAAGAGGACGCCAGGGAACTCGCCGAGGAGATGCTCGGCCTCCTGGACACCTCCAAGGACCTCGTGAACCACGCGGAAATAGCTGAAAGCGCTCTCGCGGAAGCGGGAAACATCATCCTGGGAGCTTTCATGTCCGCTCTGGGAGACATGCTCCAGGTAAACCTGCCTGTTTCGGTACCTGCCGTGGCTCACGACATGCTGGGATCCATAATGGACATCATGATAGCCATCTTCGGCGTATCGGGCGACACGGCTTTTCTGGTCTCCACGCCCCTTACGTTTCCCGAGGATACCGACAGAATATTTTCGGGCAAGATCCTCCTGGTCCCTGATCCCCAGGCCATGGAAAGTTTCTTCGCCCTGCTCGGGGTGGCCTAGCCATGAAAACCGCAGGCGACGTATCCACAAAATCCTGGAACGTGGGAATGGGCGAACTGTACAGAGCCCGTCCCCCCGAAAAGCTTTACACGCTGGGGCTTGGGTCCTGCCTGGCGCTGGTCTTTTACGACACAAGGGCCGAGGTAGCGGCCATGGCGCACATCATGCTACCGAAAAGCCCCGCCAATGGAAAGGAAACAGAGAAACCGGGCAAGTTCGCCGATACGGCCATTCCGAGGCTTCTTGAAGTCCTCGAGGAAGCCGGAGCGGAGCGGCGAAGGATAAGGGCAAAAGTCGCCGGCGGGGCAAAAATGTTCAACATTGCCTCTTCGTCACCTCTTATGGCCATAGGCCAGCAGAACATCCAGGCCGTAAAAGAAGGCCTGAAAGCTCACGGCATCCCCCTTGAAGCCGAGGACACGGGCGGGTCTCGCGGAAGAAGCGTGACTTTCGACACCACATCATGGAAGTTGCAAGTCAAAACCCTGGGCGAGGGAATAAAAGTCCTGTAAGGGTTCTCCCCCTCAGGCCATGGTGTCCAAAACCCCCGTGCCGGAACCCGGTGAAAGGTGTTTCAGGCGCTCCAGGATCATCTCTGCCAGAAACCGCTGCTGATCGGCCTGGCGGGAAAGTATGTAGTTGACTTCCCTCAAGGCGGAAACGGCGGCTATGAGCCCTTCCGCCTGGTCGTTTAGCCTGGCCGCCTCCCCTTCGGGAAGAGCCTCGCAGATTTCCCTTAGTACCGGCCGGCATCCCAGAACCCCCGCCAGTTTCGTTGCCGCGGCGTCCCGCTGCGCTTCCGCTCTCATGGCACGACTGGAAACTTCCTGGAGTTCCGTCAAAAGTCCCGGAAGAAGTTCCGGTTGCCCCTCAGCCAGGGCTTCCCTTTCCCTTTTGAGGACCCCCAACAAGTCCAAAAGCGCCTGTTGCTGCTCATGGTTTTTCTCCCTAAGGACATCCACGAATTCGTGCAAGGTCTCACTCGTCGTCCTGCCGTCCGTCATTGGGTATTCCCCCCTGTTCGCCTGATTCTCGCAGGCTCTCGTAAAGAACCTTCCACAACCCTATGCCTCCCTGTTTCGAAAGAGACTCGGCGGCCATCTCCATGGATGTTTCCTCCAGGGCTCCGAAGGGGGACTTCTCGCCGGTCCACGAAACCTCGTCCTTGCGCGAAGCCTTCAGCATTTTGGCCAGAAATATGGCTTCGAAATGCTTGCAGGCCTCTTCGAGCCTCTTGTTTCCTTCATCCCGCGAAAGGTGTTTCGCGAAGGCATTCGTTTTTGTTCCTACAGGGTCTACCATGCAAATTCTCCTCACATAACTACTAACTCGCCCTGGAGCGCGCCGGCCTGGTCGATGGCCTGAAGTATGGTGATTATATCCCGCGGCGTGGCCCCCAGCGCGTTGAGGCTTTCCACAACGTCCTGAACGGTGGCCGCGGTTCCCATGGTAGTGAAATATCCTCCCTGTTCCTCGGCTTCTATGGTAGCCCGCTCCAAAACCACCGTTTCTCCCAGGGAGAAGGGTTCCGGCTGGCTGACGCCGGGTTCGGCCTGAACCGTGACGGTGAGATTCCCGTGCGCCACGGCTACCTCGCTTATGCGAACGTTCCCGCCCATGGTTACCGTGCCGGTTCGCTCGTTGACTACCACCCTCGCAAGTGCGTCGGGCCTTACTTCCAGTGTTTCCACGGCCGCGATGAAACGGGAAGTGTTCCCTCCGTACTCGGCGGGAACCCTCATTTCAACGCATCCGGCATCGGCGACCACCGCGACGGATCCGTACATGTCGTTTATCCGGGCCGCCACCCTGCTGGCCGTCGTAAAGTCAGGCCGTCGCAAAAGAAAGCGGATCGTACCCCGGTTCCCGCCTTCCCAGGAGGTTTCACGCTCCACGATGGCACCGTTCGGAATGCGGGCCGTGTTTGTCACGTTTTTCGACACGCTCGATCCCGCGGCCTCGACGGAAAACCCTCCAACCGAGACGGGTCCCTGCGCGACGGCGTAAACCTCGCCGTTTGCGGCCCTGAGTGGTGTCTGCAAAAGAACGCCGCCTTCCAGGCTTTTGGCGTCACCCATGGCGCTCACAGTCACGTCAATCTGCTCTCCGCTCCTTACAAAAGGCGGGAGCTCGCAGGTAACGGTAACAACCGCCGCGTTTCGGCTCCTCAGATCGTTTCGACTCATGGAGATTCCGAAATTCTCCACCAGGTTGCCAAGCATGGCCTCAACCAGGTCGCCCCTGTCACCCGTTCCCTGCAGGCCCATTACCAGCCCCATGCCGACGAGCTGGTTCGGCCTTACGCCTTCAAAGCGGCCGATGTCCTTGAGGCGCGTCAAAGGATGCACCTGGGCCCACGAGGCCGTGGCGCTCGAGGCGATAAAAAGGGCAACACAAAGCATGACGGCTTTCGCCATTGCTCCCTTTCGCCGCGTGTTTTTTACACTTTCGTTTTGTCGCACCTGCTTTTTCATGGTCGATACGCTCCCCGTTTTTCAAGCACTCTAGAAAATGATGTTGAAAAGTCTCGTCAGGAATCCGGGATGCTGCACGTCGCTTATGCTTCCGACTCCTTCCACCTCTACAGTGACGTCGGCCAACCTGTCGCTTTCTATCGTGTTATCGGGACCCACGTCGCGGGGCCTGGCGATCCCCGAAAACTTCATGGTCATCGTCTCTTTCTGCACTACGAAATCCTTGCGGCCTTCGAGTCGGATGTTGCCCCCCGGAAGAACCTCGGTAACCATGCAGGTTATGGTGGTGGTAACGGAATGGGACCGCTCCCGCGACGCGTCGCCTTCCATGGAGCTCGAGGCTCCGACTCCGAGGCGCTTGATGAAATCGAATATGCCCACCCCGTCCTCGGCGGAGAAGCTGCCGTCCTTGTCAATCTCTGTGTTGGCAGCATCTTCCGTCTCGGTCTGTTCGGTCACCTTCACTGTAACAATGTCCCCTATGCTGCCGGGCCTGTGATCGGCAACCAGGGAGGCGCCGTCGACCCAAAGGGATTCGGCTCCGGCCGGAGAAGCCAAAAACAAAAGAACAAAAAGAAGCGCGATCGATTTTTTAAAAGTCATCTTTCTCCCTCCTGAAGAAACAAAGCTACCGCGGGCCGACAAGTTCTACAACTCCCTTGTCTACCACAACGGCCAGGCAATCGTTTCTGTACCTGGGAATGCGGACTTCTATGAAGTCCCCCTCGTCGCCCTCCTGAAGGGCCACGCCCTCCAGGGAAGCCGTGACGTTTCCGCTTTTTGAAAGGACCGTCACCGGGTCCCTTCTTCCCACCAAAAACACGGTCTCCACGTCCCTGCGGGAGACCGGGGCTCCGGCGGGTATCCTCCGGGTCGCCCTTTTGCCGATCAGGGCTTTCGGATCGGCGAAAACCGTGCCGTCGGTCCTTTTATAGGAATCCACCCTAAGGTCAAGAGCATCGGCGGATATAACCTCGCCCCTGGCGATCTCGCGCCTTGCCGCCACCATAGGGGCGCGCCAATCCAGGCGAACGGTTACCGCCTGGATTCTCCCGCTTCCGGTTTTTACCCGGAAGGTGGCCGAGGACACCCCCGGCACGAGTTTCCGAGGAGCAAGTATCTCGCCAAAGACGCCGAAAACTTCGGGTTCCATCCTTACGCTCTCGAAGGGTACCCTTCCGCCGTAGGCCCTCTCGAAGAGGCCCATTAGAAACTCCGGCCCATCGTCGACTGAGATCTGGACGCCCTCCAGATCCAGGGGGGGATAGCCTGCCCCCGTAGCGGCCCGGGCGAAAAAGATGAAAAGCGAGGCGAGCAGGAAAGCCGTGGTTTTTTTCATCTTTCGGTTCTGCCCCCTTTTATACATAATAATACAATAAACAACGTTTTCTATATGACATCGAAATATCCTGTGCCTTAAAAGCGGCCTTTTGGCCTGTTTTAGTCGTCCCGAAGGTCCGATACCTCAAAAGGAAGGGTCGCTTTCAAGGTAAAACGGTCCCTACTTTTATCATCGGAGGAATGGGCCATGTCCAATACCTTTTCGGGGCTCGAAATCGCGCGCAGAGCAATGAATTATTTCCGCCAGAGCATTGAGACGGCGGGCCACAACATCAGCAACGCCGACGTGGATGGCTATTCACGCCAGCGGGTGGAGGCTTCGCCCACGGAGCCTTACGCCGCGCCGGGGATGAACGGGCCGGGCCAGGTGGGGCAAATCGGAACCGGCGTAGGCATCGACGCCATCCAGAGAATCCGCAGCGAGTTTCTCGACGCCCAGTTCCGGCAGGAGTCAATCGAGGCCGGCTACTGGGAGGCAATCTCGAGGACGATGGAATACCTGGAGATGTTTTTGGGAGAACCCTCTGATTCGGGGCTTTCCACGGCACTCGACAATTTCAACCAGGCTCTCCAGGAGTTCCAGAAGCGTCCCGACTCAAGCAGTACCAGGGAAAACGTGCTTCAGGAAACGGACAACCTCTGCAACCTGCTGGGCCAGATAGAGCGCAATTTCTCCGAGTACCGCGCCTCGCTGAACGACGAGATAGCCCTGCAGGTCAAAGAAGCCAACGACCTCATCGACCGCATAGCCGCCTTAAACGTCCAGATCAAGACGGTCCAGGCCATGGGAAACACTCCCAACGACCTCATGGACCGGCGCGACCTGCTCGTGGAGGACCTGGCCAGGCTGGCCAACATAACCGCGTCCTACAGCTCGCAGGGAGGGGATTTTATCGTATCCCTGGACGGCAAGCACCTGGTGCAGGGGAAGGAAACGCGCCATCTCGTACTGGTTACACAGGAAGGAAACGGCGGATTCTACGACGTCCAGGTGGAAGGCAACACTTTCAAGGCCGTGGACCGGCCCGAAGTAGTGGAATGCCTCATAGGGCGCGAGGCCGCCGAGGGGATTCACTCTCTCGACGTGGAGCGCCTGGCTTCGGAGACTCGCTGGGCCGTGGGAACCGATATCGGCGGATACGAATCGGCGACGCAGGCTTTGGGCATGACCGGCGGGTTCAGCCTACAGGTGGGAACAACGGGGCTGGTCGCCCAATCCGATGAGATTTCCGGCGGCATACTGCTGGGCCCCCCGGGGGCAGGGGATCCCACTCGATACGCCTTCCGTCTCGCCTCCGGCCCCAACGAGAAGATTATCGAAATTAAATGGGACGGCAGTAGCACAGCCTGGTTGATCGGCGGAAACGCGGCCGATACCGATGGTGATGCCTCGAACGTCTCTCTCCAGGACCTCGAAGCCTACGTAAACAACACCGCCAACGGGGTGCCCGCTGTCGCGACGGTGGAAGGAGAGAAAATAACTTTTGCGAATCCCGACGGATACCTGCTCTCTTTCACCGACGTAGAGGGGGATCTGGTGTCAAAGCTCAAAACAGGCAACGCATCTCCCGTGGTGGACATAGAAATCACCGAGGAAGATTCGCTCCAGACCATCGCCAACAAGATAAACAGCGCTTTCGGGGCGACGGAAGGTTCTCCCGAAAAACCGGAAGAATGGCTTTCGGCCACCGTAGAGGAATCCATCGACGGGACCTTCTATCTGAAGCTTGAAAGCAGGCTGACCGGAGAGGCACACAGGATCAACGTGGGCCCGGTGGAGGGCAAGTCTCTTTCCGTGGCGACATCCCTCGGACTAGTCGACGGAACGGGCAATACGAAGGTTCTCACCTACGCCCAGGACGCCAGTTTCTCCCTGGACGGGAAGATCTACCTCTCATCTTTCAACGAGTTCAGGGAAGCCCGGCCGGCAACCAGCTACAACAACTACAGGGCCGATACGATGGAGACCGTTCTCGAAGGTGTTCGTTTCAAGCTAAACGGGGAAGGATCCGCGGAAATACGAATAGAGCGGCACCTGCAAAGCGGATTCATCGAAGGGCTTTTGACCTCCCGCGACGATATTATAGTGGGCATGCTGGATTTTTTGGACAATTTCGCCAAAATCTTCTCCGACAGTTTCAACGCCGTCCATGCCTCCGGACACGGAGTGGGGGCCAATAGCGGCTTCACGGGAGTCAACCTCTTCGTCCCACTGGACACGACGGTGGGTGCCGCATCAGCGCTGAGCGTAAACCCGGCGCTCTTGAAAGACTCCAGCCTCCTGGCGGCCGCGGCAGGCGACGGTACGGGGCATTCCAACGGAAGCGGAGACGGAACCATAGCCCTGGAGTTGCTCGGTCTTTTCCAAAAACCAATCTACAACAACGGCTCCACCACCATCGACGACCATTACCTGTCATTCGTGTCTTCATTGGGGGCTCAAAGTCGCCAGGCGGCGGTAATGAACGAGAATCAAAACACCCTTTTAAGCCAGATACAAACACAGCGACAGTCCATATCGGGCGTAAACATCGACGAGGAGATGATGGACCTGGTGCAGTTCCAGCAGTCCTACAAGGCCATCGCCAGGTATGTCACCGTTTTGGACGAACTGCTTGACACTGTTATCAGCAGGATGGGAATCACGGGAAGGTAGCAGCATCCGGAATATACGTAAAGGGGCCTCGGGTTCGTTCCCGGGCCCCTTTATTTTTGTTCAAGCAGCGATCGCCGATCAGTAGGATATGTCCAGCGAACTTCCTACGGTTTGCCGGTTTTCAGGGCGATTTTTGATCTCTTCAGCCGCTGCCTCCACTGCCTCTCGCCACGCGCCTGCCAAATCCTCAAGCATGCGCCTTACGCTTTCTATCTTTTTGAGGTCTTTTTTTACGTTGGCCTCGACGAGCTCCTGGTGCATGAAGTCGTAAAGCCGGTTAAGGTTGTCGGCCAGTTCTTCGGCCTTGTCCGGGCGCAGGGCGAACTGAAGCTCCCTGATGGCCTTCTGGGCTGTCTTCAGGGCATCATTGGAACCCTGTAAATCCTTCGCGCGGATCATTTCCTCGGCTTTACAGCAGGCGTCTATGGCTATTTCAAAGGTCAGAAGAAGAAGTTTTTCCCTCGAAGCCGTAAGGACTTTCTGGTGAAGATATTGCAAGCGAACCGTATCGGTTTTGGAGGACACCTTGGAACTCTCCTTTCAAAATTACTATGCTATCCAGTTCAAAAGGCCCTTTTCGATATCCAGCCTGGCTATTACTTCGCCAGGATCCTGAGTTTCTTCCGCTGTGTCCGGGACGACGGACCCGGGCAAGCTATCGTTGGACGCGCCCGACCCCCAGGCCGCCTGTCCGCCGTTTCCGCCCGCGTCTATGTCCACCATGGTCTCGGCGAGGGTCAAACCCTGCCTTGAGAGGGACTGCCTGAGCACGTCCATGGACTGGTCGACCAGATCTCGCGCCTGCGCGTTCTCGACGAAAAGGTGAAGGCGGACCTGGTCTCTCGACGACTGTATCTCTATCCTGACGGTCCCGAGTTCCGGCGGTTCCAAAACCATGCGCCCTTTGTGACCGTTCCTGTTTCTTATTACCTCTATGACCTGGGCCATTCCTTCTGAAAGCGTCACGGCCCGCTCAATTGCGGATCCCTGGGTTAAATCGGTACGGGTTATTTCAATGACAGGCTCCGCCGTCGTTTCGACCCTCGGTGCGCGGGAAGTTTCGTCTGCCATGAGGTCTTTTGTCGTGACGGGCTTGTCAGCAGTCTCCGCCGTCTTGCCGGAAAACCCTCCGGCGGCGCCGGGCATCGCTTTTGATCCGGCGTCGTCTGAAACGAAGGGCCTGAAAGCGGCTAAATCCTCCTTGCCGCTTTTTTGTGACTGGACACCGTCGGTCATTTTCGATCCCTCGGTCGTTGCAGGTCCTTGTGACGAGTTGGGCTTCCCTATGCCGTGTTCGCGCACGAGAGCCTCGAACCGCCTGAGAATCTCCGCCCTGGCGAAGGCCGCGTTGGTAAGGCCTCTTGCCTCTTCTTCAGACATGACGTCTCCGATGTAGGGGGCCGAAGACATTTCGCGGGCAAATTCGCCGTTAGGGCCCCGGAAGGACCGGTTCGGACCCTCGATGTACCCCTTTTCATCCGCTTCCGGCGAACCAGGCAACGCGCCTTCCGCCTTTTGATTCGCGGTTGACGGGCCTTTCAAACCCTCGACCGGTTCCGTCGCGGGGGAAAGGGCCACGGCGGCCTCCGGGGACCCTCCCAAAAGCATGGAGAGGTCCTTTTGGCCTTTATCGGGGACTTCGCCTTTTAAGGGCTTCTGGCCGTCTTCGACTTTTGCTGGTCCATCGGGTGACGGTTCCCGTCGGAGATCCATCCAAAGACGAAGAAGACCTTTTACTTTTTCTTTTTGGGTCAGCTCCGGCAATGCTTCAGTTTCCGAAGTGGCGCCACTCGCGAAGATCCCTTTTTCCGGAAGCCAGCCGGCTTTTACGGCAAGGCGCTCCGCCAGGGCGTCCAGATCCTTGTCGTCCAGGTTCCCGGCAAGGGGTTCGGCACTGGTGCCCGAGCCCGCACGCTCTTTAGCCTCGCTCGAAAAAAAGACCTTCGCGCCGGACGAATTTCCGTTTGTTTCACCTTTCGACGTGACCCGGGTCTCCTTTTGAAGCAAGGTGTCGAAGTCTCCCTGCTTTTTCGAAGTCTTTCCGGCGGCGGGAGCCGATTGGGCCTTTTTCTCCATTCTGGCGGAACCCAGAAGGTCGGACAAAAGATCGTTGATTTTCACTGTCGGGAACCTCCCGTTTTAAAGGCTTTCACTCTTTCTAATTGAGTATCGGCATTTCTCGCGGGCTAATTGAACCGGAACCCACGGACACCGGTCCGTGTCAGGTTTTCGCTTTTTGGGCTTTGGTTTTTTGCGCTCGACTCCCGCTTTGCTTCAGGGGCATGGTGCCCATCGAGTCGAGGGCCGCCGGCTGAGGGGATAAATCGCCCAACCTGTCCCGCGGCTCGACGCCCCAACAACCATCAACTATTGGAATTCCCGGAACCGTACTCCCAAAGCGCGGAGGTGTAGTAGCTCTGATAATTCATCTCCGAAAGGCGAATCTCCATGTTGGTGTAAAGTTTCTCCAGGGAGGCCTTTTCCATTTCGAGTCTTGCTTCGAAATCGGCGATACGCTTGTCTATCCTGGAGGATTGCTGCTCAAGAGTATCGATACGGTTTACGAGCGTCCCTTGTTTCACTGTCACTCCACCTATTATTTCCGGAGTGCCTGAGATCATCCCCTTGGAAAAGTCAGCCATCTCCGTGGCGAAAGACTGCATTATGTCCTTTACTCTACCGGGGTTTTCCAGCATGGCCTTCATGAAGGCCGACTCGTCGAACTCGAGCTTGCCGCTTTTGCCGAAATCCGTCGATTCGGTGGCGATGCCTATGGAAGCGAGAGTGTTGTAGCCCCCCTCCTGATCGTACCGAGCCCTGCTTGTGATGTTTCGCATCTTCTGCTTGCAGTTCCAAAGCAGGGGATCTCCTTTCAGGAGCCCCCATTTCTTTTCCACATCCGATTGGGGGTCTTCCTTTGTCTCTTCCGTGAGGCGGATGTTGATCCAGTCGAGTGTTTCGTTGTATGCGTCGATCATTTCCTTGACAGCGGTAACCGCGGGTTCGGCGTCAAGGGAGACGTCCACCTTCGCGGATCCTTCGGCTACCACCTCGAAGGTAACGCCTTCGATCAGGTCGTCGATGGTATTCGACGAGCGGGTGACTTCCAGGCCGTCCAGTACGATCACAGCGTCGGACGCTTCCTGGAGGACCCTGGAGAAGTCGCCTACGGCGTCGACGACACCGAGCGCCGCAAGGACACCGTCCGTATCGTTTGCCGAAAGCGCATTCGCCGCTCCCGTTTCGGTACCGGCGATTATGAGGGTGTTGTCTATAACCTGCGCGGAAAGCGGCGGAGCCGTTCCTGCCTCTTCCGCCTTTTCAGCCACCGCGTCGTTTATGGCTTTGGCGATGTCGTTCAGGCTGTCACCGGAAGTTATGTCCACAGTCACCGAAAACCCGCCGACGGAAAGCTCAAAGGAACCGGCGTGTCCCAGCGCAGAAGCGGCGTCGTCGACGCGGTTTCCAGCCACACGGTGACTGGAGGCCACGGAAAGGACTTCTACGTCATACCGGTTGATTTCCGCCTCCGGCGTCGCTGTGACTGAAAGGGGAAAAACCGCTGTTCCCATGGGTGTCACCTCGGCGGATTTGCCCAAAAACGTGGACTCCCGTTTGAGCGGGTCAAGGCTACTCTGGAGGTTTGACAGGTTGGTAACCAGTTCCTGGTACATAAGGGCCCTGGTTTCCAGCTTGTCCTGCTCTTCAAGCCACTGCACCTGCACCGCTCGTTTGTTTTCCATCATCGTATCGATGATGGACCCCCAGTCTATTCCGGAAGAAATACCTGTTATCTGAAAATCCGGCATGGTCAACACTCCTTGAGTTACGTGATTCAGCGCCCCCGAGGTCTAGTTACAAATCCTTTAGTCTTCATTGGAGGGCGACAGTATGTCCAGGATCTTCGCGCACATTTTGTTGTCTTTGGTCCCGAAGACGACGGTAAATTTGGGGATCGGACCGACTTTCACGATGCCCGGTTCCGTTATGGGTTTACCCAGGTTTATGACATCGCCCTCGGTAATCTCGGACAAATCCCTCAAAGTCAGCACGGTGTCGCACAGTTCCGCTGTAAGGTTTATTTTCACGTCGCGGATGCGGCGCTTTATGCGCAGTCTTCCCTCTGCGTCCTGCTGGCTGTCGCGGGAGATAAACCATTCCTGCGGATTGAACCTGTCTATTACGGGCTCGATACAGTGGAACGGGAAGCACAGGTTGAGCTGTCCCTCGATTTTTCCCACCTGCACCCTGAGGTTTACCAGAAGCACCATCTCGTTTTTGGGGACTATCTGTACGAAAAAGGGGTTGCTTTCCTCGCCAAAGAGGTGGAAGCTGATGTCTTCCTGTATGGTTTTCCAGCTCTCGTTCAATTCTCCGATCATGCGTCTGAGAAGACGGTCAACGATGACCCTCTCCAGATCCGTGCATTCCCTGTTCTCGTCCAGCGGGATACCCTGGCCGCCGAGCATTCTGTCGATAAGAGCGAAAACCAGGGACTGCCTGACTTCCATCAGGGCTTTCCCCCCGAAGGGCCTGACTTCCAGGATGGCAAGCGTCGTCGGCGAAAAGACGGAGTTTACAAACTCCTCGTAAGGAATCTGCTCCACGTTCGCCACCTCGACCGAGACCATGGACCTCGTCATCGATGAAAGCAGGTTCGTCAGGTGCCTGGCGAAACCGTCGTGCAGCATGTGAACCGCACGTAGCTGGTCCCTGTTGAACTTGTTGGGCCTGCGGAAATCGTATACCTTTACTCCCTTTTCGCCGGTGGGGTGCTCTACGCTTGCGGTGCCCGAGGCGATAGAATTTATCAGGCGATCTATTTCCGCCTGGTTTAGTACTTCCACTCCGCCTCTCCCCCCCTACTGAATTATGAAGGACTTGAACAAGACTCGCCGTATAGGAAACTTTTCTTTTCCCACGGTGGGACTTACGGAATTAAGGCGCCTTGTAATAGCCTCCGAAAGCTTGAGTATCTCCTCGGCGCTCCGGAAAGAGTCTGCGCCTCGAGTCATGCACTCGGCGATGACCTCGTTTCTGAAAAGGGTCTTCCAGTATTCATCGGAAGCCAGCTTTTCGAAAATCTTCCTGTTTTCCAATTCGAGCACCAGTTCGAAGCTCGCCAGCGTGGACTCGGAATATCTCCCGCCGGATAAAGACATCTTGAATTCTCCCAGGGGCAAAATGGGGTAAGCCTGCACTTCCCGCGTTTGGGGTTCTTCCACTCCGCTGCCGGCAGCCATTCGGCTGGCGAGCATACCCCCCACGAAACCCATGGCGAATATGGCAACCGCCGCCGCTGCGACGAGCAAGAGCTTTTTGACATTAAATTTCATAAAATCTGTCACCACCTGGCATTTGACAGTCTGCACTCTTATACTGTCCTAGTATAAGAATCGGTCCTCGACCACCCAGACATTACTGGCGGCTTTTGGAAAACATGTCGCCAAAAACGACAAGGAAGTGATCTTTTGAAAAAACATCTCCACCCATTGATGGTTTTTTGGGCGGTCCTGCTTTTTTTCCGCCCGGGCCCCGCGCTTGCGGCAAATGTCGAAGCGCCGCAAAACGGCCATGTCAAAGTTCCGATAGCGATTTTGGCTTCCGGCGTCGGCGGCGAACAGACTGAAGTCGACGAAATTATCCAGTCCGTCCTTTCCAGTGGTATAGCCCCTTCGGGAAACAATATTCCTTTCGAGGTGGCGATCAAGGCCTTCGAGGCTCCTGCTTCGTCCGGCGAGGCCGATTCTCTTTTTGAAAGGCTCCAAAATGAAGGTGTTTTCGCGGCTTTATGTCTTGCCAGAAAAAGCCGCGCCTGGCACGTCCCAATGGCGGCGGCGAAAGCCCGCATTCCGACGATTATGCTTTTTTCCGAGTCCGTGCCCATTAGCCCCGAAAGGCATGAACCATCACCGTTTCTTTTCGCGCTCGACGCAGACGAAAGTTACCGCCCGAAAGCCCTGGCTCTTTTGGCTTCCCGCCTCGGTGAGAAAAGCTGGGTGGTCCTGGCGGACCATCTGGACCTAAAATCCCGGACCGCCGGGGCAGAGGCGACCAAGGCCATGTCCGAGTCAGGACTGGACGTTCGGATCCTGTTCCTTCCCGGCAAGACGGAAACGCACATGGAAGCCGCCCTGTATGAAAGCGTAAAAGACGGGACCCTGGGCTTCGTTTCCTTTTTAAGCCCCTTGGGAACGGCGAAGGCGGCGAGCTTTCTTTCCGCAATGACGAATGAGGTTAAGCTCCTTTACGGCTTCGAGCCTCCAGAATTATTGAATCAGGCAGAAGGAGTAATCGCCATCAAACAGCGAATGCCGCTTGAGTTAAACCTCCCTGGCGGGGAACTCGAAGCCAGGGCGACCGCGGCGTTCCGTTGGCTCATGGAGGGGCTTTCTTCTTTGAGGGAGGAGAACCTGGACACAAAAACCCTGGCCGAAGCCATAGCGGCAGTGGGGAAAATTCCCCTGGGTAACGGATTTCTCGAAATATCCCCAGCGCTTCACAGGCCCGTACGAAAAGACCTTCAGATACTGGAGGCAAAAGACGGGAAGTGGGTCGAAAAGACTGGATTTCAAATAACCCGGGGAAATGAAGGCGAGTGGGTAGTCACCCCTGGAAAAAGACATGAAACATCATCAGAAAGTTCCTGATCGCCCCGGGCAAAAGCCCCTTTACCAAAGCCATCGTCAAAAGGGCCAACAGGAAAAGCGCAAGCAGTATCTTTATGGGAAAGCCCAGCATGAACACGTTAAGCTGCGGCACCGTTCTGGCTATGAACCCAAGCCCTACTTCCGCAAGAAACAGGGCGCCGAAATAGGGCAAAACCACTTTAAGCGCCAGCAGGAAAAGCTCATTTATCCAAAGCCTTATCCCACCTGCTGAAAGCAGGCTGAAAATGGGGGTTCCCACCGGAAGGGTCTTGAGGCTTTCCACTACCGCGGCAGTCATAATGAGATGTCCTCCCAGGTAAAACCAGAACCAAGTCCCGACCAGGTATTTCAGCTGGCCTATGACGGAAACCTGCTGTCTTGAGAGCGGGTCCATGAGGTTCGCCATGGCGAAACCCATCTGCTGGCCCACGAAGCGTCCTGCGATCTGCAGGGCGTAAAGGGGGGAGGACGCGAGGGCACCCAAAAGCAGGCCGACACAAAACTCCCTGGCCGAAGTTATCGCCAGCCCAAAGATGTTTGAAAGGACTACCAGATCGATTTCAGCTCCGGTTATCACTTTTTGCGAAGCAAGGGCCAAAACCAGTGAAAGCCAGAGCCTCACCGGAAGAGGCAGCGAAGCGCCGCCCAGAAACACCAAAGCCGACAAAAGCCCCAAAAACCTAAGCGAGGCCATCAGGAAAACCAGTATGAGGGCTGTGAAATCGGCGGGCAGGCTCAGTTCCATCATGAAACGTAGTTTTGGAGCTTCCCGAAGACATCGACGGCAAGGCGCAAAACCGACCGGAAGACGGCCGGACCAAGCAGTATCGCCGTCAGGATGACCACCAGGATCTTGGGGACAAAAGAAAGAGTCTGCTCCTGTATCGAAGTGGCCGTCTGCAGGATGCCCACGGCCAAACCCACCACCATGGCCGCCACCAGTATCGGCAGGGCCGCCAGTATGGCCGTCCAGGCCGCCTGATGGAAGAGACTCGCGAAAGATCCATCCAAGGCCGCTCCCTCCTCAACTGAAGCTTTCTATCAGGCTCACCACGACAAGGTCCCAGCCATCGGCCAACACGAACAAGAGCACCTTGAACGGCAGCGATACGAGCATGGGCGGAAGCATTATCATGCCCATGGCCATGAGGACACTGGCGACTATCATGTCGATTACCAGAAAAGGCACGAAGAGCACCACGCCCATTTGAAAGGCCGTTTTCAATTCGCTGAGCATAAAAGCGGGCAAAAGGACGAAAAGAGAGACGTCTTCGGGTCCTTCGGGGCGCTCGGATTCGGAAAGGGAAACCATCAGGGAGAGTTCCTCGTCGCGAGTATGGGACAACATGAAACCACGAACCGGTTCGAGAGTCCTGTCCATAGCCTCGGCAGTTGATATTTCGCCTGCCTGGTATGGGACGTAAGCTTCGTTGTAGACGGTTTCCCAGACGGGACGCATGATAAAAAGGGTCAAAAAGAGCGCGAGGGTCACCACGACCTGGTTGGGGGGAAGCTGTTGTATGCCCATGGCGTTTCTTAAAAAGCCCAGCACCACCAGAATCCTGGTGAAACTTGTCGCCATGAGCGCCAAAGCCGGTGCAAGGCTAAGTACCGTAAGAAGGATCAGAATCTGGACCGTCAGCGAAACCTGGCCGGGGTCCGAGGCTTCCTCCAGTCCGATTCGTACCGTCGGGATGGCAGGCACTCCCTCCGCCGCGCAGGCTGCCTGTCGCCACGCCAGAACCACCAGCAAAAGGCAGGCCAGAGCCAATAAACGGTGTTTGTTCATTGCAACCCCTCTCGAGCACAGGTAATGTTACTTATAACATTGTTTATAATACATCCATATTATGTTTTTGTCACTCGAGAGGAGACGTCGCAAAACCTACCTGAAACCCAGAACTATATAGACGCTGGCGGCTTCCTTGTCGTCAACCAGTGGTATCGTGTAGTACTTGACCCTGGGATCGTCGCTGGGAACGGATTTCAGATTTTCCCCGGTAAACATCTGGGGCGGCGTTATATCAAAGCGTCCGACCTTGAGCCTGGCAGCCTCTTTCATGGCCGAGCCGCAGATCATGTTGGCCAGTTCGCCCAGGGCGCTCATCGACAAGTTGTCATTTGTAGAGGGTTCTTGAATCATCCCTCCCGACATGGTGCGGATTATATCAGTGAAGGCCCCCTTGTCGGTCAAAAGCGTGACCGAGCCTTTGAGCTCGTCGCCCACGACCCCTATGACTGCGGCCGCGCAGCTGGAATTTGCCCTTATACCGGGACCTGCTCCCTTCCTGTCTACTCTGAAATTAAGCCCCAGGCCCTTCGCAACATTTATCGTACCGGCACCGAAGGCCTGTACAAGCGTCGTAAGCGTATTAAGCGAGCTCATGTCTTTCACTCTCCCATTTTCTCGCACTGGTGCGCCGCGTCTTTGGAAACGGAACACCTTTGCGTGATACGGACTTCTCCGGGCATGCCCCGGTTGCAAGTCGGATGTTTTTCCAGGATTATACTGTTAGAATGTAATATAGGTTCACAAAACATTCCCGCCAACGACAGGAGTGGAGATCTTTGGCCTATATATCCGTGAAAGTCAGGACAAAAGACCTCAAGCCAGGCCAGATTCTCGCAGAAGACGTAAGGGACACCCACGGCCGTGTCCTGGTCTTTCAGGGGGCCGTTTTGACACCCAACCTCATTGTAGGACTTCGGATACGGGAGTACATAGATTCCGTAAAAATTTTTATCCCCGTCGAAGAAGCCCCGAAAGGTCTCGTAAAGCCCGAACAGGCAGGAATATCCATCCCCGGGGGTATCCAACCCAAGCTCGGGCGCTTTTTCAGAAACGCCCGAAAGATGCATGAAATCAAGCCTGAAACGATTAAAGAACTGAGTGAAGATGTCAAGCCCATCATCGAGGAGATCTTCGAAACCAGACCCGCCATAATGGACAGCCTCCAGCTCATCTCGAGCCACGACGACCACACCCATGATCACTCCTGGATGGTGATGCTTCTTTCCCTTTCCATCCTTCGCATGGCGGAGCTCAAAAACGTTTTTCACCCCGGAAAGCAAGACAAGGTGGATATCGCCCTCGGAGCCCTGCTTCACGATGTGGGAAAGACCAAAGTCCCCCTGGAAATCCTCAACAAGCCCGGAAAGCTCGACCCTGACGAGTGGAAGATAATGAAAAAGCATCCCGACTACGGATACGCCATGGTTCGTTCCACGGAAAACCTCATGCCTGTCGCCAAGGCTATCGTAGCCCACCACCACCGTTTTATCGACGGAACGGGGTACAGCCCCGAAGGTCTTCCTGTACTTGAGAAACTCCCCACACTGGTCAGGATAGTGACCATCGCCGACATTTACGAAGCCATCGTTTCCGACAGACCCTACCACGTAGCGGCCCTTCCCTACCATGCCATAAAGATCATCGACCAGGGCGCGGGGACAAAATTCGACGAACGCTTCATAGGCTGCCTCAGGGAAATGGTTGCCCCCTTTCCCACAGGGAGCTTTCTTTTTTTCCGGAAAGGCGTGATAGGCAAGGTCGAAGCGGTGGACGCCCTCGAAAAGGAACTCCCTTTCATCGAGATCATAGCGTCCCTGACTAAAGAAACCGAAGATCTCGTCGGGCGGGAATTCCGCCTCGGGGAAAGCCTGAACGACATGCCAAAAGAAGAAGACATCGTTCTCGGAGCCTATTCCCCGGTCAACCTGGCGACCAAGATAAAAAGTGCAATGGGCATCGGTTCGGGGTCCGATGTCCTTTTCGAGCCTGGGACGGAGTTCGCCCTGACCAGCCTTCCGGAATGGGAGCGCATCATGAAGGAGCATTTTGACTTCCTGTTCGAGTCCGAATCCGAAGAAAGGGTCCGCTGACTACTTTTATGAGACCAGCGCCTTGTTAACGGCCTCAATCACCCTGTCCGGCTTGAAGGGTTTTACCACGAAATCCTTGGCCCCGGCCTTGATGGCCTGGATAACGATGTCCTGTTGTCCCATGGCGCTCACCATTACCACCCTTGCCGCCGGGTCAAGTTTCTTCAGGGCCATCAGGGTATTCATCCCATCCAGTTCGGGCATGGTAATATCGAGGGTGACAAGATCGGGCTTGACCCTGCTGTACTCGAGGAGGCATTTTTTACCGTCTTCGGCTTCAGCTACCACCTCGTGATTTCCCTTGACCAGTATGTCTTTCATCATCATACGCATGAAGGCCGCGTCGTCCACAACCAATATTTTCGCCACGGCAATACCTCCCGTTTTGAGCTCTGGCGTTTCAAGCACAACATTATATAGGACTACGGAAAAAAGTATAATAATTTCTTTCGTCGGAAATCTTTTGTATCCAAGATTTTACGGTCTTGCAAGCCGCGACGAAGCCGCCCTCACGGAAGAAACGTCTCCATTTGAGAAGGCTTCAAGCATTTCGAGGATAATCTCTTCTTCGGTCCTGAGACGCCCCATGTATTCCCCGTACTTTTTTACAAGCTTTGGATCTTCCCTGTCCGGTCTGGGGACTTTATTGCGCAAGGTCGAAAAATAGTCTTCGATTCGTTTTTTGAGCCCCGCCTTCCGGGAGGGGTCCCTGAAACATACTGCCATTTCCGCTGCGCACGGAAGTGAGTTGCTGGAATCCCTGAAGGGCATAAAGCCTTTCCCCTTTCGTTTTTTCTCTTTTTTCCCGTTTTCAGGACAAGACTTTCCTGCCGATTAAAGAGGCCACCAGCCTTTTCATCGCGCCTTCCTTCTGGACAGGCTCCCGCGAGGTTTCCGCGGAATGGGGCAGCAGCCTCTCTGTAAACCCTTTGATACCCCTGGAAAAGATGCAATCAGGATAACCCAAAAGGACAGGGAATTTCGCTTTCACCGATTTGGGTATCCTGGAGTCATGAAGCAGGGGACCAAGGTATTTCAGTTCGATCCCCAGAAAACGTCCCGTTGTGTCCATAAGCCGCTTGGCCGAAGCGGCGGCCTCACGCTCCGAAAAGGCCATGTTTACGACGAGAAAAAGCTCCTTCCCGAGGATCGAGGGAGAGGTGGAAATGCTTTTAATCATGCTGTAGGCGTCTTTTACAGCCGTGGGTTCGGGAGTGGCGACCACCACAACTATGTCCGAAGCCAGGGCGAAATCGCGCACTGAAGCGTGGATACCCGCACCGGCGTCTATTACGATAACATCGACGATATCGTCGAGGGTCAGCATTTCGGGCAAAAGCTGTTTGCGCATGGTTGGCGACATGTCGGCCAGCTCCGGTAGCCCGCTGCCTCCCGGGACAAGCCAGACCTTTTCGGAGACGGGCACCAGGATATCGCGAACGGTCATTTCGCCCAAAAATACGTTTTCCAGGGTCAGCCTGGCGTCAAGACCCAGCAGGACATCGGCGTTTGCAAGCCCCAGGTCCGCGTCGATTACAGCAGCAGGAATACCCCGGTATTTCCCGAAGGCCAGGGCGAGGTTGATGGCTATGTTGCTTTTTCCAACGCCACCTTTTCCGCTGATGATGGAGATGGACTTTTTCGCCCTGCGGGCTGGTTCCTGGGCTTTATTTTCGCGAATAGTCCGCCTGAGCTCTTCCGCCTGGAAGGACCCGAAAGCGCAAGGGATTACCTCCGACCTGCTGAAATCGCGACCTGAAAGGACCTTGCCTTCTCTCATAGGTGAACAGCCTCCCCCAGCAGAATTTCCGCAAGAAGGCGCCCGGAAGCGATCTCTATGTCCCTTGGAACGTTTTGGCCGGTGGCCATAAAAGACAGAAGCAACCCGAAGGTCATGGGAACCCAAAGAATCGCGCCGGGACAGGATGTCTCGTCCAGTTTCGTCATTATGACCCGGGAAACGGGGATCCTCTGCATGGTGGTTTTGACGGAAACCTGTATATCCTTCAGGCGGGAAGTCACTGAAAGCGCGATGTGTACGGCGTCGGGTTCAAAATGTTTCCAGATGTCTTCGACCTGCGACATGCGGTCCGTCTCGCGGAAGCCGCATCCCACGGTGTCCATCAGAATCAGCGTGTCTTCATCGTATTTTTCGAGCAGTCCCGGAATCTCGAAACCGGCGTTTACCACCTCGATGGGAAGCCCCAGGACCCTGGCGAAGGTCCTTATCTGGTCCACGGCGGAAACCCTGTAGTTGTCCGAGGTAAAAAGCGCGGCCTTGCGTCCTTCCATGACGGCCATGGCGGCTATCTTCGCTATGGTAGTGGTTTTCCCGACACCCGTGGGGCCTACTATCATGACGCGGTTTCCACCCAAAGCGTCCGACAGGGGGTCTTCGCCGGGGCTTACGCAAAACTCCCCGGCCTTTTTACCGAACCACCGGGCAAAAGATTCCTCCTGCAGGCGTGAGTGAAGGTACTTTTCCCACAGGTCTTCGACGCAATCGCCGGGCACATCCTGCTCCAGGAGAACCCCGGGGTACTCCTCTTCCTTACTCCGCGATTCGGAAGTCGGGACCAAAGGGGTTTTTCCCTCCCCGGAAACGAGCTCCACCGTATCTTCGATGGATTCGGCCAAAGATTCCAGCGAGGGTGTCTTCGCGGGTGCGTTTTTCAGGCTGCTTTTATAGTGCAAAAGGGCCTCGAAAACCGCCTGCTGGCGTTTTTTTAGTTCAGGGTCGGGCGGCAGGGCGACCTTTTTTTCCTCTTCAAGGATACCGGCCCGGACGAAAATATATTTTTTCCTGAAAAATGGAAGTATAGAAGGCTCTTTCACGGTCTGCATGGATAAGATGACCCCGTCGGACCCAAGTCGCTCCTTGACCTTTCTGAAGGCTTCATTTTCGGTTTTGGCGTGGAACTCGATTTCCCTGACCAGTTTCATTGGCTACACCGCCTGATTTCAAAGATTTTCCCGCAGGGGTTTACGGTACACAAAGGAACCTTCCTGCCTGAAACCTATTTTCGCGTAGTCGAAAATCTGTTCCGTAGTTCCGATCAACAAAAAACCGCCGGGCGCAAGACAGTCGAAAAACTTCTCATAGAGCTTGCGCTTCGTTTCGGCGGAAAAATAGATCACCACGTTCCGGCACAAAACCAGGTGTTGGTTTTTCGGGAAGTCAAAAGTCAGAAGGTTGGCCCGTTTAAAGGTTACAAGATCGCGAACGGGCTTTAAAACCTCGTAGTCCCCGTCTTCTGTCTTTTTGAAATAACGGGCTTTAAGCATGTCCGGCACGTTGAGCAGCTGCTTTTCCTTGTATCGCCCCTCTTGGGCCCTGGCCAGCGCCCCTTCGTCCACGTCCACCGCCAAAATCCTTGCGGAAATGCCCGATTCGAGGGCCAATATAGCCAGGGAATAGGGTTCCTCCCCGGAGGAACACCCGGCGCTCCAGAACTCGAGCACCCTGGCCCCCGATTCAAGCAGCTTGGGGAATATGGTTTCTTTTATCATCTCCCACCGCTGGGGGTTCCTGAAAAATTCCGTAACGTTTATGGTTATGTAATCCAGAAAATGTTTCTGCCTTTCGGGGTCTTTGTGAATAACATCGTAGTAGGCTTCGTAATCTTCGATACCCCAGTTGCGCATCAGGGTATGCACCCTTCGGTGGATCTGGAACTTGTACATGTTCAGGTCCACACCCGTCAGGCGTGCCACCTTTTGCTTGAAATCATTGTACCCGGGCCCGGCGGGATACTCGCGGTCGGCCATCGCTTTTCACCGTGTTTTCCCTACAGGGGACTTTACAAGCTCCACGACCCTGACACCGAAATTTTCGTCGATCACGACTACCTCACCTTTGAAGACCAGCTTCCCGTTGGCAAGGACATCCACGGGCTCTCCGACGATCCTGTCCAGTTCCACCACGGCTCCCTGTTCCAGTGCGAGTATTTCGCCTATGGTTTTTTGCGCGTGCCCCAGGACCACCGTGACCTGGACGGGAATGTCCATGAGCATTTCGATCTTGGCTTCGCCAACGGAGGCTTCGGGCTCCGGGCTCTTTCTATCTCCCATATCGGGGAAACTCGCCGGCTGGGCCGACGGCCCTTCGGCTCCGCCGGAGGGATTATTCGTAAAGTTGAAGCCGGAACTCTGTTTGACGCTGTTTATCAATTCATCCAAGGCAGCCTGGGATGCTTGTTCACCGCCACCGCTTTTTTCTATTTCCTCGAAATCCGGGATATCGGGGATATCTTCGATGGCGGAATCCACCCAATCCAGCCCCTTCTCGAGCGCTGCCGCCTCTTCAGCGCTTATGGATGCCCCTTCGGGCTTCCCGTCGCTTTCGGTGCCGCTTGAGGCTTCTTGAGGACCTTCTTCCGGCCTATTAGCTTCATTTCCTTCGGAATCCTGCGCCTCTTCGGCTTCAGGTTCCTGTTTTCCTGCCTCTTCCGGTTCCGTGGCGTTTTCTTCGGGATTCAGGTCTTCTCGGCGTTCTTTTTCGTCGTCCATTTATTCCGGGAGCTCCCGCAAAAAAGCCCCCCACACCTCCCTTGAGGGAATCGTCCAAAAACCACTAACGGCCGAAGGCCTGGATCATTTGCCGGGCCGTCTCCGCTTCCGAATCAAAGGCCTTTGAAACGGCCTCGTAAGCCCGACTCGCAGAGATCATCCTGGTCATTTCCTCAATAATGTTAACGTTGGATCCTTCCACAAAGCCCGGAACCAGGCGAATCTCTTCGTCCAAAACGGCCTGGGCCGGACCCGATGCCGGAGTCTCGGAAAACAGGCTTGATCCCCGACGGTGCAAAAATGACGGCTCCGCGAAACTGAACACCGCAAGGCGACCTATCTCTTCCCCGTCGGCGAAGACCGTCCCGTCGTCACGGATACTGAACGTCTCCGCGTCTCCCACGACCAGTGGACCGGCGACGCCGTTTACCAAAAGACCCGACGGCGTCACCACCTGTCCCTCCAAATCAAGGGTAAAGTTACCCGAACGGGTGTAATAAACGTTTTCTCCGTCGGTCACCTGGAAATATCCGTCGCCGGATATGGCGCAATCCAATGGGTTGCCCGTTTCTTTCAGGGAACCCGGTTCCGCGACCGTTGCCGTTTCGGTCAATACGACCCCGAGAGACACGGTTCCCACTGGCGTCTTCTTCGATGTACCGTCTGGTTCGTTTTCGTTGCGAACCATAACGGTTTCGGGATGGCTTTTGGTCAGCGCCAGCTGTTTCTGAAAACCCGAGGTATCGGCATTGGCCAGGTTGTTGGCCGTAACGTCCACTACAAATTGCTGCACCAGCATGGCGGAGGCGCCGTCGTAGATTCCGCGAAACACAGGTTTTCACCCTCTTTCCGTACTCTGGAAAACTCTATCTTCCAAGAAGCTCAGTGGCCGCCTCCCACATGGCCTTGGCCGACTCGACCACTTCCAGGTTAGCCTCGTAGGCCCGGCTTGCCGCCATCATGTCTGCCATCTCCCGAATCACCGAAACGTTTGGGTAGGCCACGTAACCTTCCTCGTCCGCGTCGGGGTGGCCGGGGTCATAGACCATCCGTGGAGGGGTATCTTCCACGCCGATTTCCTTGACGATAACGCCTTGTCCCTCCATGCGGCCCCTTTCAGCCTCGACCAGACGCTCCTCGAAAACCGGCACCTTTCTCATGTAGGGGCCGCCGTCTTCGGTCCTGGTGGTGTTGGCGTTGGCCAGGTTTTCCGAAATTACGTCAAGCATGGCCCTGTGGGCCGTAAGTCCGCTTCCCGCTATGTCTATCGGTTTGAAGACCCGCATGTCACTTGCCTCCCATGGATGTTTTCAAAAGGCCCACGCGTTTGGCCAAAAGTCGCATTTGAGCGGTGTAGGCCATCCTCGTTTCGGCGAGCTTGGCCATTTCTATCTCCGGGTCAACGGTGTTTCCATCCAGCCGGTAGGGGTCCCCTCCGGCGACTTCCCGGATGACAGATTCGGGGTTCCCGTCAAGATCGGCCTTTCCGGGCGATATATGTTTCTCATCAGTTACGGCGAGACGAAGCCGCCCGGCGGAGCTTCTTTCATCTATGGCCGCCTTCAGGGCCTCCTCGAAATGAACTTCTTTTCTTTCGTAACCGGGGGTGTTGACGTTGGCGAGGTTCTCCGCCACCGCCTCAAACCGGGCCGCCAGCGCACCGGCGCTCATCTTGCCCGCCATCCATATTTCGTCCCGGAACATGAGCCTCACCTTCTTCGCCTTCCATTTTCGAAAACAACGGCACCTGTTAGAGTTTTCGGACTTTCAGGACTCTCACTGCAGTGTTTCAGGGCTTTTTTCTCCTGCCCTTTCCCACTCCAGCCGGAGATACCGCATGAGCCTGGCCGCCGCTTCGGGCGGCATTTTTGAAAGGATATCCGCCCTTTGCTCCGCGCCCAGCGGCCCTAAAAGCGCCGCCGCTTCGGGGGCGGGCAAAAGTACCAGGATCTTCGAGGCCTGGTTTGCCGACACTTGTCCAAAACTTTCGACCATTTTCCCGTACAGGTCACTCTGGTCTTTTTCTTTCTCTATGGCTTCCTCGGCCTGTTTAAGCTCCGCCTGTCGCAGGTCCAGCAGTTTTTCCCGCTCCGCAAGGGCTTTTTTCTCCTCCTCAAGGCGGTTTCTTTCTGCTTCCAACTCTTTTTCGAGCGCCAGAATTTGTGTTTCCATTTCCCTTAGTTCCAGTTCTCTCCGCTCGAATCTGTCCAATGGCGGTTCCAGGCTTTCGAGCAACTCGGCGGCCCTTTCTCCCACCAGGGGAAGCGGGGCGACTTTCTGGGCAAGGTCTCCGGCCAAAACGTAAAGACCTCCACCGGCGGCAAACCCGGCAAAAAAGCCTCCGGCCAAAAACAAAAGGAAACCAAAGACCTTTAAAAACCTTAAAAACTTCCCCGCCCTGGAACTTGCGGGTCTTGTCACCACAGTTTCGTCCACCATCGGGTCTTTCTCCTAGAAAACCTTCCAGACTTCCATGCCCAATTCGTCGTTGTGCTCGATATCTACCCTGTAAGGGCTCCAAACCGCTAGCAGCCCGTTGTTGAGGAGCTTCAGTGCCGCAAAGGATGGGTCGAAGGGATCCACTTTCAAGAAGGCCTCGACAATTTCGGCCATCTTGCCGCTGCAAGGGCGTTTTATGTCGCAGAAAACCCTGCCCTCCGCCAGTATCAGGGCAGCTTCAAGGAAGTCTGAGATGCTTCCTTCTATGACACCTGACGGGAAGGTCTCGTCCAGGAAAGCCAGCCTGGCTTTTATATCGTTTCTACCCTGTTCGGGACTGTTTTTTATGAACAATGCGTCGGCAAACCACACCCGCGAGACCGACAAAACCGGCCACAGGGTTTTCCTGAACACCTTTTCCGGGAGCTCGTCGGGGCACTCCGCTACGACGGCCGAAAAAAGGTGATGCACTTTTTCCGCGAGCCATGCATGGGCCACGAACTTCATCTTCTGGATTTCGGTAATTTCTTTATTTTCAGGCAGAAAAAAACAATGCCTTTTTCTCACCGGATCGCAGGAAACGCTCCAAAAGGAATCTTTTGTTTCCATTTTTTCCAGGGGCCACAGAATTTCTGCTTCCAGACCCAAGGTGCTTCGGCTCGTCGATATTTCCAAATCAATCACCCCTGTGTTGGTCTTTTCGAGGTCGTCAGGACGGTTAAAACCTGAACCGCCTACATAAAGTTTCGGCAAAAGCCGCGCCTTTCGAGAGGGCAGGAAACGAAAAATCATCACGAACAGGTTTTTTGTTGCTCCTCCGGCAATCATACTTACAAGTGAAATCGCGTCCGAAATGCCCGGGCGCATACCAGGGGGGATTCCAGTGGATCTCATCACCATAGGTTTTTTGGCCGGTACTGTCGCGCTTGTCGTCTCTGGAATCATCATCGGAGGTTCTCCCGGCGCCTTCGTAAGCTTTCCATCCTTCCTGATCGCCATAGGGGGAGCTTGCGGCGCCGTGGCGGCGGCCTCGTCCAAGGAAGACCTTACGAAACTCCCCCAGACGGTGAAGCTCGCCTTCTCGAAAAACAAACAGACCGACCTGCTGGAGGTAATGGATACCATGGTCGGTCTTTCGAGAAAATCCAGGTCGGAGGGGCTGCTGGCCCTGGAGGAGGAAGTACGCAAAATCCAGAACGATTTCATAAGGAAATCGACCCAGCTCGTCATAGACGGCACATCCCCCGAGCTTGTCAAGTCCATACTCGACGCGGAAATCGATCTTCTCGAACGGCGAGAAGCCTCATCGAGGCGGCTTTTTGACCTTTTGGCCGAGCTTGCGCCAGCTTTCGGGATGCTCGGGACACTGATCGGTCTCATCCAGATGCTGCGTAACCTGGACACGCCGGAAGCCCTCGGACCCGGCATGGCCATCGCCTTGATAACCACCTTCTACGGCTCTTTCGTAGCCAATGCCTTCGCCATCCCTGTGTCGCGCAAGCTGGCGCGACAGACGGAGGAGAAGGTCGCCTCCATGGAACTTATTGTTGAGGGCGTACTATCCATCCAGGCCGGGGAAAACCCGCGCCTGGTCGAAGAAAAACTCAAGGTCTTCCTCCCTCCCGAGGAACGGGAAAGGCTCAAGGATCGCTCGAGGGGAACACGCAACACCAGGGAAACAGCAAACGAACCCTCACTGTCCTGAATTCATTGAATTGAATAAGAAAGGGGTTATGGCACCTTTTCTTCCTCCGGCGGGGTTTCTCCTTCCGCCGGTTGAACTTGTACGGGCCGAGAGAAAACGCTCCACACGGGGAATCGGTCCACCACTGTCATGGAGCCCGACCTTCCCATGATGAAAAGCCCGCCTCCGCCACCTTCGCCCGGCAAAATTACCTGATCCGACACCTGGACCGACAGTCGCCATTTTACCGGGGTGCCGAAGGACCTGGCGTTCGAGAGAGAAAGAAAGAGATTTCCCCCGGTGAGTTCCGCCAGGCGTACCTGCATGGTGGACGGAATTGCCTTTTCGGCGAGGATATTGACAGTCAACCCATGCGAAAGGGCGAAACACCCCAGCCTGGAAAGCCATGATATATCTTCAGGCGCCTTCGCCGCGTCAAGGACATAAACGTCGGAAAGGCCCGACAGATCTTCCAGTTCCCAAAGCGGTTTTTCTACCGGTACGAGGGGTAGAGTATCGATTGTCCGGTTCGAGGTCTCCTCCGGCAGCAATTCTGCCCGGATCTCGGTAGGACGACCACCCAAAACGCCCTGGAAGAGAATTTCCTCTCGCCTTTCTGCACCCAGAGGCTTGATAACCCTGGCATAAAGCTCCAAACGTCCGGTGCCGTCGGAATCCACCGGTTTCGGATCGACAAGGACCAACGCACCCTCATCGGCGTGTCCCGTTACGTCCGACGACCTGTAAAGCGCCGTGTCCGTCACCGTCACACCATGGCCTGAGGAAAACAGGAACCACGCCTCGGGAAACATGCCTGCTACCGTCTCCGGAGGTTTTCCGGTCGCGGGACGCAAGTGATAGAGAATGCCTCCTTCGACGAGAGCCAGGAGGTTGGCCGAGTTCATCCATTCAACGGCCCGGACAGGCCCTGAAAGGGCTATCGATTCAAGCTCCCTGCGGGTCTTCAAGTCCAAAACGCGAACAACGCCGTTTCGCCTGTCAGCTACGGCCAGAAAGGGTCCGAAGGCCGCCAGGGCTACCGGTTCGAAGCCGTCTGTTTCCGGGTACCATCGATCCCTTGTCCGCAGAGTTTCGGCATCTACGAAAAGGATCTCACCCTTGATCCTGTCGGCAAGGACAAGACCATCTCCTGCCGTGTAGACTACGTCTGAAACCGACTCCGCACCGGTTTCGACTCTTGCTCTTTCGGAAACGCCCTTTTCAGATACATAGGCCATTAGAATGGAACCGTCGGAATAAACAAAAAAAACACGTTCTTTTTCCACTGGCAAGACCCGTACAACCGGCCCCCCGGCGGGGCCTGAGTAGATTAGGTCTCGCTTGCCTTTTTCGCCGGAAGGACCGAAAAGCCACGCCTTTTCTCTTTTATTGTCGCAAAGTGCCAGCAGGTCTCCTATCCGGGAAGGTCTGCCGGGCATGCGCAATCTTCCGACGGAAAAAACGGGGATTCCCATGCTGCCCTGAAAGTGTTCGGTCAATCCCGCCGAAACATAAAGGTCCACGCCTTGGCTGAGAACCTTCTCCAGCATCGACATCCGGTTTTCTACCTGTTCCAGGAAGCCGAGCGCGAAGGCATCTTTCGGGCGTACTTCGAGGTAGTGTCGGAGCATCTTTGTGGCTCCTTCGTAGTCACCGAGAAGATACCCGCAATACCCCTTCAAAAGGTAGTATTCCACCAGGTAGGGGTCCCATTTCAAGGCTTCGTCGAGGTCTTTCATCGCGTCCCTGACTTTGCCCTGGAGCACTTTTTCGTAAGCTTCGACAAAAAGGGCTTCTCCCCGTGCCCTGTCGGCGGCGGGGAGCAAAAGCAACGGCTCCTGTGGCGCCGCCGGGCTCGCGCAAAACACCAGACCAGCCACAAGGATCGCCCGGATGATTCTCCCAAGGCGCATGTCTTCAGGCGCTCTCCTCGACCGCCGCAGGGTCTATGATTAGCACCACGCTTCCATCGCCCAGGATAGTCCCGCCAGAGAACCAGCGGATCCTGGTTATACCCGTGTCGCCGAAGCTTTTTATCACTATTTCCTGTTGCCCTACGAATTCGTCTACGACGAACCCTATGCGGCGAAAGCCCGTTCGCATGACGACTATGGCCAGGTCTTCCTCTTCCTGCTGCCTCTTGAGACCGTAGAATTCCCTTGCGTCAATCAGCGGGAGTACCTCGCCTCTCAATACCGTCACCAGGCTGCCGTTTACTACCTTTACCTGGTCTTTTTCCACACGAAGCGTCTCGTCCACGCTTTCCAGGGGAATCGCATAGGTCTTGCCGCCAATCTCCACCAAAAGAGCCAGTACGATGGCGAGAGTAATGGGCAGCTTCACCTTTACAGATGTGCCTCTGCCCATCTTGGACTCGATTGAAACCCGTCCGCCCAGAGCTTCCACCTTGCTCTTTACGGCATCCATGCCCACACCCCTGCCGGAAAGGTCGGTCACTTCCCTGGAGGTACTGAAACCGGGCATGAAAAGGAGCTGGTAAGCCTCGCGTTCGCCCATGTTTTCGGCCTGCTCGGGTGTCACCAACCCTTTCTCAAGGGCGGTCTCTATGACTTTCGCGCAGTCTATGCCCTTGCCGTCGTCTTCCACGGCCACCACAACGCTGCTTCCGTCCTGGTAGGCGCGGACCCTCAAAAGGCCTGTTTCGCTCTTTCCGACGGCAACTCTCTCCTCGGGACTTTCGAGTCCGTGGTCGAGGCTGTTTCGTATGAGATGAACCATGGGGTCACCTATCTCATCTATGACGGACCTGTCGAGCTCCGTTTCGCGGCCTTCTATCCTGAGTTCAACCTTCTTGCCCAGTTCGGTGGAAAGATCCCTTACAAGCCTGGGGAATCTGTCGAATATAAAGCTGATGGGAAGCATCCTGAGCTTGGTCACCAACTCCTGTATTTCCTTGGAAATCCTGCCCAGTTGCAAGATAGGTTCCTCGAATTCCTTGAACTCGCTGTCTTTCGCGAGCCTCTCGATACGGGAACGGCCAATTACCAGCTCCCCGACGAGGTTGAGCAGTTTGTCCAGCCTGTGCACGTCCACCCTTACAGTCTGGTTTGTCCTGTACACACCCGATGCCGATGGTTTCAGTCCGCCGGAACCGTTTCCGGCCTCTTCGAGCGGTTCGTCTTCCCTGATTTCTTCCAGGGCTTCGTCGGCGTTGCTTCCTCTTTCATCGCTTGCGCCAGTCTCTTTTATCTCGCAGGACTCGATTTCGCTCACCTTCATGACGGCTTCTTTCACCGCCTCGGGAGGACCTTCCGTCTCCAGGAAAAAGCTGAACTTTCTGCCTTCGAATTCTCCCTCCATGAGGGTCTTTTCCGGGGGGGTCGAATCGACTATCCTGCCGAGGGAGCCTACCTCCTCAAAGACCATGTAGGCCCTGGCCCCCTTGAGAAGGCATTCCTCGCTCAGCGTGACGGTCACTTCGAGGAGCCGGCCTTCCCTTTCGGGCTGCCGAGGCTGAACCGTTATTTCGGGGGTCCTTGCCGAAGTGGCCATTTCTTGCAGCTTTCCCACCAGGGAAGTCGTATCGATACCGCTGTCGTCGCCCGTTTTCCGGATCTCCTCTAACAACGCGTTGAGCGTATCGAGGCAATTGAAAAGAAGGGTGACGTCGTCCTTCCTGTCGAGGCGGCAGGAGCCCCTGCGAACGCCGTCCAGCACGTCCTCCATGGCATGGGTCAAAGACATCATGGCACGGAAACCCATCGTTCCGGCCATTCCCTTTAACGTATGGGCCACCCTGAACATCTCGTCGATGACTTCCTGGTCTCCTTTCTCGAAAGCCAGCAGGCACTCGTTGAGTTGCTGCAGGTTTTCTTCGGTTTCATCCAGAAAGGGGCCCATATACTTGTCTTTCATGTCCACCGCTGCGTCACCTCTTCCTTAAATACTTTTTCCGCGTACCCAAAAAGGTTTTTCGGGTTCTTGCGCGGGACGCTACCGGTCCTTGTCTTTGTCGCGTCTTTCATCGTAAAACATCCCTCGCGAGGAAGTCTTCTTCTCATGGTCGTTGCGCTTTTTTTTGTTGAGCTCGGCCTCGAAGCTCCTGGCCAGGTTCTTCCTGGCCGAGACCGTTCCGTCAAGGTCAAACCCGTCCCTTTCGAAGTAGCCCCCTTCCACGAGGATATGGATGTAGATCGGGTCGACGCCTATCTCCTCGGCGAGACGTATGCTGTCGAACTCTTCCGCGTTTCTTTTGTCCCGCAGGATATCCCTGGCCTTTATGTATATGTCGTCCAGATCCTTACGACATACCTCGCAAACGACGATACCGCCGTGGTGCAGGTGGACCTTGCCGCAGATCCTGCAGTTTTTGAGCTCCCGCAAATTCATGAAAAATCCCTCCCGCCGAAAGGACTGTAGTCTCGTTTTTTACTTTACAAGGAAGTATAAGAATTCTGGAGCGGTAAAACCCCGTTTCCGTTTACTAAAAACCCCGGCGACGACTTTTTCAGCGAACGGCGTTTCTCGACAGTATGACGATGTCGGCCCGCCGGTTCATCTGCCTGTGTCTTTCGGAATCGTTGGGCATGATCGGTCTCGCGGGTCCGTATCCCACGGACTGGAGCCTCCTGTGGTCTATCCCCGCCTGTCTTTCGAGGACGGAAACGATCCGCGCCGCCCTCAAGGCCGAAAGGGCCCAGTTGTCTCCCACGAAACTTTCTCTTCTGAAGGGCACGTTGTCCGTGTGCCCTTCCACGGATATCTGGTTGTCTATTTCACCGAGGATTTCGCCTATGGCATTTATCACTCGAACGCCTTCAGGTCTGAGTTCGTAGGCGCCTGTTCCGAAAAGCAGGCCTTCCGAGATGGAGACCACCACGCCCCGCTGCTGGACGGCCACGGTTATCTCCTTCTCCAGGCCCTGCTCCTTGACGGTTTCGCGAAGCCTCTCGGCCACTTTCATTATATCGGTGGTCTCCACCCTGGATTGGCCGGCGTCGACCATGGTCTGCCCGGAAAACACGGCCTCGTCCTCCTGGAAGGAAGCGCCGGCGTCTACTATGCCTATGGCGCCCCTGAAGGAGAGGATGAGCTTCTGGAACTTCATTACGTCGATGGTTGAAAAAGAGTAAAGGAGCACGAAAAATGTCAGGATCAGCGTCACCATGTCACCGTAGGTGGTCAGCCAGTTTCCTGCACGGGGTTCGTCCTTGTTCTTTCTTCTGCGTCTGCGGTCCGCGCTCATTTTCGTTTACCTCATTTGTCCTTGTCTTCTCGCCCGGCAATCCCGTCAACGATTCCCACGGTTTTGAGTTTTACGTCCCCGTCGAGCTCGTTGTATCCCAAAACGGTCACGTTGGGGAAATGCTTTTCAAGAATGCGCCTCACAAAAAACCGTACGTCGGGATGACACAAAAGCACCTGGGGTAAATTGTCCTTAAGCAAAGGCTCCGTCGCGTTGGCCACGGCCTTCACGAAACGCCGCATGTCCTCGGGCTTTATTTTGATTCTCCAGCCTTCCACCAGGTTGCCCTGCACCGAGTCCTTTATGATCTTTTCCCATTCGGGGGAAAGGGTCACCGCCGTAAGTTCGTTGGTCTCTTCCGACACGCAGGAAGAAAGTATAACGCGCCTTAGCCCTTCCCTGGCCCTTTCGGAGAGAAAATCCGGGCTCTGGACAGAGCGGCCGTAGTCGGCAAGCGTTTCGAAGATACCTGCCAGGTCCCTTATCGGGACCTTTTCCCTGACGAGGTTTTGCAGCACCTTCTGGACGTCCCCAAGGCCCAGGTACTGGAACAGCTCCTCCACCACCGCGGGGGCCGTCTCTTTTACCACGTCCACCATCTCCTGCACGGTCTGCCGGGTAAGAAGGTCTGCCGCGTGGGCCCTGACCACTTCCGAAAGGTGCGTGGCCAAAACAGAGGGAGCGTCCACGACGGTGTACCCCAGGGCCTCGGCCCTGGAACGCAGTTCCGGGGCTATCCATACGGCGTCGAGACCGAAGGAGGGTTCCTTCGTGGGGATTCCCACCAGTTCTCCCTTGACGTTGCCAGTGTCTATGGCCAGGTACTGGTCGGGCATAAGTTCGGCCGTCTTTTCGGGAACACCGCGCACCTTGATGACGTATGACGTGGGATTGAGCTGTAGATTGTCCTTAATCCGCACCGGGGGGGTCACCACGCCCAATTCCAGCGCCATCTGCCTTCTCAAAGTCTGTATCCGCTCCAGGAGATCGCCTCCCCTTGAGGCCTCTATCAGGGGGATCAGGGCGTACCCTACCTCGAGCTCCAGCGGGTCCACAGCCAAAAGCTTAAGGGCGCTATCGAACCCACCCGGAGCGACCCTTGATGGCATCGCTTCTTGGGCTTGCGCTCCCTGCTGCCGGCCTCGCGACGCCGCCTTGGCGGTTTCTTCGCTCGCCGCCTTTTCCTTGCCGTTTTTGGATACCCAATGTCCCTGGAGCCAAAGGAAACCGGCTAGCATCAAAAAGGGTATCTTGGGAAAGCCCGGAACCACCGCAAGCATCAGAAGCAGCACCGAGCCGACCCAAAGTGGCCTGTAGTGGTTTATGAGCGAACGGGTTATGTCCTTTCCGAGGTGGCTTTCTCCCGCGCACCTGGTTACCAGGATACCCGTAGCCGTAGAGAGTATCAAAGCCGGTATCTGGGCCACCAGGCCGTCACCGACGGTCAGAAGGCTGAACCGCTGGGCCGCTTCGGCCAGGGTCATGCCCTGCTGGAAAAGGCCGATACATATTCCCCCTACTATGTTTATGACGGTTATCAGAAGCCCCGCTATGGCGTCCCCTTTCACAAATTTGGAGGCGCCGTCCATGGCTCCAAAGAAATCGGCTTCGCGCTGAACCAGCTTGCGGCGCTCGCGGGCGGTCTGCTCGTCGATGAGCCCGCTCCCCAGGTCGGCGTCTATGGCCATCTGCTTCCCGGGCATCCCGTCGAGTTGAAACCGCGCCTGCACTTCGGCGACACGTTCGGCTCCTTTGGTTATCACAAGAAACTGTATTAGCACCAGTATAAGAAAGACCACTCCGCCGACGACGTAGTTTCCGCCCACCACGAAATTGCCGAAGGCGCTTATGAGCTTGCCGGCGTAACCGTGAAGGAGAATGAGGCGCGTGGTGGAAACGTTCAGGGCAAGACGAAAGAGGGTGGCCACCAGGAGAATCGAGGGAAAGGCGGCTATCTCCAGGGCGTTTTGAACGTAGAAGGTCGTAAGCAGCACCACCACGGCGAAGGTGATGTTGAGCGCCAAAAAGACATCCAGGATGGACGTAGGGAGAGGGACTACCATCATGGCTACTATGAGAACCACCATTATGGTTATTCCCATGTCGGAATAGTTCATCATGCGTTCGAGGGGTCCCATTTTCAGGGCCTTGCTTTTGGCTTCGGCCATTCCCTTCGCGCCTCCTGTTGTTTTTCCCTTAGTCGAGGGAAACCATGGTCACCCTGCCGTCCCGGTATACGAAGCGGATCCTCTCCACCGGCTCCCTTACGAGTAATGTTTCGCCCCGGATAGTTACGGAAACGCCTGGGTGGCAGACACCCCAGACCTTTACGCAGCCCTGGCACTTCATGGCGTCAACGGTTTTTTCGACCTCGCCCAGTACATCCCGGAGTTTAGCTATCTGCTCGGTCACGGTCTTTTCGAGTTCCACGAACTTCAGGGCCATGGCTTTCTGGCGATCGTCCAGCCCCTTCGTATTCATTATTCTCGTGAGGTACCTGATGTTTTTTCCTATGGTCGTCTTTTTGTCTTCAAGTTCTTCCAGGCTCGCCAAAAGTTTCTTTTTTTTCCTTAGCAATGCCGGTGAGACACCGACGTAAACGACCGTTTTTGTCTCCATGCCGCTTCCCAGGACCAGACATTCCACCTCGCTTCCGGCCTTGATGCTTCCGCCGGCTATGAGCCCCTTACCGCCCTCGGTATGCCTGACCGCCATGCCCGCTTCCACGTCGCAATGCATAAGTGCACGCTTGAAGACCACGTCCCTCGCGGCCCTGATGATGCACTGGTCAACGTACTCGGCGAAGATGCTGCCGCCGCTTTCAAGCTTTCCGTGGTCCATCCCCCTGACGCTCGACGTCAGTCGCATGTCACCGCCGCAGGAGAGGGATGCGCGCTCGACCACCCCGTGGACCTCCAGGCTCTTTTCAGCCCTGACGGAGAAATCCTCTTTCACCGATCCCTGGATGACGATGCTGCCTACGAACTCGAGATTTCCCGTGGCGTAGTCCACGTCGCCCTTTACCTCGAAAACGGGGTACACTGTGAACCTGTTGCCCTCCCGCACCAGGTGCCCGTCCTCGGAAGCAATTAGAGCCAGCCCGTCCTCGGAAAGTGTGGTGTAGGGGCCCGCGAGGATCTTCACATCTTTCGCACGTCTCGCCCTCAAGACCTTTCCGGTTACGTCGAAGCCGTCTTCTCCCTCCTCCATGGGAACCTTGCGCACAATCTCCTGCCCCCTGGTCACGTTGTGGACGATGCCCAGGGAACGATGGTCCACCTTTCCCTCCTCGTGTTCCGAACCGGCCGGGCCCTGCCGGTCCATGTCCACGAGTACCTCGAAATAAGCGTCCACACCGTCTTTGGGAGGCTTGCCGAAGGCCACTGGAATCCACCTGCCGCCTTTTTCGGCGGCGGCTTCCTTGAGGATTTCTTCATCCAGCCCGGCCTGGACACCTGCCTCGACAAGGGCCGCTTTGGCAAGATCGAACCGCTCCGACGCGGTACGCCCATCTTCCTCGGGGAAAAACACTTCGGCGGTCATGCCGTCTTGAGTTATTCTTGCTTCCACCGGGCGCGGAGTTTCTTCGACGGGTACGGGCGTCCATTCCTCAAGGGTCTTCCCCGAAAGTTCCCTCAAGCCGTCGATATCGGGAAGCACCCCTTCCTTTTTCAGGGACTCCACAAGGCCACCGAGGTCCTCTTCACGCACCGTTCCCTTCAAAAAACAGCCGTTTTCCCTCTTTTGGATCTCGTATCCCCTGTTGCCGTTGTCCATACGCGGGATCCCTCCCCAAACCCGGTTGAGCCCGGGCAGCGGTTATTCGCCCCTGGCCGCCTCCAGCAAGGCCTTAACGGTCCGCACATAGTGCGTAACCTTCGGAAAAGGCGGCACTCCACCGTAGCGGTCGACACGGCCGGGGCCCGAATGATAGGCCGCGAGGGCCAGTGTCTCGTCCCCGTCATACCTTTCCAGCATCATCTTCAAATACCTTACGCCCCCGTCCACGTTCTGCGAGGGGTCGAAAGGATCGGTAACGCCCAGCATCCTGGCCGTTTCGGGCATGAGCTGCATCAGCCCCATCGCTCCGGCGCTTGATACGGCCTTCGGATTACCGCCCGACTCCATGCGGATAACGGCCCTCACAAGGTCTTCGTCGACTCCGTACGCGACAGCCTTGCGCCGTATCAGCCTCTCCAGGTCGAAGGCCGATTCGCGCCTGTTTCGAGTCGACCCTGTATCACTCACGCGCGAAGGAAGCCCCGAAAACTTGCCCTGCTTGTTTCCAGTCGAGACCTTTTCGCTTTCTCTCGTATTTTCACGGGTCACCGCATCCAGAACATTCACAAAGGTTCTTTTATTTTCCTCCGTAGCGCCTTCGAAACGTCGTTTGATCGCCCGGATTCTTGCCTGGACATCTTTCACCCCCGGCAGGGTCAAGTCGGAAAAATCCCTCACGGGTCGTCACCCCCGGTCATTTCAGGTAGACCATGCAGGCCAGGTCGTCGAGCTCCTTCTGTTCGCTTTTTTCCTGGTCTCTACGGATCTTCTTTTTCTTTTTTTCGAGGACCACCTCAACCACCTTGGTCTCGACGTGCCTTTGCCTGAGCTCTTGCCGTATTTCTTCCAGTTCTTCCTCCGTATCCCTGATGGCCCGGCCTACTTCTTCCATTTCGGATTCCAGGGAATCGATGCCGTTTCTCAAAAACCAGAGCTCTTCGGGGGTCAGGTCTCCCCCCCGGCTTTTTTCCCTGAAATCCCGCAGGACGTCCTGCCAGGTGCCATCCAGCACGTCGGATCGTACCTCCAGGGTCTCCATTTTTTTTCTGGCTTCGGCCATGCGACCTTTGGTCTCATCCTGCAGTCTTTCCCTTATATCTTTCAGTTTCTCAAGTCGCTTCAACTTTTTCGCGGCCGTCATTTCGCCTCATCCTCCAAAATCGGTATGGACAAAAGCCGTTCCAGTGTCTGTTCAAAAGACGAGCATTCGCTGACGGGTTGTCTCAGGAAGGAGTCTATCCTGCTTTTTTGCTCGATGGCGAAATCCAGCCTGGGGTTGCCTCCACGTTTGTATGCCCCGAGATTGATGAGCTCCTCGGCCTCCCTGTAGAGAGCCAGAAGCTCTCGGAGTCCCGAGGCCGCCTTTTGCTGACTCTCGGAAACCAGGTCGTTCATGATCCGGCTTATGCTGCCCAGCACGTCTATCGCCGGGTAGTGGTTTCGCGTCGCCAGGTCCCTGGAAAGGGTGATGTGGCCGTCAAGGATCCCCCTGACGGCGTCGGATATGGGCTCGTTTATGTCGTCCCCTTCGACAAGCACGGAATATATGCCCGTTATGCTCCCTTTCTCGCCGGCTCCCGCCCGCTCCAGGAGCCTGGGCAAAAAAGCGAAGATCGACGGAGTATACCCCCTGGTGGCAGGCGGTTCGCCGATGGCGAGCCCCACGTCACGCTGCGCCATGGCCACCCTGGTGATCGAGTCCATCATCAAAAGGACGTTGGCGTCCTGGTCCCTGAAGTATTCCGCCACCGCCGTCGCGGTCATGGCCGCCTTGAGTCGCACCAGCGGAGGCTGGTCCGACGTGGCCACCACCACCACGGAACGTTTCATCCCCTCCTCGCGCAGGTCCCTGCTCAAAAACTCCCTTACCTCGCGGCCCCGCTCTCCCACCAGGGCTATGACGTTGATATCGGCCTCGGTGTTTCTCGCCATCATCCCGAGCAGGGTGCTCTTTCCGACGCCGGAACCGGAGAAGATGCCCACCCTCTGTCCCTGCCCGAGGGTTAATAGTCCGTCTATGGCCCGAACTCCCACGGCCAGCGGGGTATCGATCCTGCGTCGCTTCAGCGGATGCGGCGGATCCGCGTGCAGAGGGTATTCCTCGCTTGCCAACACCGGCCCCTTGTCATCCAGCGGCTCTCCCAACCCGCCCAGAACGCGGCCCAGAAGGTCGAACCCGACGCGAACCCCGAGGGATTTTCCCATGGAGAAGACATCGCTTCCGGGACCTATCCTGCGGACTTCCCCCAGGGGCATCAAAAGCACCCGGTCGCCCCTGAAGCCCACCACTTCGCACTGCAGCGGCGGCACGTCCCGGTTCCTGGTGCGCACCTCGCACAAGTCTCCAATCTGGATGTCAGGCCCCTTGGATTCGATCACGATACCTATGACCTCCACGACCTTCCCGTTAACTGGAACCAGTTCCGTTTTCGGCAGACGGTCGCGCATGGCTTCCAAAAGGGTCTTAACGACGGGAGGCGCCATTACCCCAAGCCTCCTCCAGCAGTTCCCTTATTTCTCGGTCAATCCTTTCCATCTGGGATTTCCACCTCGCGTCGTACACGCCCAGGTTGGTCTCCAGAAGGCAACTCCCCTTTTCTATGTGTTCGTCGGCGACGAGCTCGAAAGACTCCGCCACTCTTTTAATTTCGGCGTATTCTTTCTCCCGCTTGAGGAAAAGATCCCTGTCCTCAGGGTTTAAGACCACCCTTATCTTGGTCCTGTCGCTCACACGCCGCACAAGGTCGCGGAATACCCTTATCGCTGTTTCCTCGTCGAAAGCCGTCTCCCGTTTCAACAGCCTTTCCAGCATCTTGCGCCACAGTTCGACCACAAGAGGCGCCAGGTCGTCCAGAAGTTCCTCGGTGGAGGCATCAAGCCTTTCGATCGTGTTACGCAAAAGCTCTTCCAGCTCGCCGAACCTTTCCCTGTAAAGGGCTTCCACCTCCTCGAGGGCCGCTTTTCTTGCCCGCTCAAGGCCCTCTTCGTAGCCCCTTTTTGCGCCCTCTTTCCGGGCATCTTCCAAGGCGCGCTCCGCTTTTTTTTCAAATTCCTCGCGCAGGGCCTGGTTCTCGGAAGCCAGGCTGGCTTTCTCCAGCTCGTTTTCGGCGCGCAGGCTTTCCGCCTGCCGCTTCAGTTCGCGGTTTTCTTCCAAAAGTTCTTCCAAACGTCGCTGGAGGTCCTGTATCTTGCCCTTGGCCACCAGGTAGGGGTCTATCTGGCGGCCGCCCTCGAGGGATTGCCCTCCCGGCCCCGGGGCGCGCAAATCCGGTTCAGGAAGCAGCACGGGCTCCTCGGAAAAGGCAACGTTCCTGAAGACCTTACCCCTGCCGGGGCCGCTATATGACAACGTCCTCTCCTCCTCCGGTCAGCACGATCTCGCCGGCTTCCTCCAGCGCCCGGATCCTGTCCACCACTTTTTGCTGGGCCTCTTCCACGTCCCTGAGCCGGACGGGCCCCATGTACTCCATCTCTTCCTGGAGCATTTCCGCCGCGCGGCTTGACATGTTGTTGAAGAACTTGGCTCGCAGATCGTCGCTGACGCCCTTCAGGGCAAGGGCCAGCTCGCCCGTTTCCACCTCGCGCAGGGCCTTCTGCAGCGACCTGTCGTCGATCTTGATGATGTCTTCGAAGGTAAAGAGCTTCTTGCGAATTTCCTCGGCCAGTTCGGGCTCCTGCTCGTCCAGGATCTCCAGAATGTTCTTTTCTGACTTGCGTCCTGCCTTGTTGATAATCTCCACCACTGCGTCCACGCCTCCCGTGACGGAGTAGTCGCTTCCCACGACGGCGCTGAACTTGCGCTCCAGCTCCTTTTCCGTCTCCCTGAGGACGTCAGGCGTTATCCTGTCCATCTTGGCTATGCGCAGTGCGACCTCGGCTTGCAGATCGTTTGGCAACCCTCCCAGGACGGGGGCCGCCCTGTCGGGAGGCAGAAAGGAAAGTATGAGGGCTATCATCTGCGGGTGCTCGCCCTGCAGGAACGAAAGCACCTGTACCGGATCCGAGGAACGCAGGAAATCAAAGGGCTTCACCTGGAGGTTCGACGTGAGTTTTCGAAGCAGTTCCTCCGCCTTTTCCTCACCCATGGCCTGCTCCAAAAGCTCCCTCGCGTAGGCGACTCCGCCCTTGCTCAAAAACTCCCGGGCCATAATAAGCTCCTGGGCCTCCTTCAGGACGGCGTTTCGCTCGGCCGGTTCTATGCGACGCACGGTGGCTATTTCAAGGGTAAGGGCCTCGATGGTCTGTTCGTCCAGGTGCTTGTAGACCTCCGCGGCCCTTTCGGGACCAAGAAGCACCAGGAGGATCGCCGCCTTCTTTCTGCCCTTGAGATCATGCAAACCGGCCATATCAGGACTCCTCCAGCCATTGCAGTATTATGGCCGCCACGTCCTCCGGGTTGGACTGGGCGTAGAGGCCAAGCTGTTCTTCCAGCAATTCCACCTCGTCCTTTTGAACGTTGAACAAATCCGGCGCCTTTGGTCTGGTCCCTTCCGTTTCCAGGCCGGCTTCTTCAGGTGACCTGCGCCTTTTCGCTCGACGGCGCCAGAGCAAAAAGAGCAACGCTCCTCCGGCGACGGCAGCTGCGAGAATCCAGGGCAATCGGCCGAAAATCCCCGCTCCGGCGGTCTCGAAGTCGGCGAAACCCTCCATAGCGGAAACGGCAAAGGGCATGAAGCTCAAGGTGAGCCTGTCGCCCCTGTTTTCGTCCAGACCCAGCGCCGCGGCCACCGAGGAGTACAGCTCCTCCACAGGGACCGAGGCTTCGTTGCCGTTTATGACCACCGAGGCTGTCATCCTCTTTACGGACCCGGGCGTTTCCGAGATCTCCTCCTGGATGGTGGAAATCTCGTAATTGGTTATCTCCTCGGTCTTGCTGTATTCGCCGCCTCCGGTAGTAGCGGTCTGCACGGCGTATCCCGGGATATTGGCCGCCGTTCCCACGCCCTGGCCGGCCGCCGATTGGCCTGACCAGGTCTCCTCGGTAGCCTGGGAGCTTCGGACCACGCCCCTGCCGTTTTCCATGGGCACGAACTGCCTGCGGCTGCGGTTGAGCCGGGTGAAATCGAGTTCCACCTGGACGCGGACCACCGCATTGCCCGGGCCGAAAATAGCCGTAAGCATGTTCCTTACTCTCTTTTCCAGGTCGTGCTCGTGCTGGCGTTCCAGCTCCCTCTGAAGCGAGGAGACCCCCCCGTTCGCGCCCCTGAAGATAAAAAATTCTTCTTCCACCATCTCGGAAAGAAGTCTGCCCCTGGTGTCCACCACTGAAACGTGCTCCGGCGAAAGCCCTTCCACGCTGGAAGCGGTGAGGTTCATTACTGCCCGCACCTGCTCGGCCGTCATCTCACGGCCCGGCTTCAGCTTGAGGAGTATCGAGGCGGAAGCGGGTTGTTCCTCCTTGAGAAAAAGCTTCGGTTTGGGCAAGACCACGCTGACTCTCGCGCCTTCCACGGCGTCCATCTGGCGTATAGTCCTGGCGAGCTCCCCCTCCAGGGCCCTAACGTAGGCCACCCGCTGCTCGAAATCGGTCATGCCCATCTTGGTGTTGTCGAATATCTCGAATCCCACGGCGCCGCCTTTGGGAAGACCGTCGGAAGCCATGTTCAGCCTGAGTTCGTGGACGCGGCTTTCGGGGACAAGCACAGCCGCCGCCGAGGGTTCGAGCCTGTATTCGACGCCCTTTTCTTTCAGCATCTCGACGATGGCCGCCTGGTCCTCGGTATCCAGGCCCGAAAAGAGGGGAACGTAGGAAGTCCTGCCGGCCAGGAAGATGACGCCACCGAAAAAGCCCAGAAGCACCACGACCACTCCCAGAAGGGTCCACCTCCGGCGTTTTTCAAGGCCGTTCAAAAACTCCGTGAATCTTTTGGCCAGCTCTTTGATCTGGTCCATCGCCCTCTCCCGCCTTCACGCTAAAGCGGCATCTGCACAAGCCTGTTGTATGCGTCCAGAAGCTTATCCCTGATCTGGACGGCCAGTTGCAGGGCAAGATCCGCCTCGGAAACCGCCGCGGCCACTTCGGAAATGTCGTCCACGTCACCGGTGGCCATTGCCTTCATGGCCGACTCCGCGCGGACCTGCACGTCGTTTACCCTCTCCAGTCCCTGCTTCAGGGCCTGCTCGAAGCCTTGTACCTTGTCGTCGCTTTCTTTTTCGACCACCTGGGCGGCACCCGCCCCGCGGGGCCCCCTGACGGCAGAGTTACCATAGGCCGTACGGGCGTTTCCCAAAAGAGAAAGGTCGACCATCGAAGAACGCACGCGCCACTCCCCCTTGAACCGTCAGTATTTTTAAAAAGCTGTCAGGCCGTTTCCATATCGCCGGAAAGGACCTTCCGCAGCTTGTCCAGGACCCTCTTGTGGAGCTGGGAAATCCTCGATTCGGAAAGGCCGAACTCATCGGCTATTTCGCGGAAATTCCGGTACCTGAAATAATATAGCTCCACGAGGCTTTTTTCCCTGTCCGACAGTACGTCAAGCGCGCCGTGAAGCCGCTCTATCTCGTCGCTCAGAAAGGCCAGATCATCGGGCCCGGGACGGTCGTCGGCCAGTATGTCAGCCTTTTCCACCTCGGTGTCTTCCAGGGCCACAAGTTCGTCCAGGCACCCGACGAAGCTCCTGTTGGCTATTTCCATCATTTCCTTAAGCTGCTCATCGCTTACGCCGAGCCGCTTTTTTATCCTTTCGCCGTCGAGTTTTCCAGTCTCCTGGAGCTCAGACTCCATGGCCCTTTCCAGGGCCTGTATCTTTTCACGGCCCGAGCGGGAGATCCAGTCGAACCTCCTGAGCTCGTCCAGGACCATACCCCTTATCCTGGAGGCCGCGTAGGTCTGGAAGGTGAACCCGAGCGAAGGATCGAAGCGGTCGATGGCATCCAGAAGCCCCATGCTCCCGTAGCTTAAAAGGTCTTCGTAGTCGAGCTCCCGGGGAGGCGTCACGTTCATGCGGCGCACCACGAACCTCACCAGGTACTGGTACCTGCTGATGATTTCTTCCTGAATCTTTCTCCGCTCCTCGCTCCTCGGAGAAAGAGAGTGATAGCGTTCCCACAACTCGGCCTCGTCGCTTTTGCCCCATTGCGCCGAGGTCCTGACCTGTCCGTCCATCGCCACCTCTCCCCACGCTATCGTAATTATTATTATAAATAACAATATAAATTACGATATTTGCTTGCGTAGTATATATGGTTTTTAGCAATAGCGCAAGCAGCGGGATAAAAACGGCGAAAAGCAAGGCGGCGCCACGGTACGAGATTCCATTCAGCGAGCCTTTCGAGCTGCAGCGCTTCTTTCGGGCGAACTCTTCTTTTTGAGCGAGAATACATAGGCCAGCACTTCCGCCACGGCGACGTAGAACTCCTCGGGTATCTGCTCCCCGATCTCGACTTTGGGGTACATGCCCCGGGCGAGTCCCTTGTCTTCCACCACAGGCACGCCGTGGGCCTCGCCCACTTCTTTGATGCGAAGCGCCACGTAGCCGGCCCCCTTGGCCAGCACTGTCGGAGCGTCCATCTTTTTGCGGTCGTACTGGAGGGCGATGGCAAGATGGGTGGGGTTCGTAACGATTACGTCAGCGTCGGGAACCATGGACATCATGCGATTGCGGCCTATCTCGGACTGTTTTCTGCGTATCCTCTGCCTGACCAGGGGGTCTCCTTCGGTCTGCTTGAATTCGTCTTTGAGCTCCTGCTTGCTCATCCTGATGGAGCGGGAATGCTCCCATTTCTGGTAGGCAAAATCCAGAAGCCCCAGCACCAAAAGAGCAGCCGCCATTTTTATCGAGAGGTCAAACAGCATGGAAAAGACCTGGCCCATACCCACACTGGCGTCGGTTTGGGATATTCCGTAGAGGTTTCCTATTTCTTTTTTGAGCCCGAAATAAAGCACGGCGAAGAGAATGGACGCCTTTAAAAAGGCCTTGACCGCCTCCACAGCCGAACGGAGGCTGAACATGCGCTTGAGACCCCGCACGGGGTGGAACCTGTCGCCTTTCGGAACAAGCGGTTTTACGGTTACCTTGAGCCCCACCTGAAAGGCCAAGGTGGAAAAGGCGCTTATGGACGCCACCAGGGCGAGGGGAAACCATATGGCCAGAAAAGTGCGCACTCCTGAGGCGACAAGCGTGCCGACCCAGTCGCCTTCCATGGCGCCCGCGGCAACGTTGCCCATGTTCCACACCAGGAAACCTTCGTAATATCTCCAGGCCAACCCGGAAAAAAGAAAAAGCGCGGCCGTACCCGCGAGAATCATGACGGCCGCGGTGAGATCCTTGCTCTGGGCCACACGCCCTTCCTCGCGCTCCTTGCGCCTCTTTCGGGGTGTGGCCTCCTCGGTCTTTTCCTGAGAGAAAAACTGGAGGTCAAAGCAAAGCGGCCCCCCTGCCGGGGCCGCTTCCGACATATTTTCCGACCGCCTTTTTCGGCGACTATCGTCGTCTTCGTGCCGTTGAGTTTTTACGCTCTTTTCGGCCACCACCCGACTCCCTTTCGTCTAGCTCAGGTAATCCACCAGGGTGGGTTGCAGGATCCTGGAGATGACAGAAAGGGTAGCCTGGTAGACGACCTGGGCCATTTGAAGCTCCGTTGCCGCCTCGGCTATGTCCACGTCCATGATGCCGCTGTAAAGGTCCGTCATGGCCAGGTTGTTTTCCTTCAGCCTGCTCAGGGCCGTCTCGTACCTTCGAGTCAGCGCGCCCACGGTCGCCCTGGCACTCAGGATGTCGTCCATGGCCGCGTCCAGCTTGGGGAGCAGCACATCAGAAAGGCCTTCCACCGCGCCCTGTTCCACCGCCGGTACCAGGTCGTCCAAAAGACCGAAGAGATCGCTTTTTCGCACGTCGGCCCCGGTGCGCGTCGTCACCGTCTGGGCGAAGGGACCGGACGATCCCGAAGCGCTCCTCAGGGGCGTTGTGTCGCCTGGCGTAAGCACGGCCATGCCCCCGGGGACCCCGATGGTAAAAGCCTTGCCCACAGGCGACTTCAAGACCATATCGCCGCCCGCTAACTCGGCCCGCAGGTCGCCCCCCGCGAAGCGGGCGTTGATTTGTTCCGCCACGTCCTCGAGGTTGGTAGCGTCGGCCAGGTCTATATCCACCCGGTACCCGTCCACTTCGACAGATAAAACGCCGCCTCCCGTCCACGTTCCCGGAGCCACCCTAACGTCGGTGTTTATGCCGAAGGTATTGGCGGCGCCGCCGGTGAGGTCGAAGACGTTGACCGCTGAACCGTCTTTTGCCGCCAGAGCCAGGCGGCTGTTTCCTAGGCCGTCCGAGGTGATCGATACGTCCAGCCAACTCCCGCCGAGCTCCCCGAGTTTTTTCGCCAGGTCGTCCACGGTGTCCGTCGCTGCCACTGTAACCTCTACCCTCCGCCCAGCCGTCTCGACGACGAAACGCCCCGGAGCGCCCGCGGGCACGGTTTCGCCAATCCAGTCGCCTGTAACGCCAGCCTGAAGCCCCGTCATTATGGCGAGGCCCGAAGAAAGGCCATCGAGATCGGGATCCGCGTAGGGAAGGTCCATCACGCGCAGGGGCTCCCCCGTCTTCGAGTAAAGGGCAAGGGATGTTCCGCCGTTTACCAGGTCCACGCCTATTACGTCGCTTCCGACCTGCTGCCTTATTTCTCTGGCAAGGGCCTCCGGATCAAGATGGCCCGTCCCGTCGTCGACGCTCTCGCCCAAAAGGGCCACCCTGTAGAACGTACCTCCTGCCTCGACTCCCAAAAGAGCCGGCACATCGACCGCCGCGAGGCTCGGGAAGGCCACGCCCGTCAGATCGTCCGTGACCAGCGCGCTCGAAATGCCCAAATAGTTCGCGTAAGAACCGCTTTTGTCGTATACCGACAGCGGGGCGCCGTCTTTTGTGGTTATTACAAGCCTGAGGCTTTCCGTCTCCTTATGAAGCGAGAGCGAATCTGTGGGATTTACCGCCTCCGGTTCCTCCTGGACCACCACCTCCAGCCAGTCTCCGGCGGCGGCCTTGAGCCGGTCCGCGAATTCCTGTAACGTGAGGTCCGGTTCATCGTTTATTACCAGGTTCATCTTCCGCTCACCCGAGACGAAGACCACGTCGAGGGTATCAGTCGTGGTGTCGCCCAAGGAATCCCCCGGGAGGGCGTGAGTCGAAACCGTCGCCGTCTCGAGCCCCAAAAAGGAGGCCAGCCCTATGTGGGCAGTGTCCACCTGTCGGCTTGCCGGTTCCGACATAGCCGATACCGGGAAAAGATCCGTCGCCCCTCCCGAGGCGATGACGGAGAACCTGTCGTCGGGGTTGGTCCCCACTATGGTGATGGAGCCGTCCGTCCTGGCTCCCGCCCATATGCCCTCTATCATCGAAATGGATTGCGCCACCGCGTCGAGGTTGTCTCCGACTGATACGTCAACGGTGAACTTGCCTCCGCTGGCGAACTCCAGTTCCAGCGTTCCATCCGCGGGCGCGGCCCAGGGCACTCCTGGCGCCTGCGACAACATCCTCTGCACCGGGACGAAACCGTCCGTATCGGGCAGGGATGTCACACGTAAAGACTCGCCGGTGAGGCTCTGGATTACGAGCCTCTGGGTGCCCGCCTCGGCGTCGGTGACGACCGAGGCGTGGACGAGCTTGCCCGCTTCTTCCGAGTTGTTGATCATCCCGGCGATTTCCGCCAGGGAATAGCCCGTCACCTTTTCGCCGGGCGAACGGAACCCGTCGTAATCGCCGGGATCGGCCACAGAGTCGTCGTTGGTGTCGTTCCACCGCTCGCGGATAGGCACCCGGGCGGATTTGTCCCCCACCTGGATTCTGAGTTCCTCGGAAGTCCCCTCCCACCTGAAGTCCAGGGGGACCTCCACGGAGGTCACGGACCGGCGCTCGAAACCCAGAGGGAAGACATCGCGACCGTTGAGGGATACCTGCCCTGTCTGGTCTTTCTCGATCTCAAAGACTATGCGTCCCTCGTCGCCCTGGTACACTACCTGGCCGTCCTCGCCCTTGATGAAAGCCCGGGTCGACGTGTCGAAGCCCGAGAGCAGAAAACGCCCTTCTACGTCGAAATTGGCCGTCTGGATGAGTTCGTCGCGCATAGCCTCTATTTCCCGGGCCAAAGCGGCGAGGTCCACCTGCGAGAGGCCTCCGTCGCCTGCGTAGATTACTTTCTCCCTTATTGAGGAGATAAGGTTTGTCGCCTGCTCCAGGGCCGTGTCGGTGTTGGAAAGCCACGTCACTGCATCGTCAAGGTTCCGCTGGTACTGATCGTTTCGGGCGATGGAGGTGCCCACGGTCATCCCGCGGGTGACCTCGGCCGGATTGTCCGAGGGCCTCCCGTATTTCTGCTGGCTCGATATCTGTTTTTGTACGTCCATCAGCCGTTTAAGGCTTGAGTGCATGTCCTGAAGAAAGATGTTCGACATCATCGATTGGGAAATGCGCTCCAAGGGGCACCACCTCTTTTCGTCTTTTCAGCGTCCGCCGGCCGCGCTACCTCTTGAGGTTCATCAGTTCTTCCAACACCTGGTCGCTTGTGGTGATAACCCTCGCCGAGGCCTGGAAACCCCTCTGGGCCTTGATGAGGTCCACGAACTCCTGGGTAAGGTCTACGTTGGAGGCCTCAAGGCTCCTTCCGGCCAGCTTGCCGGCCCCTCCTTCCAGGGGCCTGAGTATCTGGGGAATTCCCGAGTTGGCCGACTCCCTGAAGGTCCCGTTTCCGAGCTTCTCCAGTCCGCTGGGGTTGGAGAAAACGGCCAAAGCCACGGTATAAAGATCCTGGGTCTGCCCGTTGTCGTAGACGCCGCGGATTATCCCGTCGGAACCAACGGAATAATCGTTGAGAACACCCATCTCGTAGCCGTCCTGGTAGTACTCCTTCGTGGTAAAAGACGAACCGAACTGTGTCACCGCGTCCTCGGCCCCGACGCCCAGTACATCCCCCGTGAAGTCCATCGTTATCGACGAGTCGCTCGCCCCCAGGACACCGAAGTTTACAGACAGGGTACTCATTTCGGCCCCCGACGAGTCTGTGACGCGCTCAACCAGCCCGTCGGGCGAAAACTCCACCAGGCCGGTGTTGCTCGAAAGGGATATGCCCGGGTCTTCGGGGAGCCACGCCCTCCAGCGCCAGAGGTTGTTATCCACCTTTTCCCAGCTGGTCTCCATGGTATAGGCATTACCCTGGGAGTCGTAGATGTCGAACTTGGTGTTATGGATGCTGGCCGTCTGCAGGTTGAAGTTCTTTATTACCGTGCCCGACTGCTTGAGTGCGATGCCCATGCCGGAGGAGGACTGCTCCATCTCTACGGGCTGCCCGCCCAACGTAACCACCGTTCCCGAAGGAACAATGAAGGAACCGTCGTCTTCGGAAGCGAGGTTTTCCGACACGAGCTCCATCGTTCCGGTCCCGTCGTCGCCCCAGAAATTAATCTGCCTGTTGCCATCGAGCTGGTCGTTGAATTCGGCCAGATAATACAGCGTACCGCCGGTGCCGTCGTCCACCTCGACCACCGAGTAGTTCATGGCTGCCCCCAGGTCGGTGAACCAAAGTAAAGACCCGTCGATACCGCTTAAAACCTGGAGCTGCCCCGTGGAATCGTCGAAGTGAAGAGTCTCTGGCGTGACGTCGCCGTCGAGATCGGCCGAAGCATCCGTTAAAACGGGAAGTCCGGTGGTAGTGTTGGCCTCCTCTATGGCAAAATCCACCGCTACGGTGGTACCGTCTGGCCTCGTGAAGGAGGCCCTCAGGAAATCGCCAGTGGTCGTTCCCTCCGAAAAGGTTATGCTTTCATACTGCTGGCTGCCGATGTAGCCGCTGGTGACCAGGTCCTTGGCGTTGAGCCCCATGGGAAGCACCGTGGCGGCCCTTGAGTCGAGGTTGCACCGAAAACCCACCGTGGTGGTGGCCTTGGCCGGAAGCTTCTGCCCCACGGGTATGTTTATGTTCTGGAGGTCCGAGCCCACCACCTTCTGCCCCGGGTTGAGGGGGTCGTCCACCATGGTAAAGCCCTGCACCCTGTAGCCCGTTCCTGTCTGGACCAGGTCGCCGTTGCCATCGAGAATGAAGTTCCCCGCCCTGGTAAAGACGTTGCCCTGTCCGCTTTTTACGACAAAGTAGCCGTCGCCCTCTATGGCGATGTCCCCGCTGGCTCCCGTGTAGTTTATGTTTCCCTGGGAGTGGTCCACCGTCACGGCGCCCACGGTCATACCCAGCCCCACCTGTTTGGGGTTGGTGCCGCCCCTTTCGTTTCCCGGAGCGGTGGCCGACTGCTCGGTCTGGCTCATGAGCTCCTGAAAGGAAACGCTGGACTTCTTGAAACCTGTTGTGTTGGCGTTTGAGATGTTGTCACCGACCACGTCGAGAAGGGTCTGGTGCCCCTTCACTCCGCTTACTCCCGACATCAAAGACCTCAGCATGGTCCGTTCCCTCCCGTGTATGTTTCAGCGCCTCCGGCACTACAACACTTCCTGTTTTCTTCGGGCCGCAGTCCCTTGCGGCCCCGTCGATCCCGCGCTCAGGTCCGCTCAGGATATGCGCTCCACCCTGTCGACGGGAATTATGAACCCGCTTTCCATCTTGAGCGAAACGCCGTTTCCGTCAAAAATAACCGCCTCCACCTTGCTGTCCCTGGAATAGCCGTCGTAATCCACAAAGGAGACGTTGCTTCCCACCAGGGAAGCCGAGGAAAAGCGCAGGTAACCTTCCAGCGTATCCACCTTTTCGTTGAGGTTGGCCGTTTGCTCCACCTGGGCGAACTGGGCCATCTGGCCTATGAACTCGGCCTGGTTCAGCGGTTCAAGCGGGTCCTGGTTGGAAAGCTGCGTGATCAGTATCTTGAGGAATTCGTCCTTTCCCAAAAGCGTATTGCCCGCGGCCCGCTCCGTGGTGAAGGTTTCGTTGACCAGCGAATATCCCGCGGATCCCGTACTTGTAACGCTCATGAAAGACCTCTCCCTTCATGCCTGTAAACCTCTCTTTTTGGTTATCGGCGGCGAAAGGCCCTCTTCTTGAGCCTTCGCACCCTCAAGACGCGAAAAGGGCGCCCGCCTGAAAGAACGGACGCCCTTTAATAGCCTTTTTTGCCCTCAGCCTGCCTGCTCTTCTTCCTCAAGACTTATCTTCACCCTGTCGCCGGGCCTGACGGGCGTGTCGAAACCGGCGGAAAGTCCGTTTACCTCCATGACGAGCCTGGTCCCTTTGCCGTCGCGGCGGGGGTCGTAGTGGCGGAAAAGGTCCGAAAGAAGGGAGGCTCTTCTTTCCTCTACCCTGATATCGGCCCCGTCCACCAAAACGTCCGAGAGACCAGCGGGTTTTCCTTCGACGAAAATCTCCCTTCCCAGGGGCAGCCTGAAGGGTTTTCCGTTAAGGGTTATCTCCATGACTGCTCCCGGGTCGTCCTCCCCCAGAAGATCTGCCAGTGTGGGGTTTTCCTTCTTTTTTTCAAGGGTAACCGTTCCGCCAGGGCCCACAAGCGTGTCTCCGTCCGCGGGGTTTCCCTCGACCTTTGCCTCGAATCGGGGCCAGAAAAGCCTCTGCCTTCGGCCGTTGACGGTGCAGGTCACACTCCCGTCGAGGACGCCTTCACCGAAACCCGCCTCCTCGAAGAGCTCCCTGAGGGGACGTTTTGAAAGGGTCTGGATCTTCGCCCTGTCGGGAACCGGCATGTCCATGTCCGTCACCTTTCGTCCGTTTAAAAGCGCCGCCGGCGCGAAGGCATACTCCCTGCCGTTGATGGTGACCTTGCCCTCCACAGCGGGGACCAGGTCCCTGAGCCTTACAGTGGCGTCCCGGCCGTCTTTGGGGGGCGTGAAGATTATCTCGTCACCATTTTCGAGAGCGGAGGAAAGGTCCTTTTCCTCGCCGTTTACCAGGACACCGGCCGGTTCGCCGAGCTCGCCCTTTACGGTCTCGAGCCTGCCGTCCACCTCCACCGTCACGGCCCGGCCGATCCGGCCGTGGAGCCGCTCCCACCTTATGCCCGCCGAAAGAAGCGCGTCGCCCACGGTTTCGCCTTGAAGGTTCCAGAGCCTGAGAGTCTTTCCGTTTACTTTTACCTGCCTGTAGGTGAAAGGGGGATGGTTGAGGCCCCACACGCCTATCCCTATGGGAGTAACGGCATCGGGACCCGAAAGCTTTCGAGCCTGCCCCTTGATGCCCGAAAGGGCCTCGCGACCCACTATCCCTATCCTGCTTTCGTCCAGGCCAAGGGAACGGGCGAGCTTCTCGGGCATCCGCGGCGTAAGGCTCCCGCCGCCCACCATGACCACCCCGTCAGGAGCCTTTCCGTTGAGCTCAAGAATGGCCGAGGCTATATCGGCAGCCATATCTTCCACCAGGACCTCCAGGTCCTTTACCGCCTCCGCCGTTACTATGGCCTTTTTCCTGCCGAGCACGTCTTTTGCCTCCACCGTCTCCCCCAGGGCCAAAGCGCGCTTTACCCTTTCGCCCTCGCTGAAATCCAGCAGACAGGCATCGCAGAGGGCTTCGGTAACCTCGTCCCCGGCCCGGGGTACCATGGCGTAAGCGAAGATGGTTCCGCCGCGGCTCAGCGCGATGTCCGACGTACCGGCGCCCATGTCCACCAGGGCCAGGTTAAGCCCCCGCATCCCCTCCGTGAGGGCCACCTCGAGGGCCGCCATGGGTTCAAGCGTCAGGGTATGTATCTCAAGGTCCGCCTCGTCCATAACGGCCAAAAGCCCGTCGACCACCACCCTGGGAAGGAAGGTGGCTATCACCTCGACGGCCATGTCGTCTCCTTTGTGTCCCGCCAGGCTCTTTATGGGCTCACCCTCCAGGTAATAGCGGTACACGCTGTAGCCCACGCAGAAGGATTTTTCGGCCTCGAGGCCGTTCATGGCGCTTCGCACGGCTTCAAGCTCCAGAGCGTGCACCTCGTCTTTAGTCACCCGGTGCCCGTCCAGGTGTCTTTGCGCCACGCCACGCCCCGTTTTCAGGCTGCGCCCCGCGGCGGCCACGGCGGCCCTGTCGAGCTTTAGCCCGGTGCGCTTTTTGAGGTCGGATTTTATTAGCGAAACCTTTTCCGCCACGGCGTTTATGTCATGAATCTGCCCGTTGAATATAGCTCGGCTTTCGTGCTCGGACCTGCTAACGGCGAGGACCTTGTAACCCCGGTGAGAACCTTCGAGGATAAGCCCCACGATGCTCCTGGTGCCTATGTCGAGGGCAAAAACCGGCTGCGAATCCTTCATGGATCCTTCCCTGCCTCTGGTCGCCCGGCCCTTTTGGGAGTCGGCCGTCAGTTTTCGGGCTCGAGGCGGACCTCCTCGGCCCGCTCACGCCCCAGCCTGAGGTTTTCCAGTCTGAAGGCGGCCACTATCTTCTCGAAGTCGGGCAGAAGGATGTCGCCGTCTTCCTGCTTTATCACGCACTCCAGGTAGTCGCCCAGAAAGGTCCCCTTGAGGGTGTCGTCCATCTGGTCCACGGGGATGTTGAAGATGCGCCTCACACCGTCGACGGCCAGGCCCACCTTCTGTCCCGTGGCGAACTCCAGGACGATCAGCTTTTTTTGTTTTACCTCCACGGAGCCCTCGATATCCAGAAAAGCCGCCAGGTCTATGACGGGTATAACCTCGCCCCTGATGGTGGAAACCCCCAAAAGGGAATGGTGGGCGTGCGGGACGGGGCGGGTGCCCTGCCACCGCAGTATCTCCCTCACTATCTCCACCGGGGCGGCGAAGACCTCGCTTCCCAGGTCGAAAACCACCACCTGCCGGGTGTCCCGGCCGGCGGCTTTTTCGTCTTCGCGCGTCTTTTCGTCGAAATACAGGTTATCCACTGAAGTCACCTCGATTCGCTTTCTTTAATAATATAAGAGGGACCTTTTAGCCCTTTTTGAGGTTGTTGGCTATGGCCAGCAGGTCGTCGGCAGTCTGGATGGCCTTGGAGCCTGCCTCGTAGGCCCTTTGGGCGGTGATCATGTTGACCATCTCCTCCACCACCTGCACGTTGCTCATCTCGAGCGCCCCCTGGACCAGGGTACCCACGCCCTCTTCGCCCGGAAAACCAAGTATGGGCGCGCCACTGGCGTCGGTCTCCAGGAAGAGGCTCTTGCCGTGGGCCAAAAGCCCCGCGGGGTTTACGAACCTGGCCAGCTCTATCTGCCCCAGTTCCTGCATAAGGGGGTCGCCGGCGACCTTCACGGAAACCACGCCCGTGTCGCTCACGGTGATGTTGGTGGCGTCGTCGGGTATGACTATTTCCGGCTCCATAAGGTAGCCGTCGATGGTTACTATCTGGCCGTCGCCGTCCACCTTGAAAGTGCCGTTTCTGGTGTAGGCGATCTCGCCGTCGGGCATTATCACCTGGAAGTAGCCGTCGCCCTGTATCATAAGGTCCAGCGGGTTGTCGGTGACCTGCACGGTCCCCTGGGCCATTACCCGCTCCGTACCGCTCACCCGGCTCCCGAGCCCCACCTGCACCCCCGTGGGCACCGTGGAGCCCGGCTCCACCGGGGCGCCAGGCTCCCTGTCGATCTGGTACAGCAGGTCCTGAAAGTCGGCCCGCTGTTTCTTGAACCCCGATGTGTTGACGTTGGCGAGGTTGTTGGCTATCACGTCGAGGTTGGTCTGCTGGGCCTTCATCCCAGCCGCGGATGACCACAGAGCGCGTATCATTCGTCCTCACTCCCCCATCGGCCCATTAGCCGAAACATTTCCTGAGATCAGGCCAAAAGCGACAGCAGGCAGCCTTTTATCTCGTCGGTTATCCCCATTATCCGGCTTCGCCTGCCTTCGCGCCGGAGGACCCGCTCCAGCTCCTCCAGGCCCTTTTCGGTCCGTTCGATCAATGTCCTCGCTCCACCCGAGGGCGCGGAGTAGTCCCTCCGAAGCTCCATCATCGACTCAGCCCCCTCTATGACGCGCCGGACCGCCGCCCGGTAGTCGTCGAGCACCTTTTGAGAAGGATAGCGAAAAAGCCTGTTCGCCGCTGCGTCGAGGTCCTCCAGCAGGGACCTGGCCTCGGCCTTGAGAAGGCTCTCGCCAAAGGCTTCCGGCGCTTCGAGGGCGGCCCTTTCCCTGGGTCTGCCCGACGCCAGGCTCTCCTCGAAGGGCCTGGTCTCCCTGAAGGCGTTTTCTATAGCGATGGATGATCCCCCGTATCCCATATGGCGGCGCCACTCCCGTCACCTTTTTCTTTCTTTCCCTTTTTGTATCGGCCAAAAGGGGGGTGCTCCTTGAGCGTCCCTAGTCGATGCTTCCCACGAACCAGCCCGCGTCGCCCCGGAAAAGGCCCAGTTCCGCCGAGCGCAGGGTGCGCACGAAAAGCATCTTGTTCGCAAAGACCACCTTAACCGACTCGCCGCCTTCGTCCTTTAGCTGGGCGTCGGCGGGAAGCTTTTCCGGCAGGACCTTTTCCTTGAGAAACTCCCGAAGTTCCGGCCCGCTTCGGATCTCCTCCCTGAGGGCCGGCGAGAGGTAGCCTTGCATCGAATCGAAATCGCCCTTTTTCCAGTCAGTCACGAAAAGCCTGGCCACCTGGTCGCGCCCCCAGCCAAGGTCCTCTTTCGCGGCAGGGGCCGGCTTCGTTCCGGCCTCGGACTCAGGGCTACTCTTTTTTCCGGATTCGGCCTCCACGGCCTGTCTCTGTGCCGCCGCTGCCTGGGCCAGCGCCTCGTCAAGCCGTCTGCGGAGCATGTCGCGCTGGGCGGCCACTTCTTCCAGCTTGAGCCGGATTTTTTTAAGCTCTTCCTCCCATAGCGACTCCGCCTCTTCCAGGGCCTCGCTTTTTGCCTGGGCCAGCAGGGATTCCATCCTGGCGACGTCGGACCTCAAAGCCTGGTCGTATTTTTCCTCGAGCTTTTTGGCCTCTTCCTTCCTTACCCGGTTTTCCCGCTCCTCGGGAAACTCGAAGGCCATCTCGCGCCCCGAGGGCGACTCCAGAACGGGGACGAAAGGCTCCTCTACCCTGGGGAAAAAAACCAGTCCCTGGGCCAGGCCCGTCAGGGGCCGGTCGAAGATGTCGTCGTAGGCTTTGGGCCTTATCTTTTCGCCCCCCGCGGTCTTGAGGTAAAACCGTTCCGGCAGGGGGCTCAATACCACCGGCTCGGCCGTAAAGCCGTGCACCGAAAGAAGAAGCGGCGTGGAGTCATCGAGCCGCAGGGACTTTCGAAGCTCGCGGGCCATCTCGCCCGTGGGGTCGCCGCCCGCTCCGGCCTGACGTCTCACCCAGGGTTCCACCATCTCCTCGGGGTAATGGACCACCCAGCAGAGGAAGTTGCCCCCCCAATGAAAAGCGGTGCGCCCGTTCAATATGTCCTCCACCGTGGCCCTGCCCCAGGCCTCGCCACCGGTAAGGGAGAACAACACACAGGCCGCGACAAGGCAAAGAAGAGTCTTCCCTGTAAATTTTTTCATCCTGTGGCTCACCTCGCTGCGCTTCCCGTCCGAAAATATAGGAGACGGGTCCTTTAGTCGCCAGGTTAAGGCTGTGGTATTTATAATATCACAACAAACACTATAAATAATGATATAATATATCCGCCTTCAACAGAAGGCGCCTTAAAAGGAAGGAGCTGGTCCGCCGTCATGACCATACGTGTTCAGACTCTCCTGGCGGGTGAATTGGACGTCGAGGAAAAAGACCTCTTCTTTTTCCCCAGGGGGCTTCCGGGCTTTCCCGGCTTTCACAGGTGGATACTCACCGGCGACGACGAAGACGTCATAAAGTGGCTCGTTCCCGTGGACTGCGGGGCGCTGGCTTTACCGGTGGTGCCGCCGGAGCTGGTGGACCCCGCCTATGACCCGAACCTGCCCGAACCCGTCCTCGAGGAACTGGGCGCAGAGACCAAAGACGAGGTGGTACTTTTGGCGGTGCTCAACCTGCCCAGGGGAAACGCCCTCAAAGGCACTGCCAACCTGCTGGCTCCCGTGGCAATAGCTCCCGGGACCCGCCGGGGCCGTCAGGTGGTGCTTTCCGACGACCGCTATGACGTGAACGTGCCCCTCGTTCCCGAAGGAAAGGACGGCCTCTGATGCTGGTGCTCACCCGGCGCAAGGGAGAAAGCATAGTCATAGACGTGGAAGATGGAATAGAGATAACCGTCCTCGAGGCGTCGCCGGGCTCGGTCCGGCTGGGCATCCAGGCGCCGCGGTCCATCGACGTGTGGCGCAAGGAAGTGATACTCCAGGTAAAAGACGCCAACAAGGCTGCCGCGTCCACATCGCCCGGCGACGCCAAAAAGCTGGGCGAGATCCTGGGCGCAAGGCGGGCCAAAGACAAGACCTCCGACTGATTTTTTGTTTGCCGGCGCCGCGGCTCTTATATTTTTTTACGAGAGGCGAAAGCGAGCCGGCCGCAAACGCCCTCCGGACGGCAAAAAGCCGCCCGATTCCAGGGAAGGAAGAACCAAAAACAAACAAGGAGGTTGAGTAACATGCGTATCTATCACAACGTCAACTCCATGGTGACCCAGAACGCTCTGGCCGCCAACGAGAACGCCCTGTCCAAGTCTCTCGAGAGACTTTCCACGGGGCTTCGGATCAACAGCGCCGCCGACGACGCGGCGGGACTCGCCATCTCGGAGAAGATGCGAGCCCAGACCAGGGGTCTGGACAAGGCCGTCAGCAACGCCCAGGACGGCATATCTTTAATCCAGACCGCGGAAGGCGCCCTCAACGAGACCCAGTCCATCCTCCAGAGGATGCGGGAACTCTCCGTTCAGGCCGCCAACGACACGCTGACTTCAAACGACCGCCAGGCCATCCAGGCTGAGATCGACCAGCTCACCGAGGAAATCGACCGCATCTCAGACACCACGACCTTCAACACCAAGAGGCTTCTCGACGGCTCCGCCTCGGCGCTGGTCTCCACCGACAACGCCAAGACCAAGGTCTACGCCCGCGGCCAGATAGCCAACGAGGGCAACTACAAGATCTCAATCGACCTTCTCAAGGCCGGCGTCGGTCAGGTGCAGAAAACCAACGTGTTCACCCTGGGGCAGGACGAGCAGACCCAGGTCTTCAAGTCCTCGGTAGTGGGCACAACCGTAACGTGGGGAGCCACCCCCGCCGCCGGCATCGTCACCCTTACCTTTACCGACGACACCGGCACAGATCACGAGATCATATTGGGGCTCGAAACTGGCGATACCGCCGAAGTAATAGCGGAGAAACTGAACGCCAATACCGATTTCACAGATTTGGGCCTTACCGCCGCAGCTTCGGAAACCGACGAGACCATCGCGATATTCTCCTCCAACACCGAAACGGGCTACACCATAGCATTTGTCGATACCGGAACTACCGGCGCCGATTTGGGCCTTGACGCCGCAACTATCGCGAAAGCTTCCGAGGGAGTGGTGGTCACCCAGGGCAGCGGTACAGCGGTAAGCGCGGCAGCAGGAAGTTCGTCTGATGGTGATACCATAGTCTACACTTTCAACGACGGAACCAACAATTATGAGGTTACGGTGACTCTTGGAGATAATGCTACAGACGCCGAATTACAGGCAGACATAGTAAACAAGCTGAACGCCGACGCCACCTTCAAGAACCTCGGCCTTACCGCGGAGCTCACCGACGACGGCAGAATGACCATACTCTCCGACAACCCGGGTCAGGAGTTCTCTGTCACGGCAGATGCTTCAGGCGCTAGTGGCGTTGCCGACGACGACGCCGGAGTCGACGGTCTCGGTACGGCAGGTTCGATCACCACGGCCGAAACGCGAGACGGTTTGCTGGCGGGCCAGGTAGCCATCGGTTCCACGAAACTCTCCGAGCTCGCGGCGTTCACAAACGCGAGCGGCGTCAACCTGCTGGCCGAACCGCAGACGGTTACCATCGTCCAGGGCGACGGGACCAAGGCCACCATCACCCTCTATGCCGACGACACTCTCGACCAGGCGGCCGACAAGTTCAACGCCGCCATAGCCGACGCGTTGGGCCAGAAAAATTACGTCTCCACCGCCGACGCGGCAAACTTCGTGCAGTTCGTCTCCGAGGCGGAAGCCGCCGACGACACGCCCTACGCCCTGGAAGGCACAATGGTCTTCAGCAGCGCCGTGGCGGGCAAGGCGGGCGAGCTCAACTTCATAGCCGACGAGGCCATCCTGAACGCCCTGGGGCTTAACGAGATCCAGGCCAGCCAGGAGAGCCGTTTCTCCGTCGACATAGCCGACGCCCACACCGGCACGGCGGTCGCGAGCGACGTGGAGCTCACGGGGAATGTGCTCGTGGGCGTTGTGGACCCCAACGTAGACGTAGAGTTCGACATGATGTCAAACGCCAAGATCGAGTGGAACAGCACCACCAAGAGCTGGAACATCTCCAGCGCCTCCGGTGCGGACTCCACGAACGTGCACATAGTGGGCAACTCGGCGGTGTTCCAGATAGGGGCCAACGAGGGCGAGCGCATGAGCATCGACCTGGGCAACATGTCCGCCTCGGCGCTCGGTCTTGACAAGGTACTAGTTACCGACAGGGACAGCGCCACCCGGTCGATCACCGTCATAGACGGCGCCATCGACAGGGTCTCCAAACAGAGGGCGTCTTTGGGCGCCTACCAGAACCGCCTGGAGCACACCATCAACAACCTGAGGACGGCCAGCACAAACCTGACGGCCGCCGAAAGCCGCATCCGCGACGTGGATATGGCGGCAGAGATGACGGAGTACACCAAAAACCAGATTCTCATGCAGGCCGCCAACGCCATGCTCAGCCAGGCGAACCAGCTGCCGCAGATGGTCCTCGGACTGCTGCAGTAGCGCAAGCGAAAGAGCATCAACGAGTAGGCCGGGGGAATTGCTTCCCCCGGCCTCTCACATCACCGGGCGGGTCACATTACACGCAAGGGCTTGCGCCCTTGCGTGTAATTTTTTGCTTTTTGTCTTTGCTTTTTGTCTTTTACCTCGAAGATTTTCCCCATCTGGAGCGTTTT
>NPIG01000152.1_pt1 | contig 76052 bp, 72 predicted proteins | sample 8637441 | NCBI WGS metagenome assembly NPIG01 (sample SAMN07420675, study PRJNA396082) | bioreactor metagenome | isolation source: sample BR6 brine-fed electro-methanogenic bioreactor BR | place: Japan: Kochi | collected 2016-06-14
CAAATTCCATCGATTCGCGTTCCAAGGTTAATCTCCCCTAGGTTCTGTGTATCCGGCTTGATGTAGTTGGCCGGTATTGTTATAGATAGGCGCATTATAAGTAAAAACCCGTATCCACTTAAACAGGTTTTTAGTAAATTTATACTTTTGGTTGAGTAGAAAATCTTGATTAATGGACTCGGATAAGTAATATTAGGGTAATTACTTATTTCTTGGCGAGTTAATGCCAGAGATTGTCTCAAGTCGAATAAAAAAAGGTAGACGCAATGAAAGTTCTAGTAACTGTCAAACGCGTAATCGACTACAACGTAAAAGTACGTGTGAAGTCTGATAACAGCGATGTTGATCTGAATAACGTTAAGATGGCGATGAATCCTTTCTGTGAAATCGCTGTTGAAGAAGCAGTACGTCTTAAGGAAGCTGGCGTTGCAACGGAAGTTGTTGCTGTATCTTTGGGCTCTAAAGCGTGTCAGGAGCAGCTAAGAACGGCTTTAGCGCTAGGTGCTGATCGAGCAATTCATGTTGAGTCTGATGATGTGCTTGAATCACTAACGGTTGCTAAGCTACTGAAGAAAGTGATTGATGACGAGCAGCCCGGTCTGGTTATCATGGGTAAACAGTCTATTGATACGGATAACAACCAAACCGGCCAGATGCTAGCTGCGCTAACAGGATTTGGACAAGGCACGTTCGCTTCGGAAGTGAAAGTAGAAGGCGATTCAGCTCAAGTTACCCGTGAAGTTGATGGTGGCTTGCAGACAGTTGCTTTGAAATTACCTGCGATCGTAACAACAGATTTACGTCTGAATGAGCCTCGTTACGCTTCATTACCCAATATCATGAAAGCGAAGAAAAAGCCTTTAGATGTAAAAACGCCTGCAGATTTAGGTGTTGAAATTAAAGCACATACGCAATTGGTTAAAGTTGCTCCGCCTGCTGAACGTCAAGCGGGTATAAAAGTGGCTTCTGTTGAAGAGCTGGTCGAAAAACTGAAAAACGAAGCGAAGGTGATCTAATGGCTATTCTCGTTATTGCAGAACATGATAACAGCACATTGAAAAGCGCTACGTTGAATACAGTGGCGGCTGCTTCGCAGATGGGTGGTGATGTTCATATTTTAGTAGCTGGTTCTGGTTGTCAGTCAGTTGCTGATGAGGCAGCAAAAGTACCGGGTGTTGCTCAGGTTTTGTTGGCAGACAATGCAGCTTATGAGCACCAGCTAGCAGAAAATATCTCTTTGCTCGTATCTGAAATAGGAAAAGATTACAGTCATATCGTGGCACCTGCGACGACGTCGGGTAAGAACTTTATGCCACGTGTTGCTGCTTTATTGGATGTCGGACAAATTTCTGAAATTATTCGCGTTGAAAGTGCGGATACATTTGACCGCCCAATCTATGCAGGTAATGCGATTGCTACAGTCAAATCTCTGGACGCTATTAAGGTGATCACTGTTCGTACTACCGGGTTTGATGCAGTTGCTTCTGAAGGTGGTTCTGCTGCTGTACAAACCGTTGATGTGACTCATGATGCGGGTACTTCTCAGTTTGTTAAAGAAGAGATGGCGGTTTCAGATCGTCCAGAATTAACGTCAGCACGAGTCGTGATTTCTGGTGGCCGTGGTATGGGTAACGGTGAAAACTTTGCACTAATAGAGAAGGTCGCCGATAAATTAGGTGCTGCTGTAGGCGCTTCTCGTGCCGCTGTTGATGCTGGCTTTGTACCTAACGATATGCAAGTTGGCCAAACGGGTAAAATCGTCGCGCCTGATCTATACATTGCAGTCGGCATCTCAGGAGCGATCCAGCACTTAGCCGGTATGAAAGATTCAAAAGTTATTGTTGCCATTAACAAAGATGAAGAAGCCCCTATTTTCCAAGTGGCAGATTATGGTCTTGTTGCTGATTTATTTGAAGTAGTACCCCAGTTGGAGCAAACGCTCTAACATCCCTTAGTTGATGCATGGCATTGCCTTTGGCGAGCAATTTGCCCGCCGCTTTCTTGCTTGTGGCCCGGTTTTCCGGGCTTTTTTTTATCGCTTCGCAGTCTGAGCAGCTTCCGGTGCAGAAGCCACTCAAACACGAAGAGCGGTTATGAACATTAACAGTTATGCGGCACTGACCGTCGTATTTTCTGGGTGCGTTGCGATAAAATGCTCCAGCACTTTTTGTAGAACTTTGGCATGCTCGGTGTTTCCGCTTCGTTTTGCGTGCTCAATATCCTCAAGAATTATTTTCTTAATGCGTTGCTCTCCATCATGGCAACATAAGTACTGACCCACTGCAAGAGCAATCATCGGATCCACATGCTCGTGTTCAGCGATAGCAGAAACCTCGTCTTGGGTTAAATCGCACATTGCTAAACACTCTTCGTAGGTTAACATGATTCAATTCTCCATTATTGAAAGATTGGTGGAGGCCTCGTGCGTTCAGTATAGGGCAGTGAAACGGTGAGATTCTATGGTGTTAAATGGAGCATTTCTCATCATACTTGAGGAGCTTATGCTGCTCATTCATGCTGCGTATGCATAAATAGAGATCAGGTGCTTTCCTAACCCTTTGTTAATTGTTTATTAAATTCGTTGCTGCAGGAGCTAACTTTGATTATCGATTTGTCTACATTAAGTAAAGATTCGGTTTACCATACCTTGACTCAGGTCATCGTTCCTCGACCGGTTGCTTGGGTGTTATCCGAGCACGCCAACGGGAAATTTAACTTGGCTCCTTTTTCTTATTTCTCAGCTGTTTGTAGTGATCCGCCTATCGTTATGATCTCCATCGGTAAAAAACCGGATAGTAGCGAAAAGGATACGTATAAAAATATCGTAGAAAGAGAGCATTTTGTGATTCATATCGCTGGGGCGGATATGGCGAGTGTTGTGACCCAAAGTTCAGTGGTGTTACCAGCGGGTGAATCGGAGCTTGAGATCTGTCAGTTAACCACTGAAAACGTTGAAGGTTTTAATTTACCGCGTGTTGTTGGTGCTCCTATTGCGATGTCATGTCGCTTATATCAGCATTCAGAAATTGGTAACAGTGGTCAGAAAATGGTGCTGGGTGAAATTGAGAAAATTTGGATAGATGAAGATGTTCTATCCTATGATGACAAAGGGCGTATGAAGGTGCTACCTGCTCGCCTTAACCCTTTAGGGAGGTTAGGGGGAATAGAGTACGGTGTTTTAGGTGATATTCTGCGTATTCCGCGGCCTGGTTAATTGGTTTTCTGCTTAAGTGACCTATACTTGCTAGGGGTTGTTTTTATATTCGGTTAAGTACTTGTTCGGCTTGTTCTATTTATTATGAACCTAAGGATGATCATTCAGGATGAAGTCGTTTGATTAAGGTAAGTGTACATCATGTCAACTGTGGAAATTGAGTCTATCGAATCGGAAGAGCGGCGTATCGAGGAGTCGATGCTCGAAGAGGGGTTGTTGAATGCCAATATCCTTATGGTTGATGATGATCCCGTTTTAGTAAAAATTATTGGTGCACAGTTAAGAGCAATAGGCCATCGAAACTTTAATAGTGTCAGTGACCCCTATGTGGCTTACGAGTATATTGTGCGTAACCCGCCAGATCTTATTTTATTAGATTTGGTTATGCCGGGCCTGAATGGTTTCGATATTCTAAAGCTAATTAGGGAAAATAGTGCGATTCAGCACCTTCCAGTCGTGATGCTGACATCCTCCACTGATGCTGAAACCAAGCTGGAAGCTTTAGGTAAAGGTGTTACCGATTTTTTACCAAAGCCCATTGATAGCAGTGAACTGATCTTGCGTATTCGTAATTTATTAACGGTAAAAGCGTATCAAGATCGCTTGGCGTATTACGACCCGTTGACAGGATTACCTAATCGCTTGCTATACATGGACCGCTTAGATTGGGCAATGAAAAATGCTAAGCGCAACCGAACCCAAGTCGCGGTGTTAGATATTGGGGTCGATCACTTCCGCAAGATTAACGAGTCTTTAGGGCCTGGTGCCGGTGATACGCTGCTGAAAGCTTTAGCTAAACGATTGGTTGACTGTGTTCGCCAGACTGATGTCGTTTCCCATGTGGGTGGGGAGGAGCTGTGGCGTAGTATCTCCCGTTTGGGCGGAGATGAATTCTCCATTCTGTTAACCTCACTGGCAACGGCTGATAATGCAGGTTATGTGGCTTTGCGTATTTTGCAAGCAATGGAGCAGCCATTCTGGGTTAATGACCAAGAGTTGTTCATTTCGGTCAGTATTGGCATTGCGATCTACCCCATCGATGGAGAAAGCCCTGATGTGATTTTGCAGCACGCCTCCTCAGCGACTGATCAAGTTAAGAAACTGGGGCGGGCAAATTATCAGTTTTTCTCAGAGTCGCTGCATAAAGATTCGCGTCGTCAACTAAGTTTGGAGATGGATCTCCATAAAGCGTTGGAGCGGAATGAGTTGGTGCTGCATTTTCAGCCCCAAATAGACCAAACAAGAAATCGTGTAGTAGGGGCTGAGGCATTGATCAGGTGGCAACACCCTGTGTTTGGTACGCTACCACCTGATACGTTTATTCCCTTAGCCGAAAAAATGGGGTTAATTCTTCCTATTGGAGATTGGGTCTTAAAAGAGGTATGCCGAGTAGCTGCATTGTGCCAGTCGCTTGCCCTGACAGAAATAGAGTTTTCTATCAATATATCGGCTCACCAGTTTTTACTGGACTCGCTGGCTGAGGATATCCATCAGTGTTTGGAGGAGCACGCCCTAGCGTCGGACCTACTTACCATAGAACTAACCGAAAGTGTGCTGGTTAAGGATGTAGCTGCTACAGCAACTATTCTCACTCAGCTGAGGGATATTGGGGTTAAGGTGTCGATCGATGACTTTGGTACAGGTTATTCTTCGTTAAGTTATCTACAGCAATTTCCTGTAGATGAGTTGAAGATTGACCGCTCTTTTCTAACAGGCTTGTCAAAATATCAGAATGCAGAGGCGATCGTTTCCACGATTATTCGTCTTGCAAAAGATTTAGGGCTGAAAATAGTCGCTGAGGGTGTAGAAACAGAGCAGCAGTTGTCGTTTCTGCGGGCCAAAGGGTGTCCTATTATCCAAGGCTTTTACTACGCTAAGCCTCTGGAGACAGAGGCGTTAATCGCATTTATCAAAACGTTTAATCGAGTGCTCTAATTTTTAAAGGGCAGCCACTCGGTTAATGATTCAATTTGAGAGGCTATCGCATCGCGTTCTTCTGCTGCAAACTGTTGTATAGCCTTTTCAAACCCATCATGCTGAACAAAATGGGAAGAGAAAGTCCTGATAGGCTCAAAGCCTCGCTGAATCTTATGCTCTCCTTGTGCTCCTGGATCAAAGTGGTTTAGACCCTGTGTTATGCAATACTCAATACCTGTGTAGTAACAGGTTTCAAAATGTAGGCAGTCATAGGTGCCTAGTGCTCCCCAGTACCGGCCATATAGGGATGTCTGGTCTTTAAAGCAGAGAGCGGCGGCAACGGCGCTGTCTGCTTGATAAGCGGTAAAGAGCACGATGTTTTCCGGCATCGTCTTGAAAATGCGTTGAAAGAAGTCGATATTTAAATACACTTGGCGACCACGTTGTAGGTATGTTGTCTGATAACATTGGTAGAAATGTTCTATGAGTGTTTGATCGACTTCGGCACCTTCATGTGTTTGTATCCTGATGCCTTGCTCTGCGACTTTTTTGCGCTCTTTTCGAATCGCCTTACGCTTGCGAGATGTAAACTTATCAAGGAAAGTATCGAAACTATCGTAATCTTGATTGAACCAATGATATTGGCAGCCATGCCGGGTGATCATACCCTGAGTCTCTAATTGGTTGGCAGAAGCTTCTGGAATGAACAGCCCATGCCAAGATGACCATTCATATGTATGACATAGTTCTTTGATCGCCTGAGACAACAGAGGTAGAAACGTAGCATCTGGAAGCTGAGTTCCATATTTAGGCCCACTAACTGGAGAGAAGGGCGAGGCCGTTAAAAGCTTCGGGTAGTATTGTACCCCGTGGCGATGATATGCATCCGCCCATGCCCAGTCGAAGACATACTCGCCGTAGGAGTGATGTTTAATATAGAGAGGTACTAGCGCAATACACTCTCCCTCTTTTAGCATCGTTAGATGCAGTGGTTGCCAGCCGCTGTTAGTGGAAGTAGCCCCGCTTTTTTCAAGTGCATCAAAAAACTCGTAGGAGGTAAACGGGAAATCCGAATTGAAGAGTGCATCCCAGCGCTCTTTTCCAATCTGCTCAACAGAATCACACAGGTCAAATTGGTAAGTCATGTCTTATACTGTACTCAGGATCTGGGTTACCACCCTTGAACCCACTGAATAATGAGGAGATCAAAAATGGATGAATTAGAGTTGGAGTTTGAGCTAGATGCCCGTTTAGCCAATGATTGCATTGTACTGGGTGACTTTCCTTTGAGTCGACTATTGCTGATGAATGATGCGCAATATCCTTGGTTCATTTTAGTACCTCGTCGCGCTGGGGCTACAGAAATTTACCATCTCTCTGAAGCTGACCGTACGCAGTTGATGGCAGAGTCTGCAGATCTTGCAGAAACCATTGCAGATAGTTTTAGTGCCAAAAAAATGAATATCGCCAATCTGGGTAATATCGTGCCTCAGTTGCATATTCACCATATTGCTCGTACAGAAAACGACCCAGCTTGGCCTGGCCCGGTATGGGGCAAGTTGCCATCTGTTCCCTATACGCCTGAACGCATCGAAGAGATCAGGTTAAAAATCAATAGTATGCTGAATGGTGAGTTAAAATGACTCAGTGAGTAAAAATGGCGAAGTTAGCCGCTGTATCGGATAGCGAAATCGGGTATAATCCGCGGCTTTATTCAGCCTGATTTTTGGGGCGACGCTCTAGTTGAGTCGTGCCCGGTAACAGATAGGAACAAAGAACTATGCGCAGCCATTATTGCGGCGATCTGAGAAAAGAGCATATCGGTGAAGAAATTACGTTGACGGGGTGGGTGCATCGCCGTCGTGACCATGGTGGCGTGATCTTTTTGGATGTACGCGACCGTCAGGGCATTGCTCAGGTCGTCTTTGATCCAGATCGTGAAGAAAGCTTTAAATTGGCTGATAGTGTTCGTAATGAATATGTTATTGAACTGAAAGGTTTGGTGCGTGATCGTCCTGAGGGCACGACTAATACAGAGATGCCTACAGGTGAAATTGAAGTTTTGGGTAAAGAACTCATTATCCTGAACAAAGCAGAAACGCCGCCTTTCCAGCTGGACGATCATCAGCAGGTAGGTGAAGACGTTCGCCTCCGCAGTCGCTTTATCGATTTGCGTCGCCCAGAAATGCAGCAGAAACTGCGTTTTCGCTCTAAAGTAACCTCTGAAATCCGTCGCTTCTTGGATGATAACGGTTTCTTAGATATTGAAACCCCTATCCTGACCCGTGCAACGCCAGAAGGTGCGCGTGACTACCTTGTGCCTAGCCGTGTGCATGAAGGCCATTTTTATGCCTTGCCACAATCTCCGCAGTTGTTTAAACAACTCTTGATGGTGTCTGGGTTCGATCGTTATTATCAGGTAGCTAAGTGCTTCCGTGATGAAGATTTGCGTGCAGATCGTCAGCCAGAATTCACCCAGATAGATATTGAAACATCTTTTATGAACGAAGATGAAATCATGGGTATGGCGGAAGAGATGATCCGCAAGTTGTTCTTGGAGTTGAAAGGTGTCGATCTGGGTGACTTCCCACGTATGCCATACTCTGAAGCAATGCAGCGTTATGGTTCTGATAAGCCTGACCTGCGTATCCCGCTTGAATTGGTCGATGTTGCTGATTTGCTGGCGAATATTGAATTCAAAGTGTTTGCAGGCCCAGCAAAAGATCCTAAAGGCCGTGTAGCGGCGTTGAAAGTACCGGGTGGTGCTGCGCTTACGCGTAAACAGATCGATGACTATACCAAATATGTTGGAATCTACGGCGCGAAAGGCTTGGCATACATCAAAGTCAATGAAGTTGCCAAAGGCGTTGAAGGTTTACAGTCTCCAATCGTTAAATTCTTGGGCGATGACGTGGCGATGCAAATCGTTGATCGCTTGGATGCAAAAGATGGCGATTTGATTTTCTTTGGGGCTGACTCCTATAAAATCGTGACTGAAGCTTTGGGCGCTTTGCGTATCAAAGTCGGTATCGATATGGATATGCTTGAGCGCGAGTGGGCTCCGCTTTGGGTCGTTGACTTCCCCATGTTTGAAGAGACTGACAACGGTGGTTTGACGGCACTTCATCACCCATTTACAGCACCTAGTTGCTCACCTGAGGAGCTGAAGTCTAACCCACTTGAGGCGTTGTCTCGTGCGTATGATATGGTGTTGAATGGTTGCGAGCTTGGTGGCGGTTCGGTGCGTATCCATGACCAGCAGATGCAATCGACTGTGCTCGAAATTCTAGGTATTACCGATGAAGAAGCTGATGATAAGTTCGGCTTCCTATTGAATGCGCTTAAGTACGGTGCGCCTCCACACGGTGGTTTGGCATTCGGTTTGGATCGTCTGATCATGCTGATGACGGGCACGGAATCCATTCGTGAAGTGATTGCCTTCCCGAAAACCCAGAGTGCATCATGCCCGCTGACTGACGCGCCGGGCGAAGTGAGTGCGGCTCAACTGCGCGAACTCAATATCAAACTACGCAAAACCCCTTAAAGGGTGATAGCCAGTCTGAGTTAAATCAGGCTGGCTATGCTTCTCGAAAATACTCTGTTAGCCAGACTTTAATTGAGGTTTCCCTATGGCAGGTCATTCCAAATGGGCCAATATTAAACACCGCAAAGCAGCGCAGGATGCGAAACGCGGCAAAATATTTACTAAACTGATACGCGAGCTGGTCGTTGCCGCTAAAGAGGGTGGGCCTTCGCCAGAAGATAATCCTCGCTTACGTGCAGCAGTAGATAAAGCTCTTGGCGCAAACATGAAGAAGGATACCGTCGAGAAAGCGATCCAGAGAGGTGCTGGTGGCGGTGAAGGCGATAACTATGATGAGCTGACCTATGAAGGTTACGGCGCGGGTGGTATCGCTATCCTTGTTGAGACGATGACAGATAATGTGAATCGTACAGTGGCGCAAGTTCGGGCGGCTTTCACCAAGCATGGCGGTAATTTAGGTACCAGTGGTTCTGTTGCTTATCTATTTGAAAAGAAAGGCCAAATCACCTTTGATGAAAGTGTGGATGAAGACACCATTATGGAAGCAGCACTTGAAGCCGGTGCAGATGATGTTGTGACTAATGATGATGGCTCCATTGATGTTTACACTATCGCTGCTGACTTTATGGATGTGAAAGATGGTTTAGTCAGTGCAGGGTTTGAGCCCGTCCATGCCGAGGTGACTATGATCCCTTCTACTTCTGTTGATCTGGATGAAGAAGGTGGTCGTAAATTCCTCAAATTGTTAGATGTGTTAGAAGACCTTGATGATGTGCAAAATGTTTACCACAATGCCATTATCCCTGAAGAGTCGATGCAAGATTAAAACACCTCTTGTAGCGGTCGGTAAGCCGGGGTCTTAAAAGTCTCCGGCTTTTTTATTGAATCTACTATTGGGCAGACTAATGCTGATATTGGGCATAGATCCGGGCTCTCGGGTAACCGGTTATGGTGTTATCAACGCTGTGGGCTCCCGAAATGAGTATGTTGCCAGCGGATGTATTCGGATCAAAGGTGATGAGCTGCCTGATCGTCTCAATCAAGTCTTTGATGGCGTAACTGAAGTGATCCGCCAATTTTCCCCCCAAGAGATGGCTATTGAGCAGGTTTTTATGGCGCGTAATGCCGATTCGGCATTAAAGCTTGGGCAGGCTAGGGGAGTCGCCATTGTTGCGAGTACTCAGCAATCGCTGCCTGTGTTTGAGTATGCGGCAAGGGCTGTTAAGCAAGCGGTCGTTGGAAAAGGTTCTGCTGATAAAGTGCAAGTCCAGCATATGGTTGCACAGATTTTGAAGCTACCCGGCTTACCTCAGGCCGACGCGGCGGATGCCTTGGCAATCGCATTGTGTCATGCCCACACTCGAATCGGTATGGTCAAGATGGCTGGAGCAACGGGGCGTCGACAAGGGCGCTGGCGTTAGTTCCCTTACGGAGTTTCTATGGATTATTTAACATTGATCTACTGGGCTGAGCTGGTTGGTGTCGCGGTTTTTGCGATCACCGGTGCGTTAGCGGCTCAGGGTAAGCGAATGGATATTTTAGGAGTGGTGGTGTTGGCGATCGTCACTGCGCTAGGTGGGGGGACGATTCGTGATATCACCTTAAACGCGCATCCTGTTGGTTGGGTGGTTAATAATACTTATCTTTGGACCGCTATTATCTCAGCGGTTGTGGCATTTTTAACCTGTCGTTATTTTCTCTACCCTCGCCGGACACTGTTAGTACTTGATGCTGCAGGCTTAGCCCTGTTTGCCATCTTAGGCGCTGAAAAGGCGATGGGGTTAGGCGTTGCACCCGTTATTATTGTGATGATGGCCTGTATTACGGGCTGTGCTGGAGGCATGATTCGTGACATTTTAACGCGAGAAATTCCACTGATCTTGCACAGAGATGGCGAGTTGTATGCAACATGCGCGATTTTAGGCGCAATTTTTTATGTTGTGTTTCATGGTGTTATTGATGAACGCTTACTTGCTATCAGTGCAATGCTGATCATCTTCTTTTCTCGTTTAGCGGCAGTGTTTGGAAACCTTTGCCTTCCCGAGTTTATTGTTACAGGGCATAAACTCGAATCCCCTGAAGAGGCCAGAGATCGTTAGATCTTTGGCTTTCTGATGCGCTTACTCTGTTATTAGTTAGGTTATCAAGATGGTATCTGAGTGATTAGTAGAATATAAATTTATTGAAATTACAAATGATAATGATTAGCATTAACTAACTGAAGCTAAAAACTTCTCTCGCTAATTAATATGATTTGGAGTGAATAATGTCGTCTTCCCGATGTGCTGTAGGGGCAACTTTTCCTAGCTCGTATACATTGCTTGCGGCTGTAATAAAGCATGGTGCTGTAATGCTTCCATGTCTGGCGTTGTCACAAAATACTTTAGCGCAGGATGTGCAACAGACTAGCTTGAAAGGATCAGTAGAGGCATTAGCATTGCCTAGCTTGGAAGTGACTGGTAGATCGATTCCAGGTCAGATAAGTTCGCCTTCAGAGAACTCTGGAAGTTACAAAATTAAACGCTCTTCCACAGCAACAGGTTTATCTATCGAGGTGAAAGATACTCCCCAAGTTGTTTCAACCGTTACGCATGAAGTTCTGCAAGATTTCACAGCAACATCTATCAATGATGCCCTGCAATTAGCCCCCGGTGTTAATGTTGAAAAACTAGAAACCGATCGCACCGCATATACTGCTCGTGGCTTTGATATTATCAATGTTCAGGTGGATGGTGTGGGTGTTCCTGATGCCTACAGTTTGATCACTGGGGATGTAGATACAGCGATCTATGATCGTATTGAAATACTTAAAGGTGCCAATGGGTTAACTTCAGGTACTGGCAATCCATCAGCGACTATCAATCTGGTTCGAAAACGACCTACCTATGACACGCAAACAGCTTTTGGAGTAACAGCTGGGTCTTGGGGTAAAGGGCGGCTAGATCTGGATGTTTCCGGCTCATTAAATGAGGAGCAGACTATTCGAGGGCGTTTCGTTGCAGCTAAAGAGCGTGCCGAATCCTACTTAGATCGCTACGCAAAAGATCGCTTGGTTGGTTATGGCGTACTGGAAGCTGATGTGACGGAGCAAGATACAGTGACGCTGGGATTCAGTCAGGAACGAAGCAATGCCGATAGCCCTATGTGGGGAGCGTTACCGCTATCTTTTACCGATGGTTCAAGCACGCACTATGATGTATCTACCTCAACGGCATCGGACTGGTCCTATTGGAATACGCGAAAAAATACGGCATTTGTGGAGTGGCAGCACAATTTTGAAAACGACTGGCGTTTGCTAGCGACGGCAGAGCATACGAAAACCGTTGAAAGCTCAAATCTATTCTATGTTTATGGAACACCAGATAAAGCAACGGGAGAAGGACTTTTTGCCTATCCCTCTGCTTATGGTAGTGAGAACAAAAAATCTCAGTTAGCACTGCGTTTAAGCGGTCCGTTTTCGATGGCGGGAAGAGAGCATGAGCTGATTATTGGCGCTGGCTATACGTCAGGGAAGCTCGATGAGTTTTCAGGTTATGCCGCAGAGCTAGGGATGGCGGTACCTGATCTATCTATCTGGGATGGTCGATTCGATGTTCAGGACTTCTATTCAAGTACCGATGGTGGCGCCGTTAAAGAGAATCAAACCAGTGTGTACGGCGCTACAAGAATCAATTTGTCTGATGACCTCAATATCATCGCAGGCGTTAATCATACAGCAGTTCGCACGAAAGGTATGAGCTACGGCGCATCAAAAGAACGTGATGACTCCGACCTAAGTCCCTATCTAGGTGCCATTTATTCACTCAATGATGAGTGGAATACCTACGCAAGCTATACCGCTATTTTTAATCCTCAAAATAGATTAGATGAGAACAAGCAGCGTCTAGATCCGATTTCAGGTAAAGCCTATGAAGTCGGCGTTAAAGGAAGTTTGTTTGATGATCAACTTTTAGCGACGGCAGCTGTTTTTTATGCTGAGCAAGCGAACGTTGCCGAAAGGGCAGGCACTATTGATGGCCAGGCAGTTTACGCAGGTGTTGATACTATCTCAAAAGGCGTTGAGTTTGAGTTATCAGGTAAGCCTACCCAGCGTATTAACTTGTCGGCAGGGCTTACACTCCTAGAGATTGAAGATGAAGCAGGAAAGGCAGCCAGAACCTTTGTGCCAAAGAGAACCCTACGTCTTTCTGGTGTATATCAAATCCCTGGAATGGAAAGCTTAAAAGTTGGAGGTAGCGTGCGTTGGCAAAGTGACACTGAAAACGCTCGAGGCACATACAGACAGGATGCGTATACGCTGTTAGATCTGATGGCGAGCTATGAATTTAATGAAGATATACGCTTAATCGCTAAAGTTAATAATATCACCAATCAGCGCTATGTTAGCTCACTTCACTCCAGCCAAGGTTTCTATGGTGCGCCTCGTAACGGGACACTGACATTGAGTTGGAACTTCTGATGAGAAAGGTTGGCGTTTATCTACACCGTTGGTTTGGCCTTTTTACGGCGGTATTTCTGTTTGTATCAGGATTAACCGGAGCGATTATTTCTTGGGATCATGAGCTGGATGAATGGCTAAATCCTCAGATGTATATACTCCAAGAGGGCGGGGACAGGCGCCAGTCTTACCCCTCTCTTGAGCTAGCAAATCGCTATGAGGCGAGTAATCCGTACCTTCAGATTAGCTATATGATGCTAAACCAAGAGGATGGACATACTTTTAATGCTTTTGTGGTGCCACGACCTGATCCTGTCTCAGGAAAAGCCAATGAAATAGCCTTCAATCAAGTGGCGCTTAACCCTTACACTGCTGAGCCTCAGGCTCAGCGAATGTGGGGGGAGATCTCTCTAAGCAAAGAAAACCTGTTGCCGTTCTTATATAAATTGCACTACAGCATGCATATCCCTGACGGGTTCGGAATTCGATTAGGCTATTTGATAATGGGGATAGTGGCGATTGTGTGGACGCTTGATTGCCTTATTTCGCTTTGGATTAGCTTTCCACGTTTATCATCATGGCGTAAGTCATTCCGCTTTCGTCTTCATGAAGGTCGCTATAAATTGAACTTTGATTTACATCGCTCTGGCGCTGTGTGGGTATGGGGGTTGCTGTTGATTTTAGCGGTCACCTCAATCTCCATGAATCTTGAAACTCAAGTGATGCGGCCTCTTGTAGCCAAGTTTTCTGAATTAAGCCCCAACGAGTTTGATAATCGAGACCCTCGGCCATTGGATGAACCTGCTGAGCCTGTGTTCTCTCGAGAAATGATTGTAGAGAAAGCGATAGCCGATGCGAATGCACGAGGCTGGGAGGTTCCGGCAGGCGGTATTTTCTATTCGAGCCGATATGATCTTTACGGTGTCGGATTTTTTGAGGGAACTAATGACCATGGCGATGGCGGGCTGGGTAATCCTTGGCTGTATTACGATGCTAAAACAGGATTGCCGGCAGGGGGCGTGATACCCGGAGAGGGGAGTTGGGGTGATATTTTCCTGCAAGCTCAATTCCCACTGCATTCAGGACGTATCCTAGGATTGGGCGGGCGCATCTTAATCTCTTTTATGGGGTTAGTCGTCGCTATGCTGAGCGTCACCGGTCTTATTATATGGGCGCGTAAGCGAAAAGCTCGTATCAATAAGCAGGCGAGAAGCGCTTTTTATAATTAACGCGCTCTCCCTTTTCTTGGCGTTATTTATGGAGAGGGCTTGTCTAGTCTAGAGTGCCAAAACAGTTGCAGGCAAGTAGAAAGTAGCGAATAAGTATCTCAGATAGGTGTATGATTTTCTGGCAATAGGCTAACCTTACGAAAGTAATCACTGTTTTGTAAAAAAGAGATACAACATGGATATGGATCTGAGCGCTTTGCAAACGCGGGTCATTGGTTGCCTGATCGAAAAAGAAGTCACGACACCGGACCAATACCCGCTCACCTTGAATTCATTGACGACAGCCTGTAATCAGAAAAGTAATCGTGATCCTGTTTTGGCGTTATCGGATACACAGGTTCACGACGTGTTAGATGAGCTAAAAAAGAAACACCTGATTCGTGAAGAAGAAGGTTTTGGCAGTCGAGTGCCTAAATATAAACATCGATTTTGTAACACGGAGTTTTCCGAATTACAGCTGAGCGAGCAAGAGTTAGGGATTCTGTGTACGCTGTTTTTACGTGGTCCTCAAACGCCAGGAGAGCTACGTAGCCGTACAAACCGCTTGTGCCACTTTACGGATGTGCACGAAACAGAAACTGTTCTACAACGTTTAAGTGAGCGTAGTACGCCGCTTGTGATGCGTTTGCCTCGGGAACCGGGAAAACGTGAGAGCCGCTATGCTCACCTGTTCAGTGGTGAAGTGGATGTTTCCCTTGATGTAACATCCCTCGAAGTGGGGGAGCACAATCCTGTTAGAAGTGATTATGTCGATGCGCTAGAGCAACGTGTTTCTGAGTTAGAGCGTATAGTCAATGATTTACAGGCCCGCTTGACCTCGTTGGAATAAGACGGGCACTTGCAAAAGCACTGATTAATGTGCCAGTGCGGCATCGAGCAGAGCCTGGGTGTAGGCATGTTTGGGGGCATTGAAGAGTTCCGTTGCGGCGCCTTGCTCAACGACATCACCCTGTTTCATCACTAAAACATGATGGCTGAGAGCCTTAACGACCGCTAGATCGTGGCTAATAAAAATGTAGCTGAGCTTGTGTTTGTCCTGCAATTGTTTAAGTAGCTCTACAATTTGTACTTGTACGGTTCGATCAAGTGCGGAAGTGGGTTCATCCAGAATGATGATTTCAGGTTTGAGGATGAGCGCTCTAGCAATAGCGATGCGCTGCCGTTGTCCTCCAGAAAATTCATGGGGGTAGCGGTGGCGTACGCCTGGATCAAGTCCGACCTCGGTTAATGAGTCAATAATCCGCTTTTCCTGATCTGCTTTATTACCAATACCATGTACGTTTAGGCCTTCAGCAATACATTCTCCCACGGTCATTCGAGGGCTGAGACTGCCGTAGGGGTCTTGGAAAACTACTTGGAGCTGGCGACGAAGGGGTTTAATCGACTTTTGGTTTAAATCATCAATGCGCAGTTGCTTAAACGTAATAGCCCCTTCGCTTTTTATTAGTCGAAGTATAGCCAAACCCAGTGTAGTTTTACCTGAACCGGATTCGCCAACAACGCCGATGGTCTCTCCCTGTTTTAGGGTGAGATCAATATTGTTAACCGCTTTAACATAATCAACGGTTCTGCCGAATAAGCCACGCTTGATGGGGAACCAGACTTTTAGGCTATGGGTTGTCAGCAAAGTTTGGGCATCTGTTTCCATAGGAGCTGGCTGTCCTGTGGGTTCAGCACTGAGCAAAGATCGCGTGTATTCCTGTTGAGGGTTGCCGAATAACGCACTCGTTGTTGCCGACTCAACAACTTTACCCTGATACATGACACAAACGCGGTGTGCATAATGTCTCACGATATTTAGATCATGAGTGATCAATAGTATTGCCATACCCAACTGTTGTTGGATCGACTGTAGTAGTTCTAAAATTTGCTTTTGAATCGTAACGTCGAGAGCAGTTGTAGGCTCATCGGCGATCAATAACTTAGGTTCATTAGCTAAGGCCATTGCGATCATAACTCGCTGCCTCTGACCACCTGAAAGCTGGTGAGGATAGCTATCGAGTCGACTTTCGGGGTTACGAATCCCAACGAGGTTTAAGAGTTCGATAATACGTGTTTTTGCGGCATCGCCTTTCAGTTGTTTATGCAGCCATAGACTTTCTCCGATCTGCTTCTCAATGGTATGCAATGGATTAAGCGATGTCATCGGCTCTTGGAAGATCATGCTAATCTGATCACCCCTGAGGTTCTGTAATTGCAACTCATCCATGCTTAAAATATTGGCGCCCTTATAAAAGATTTCCCCAGTTGGGTGGGAAGCCTTTGGGTAGGGCAATAGTTTCATTAACGAGAGTGCTGTGACGGATTTACCAGAGCCGGATTCACCCACCAATGCTAATGTCTCGCCCTGTTTTATCGTAAAGCTGACATTTGTGACAGCATCGACCGCTTTATTTTTTTCGCCAAATCGAACGCTTAAATTATTAACTTGGATGAGTATGTCGTTCATAATTGCGTCTTCCTAGGGTCGAAGGCATCGCGTACCGCTTCCCCGATAAAAATCAGCAGAGTTAGCATAATAGAGAGTGCAAAAAAGGCTGTCAGGCCCAACCAAGGGGCGTGAAGATTGTCTTTGCCTTGGGCTATCAGTTCACCCAATGAAGCGGAGCCGGGTGGTAAGCCAAAGCCAAGGAAGTCTAGCGCCGTCAGCGTAACGATTCCGCCATTGAAAATAAACGGCATGAACGTTAGCGTGGCGACCATCGCATTGGGCAAAATATGGCGAAACATGATTTGCCAGTTTGGTACCCCTAAAGCGCGAGCGGCTCGCACATACTCCAGATTACGACCGCGCAAGAATTCGGCTCGAACAACATCGACTAAATTCATCCAAGAAAAGAGCAGCATGATGCCCAGTAGCCACCAAAAGTTAGGTTCGACCAGACTTGCCAGGATGATGAGTAGGAAAAGCACCGGTAAACCAGACCAGATCTCTATGAAGCGCTGGAATAGTAAGTCGACGTAACCTCCGTAGTAGCCTTGAATAGCGCCTGCGATAACGCCAATAATTGAGCTAAACAGTGTTAGTGCGAGTGCAAAGAGAATGGATATACGAAAGCCATAAATCACTCGAGCAAGTACATCTCTTCCTTGGTCATCTGTGCCGAGAAGGTTATCGGCCGATGGCGGCGAGGGGGCTGGAACGGGCAAATCGTAATTGATCGTTTGGTGGTCATAGCGAATGAGGGGCCAGAGTATCCAACCTTGTCCATCCTCCTCTATTAATTCCTGTAGGTAAGGGTCTTTAAAGTCGGCAGGTGATTCAAACTCCCCACCAAAGTCCGTTTCCAGATAGGTCTTCAGTGCAGGGGAGTAGAGCTCGCCTTTGTATTCGATCAAGAGAGGCTGATCATTGGCGATCAACTCTGCACCTAGGCTGACAATGAACAGAGCAAGAAATATCCAAAGTGACCAAAAGCCGCGTTTGTTCGCTTTGAAGTTAGCTAATCGACGTTGGTTAACCGGTGACATTTTCATTAATGCTCCCGGCTTTCGAAGTCGATACGTGGGTCGACTAAAACATAGGTAATATCACTGACCAATTTCATCAGCAAGCCGATCAGGGTAAAGATATACAGCGTACCGAAGATCACAGGGTAGTCACGATTGATAACGGATTCATAACCGAGCAACCCCAGTCCATCAAGGGAGAAGATCACTTCAATTAACATGGAACCGGTGAAAAAGATGCCGATCAGTGCAGCAGGCATTCCCGCAATGATGATTAACATGGCATTACGGAATATATGACCATGTAGAACACCGGATTCGGATAACCCTTTAGCGCGGGCTGTTAAAACGTATTGTTTGTTAATCTCGTCTAAGAATGAGTTTTTAGTGAGCATTGTTAAGGTGGCAAAACTACTAATGACAGAGGCGACTACGGGCAAGGTAATATGCCAGAAGTAGTCCATGATTTTTCCATACCAGCTTAGCTGATCAAAGTCTGAAGAAGTGAGCCCGCGAAGAGGAAACCAGTCAAAATAGCTACCTCCAGCAAATAAAACAATGAGCATGATGGCAAAGAGAAAGTTGGGTATTGCGTAGCCAATAATGATGACAGTGCTGCTCCATACATCAAAAGGTGTGCCGTCTTTTACGGCTTTTCTGATGCCTAATGGAATAGAGATCAGATAAGTTAATAGTGTTGTCCATAAGCCCAACGAGATAGAGACGGGGAGTTTTTCTACGATCAATTCGATTACCGTCTTATCGCTGTAAAAGCTTTTTCCAAAATCAAAGGTTAGGTAGTTACCTAACATTTGCAAATAGCGCTCCCATGCTGGCTTATCAAAGCCGTAAAGGGCTTCGATTTCTGCAACTAGCTTTGGATCTAAACCACGTCCACCACGATAACCCGATTCGCCACTGCTGGTTATTTCGCCACCTGATCCACTAGGAATAGCGCTATTGCTCATGCCTTCAAGGTGCGCCAGAGTCTGCTCAACCGGTCCTCCTGGGGCGGCTTGGATAATCAGAAAGTTAATAGTCAGAATACCAATCAGTGTGGGGATGATCAGTAAAAGTCTACGAAAAATGTAGGCTGTCATCAGTGAGCAGACTCCTTCACCCACCAAGTATCAAAACCGAGATCGTAGTCTGGTCTAATATCAGGAAAACCAAACTTGTTTTTGTAAGCGATGCGATAACTTCGGCTGTGGAAATGAGGGATAACGTAATGATTCCACTGAAGTACACGATCCAAGGCTCGGGTTCTTATCACTAGTTGCTCACGGTTTGGTGCTTTGATCAGAAGTTCAATCAAGGTGTCAATGGCAGGATTTTGAATGCCAATAATATTTCGGCTGCCAGGTTTGTCGGCATTATATGACCCCCAAAACTCACGCTGTTCGTTGCCTGGTGAGGAGGATTGTCCAAAGGAGCCAACGACCATATCAAAATCAAACGCCCGTAACCGATTAATATATTGTGAAACATCGACGACACGAATACTGACTTCCACACCTAAACGACTGAGGTTTTTGCTCATGGGGGCAATGATGCGCTCCATCTCTTTTTGAGCAATCAATATTTCAAATGTTAAAGGCTGTCCACTTGCTTTCTGTATCAGTTTGCCGTTTTTTAACTCCCATCCAGCTGACTTTAACAGGCGCAGTGCATCACGCAGTTCTCTACGAATATTTCCTGAGCCATCATAGGTGGGTGCTCGATAGACGGTAGTGAATACTTCGGGAGGGATTTGATCCTTTAACGGAGTAAGTATTTCTAGCTCCTCTGACGTTGGTAGGTTTGTTGCCGCCATCTCTGAGTTTGAAAAGAAGCTGTGGGTTCGGGCATAGGCATTATAAAAAAGATTCTTGTTGGTCCACTCAAAATCAAAGGCGTAACTGAGTGCTTGGCGAACTTTTGGGTCACTAAAAATAGCCCGCCTAGTATTAAAAATAAAAGCCTGCATCCCAGTCGGTCGATGATGGGGGATTTCTGCTTTCACTAATGCGCCTGAATCAAATTGAGGGCCGGTATAGCTGGTTGCCCATTGTTTAGAGGACGTTTCTTGGCGAAAGTCGTACTCGCCTGCTTTGAAGGCCTCTAAAGATACGGTGGTGTCGCGGTAATAGTCGTAGCGCAAGGTGTCAAAATTGAAGCGGCCTTTATTAACAGGGAGGTCTCGCCCCCAATAGTCTGGGTTTCTTTTATAGGTGATAGATCGCCCAGACTCAAAACTATCGAGTATATAGGGGCCAGACCCTAAAGGTGGGGTTTGTAACGTTGCACTGAAGTCGCGCCCTTTCCAAAAGTGTTCGGGGAGAATAGGTATCTCTCCTATAATCAGTGGTAATTCACGGTTTTCGCCAGTCTTGAATTTAAATTTAACCGTCAGTTCGTCCAAGGCTTCAATGGTCTCTATATCACCGAGGTAGGCTTTATAAAACGGGCTGCCTTTTTCAATCAGTGTTTTGTAGGTGAAGAGGATGTCGTTTGCTCTCACGGGTGTGTTATCAGAAAACTTGGCTTCCGGGCGCAGATAATAAGTAATACTCTCCCGTGACTCAGGCATATCGACTTTGGCTGCTAAAAGGCCATATTGTGAGAAGGGTTCATCTAGCGCTTTTGTCATTAAGCTATCGTAGATCAAGCCAAGACCGTCAGCAGGTGTGCCCTTAATAATAAAGCTATTAAAACTATCAAACGTTCCCATGGACCAACGTTTTACATCTCCGCCTTTTGGGGCGTCTGGGTTGGTATAGTCAAAGTGAGTAAAGCTGGCGGGGTACTTCAAATCTCCATGCATTGCTAAACCGTGTTGGGGATCAGCAAAGGTAGGGTGGCTAAGGCTAAATGCAAGTATAAAGGGTAGTGTTTTATTTAGTGAAAACAATGGCATATATGGCAATCCCGAACTCTTAGCAGCATCATGATTCTTTTTATAACAGTGGCATCTGTTGAATACCACTGTTTCGATTGGATTATTGTTTTGCTGAATAGTTCTGAGCGGCTAAGGTAAGCTTGTCGTGTAACTCTTTTCGAGGGGTTTTATTGTCGAGCAGTCGCCGGTGCTCTTTTAGTAGAAACTGGTGTTTTGTTGCATTACTGCCCGCTAAGCCTTTGATTAAATCCTGATCCATCCAGTGTCTTATACGTTTAAATAAAATCACTTTAAACAAGATGGCTGTGGCCGTTGCAATAATAATGATGCCGATATCTAAAGTGTCCATAGATTTTGCCTCTGAAAGCTTAGCCTTCGTCGATAAAGAGTGTTAGTTGTTGCCCTGCCTTAATCATGTTGTTACCCGATAGGTTGTTCCACTCACGAATATCTGCAACCCGAATGTTGTAGCGATCTGCGATAACGGACAAGGAGTCACCACTTTGTACGCGATAGCCGATTCGACGCAGAGCATCTGCCTCATCACGAGCTAAGTTGGGTAGTTCACCTATTCTTAGTTGCTTGCCTATTCTAATAGGGTCCGTCGGTTGCATGTTATTCCATCTGGCTAGCGTTGCGACAGCAATGCCATACTGGTTGGCGATTCGCCATAATGTATCACCCGGCTTAACGCGGTATTGAGAAATTTCTGGTGTGGTAGCCGGTGAATAAGCTGGGGTAGCCGTGTTTGTTTTAGCAAGTGCGGTTGTTTCCGGTATGAGTAGTGATTTACCAACGCGTAAATGGCTGGATGTCATGTCGTTGGCTTCTTGAATAGTTTTTACTTTTGTTCCAAAACGTGCGGCTAATGTACTTAGTGAGTCGCCCGATCGTACTTTATAACGTACCCACTGAGTAGGTGATTGTGCGGGCTTGTCTAACAAGGCTAGCTTAAAGGTTTCAGATTTGTTGGCAGGCACTAGCAGGCGATGAGGACCTGTTGGGTCAGTTATCAGTTCCAATAAGCCGGGATTAAGCAGTTCGAGTTCTGCTCTTCGTGTTTTTGCAAGTTTAGCGGCTTCAGGAATACTGAGCTGCTGGTTGGTATCGACTACTTTAAAATAAGGCTCATTAGGAATAGCTGGCAGGTGCATGTCAAAGGCTTCGGGCGTGCGTACGAAGGATGCCAGCGCTAATATGCGTGGAACGTAGAGTCGCGTTTCTTTCGGTAATGATAAAGACCAGTAGTCAGTAGGCAGACCTGCTTCGCGATTTTTACGCATCGCCTTTGAAATCGTTCCACCTCCTGCGTTATACGCAGCAAATGTTAGCAGCCAGTCACCGTCAAATCGTTGATTTAACTTCTCTAGGTAATCCAGAGCGGTCTTGGTGGAGTCAATGATATCTTTGCGTCCGTCATACCATTGGCTGCGCTTTATACCCAAATATTTTGCAGTACTGGGAATAAATTGCCATATACCAACGGCATGTCCTGATGAGTAGGCATCGGGATCATACATACTCTCCACTGCAGGCAATAAGGCAATTTCAGCAGGTAAGTCCCTTTTCAGTACTTCATTTAATACATAGTAATAATATCGGCTCGCATTTTCGGTAACTCGACGCATATGCCGCGGGTATTTCTTATACCAGTTGATTTGAATAGTGACCGCATCGTGCTGCGCTTCGTCATTCAGAGTGAAATGATCTCTCGTAATATCCCAAAGGTTATTGCTGACGGGCTGTTTAACTTTGTTAGAGGAATTTGGTGTTTGTTTGGATTCAGCTGTGGTAGCCTGAGTTTTAGGCTTTGGGGCAGGGTGCGTAGTGTCAATAGTGGCAGTGTTTTCCTTTGTAGTTACTGTCTGGCAGCCGGTTAATAAGGCTGAGACGAGAAAAGGTGTGAGGAGTAAACGACTGCGCATACTGTAAAGTCCTGCATCTTAAAAAGCAGGGATTTTACCAGCCCTGCTCTTCCGGTCAAACATTAGCGTTAATCAGAACTGATTCTTCCATTCTCGAATGATCGTAAAGGTATCGATTTCGTCCTCAATAGAGCGTTTTGCATGCTGTTCTGCAGCCGAAATTACATCACTGAATTCGGTCCTCATAAAGGGATTGATGGTGCACTCTTGTCCTATAGAGGTAGGGAGGGTTGGCTGATTGTTGTCTCGCAGTTGTTGGCAATTTAGTGTTACTTTTTGTATTTCAGTATTATTTGGCTCTACTGCTAGCGCAAAGGCTAAATTCGCCATTGAGTACTCGTGGGTGCAATAGACCTCTGTCGATGCAGGCAGTGTTTTAAACAGCTGCATCGCGGTTAACATTTGTTTGGGTGACCCTTCAAACAGCCTGCCACAGCCTGCCAGAAAGAGCGTGTCACCACAAAAAAGCTGGTGGGTCTGTAGTTGAGATAAATAGCAGATATGGTCCAGCGTGTGTCCTGGAATCTCACGAACCAACAGATTGTGCCCGAGTACCGAAATGCTATCCCCGTCGCTCAAAGGATGAGTGATTCCATTGAAGGGGGAGTTTTTTGGTCCATATACAGGGATGTTGAAGTGCGATAATAGCTCGGCGACGCCGCCGGTGTGGTCGTTATGATGATGTGTAATCAGGATCGCTTGCAGGCTACGTTTATCTCTTTCTAATACTTCAAGAACTTTTGATGCGTCGCCAGGGTCGACAACAACAACTTGCTCTTGATCTGGCGTACTGAGCATCCAGATGTAATTGTCATTGAATGCAGGTATCGGGGTGACAGTAAACATAGCAAGGCCTCATCTTTTTTGTTCAGGGGAGATTACCCTAAAGGCCTGTGACTGTTAACATGTGCCTTTGTTATTGTGTGTCTTGAAACAGGTTTTGCATGGATTTTCGTAATCAGCAATCGATCGAGTCTCTTTCGGATGAACTACGTGCTTGGTTTTCTGAAGGTTTAGGCAGTGAGCTGCTAGAGGCTGAGCAACGCATGATTGATCGATTGCTGCCAGGTCTATATGGCTGTCATTTACTTCAGGTGGGTATTGATCCATTGCTGGATCTCACCTCGCAGAGTGACGTACCGCATAAAGTCATCCTATATCATTCGCTAATGCTGGGTATGCCTCAAAGCAGCATTGTGGCGCTTAGCTCTGAGTTACCTGTAGAAACCAATAGTGTTGATGTCGTACTGCTACACCATGCGCTAGACTACACGTCGAGCCCCCATCAAGTTTTGAGGGAGGCTGCACGGGTTTTGCGCCCTGGTGGCCATCTCCTGATTATCAATTTTAATCCAGCGTCACTATGGGGCGTATCTCGATTAATGACGCGTGAGCGCTTTCGGTCCATCTGGCAAAAGGCACATTTTATTAGTCATCATCGCCTGCAAGATTGGATTCATCTGTTGGAGCTGACTGAATTAAGATCAATGAGTGATTATTTTCTTCCCCCATATGAGTCAACCAGCTGGAGAAAGCGCTTCTCTATCTTGCAGCCTTTTGGTCGAAAGTCTCTTCCGGGAGCTGGTGCCTTTAATGCGATCTTGGTACGTAAAGAGGTGGGTGGTATGACGCGTATCCAAGAGAAGCGAAGATCAAGACAGTTTATTCGCTTACCCGTAGCTGAGCCTGCTACCCGAGGTCACGCCCGTGAAACCCGTTGAAATTTTTACAGATGGGGCCTGTAAAGGTAACCCCGGCCCTGGTGGGTGGGGGGCTCTGATGCGCTATGGTGAAACGCAAAAAGAGCTATGGGGTGGTGAGGCGGAAACAACCAATAATCGTATGGAACTGATGGCCGCGATCAAGGGATTGGAAGCACTTAAGCGCTCCTGTGATGTTATATTAACCACCGACTCCCAATATGTAAGAAAAGGCATTACCGAGTGGATTCATGGGTGGCGTAAGAACGGCTGGAAAACGTCCGCAAAAAAACCAGTTAAAAATGCCGACTTATGGCAGCAGCTCGACCAATTAACGTCTCTACATAATATTGAGTGGCGTTGGGTAAAAGGTCATAGTGGGCATGCGGAAAACGAGCTAGCCGATGTGCTGGCAAATCGTGGTGTTGAAGGTGTATTGAAGTAAAACTGAGAAAAGCAATGAGACAAATAATCCTCGATACTGAAACCACAGGCCTAGAGTGGAAAGATGGTCACAACATTATTGAAATTGGCTGTGTGGAGATGCAACGGCGTCGGCTCACGGGACAGACTTACCATCAGTATATCAAGCCCGACCGCTTAATTGATGATGAGGCGATCTCTGTCCATGGGATCACCAATGAAGCGTTGGAAAATGAACCGAAATTCAAAGAGGTGGCGGACGCGTTTCTTGATTTTGTCCGCGGCGCTGAGCTGATTATTCATAATGCCGCGTTTGATATAGGGTTCTTGGATGCGGAATTGAGTCGCAATGGCTACGACGTGCGGATGCGTGACATATGCACGGTAACCGACTCATTGTTGTTAGCTCGAAGAAAGCATCCAGGCCAAAAAAACAATCTGGATGCGCTCTGTAAACGCTATGGCATCGATAACTCCCACCGAGAGTTGCACGGTGCTTTACTTGACTCCGAGATTCTGGCGGATGTTTATCTGGCTTTAACGGGTGGGCAAACCACTTTGATGCTGGGTGAACATGATGAGGCAGAACAAAATGGAGAGGCAACCTTTAAGCGTGTCGGGGAAGAGGCGCTCGCTTTGAAAGTGCTAAGCGCAACGCCAGAAGAAATATCTAGGCATGAGCAATTTCTGGACCTCTTGGATAAGAAATCTGGCGGCAGTTGCTTATGGAGATCGTAAGTGACGAGTGAAGCAGGCTAGCGCTGTATTGATCAGATTGCAGAGCAGCCGATGTTCACCGGAAAGCCGTTTTTTAGTTTTAGGGTAATAATGTGACTAAGTTTCGACCTTGTATAGATTTGCACCAAGGGCAGGTAAAACAAATTGTGGGCGGTAGCCTGAATGAGCAAGGAGCAACGACTAACTTCGTTAGTGCCCATGATGCGGCTTATTACGCCAATATTTATCGAGAAAAGGGGTTAACAGGAGGGCACGTAATAGCGCTTGGTCCTGGAAATCAAGAACAAGCACTTTTGGCGCTAAAAACGTGGCCGGGTGGTTTGCAGTTTGGTGGTGGCGTCAACCATGAAAATGCATCGGCCTTTTTGGAGGCGGGTGCTTCTCATGTCATCGTTACATCTTATTTGTTTGATGGTGGGCGCTTTTCCTTTGAAAAATTAGAGTCGATTAAAAAGGAAACGGGTGCTGAACGATTAGTACTGGATTTGAGCTGTCGCCGAACAGATAAAGGCTGGCAAATAGCCACGGATCGCTGGCAAACGATTACTGATACGGTGATTAACCAAGCGACGTTAAATGAGTTGGAACATCACTGTGCGGAGTTCTTAATTCATGCGGCCGATGTTGAAGGGCTGCAGGCGGGGATCGATCAAGAGCTGGTGGCGTTGCTCGGTGAGATCTGTACGATACCTGTCACGTATGCGGGTGGTGCTCGATGTCTTGATGATTTGAAACTGGTTAATCAGTTATCTGCGGGCAAAGTCGATTTAACTATCGGTAGTGCACTGGATATTTTTGGTGGCGAGGGGGTGACCCTCAAAGAATGCATCCACTGGAATCAGCGTTAAGTGGCCTATTCAGGTATCAATTGATTCTTCTGTAATACTCGATAGATTTTCCAGCTGGTTTTTGCCAGCCGGTTAATATCGCCTAGTTTAGGGAGCTCGCCTGCGTCAAGGCGCTGCTCCCAGTCCATAAGTTCCATTTCAAGGTAGTCTATCAGCTTTTTTGAGCAGCCATTGCAGATACCAGAGCAGAGATCGCTAACGGGCATACCAAAAGGAATGTTGTTTCTAACTTGCTCAATCAACTGATGCATAGCGGTGGAGGTATCTGGTTTCATAAGCGACTTTTATCCCGAACAATCAGTGCTTGCCGACATTTTAGTGGTTAGTTCTGTAATCGCCTTGATATAAAACAGTTTTGATTATTTATTCCGCAAGGGAATCAAAACTATAAAAATTATGAATTTGTATAATTTTAATGGGCTAATTACTATAGCGCTATAACAGAGTGACGTAGATGACGTCATATCGATACATAAGACAGGAGCAGGCATGATGGCCGGTAAAACTTTATACGATAAGCTGTGGGATCAGCACTTGGTTCGCCAGAATGAAGATGGCAGTGCATTAATTTATATCGACCGTCAGATTCTTCACGAAGTAACTTCTCCACAGGCTTTCGAAGGACTGCGTCTTGCTGGTCGTAAACCGTGGCGCATTGATGCGAATCTGGCGACACCTGATCATAACGTACCAACAACGGAGCGTTCTGGTGGTGTTGATCAGATTGTTGATCCGGTTTCGCGTATACAGGTTAAAACCCTTGACGAAAACTGTGATGATTTCGGCATCGTTGAATTTAAAATGAACGACACGCGTCAAGGAATCGTTCATGTGGTTGGCCCGGAACAAGGTATGACATTGCCGGGTTCTACGGTGGTTTGTGGGGATTCTCATACCTCTACGCACGGTGCTTTTGGTGCATTAGCTCATGGTATCGGTACATCAGAAGTTGAGCACGTCTTAGCTACACAGTGTCTGATCGCTAAAAAAATGAAGAATATGCTGGTCCGAGTTGATGGCGAACTGGGCGAGGGTGTCACCGCTAAAGATGTGGTGTTGCATATAATCGGCGTGATTGGTACAGCGGGTGGCACAGGCTATGCCATTGAGTTTGGCGGTACGGCAATGTCGAGTATCTCCATGGAAGGCCGTATGACGATCTGTAACATGGCGATTGAAGCAGGTGCGCGTGTGGGTTTAGTAGCAGTTGATCAGGCAACCATTGACTACTTTAAAGGACGTCCTTTCTCACCAACAGATGACCAATGGGAAGCGGCTGTTGCTAATTGGAAAACGTTGGTTTCTGATGAGGATGCACAGTTCGATAAAGTAGTCGAAATTAGAGCGGAAGATATTATTCCGCAGGTTACTTGGGGAACCTCACCGGAGATGGTTGTTGATGTCTTGGCTACCGTACCAAATCCAGACAAAGAAGCTGATCCTGTTAAAGCAGACGGTATTCGCCGTGCTCTGCAATATATGGGGTTGAAAGCTGATCAAAAAATTACAGATATCCAGCTAGATCGCGTATTTATTGGATCTTGCACCAACTCGCGAATAGAAGATATGCGAGCTGCCGCAGCGGTTGTTAAGGGGCGTAAAGTGGCGCCGACTATCAAACAGGCGCTGGTTGTTCCTGGTTCTGGTTTGGTAAAAGCTCAAGCCGAAGCCGAAGGGTTGGACAAAATCTTTATCGAAGCGGGTCTTGAGTGGCGAGAGCCAGGTTGCTCCATGTGTTTGGCGATGAATCCGGATAAATTGGGTAATGGCGAACATTGCGCATCGACCAGTAATCGCAACTTTGAAGGCCGTCAGGGGTTCGGAGGGCGTACACATTTGGTGAGCCCTGCTATGGCCGCAGCCGCTGCAGTGACAGGCCACTTCGTTGATGTACGTGAATTAATGGCTAACTAAAAGGTGTAGCAAAGATGAAAAAGTTTACACAGTTAACCGGTATCGCTGCGCCGTTAGATCGTGCCAATGTTGATACGGATATGATTATTCCTAAACAGTTTTTGAAGTCTATTAAACGTTCGGGATTTGGCCCTAACTTGTTTGATGAGCTGCGTTATTTGGATGAAGGGCAGCCTGATCAGGATTGTACGGGGCGTCCATTAAATGAGTCCTTCGTGCTTAACCAATCTCGTTATAAAGGCACAAAGATTTTACTTGCTCGTGAGAATTTTGGTTGTGGCTCCAGTCGTGAGCACGCACCGTGGGCGTTAGATGATTTTGGTATTCGTTGTGTCATAGCGCCGAGCTTTGCAGACATCTTTTACAATAACTGCTTTAAAAATGGCTTGCTTCCGATTGTGTTGACGGAGCCCCAAGTGGATCAGTTGTTTAACGAAGTAGAGTCTGAAGAGGGTTATCAGCTGACCGTTGACCTAGAGCGCCAAGTGGTCATCACTCCAAAAGGTAATGAGATGACTTTTGAGGTGGATAATTTTCGCAGGCATTGCTTGCTAAATGGTTTGGATGATATTGGATTAACGCTGCAGCAGGCTGATGAAATTAAGGCTTACGAGGCACGCCGTCGCCAGGAAACTCCATGGTTATTCGACGCTATTAAATAACGGCAGTTTGGAATTAAGGTGATAGAAAATGAGTAAAAATGTTCTGATTTTGCCGGGTGACGGCATCGGTCCTGAAATTGTAACTCAGGCGCGTCGTGTGCTGGAGTTGGTGAATGAGCAGGATGGTTTAGGTCTTGAGTTCTCTGAGGCTTTGGTGGGTGGTGCAGCGATAGATGCTGAAGGTGCTCCTTTGCCAGAAGCTACGCTTGAAGCGGCAAAAGCGGCAGACGCTATTCTGCTGGGTGCTGTCGGTGGTCCTAAGTGGGATACAAATCCTGACTTTCAGATCCGCCCCGAGAAAGGCTTGTTGGGTATTCGTTCTAATCTTGGCTTGTTTGGTAACTTACGCCCTGCCATTTTGTACCCGCAGTTGGCACATGCATCAACGCTCAAGCCTGAAGTCGTTTCGGGGTTGGATATCCTGATAGTGCGTGAGTTGACAGGCGGTATCTACTTCGGCCAGCCTCGTGGCGTGCGTGTAAAAGAGGGTGGTATTCGAGAAGGCTATAACACCTATGTTTACGATGAAAACGAGATTCGCCGTATTGGCCGTGTCGCTTTTGAAGCTGCTAGAGCACGTAATAAAAAGTTGTGCTCTGTCGATAAGGCCAATGTGCTAGAAGTAACCGTGTTGTGGCGGGAGATCATGGAGGAGGTTGCTAAAGATTACCCCGATGTTGAGCTGAGCCATATGTATGTAGATAACGCAGCGATGCAGTTAGTGCGTGCACCTAAGCAGTTTGACGTTATGGTAACAGGTAACATGTTTGGTGATATCTTATCTGATGCGGCGGCTATGCTGACAGGCTCTATCGGTATGCTGCCTTCGGCATCGCTGGACGTTAACGGTAAAGGTATGTATGAGCCTTGCCATGGCTCAGCACCGGATATTGCTGGTCAGGGTAAAGCAAATCCACTGGCGACAATTCTCTCGGCAGCGATGATGCTACGTTATTCGCTCGATTCTGGTGCCACGGCAGATCGTATCGAGGCAGCGGTAAGTCAAGTGTTGGATCAGAACCTGCGTACCGCTGATATTATGTCAGAAGGGATGGCACAGGTTAGCACATCAGAGATGGGCGATGCTGTTGTGGCTGCGCTGAAAGGCTGATTTAAGTCTGTTTAAAAAGCGTGCATAATGGTAACTGGGTCGGCCTTTGTTAAGGTCGGCTTTTCTGTATATGACACACTAAGTTATTTTTTATATTGGGGATACCAATGAAACGTGTAGGTTTTGTCGGTTGGCGCGGGATGGTTGGTTCTGTGCTGATGCAACGCATGATGGAAGAGCGGGATTTTGATCACATCGAAGAGCCTGTCTTCTTTACCACTTCTCAGGTTGGCGAAGCGGGTCCAAATATTGGTAAGGACATTCCGCCATTGAAAGATGCTCTGAATATTGATGAGCTGAAGACGATGGACGCTATTATTTCCTGTCAGGGTGGTGACTACACGAAAGAGGTATTCTCGAAGTTGCGCGAATCCGGCTGGAACGGTTATTGGATTGATGCAGCCTCCTCTTTGCGAATGGCTGACGATAGCATCATTATTCTCGACCCTGTTAACCGTCATGTTATCGATAAAGGATTGGCATCCGGTGTTAAAAACTTTATCGGTGGCAACTGCACAGTATCGTTAATGTTGATGGGGTTAGGTGGTCTGTTTAAGGCGGGTCATATCGAATGGTTGACCTCTATGACTTATCAGGCGGCTTCTGGTGGTGGTGCTCGCCATATGCGTGAATTGATCAGCCAAATGGGCATCATTCATAATTCGGTGTCTGACCAACTAGATGTCAACGGTGCTATCTTAGATATCGACAAGCAGGTCGCTGCTACGATTCGCAGTAGTGATATGCCAGTGGATAACTTTGGTGTGCCTTTGGCGGGTAGTTTGATTCCTTGGATCGATGTTGCGCTGGATAACGGCCAAAGTAAAGAAGAGTGGAAGGGTTTTGTTGAAACCAACAAAATACTAGGACGCTCAGATAGCCCTGTACCTATCGATGGTACCTGTGTGCGTATTGGTGCGATGCGCTGCCATAGTCAGGCATTCACTATCAAACTGAAGCAGAATATTCCAATGGATGAAATTGAATCCATGATCGCAGAAGCGAATGATTGGGTTAAGGTCATTCCAAATCAGCGTGACATAACCGCCGCTGAATTAACGCCTGCGAAAGTGACAGGCACGTTGAGTGTACCTGTTGGGCGTCTGCGTAAAATGAATCTGGGCAGCCAGTATCTGAACGCGTTCAGTGTGGGCGATCAGTTGTTGTGGGGCGCTGCTGAGCCGCTACGACGCATGCTTCGGATTCTTATTGAAGAAGCTTAATTCGCTTTTTTGATTGTCTTTATATAGCCCGACATTGCTCGGGCTGTTTTGTTTTGGGATGGTAATGGACAGAGTAGTTAATGTAGCGATTGTTGGGGCTACCGGTTTGGTTGGTGAAGCGATACTCAACTTCATCGCGAATCGAGCATTTCCTGTGGGTGAATTGCATTTGCTTGCCAGCGAGCGTAGTGCTGGTAGTACGATGGAATTTTCTGATCGACACCTTAAAGTGCGTGTCTTAAGCGATTTTGACTTCAGTACAGTCGATGTTGCCTTCTTTGCGGTGGATGCGGATGTGTCGCTTGAATTTGCACCCATAGCGGCGGACTCAGGGTGTTTGGTGATAGACTGCTCTTCTGCATTTCGTTTAGAGCCGGATGTGCCGCTTGTGGTTCCAGAGGTAAATCCTGATTCAATCGCTGACTACGGTATGCGCAATATGATTAGCTGCCCGAGCAGCCAAGTGATACAGGTGTTAACGGCGCTGGCTCCGATTCATAATGAAGTGGGTCTTGATCGGGTAAGCTTATCTACCTATCAGCCTGTATCGAGCGTAGGAAAGCAGGGTGTTGAGGCATTGGCTAAGCAAACGGCGAACTTGCTCAACGCGCGAGAAATTGATCCACAATGTTTTATTAAACAGATAGCTTTCAATGTAATTCCTCAAATGGGAGATGTACTGGAAAATGGTTACACTCTGGAGGAGATGAGAATTCAGTGGGAAATTCAAAAGGTTTTACAGGACGATGCCGTTTCGGTTGATGCTACTTGTGTTACCGTACCTGTGTTTTTTGGGACGAGTGTGTCACTTTGTGCTGAAACGAAAGCGTATATTAGCGCTGACGAAACTAAAAGCTTATTAGCGCAAGCTGAAGGTATTGATCTGCTAAACGATTCGGGTGAATCAGATTTTGCTACGCCGGTTACTGAAGCGGCGGGTCAGGATGCGGTTTTTGTGAGTCGTATTCGAGAAGATTTAGGTGAGCGGCAGGCGATATCTTTGTGGTTGTCTACTGATAATATCCGCAAAGGGGCAGCTTTAAATGCTGTTCAGGTGGCAGAAATTGCTCTGAAAAACTATATTTAGACGCAAAAATTAATAAAATTATGACTTAATAGGCTATCTGTTGGTTCAGTTTCTTGACCCACTGGTACTTTATACATAATACTTTGAGCATAATTCAGACCGGCAACTTGCTGATTATGCAAGAAATAATCAGCAAGTAACTTAAGGAAAATAAAATGCTGCGCAAACTTGCTTTAAGTCTGGCTGTTGCAGGTGCACTTGTATCTACTCAGGCTAACGCGTTGGGGCTTGGTGATATTCGTATTAAATCGGCTTTAAATGAACCGTTGAATGCAGAGATTCAGCTACTTCAGGTTCGTGATTTAAACCCGTTGCAGATAAAACCAAGGATGGCCGACCAAGATGAATTCGCACTGGCTGGTGTTAGTCAGCAGCGAGCCTTGTCCGATGTTCGTTTTCAGGTCAAGGTAAATCCAAACGGCACGGGCGTTATTATGTTAACGTCGAGAAGGCCCATCAAAGAGCCTTTCATGAACTTTTTGGTTGAGGTTAATTGGCCTAGTGGTCGATTGGTAAGAGAGTACACCGTACTGCTTGATCCTCCTGTTTTTGATCCAACCCCCACTCAGAGGATCGTAGAGCCTGCTCAAACGAGACCGGCTGAAGCAATGCCGAGCATCAAGTCAGCTCCTGCATCTGTTCAACCGGCCGCATCTAATGTTCGTAGCCGCGCTGATAAAAAAACACAAACTTACGTTGATGTAAAAGATACACTTTGGGAAATTGCTATACGCTATCGCGCTGCGCCGGATATCTCTTCCTACCAAATGATGGTCGCGTTACAAAAGAAAAATCCTCACGCTTTTCCTGATGGTAACATCAATAATTTAAAAGCGGGTGTGGTTATAGACCTGCCCACAGAGGCTGAAGCGCGAGCTGTGACATCGGAACAAGCAGCTGCAGAGGTTAGGCGTCAAACTAGTCTATGGAAACAGAAGGGTAAGATTTCCACGTCTAAAGCTCCTGTTGATGGAAGCAAAAAAAGTTTAAAGAGTGAAGCCGCAGATTCTGATGCAGCCGAAGAGGCCGATAATGGACAACTGAAAGTTGTCACGCCGCCTGAAACAGCGCAAGCGGATGATGCGGCACTCAACGATCAAGCAAAACAGTCAGACTCAGATGTAGATGAAAAGCAAGCACTGATCAACAAAAATGAAGAGCTAGAAAATAAGCTCGCAGTGTCCATGGAGTCTATTGACCGGCTTGAGCGGGATAATAATGATCTTTCTGAAAAACTGGATGCCATCCAGCAACAGTTAGACTCGCTCCAGCGTTTAATTGAGTTAAAAGACGAGCAAATGGCAGCGCTGCAATCTGAGCTAACCAAAAAGGCTGAGATAGCTGCCGCGCCGCCGGCTCCTCCAGAAAAAAGTTTAATAGATAAAATCATGCAAGCGCCAGAGTATTTGGCAGCTCTTGGTGCAGGCTTAATTGCTGTTTTGGCAGGTATTTGGTTAATTATTCGTCGTAAGAAACAGCAAGAAGAAGCAGCCGAAGAAGCCGAGTTTATGGCATCTCCAGATCTAGATGTAGAAGATGTATCCGACGATGTATCTCTTGCAGATACGGCGTCAGATGATGCGCCTTTAGATGAGTTGGATTCTATGTCTGATGAGCTTGCGCTTGCTGCAGCGGAAGAAGCTGCCAGTGACGTAGCTGATGATCTCCAAATGAGTGAGTTGGATGATCTGGATGAGTCGTTTGAAGATGAACTTGATGCCTTGGCCGTTGATGACGTGCCGGATGATCTCCCCGAAGAGCTTACTGAACTCGATATGGATGATGAAGATCTATTGGGTAGTATTCTTGAAGAGCAGGACGAAGTTGTTGCGGACGAAGAGTTTGATCTAGGTGTTGATGATATAGATGATGAACTGACCAATTTAGATCAGGCTGATAATCTGATGGCGGATTTGGATGAGGAGCTAGCTCAGCAGAGTGATCCAGGTGATCTAGATTTGGATGTTGATAGTTCTCTTGAAGACTTGCTGACTGCGGACGCAGCAGAAGAAGACCTTATTGAACAATCCCGTCAGAGAAATGAACGTTCCGGCATGGGATCAGTTGAACCACTTGCTGACCTTGACGAGACCGAAGATACTTTGGAGTCGTTAGGTTTGGACAAGTTGGCAGAGTCATCTTCAGAGTCTCCTGATAATGCCAGTGAACTGGAATTTGATCTATCAAGTTCTGAGTCTGTTGATGTTGAAGCACAGCTGGCAGAGATTGATGCAGAATTGGAAAGTTTAGACTTTGAGTCGGCTGACTTAACGGGTACAGAAGTAGAAGCGGCGGATGATTTCGAGATGGATCTGATGGCTGATCTTGATTCTATCCTAGATGATACCGATCAGGTGGAAGAGCCAGAGGTGGACTTAGGTGCTGATCTGGACTTTGAGTTAACTGATGAAGTTGATTTATCCAACGAGCTGGATGTGCCAGAGCTCGCAGAAGTAGATTCTTTGGATGCTGATGTTGCCCCTGCTGAGCCCGTAAATGACTTAGATTTGGCCGGTATTGAACTGGATGATGCGGAGGATTCACTTCCTAAGACGCCAAGCGATGCAGAAGTTACTGAGGAATTAACTTCCAATATAGAGCATGACTTGGATGCTGAGTTGGACGGTGAACTGGAAGCGTTACTGAATAGTACGGATAATGAAATTGCTTTGGAAGAAACGGTGTTGGAAGATGAACCCGTACTAGATTCTTTGGGGCTTTTAGATGGTGCTGATGAGGTTGAAACTAAGTTGGATCTAGCTCGTGCATACATCGATATGGATGATGCTGAAGGCGCTAAAGATATCCTGCAAGAGATTCTTCAGGAAGGTAACGAAGCTCAGAAGGCAGAAGCTACGGGTCTGATGGAGGGGTTGGCTTGACGGAAGTGTTAGTCAAACCAAGTGATACACAAGGGGCGATTTTTATCGCCCCTTATCGTTATGCACTGTGTATTGAGTATGCCGGGAGTTGCTATAAAGGCTGGCAAAAACAAAAAGCGGATGAAGTACTAACCGTTCAAGGCTATGTGGAAAAAGCTTTATCTGTCGTGGCAAATGAAGCGGTTACCGTTGTGTGCGCTGGTCGAACGGATGCTGGTGTAAATGGTACTTATCAGATTGTTCACTTTGATACCTACGCAAAGCGGGAGCCTCGGGCATGGGTTATGGGTACTAATACCCATCTGCCATCCGATATCGCGGTTCGATGGGCGAAACCCGTTGATGATACATTTCATGCACGATTTAGCGCGCTTGAACGTCGGTATAGATACTTGATCTATAGTCAGGAAGTGATGCCTGCTATTTTGTCAAAAGGGGTCACATGGACGTATAAATTGTTGGATGTTGACCGGATGCGCACGGCAGGTGCCTACTTGATAGGTGAACACGATTTTACTTCCTACCGGGCTGTGGGTTGTCAGGCGAAAAGCCCGGTTCGTACTATCCGTGCTTTAGAGGTTTATGCTTCTGGCGACCTTATAGTCATCGATGTCACAGCAAATGCTTTTTTGCACCATATGGTCAGAAATATAGCAGGTGTTTTAATGACGATTGGAGCGGGTGAGGCGGAGCCGGAGTGGGCAAAAACGGTACTCGATGCAAAAGATCGAGCAAAAGGAGGGGTAACAGCACCGCCCTTTGGGCTGTACTTTGTTGATGTAAAATACCCTGAAAAGTTTGAGTTGCCGAAATCGACGTTGGGACCTTACTTCTTAAATATATCCAACTAACGTTGTGGCATGAGTTCTGTTAGAATCCTGCCTTTAGATAATCCTGAGTTGATCTCACACCATGGCTGTACGTGTAAAAATATGTGGCATTACCCGTTTTGAAGACGCCAGATTGGCCGTTTGCGCGGGCGCTGATGCGTTGGGTTTTGTATTTTATGAGCCAAGCCCGCGTAACGTATCAGTCCCTGTAGCTGCCGAAATCATTGCTTCCCTCCCGCCTTTTGTGACAACTACAGCTTTGTTTGTTAATGCAGATGCTGATTTTGTATCGGACATAGTTGAGCAAACACAGATTGACCTTCTCCAATTTCACGGTGATGAATCACCTGAGTATTGCGAGCAATTTTCCAGACCTTATATCAAAGCGCTAAGGGTTAAGCCTGAGTTGGATTTAAAAGCCGAGAAGCAACGCTTTGCTTCTTGCCGTGCTTTGTTGCTAGATGCTTATAAGCCTGGGGTGCCCGGTGGGACAGGTGAGTCATTTGATTGGGAATTAATCCCAAGAGAGATGCGATCTGAAATTATTTTAGCCGGTGGATTAACGCTGAATAACGTGGCGACAGCAATACAACAGGTTTCACCTTTCGCTGTAGATGTTAGCGGTGGAGTCGAGCGGATTAAAGGCGTGAAAGACGCAGACAAAATTCAACGTTTTTTTGAAGAGGTGGCACGTGCCAACAAAAACTGATCTCGCTGCTTTAATGCAGTTGCCTGACGAGCGTGGACACTTTGGTCCTTATGGCGGTCGCTTTGTTTCTGAAACCCTGATGGGCGCACTTCAAGAACTTGAGCGTGTTTATGAAAAGCTTTCCAAAGAGCCAGCTTTTCAGGAAGAGTTTGATCGAGATCTGGCTCATTACGTAGGCCGCCCCTCTCCATTGTACTTTGCTGAGCGCCTTACTGAGCAGGTAGGCGGTGCAAAAATATACTTAAAGCGCGAAGACCTCAATCATACAGGTGCACACAAGGTTAATAACACCATAGGGCAAGCGTTGTTAGCTAAATTTATGGGTAAACCTCGTATCATTGCGGAAACGGGTGCTGGGCAGCATGGTGTTGCGTCAGCAACAGTAGCTGCGCGCTTAGGTCTGGAGTGCAAAGTATACATGGGTATTGATGACGTGCGCCGTCAGTCACTGAACGTTTATCGAATGAAGCTTCTAGGGGCTGAAGTGGTGGCAGTTGAGTCGGGCACTCGTACCTTAAAAGATGCCATGAATGAGGCGATGCGCGACTGGGTAACCAATGTAGATAATACCTTCTACATTATCGGTACGGCAGCAGGCCCTCACCCTTATCCTAAACTGGTGCGAGACTTCCAATGTGTGATTGGGCGCGAAGCACGCCAACAATGTTTGACACAAGAGGGGCGTTTGCCCGATGTACTTATCGCTTGTGTGGGCGGAGGTTCAAATGCCATTGGTTTATTCCATCCGTTCATTGAGGATGAATCGGTTCGCATGATTGGTGTTGAGGCTGGAGGTTATGGTGTTGAAACTGGCCAACATGCAGCCCCACTTTGCGCGGGTCGTCCGGGAGTCTTGCATGGAAACAGAACGTATTTGATGGAAGATGATGCAGGACAAATTTTAGGCACGCATTCCGTTTCTGCCGGTTTAGATTATCCAGGTGTTGGACCTGAACATGCGTGGTTAAAAGATTCAGGGCGTGCGGAGTATGCAGCGATCACAGACGATGAAGCTTTAGATGCTTTTCGTATGCTGACCAGAGTTGAAGGTATTATGCCTGCTCTGGAGTCTAGCCACGCCGTCGCGCATGCGATCAAAGTCGCGAAGACAATGGATAAAGATCAAATTGTATTGGTGAATCTATCGGGCCGTGGTGATAAAGACATCCATACGGTTGCTGGGATTGATGGAATCGAGCTGTAATTGCTGAGGAGGTTGAGAAGATGAGCCGTATTAATCAATGCTTTGCAGCACTGAAAGCTAAAGATAAAAAAGCCTTGATCCCCTACGTGACGGCAGGAGATCCGCAACCAGCGGTTACGGTACCTCTGATGCATGCCATGGTAGAGGCGGGTGCGGATATTATTGAGTTAGGGGTGCCTTTCTCGGATCCAATGGCAGATGGTCCTGTCATTCAGTTAGCGTGTGAACGTGCATTAAGTCACGGTACCCGCTTGCTGGATGTCTTGTCGATGGTTGAAACCTTTCGTGAAAAAGATGATACAACCCCTGTCGTATTGATGGGATATTTAAACCCTATAGAGGCGTTAGGGTATTCCTCTTTTGCCGAACAAGCTAAAGCCGCGGGTGTGGATGGTGTTTTGACTGTGGACCTGCCGCCAGAAGAATCTGCTGAATTTGTTGAAGCGATGAAGCAAAACGCGTTGGATGTAATTTATTTATTGGCACCAACGACACAAGAGAGTCGTATTGAGCAGGTTTGTGAATACGGTTCAGGCTATGTTTACTATGTATCTGTTAAAGGTGTAACAGGCTCCGCTGCATTAGATGTCTCGGAGGTGGCGAGCAAGCTTGAAATAGTGCGTCGCCATACGGATATGCCTGTTGGTGTAGGCTTTGGTATACGCGATGGCGCATCCGCAGCGGCTGTCGCTGAAGTTGCCGATGGGGTGATCGTTGGCAGTGTTTTGGTTAATGCGATTGCAGAAAAAGTTAATCAGCCAGAACAGATTTCTAAGGATGTCGCTGGTATCATAGCGCAAATGCGTGGTGCGATGGACGCCTGAGGCGAACACAACTTTATTACACTGGATTTAAAAAGAATGAGTAACTGGTTAGACAAAATTGTCCCATCACTTGTTCGCTCAGAGAACAAACGAGCGAGCGTTCCTGAAGGCCTTTGGAAAAAATGCCCGAAGTGCGAAGCAGTATTGTACCGCCCGGAACTAGAGAAAAACCTCAATGTTTGCACCAAGTGCGATCACCATATGCGCTTGACGGCACGTCAGCGTCTTGAAAGCTTCCTTGATAAGGGGTCTTTTACTGAGATAGCCGCAGAAGTTGAACCAGTGGATCGCCTGAAATTCCGTGATTCAAAAAAATATAAAGATCGTCTTTCAGCTGCTCAAAAAGCGACAGGTGAGAAAGATGCGCTGATTGCTATGCGAGGCACGCTTAACGGTATGCCTGTGGCAGCCGTTGCTTTTGACTTCCAATTTATGGGCGGATCAATGGGTGCGGTTGTTGGTGAGCGGTTTGTACGTGCGGTTAACGAAGCGCTGAAAGATAATATGCCTCTAGTTTGTTTTTCCGCATCGGGCGGTGCCCGTATGCAAGAGGCTTTGATTTCACTGATGCAAATGGCTAAAACCAGTGCCGCATTAGAGAAAATGCGCCAAGCTGGTTTGCCTTATATTTCGGTATTAACTGATCCTGTTTATGGCGGTGTATCTGCGAGTCTGGCTATGTTAGGCGATTTAAACGTTGCAGAACCGAAAGCGCTGGTTGGTTTTGCTGGTCCTCGTGTCATCGAACAAACTGTTCGTGAGAAGTTACCAGAAGGCTTCCAGCGAGCAGAGTTTTTGTTGGAACATGGGCAGGTTGATATGATTATCTCTCGTTTGGAGCTGAGAGATCGTCTAAGTTCGGTGCTTTCCATGTTTATGCATCGTCTTACGGCCCAAGAGTCATTAGCTGAGGTAGAAGCTGATGAGGCAGTAGATGATGAGTTGAGTGCTGTGGCTGAGTCTGTTCAAGGGGAAGACGAACAACCGGGTGTTGAGCCAGAAAGCGCGCCTAAATCCTAAGTTATACTGAGCGAAGGCCGGTGTAGTTACCGGCTTTTCTTATTCGAAAGAGTACCCATGAACAGAGCGGAATTTTCTCTCGACCAATGGTTAAGTTGGATGGAGCAAAACCATCCTGTCTTAATAGACCTTGGGTTGGATCGCGTTCGGGAAGTGTATGAATCCCTTTCATTGGACTTTGCTGGTATTCGTTTGATTACCGTGGCCGGGACAAATGGAAAAGGTACGACGTTGGCGTATTTGGATAGCATTTTCCAGGAAGCAGGATATACCACACTGTGTTACACCTCACCTCATCTTGAGCTTTACAATGAGCGTATCAGGCTGTGCGGAGCGATGGTTGAAGATAGCGTGCTGGTTGATGCATTTAGAGCGATTGATCAAGCGAGGGGAGAAGTATCTCTTACCTATTTTGAAATGGGAACCTTAGCGGCGCTGTGGATCCTTGATCAGTACCGACCTGATGTCGCCTTGTTAGAGGTGGGATTAGGCGGTCGTTTGGATGCGATCAATGTGGCAGATGCGGACATCGCGGTCGTCACCACTATAGATATCGATCATATTGAGTGGTTAGGAGATGATCGTGAGCAAATAGGGCGAGAGAAAGCCGGTATTTTCCGTGAGAATGCGCCTGCCGTTTGTGGGGAACTGCTACCCCCAGCATCGATTCAAGCCTATGCCGATGAACTAGGTACACCTTTGTATCAGTTGAGTCAGGCTTTTTCCTACCATAAATCTGATGAAAGTTGGTGTTGGCAAGGGCAAACATTAGTGGGAAGTACGCTTCTCATTGAAGATCTGCCTTTACCAAGATTACCTTTGCAAAATGCGGCAACAGCATTACAGGTTGTACAATTATCAGGATTGCCTTGTGATGTTGATGCAATAAAACGCGGTGTGGTGAACGCAAGTGTCGCTGGCCGTATGGATACGTTTACCCATAAGGATCGCCGTTTTATTCTTGATGTTGCTCATAATCCTCAATCGGCTCAGTATCTGGCTGAGCAGCTATCTAAAGAGCAGGGGCCTGTTCAATTGATTCTCGGCATGTTGGCTGATAAAGACTGTCAGCAAGTTATGGGGGCGCTGAGTTCGGTGGTTGATCAATGGCACTTAGTTACTCTAGATGTGCCAAGAGGGCAAACGGCCGAGGCGTTAAAGGGGCGTTTGCCTCAAAAGATCCAGAGTCATCAGGTTTGTTGCTATTGCTCAGTAGAGGAGGCGATTAGCTATTTACTCGATGATTCCCCCCAAGGTGAAAACTCAGGGGTTATTGTCGTTGCGGGCTCCTTTTTTACCGTTGGCGCTGCTTATCGCGTACTAAATAGAGAGATAAAGTAATGCATTCCCAGACGAAAAGGCGCTTAATCGGCTCTGCTGTGTTGTTGTTAGCAGCGATAGTTTTTTTACCGTTTTTTCTAACAGGTGAAGGTTATCGGGAAAGGCAGTTGGAGAGCCGTATTCCTGCACCTCCACCGCTGTCTGCGCCTATAGAGATCAAGCAAGAGACATCCTTACTGCCTGATACTTCCGAGTACCCACCTGTTCAGGTTGAGCCTAAATCTGAACCTGAAGCCGTTGTCGTTAAAGTGGAAGTTGAATCAAACGAGGAAGAGCAAGAGACTCCCGAAGAAAAGCGTCCGGTGATTGGCGTAGAGAATAAGCGGCCAGAGCTTGATGAGCAAAATGTGCCTGTTGCATGGACATTGCAGCTGGCTAGTTTTAAAGATGAGGCAAATGCGCGTGCTTTACGTAAGCAGTTAATGGACTCAGGTCATAAGGTATATACCCGAAAATCGGCCGATCTTTTCAAAGTCTATGTTGGCCCAGACCTACAAAAAGCGCGTTTAGAAAGCCTCAAAGAGGGGCTGAAAAACGACTTTGGATTGGATGGAATAATTGTCCGATTTACTACGCAATGATTGGGTTCCATTTAACCCTCTGTTAGAATGCGCGCAAATTTTATGGATGGTATATCAATGATGAATTGGGCTGATTGGACGATATTGGCAATCGTGGCTATATCGGGCCTTTTCAGTATACGCAGAGGCTTTGTGAAAGAGGCTTTATCCCTTGTTACCTGGGTGGCAGCCTTTATTATTGCTCGCCTTTTTACACCAGCTTTGACTGTTGTATTGGCTGACTATATCCAGACTCCGTCGTTTCGTATTGGCGCAGCTTTTATTAGCCTATTTGTTATTACGCTAATAGTAGGTGCTTTGTTAAGTAACTTAGTGGGTATGTTGGTAGAAGCGACAGGACTCAGTGGTACGGACCGAATGCTGGGTATGGGGTTTGGTATCGCCAGAGGTGCTATTATTGTTGTAGTTTTAATTGCGCTGCTGGGGCAAACGCCCGCAGTGCAAGATGCTTGGTGGCAGGAATCCCAATTGATTCCTCACTTTGTGTTGATGGAAGCTTGGACCAAAGACGTTGCCACCGAAGTGGGGCAGATGATTTGGAACGCAGGACGTTAAGATAAGTGGCCTGTTTGCAGGTCGATAGCTTTTAAGATTCCTCTTGAGGTAGTTCAAATGTGCGGTATTGTCGGCCTTGTAGCCAAATCACTTGTTAACCAGACGATCTTTGACGCTTTAACGGTATTACAACATCGTGGTCAGGATGCTGCAGGTATGGTTACCTGTGAAGGTAATCGATTCTTCCTACGCAAAGATAACGGTTTAGTTAATGAGGTTTTCAGGACGCGGCATATGAAGCGTTTGGTGGGCCATGTTGGTATCGGTCATGTTCGCTACCCTACTGCTGGTAGTTCTAGTGCTGCAGAAGCGCAACCGTTTTATGTCAACTCACCTTATGGGATTGCACTAGCGCACAACGGTAACCTGACTAATGCCGATGAGTTAGCTGAAGAGATGTTTCGAGCGGATCTCCGTCACATCAATACAACCTCTGACTCTGAAGTGCTATTGAATGTTTTTGCTCATGAGCTCCAGCGCCAAGGCAAATTAACGCCTGATGCGGATGATATTTTTGAAGCAGTGTCTAAAGTTCATAAAAGGGTTAAAGGTGGATATGCCGTTGTAGCCGTGATTACCGGTTATGGCGTCTTGGCATTTCGTGATCCAAATGGTATCCGACCACTGGTTTATGGTACGCGCTCAACACCTGAAGGCGAAGAGTGTATGGTTGCTTCTGAAAGCGTAGCATTGGATATCTCAGGTTTTACCCGTGTGAGAGATATTGAACCAGGTGAAGCGATTTTTATTGACATGGACGGCAATGTTTTCACGCGCCAGTGTGCTGAAAAAACGAATTTAGCACCCTGTTTGTTTGAGTTTGTTTATCTGGCACGGCCTGATTCGATCATCGATAATGTTAACGTTCACCAAGCGCGTATGCGTATGGGGGTTAAACTGGCTGAGAAAGTGCTTAAAGAGCGGCCAGATCATGATATTGATGTGATCATCCCGATCCCGGACACCAGCCGTACTTCAGCCTTAGAGATGGCAAAGCATCTTAATGTGACGTTCCGTGAAGGTTTTATTAAAAACCGCTATATTGGTCGTACGTTTATTATGCCAGGCCAAACCCAGCGTAAAAAATCAGTACGACGTAAACTAAACCCGATTGAGATGGAGTTCAAAGGTAAAGTCGTCATGCTGGTAGATGACTCAATCGTCAGGGGAACAACTTCTAAGCAAATCGTGCAAATGGCACGGGATATGGGTGCACGCAAAGTCTATTTTGCTTCGGCGGCACCGCCAGTACGCTTCCCGAATGTCTATGGTATTGATATGCCATCGCCAACAGAGTTTATAGCGCATAATCGTACCGAGTCTGAAATTGGTGAAGCGATCGGTGCTGACTGGATGTTATACCAAGACCTGAACGATCTGAAAGAAACGGTCGCTGAAGGGTTGGATATCGCGTTAACAGATTTCGATTCGTCGGTGTTTGATGGTTATTACGTGACAGGCGATATTGATGATGCCTATTTAGAGCGGATTGATCAGAAGCGAAATGATGCGGCGAAAGTGAAGCCTGAAAGTGTTGATCATGAAGATGAAGCCCCTGCGGATCTTCATACAAAAATACAGTAAGAGAGAAAGATAATGGCAGTTAATGGGTTTGAACGGGAAGATCGTATACAGTTTGATCTGACAGAAGCAGAACTGGCAACTATGGCGGTTCGTGCCGGGCAAACCCGAACAATGGAAGGGGAGCATAGCGATGCGATTTTTCCTTCTTCCAGCTTTGTTTACTCGACTGCCAGAGAAGCTGCTGCTCGTTTTAGCGGTGATGAAGAGGGTAACATATACTCTCGTTTTACCAATCCGACGGTAAATGCCTTTGAAAAGCGTATTGCCGCTCTGGAAGGTGCAGAGCGAGCAGTAGCGACCGCTTCAGGTATGGCCGCTATTCTGAGTATTGGCTTATCCTTGCTGCAAAATGGTGATCACGTGGTCTGCTCTCGTAGCGTGTTTGGTTCTACGGTATCGCTGTTTGAGAAATACTTAATCCGTGCGGGTATAACAACCAGCTTTGTTGATCCCACCTCGTTGAACGCATGGGAAGCTGCAATACAGCCAAACACTAAGCTGTTATTTCTTGAGACGCCCTCAAACCCATTAGGTGAGCTGACGGATATTCAGGCAGTGGCTGAAATTGCTCATCGTCATAATGCCTTATTAGCGGTCGATAATTGTTTCCTGACGCCTATCTTTCAGCGACCAATTTTGTTGGGTGCAGATATCGTGATTCATTCTGCAACCAAATATTTAGATGGCCAAGGCCGTTGTGTTGGTGGTGTGGTTTTAGGAAGCCATCAGTTGATGGAAGAGATCTTTGGTTTTATTCGGACAGGTGGAGCCTGTATGAGTCCGTTTAATGCTTGGGTTTTCCAGAAAGGCCTAGAGACTCTGAAAGTTAGAATGGAAGCACATGCGCGAAATGCGCAAGAGTTGGCTACATGGCTACAAGCGCAACCGGCTATCGAACGTGTGTTTTATACCGGTCTTACAAGTCATGCCCAGTATGAGTTGGCGAAAAAGCAACAAACAGGCTTTGGAGGCGTTTTGGCTTTTGAGGTCAAGGGTGACAGAGAGGCCGCTTGGCGATTCATTGATGCTACCCGAATGGTGTCTATTACGGGGAACTTAGGGGATGTGAAAACAACGATCACTCACCCTGCAACAACAACTCATGGTCGAATGAGCCCTGAAGCCCGTGCGCAAGCAGGTATAAAAGATAATCTGATACGTTTATCTGTTGGTATAGAAGATATTGATGATATTCGAGCCGATATGCAGTTAGGTCTGGATGCGGTTTAGCCATTAGGTATGCGCCGGGTAGATCTGCTCTATTCGGTGCAATGCTGCTGCGGAGCGAGTCCAGCTACTCTTTAAATTAAAATGATCGACCTCAAAGTTAAGGTTGTCGAAGTGGCGACGGCTTTCTAGTAAGCGAAGCACTAAGGACTCTTCATTTTTAGCCGTGTAGGCCAGAGTGATATGCGGCTTAAAGGGTCTGCCTTCATAGCCTAGCCCGAGTTTATCCAGCTGTTTTCTCAATTGTTGATGCAGTGCTACCAGTTGCTCTTCTGGCGTGACACCTAACCAGATATCCCCGCTGTTAAAGCTACCAAAGTGGTCACAGGACAGTTGAAACGGTTGGAACGTGATGGACTGTAATAGGTTATCTACGGTTGATAGTTGTGACGTTTTGACTTCGCCCAGAAAGGCGAGGGTAATGTGTAGTCGTTCAGGTGGAGACCAAGTGACACCATGAAATTTGCAATAAAGCCGGCTGATCTCCTGCTGTATATTGTCAGGGATATCGATCGCAACGAACAAACGCATAAGTACTCCGTACGATAGAGGTAGGCATTAAGCATAGCTATGAACACCGATGAAGTGAACGCTAATCAAGGGAAAATCGTTCTTGCACCCATGGAGGGGGTGGTGGACTCGACCATGCGGCATGTCATTACGCAACTGGGTGGTGTGGACCTATGCGTGACGGAATTTATACGTGTCACCGACCGAGTGCTGTCCCCGCGGGAAATTCTGAAACATGCCACCGAACTTAGCGGAAGTGGGCTAACGCCTTCCGGTGTCCCTGTTGCAGTACAGCTTCTAGGGAGTGTTCCTGAAGTATTAGCGCAAAGTGCTATTGAAGCGGTGAAAATGGGGGCACCTTCCATAGATCTGAATTTTGGCTGCCCATCCAAAACCGTTAATAAACACCGCGGAGGTGCAGTGCTTCTGGATGAGCCTGACCTGATACACGCTATTGTAAAGACTGTCCGGCAGTCTGTGCCGCAAAATATAGCGGTGACGGCAAAAATGCGCCTAGGTAATCTGGATAAATCTCTTGCTTTGGATAATGCCAAAGCGATTACTGATGCGGGAGCTGATGGTTTAGCGATTCATGCTCGCACGAAAGTAGAGGGCTATAAACCGCCAGCACATTGGGAATGGATAGGCCGCATCAAAGAGGAGGTTGATATTCCTATTGTGGCGAATGGCGAAGTATGGAACTGTGAAGACTACCAACGATGCCGAGCACTGAGTGGCTGTGAAGATGTGATGATTGGTCGTGGTTTAATCGCAAGGCCAGAGCTTGGATTGATGATCAAAAGTTACCAGCTCGGGACAAAACATAGTGGTGCAGCTTGGCGTGACATAATCAACATTTTACTTCACTACTTTGCGATTGTGGAAAGCCAATTACCTCCTAAATATGTGCATGGGCGTATTAAACAATGGTTACACATGATGCGGCCCCAGAGAGAAGAGGCAGAAGGTATTTTCCGTGAAGTTAAAACCTTATCTGACCTTAATCAACTGCGTGCACGTTTAGAAGCGGAGCTTTAATGGTCACGAGTATAGGCCTTCCAAGAGATTGTTTACTTTATCGTATGTTTCTTGATATTCCATCTGGCTGATAGAATCTGCGACTATACCGCCGCCGGCCCAGCAATGCACTTTATTCTCCTCTATCAAAAGTGTGCGAATGGTGATGCTGGTATCCATACTCCCGGATAAACTGATATAACCGATACTACCGCAATAGATGCTTCTACGGTGTGCCTCTAGCTCATCGATAATTTCCATTGATCTTATTTTGGGGGCTCCTGTGATAGAGCCGCCGGGAAAGCAGTTCCTTAGCAAGTCGATGGGTGATTGGTTCTTAGATAGTGTCCCTACCACAGTGCTAACTAGATGGTGAACGTTCTTATAGTGCTCGATATCGAAAAGTGAAGGTACTTTTACACTGTGCGGCTTACAGACTTTGCTGAGATCATTTCGAAGCAAATCAACAATCATCACATTTTCAGCTCGATCTTTTTCTGATGAACGAAGTTGTTCAGCTAATGCCTGATCTTCTTCTGGAGTCTGACCTCTAGGACGTGTTCCTTTGATCGGCTGGGTAATCACATGTCCCGAACTGTCGACAGCTAAAAAGCACTCAGGTGAGTAGGATAAGACGGCTCCTTGGGGGGTATCGTAATAGGCGGCATAATGCGTTGGTGCTTCTTCTCTCAGTTGCTTATAAGCTTGCCATGGGTCGCCTTCACAGGTTGCAGAAAAACGTTGTGCAAAGTTAACCTGGTAACAATCTCCTGCATGGATATAGTCATCAATTCTCTTGAGTGCTTTATGGTAGTCCTCTTCAGAGGTATTACTTTTAAACGCAGAGGTCATTTTAAAAGGGGAGTCTTGTCTAGAGGAGACCTCTGTTAATATCGTCTGGAGCAGGCTTTCTTGTTTTTGAGAATCAAACAGCGGACTGGGAACCCATGTAGCTCGCTCTTCAAGATGATCAATAATAATTGCCCAATGATAAAGACCTACATGCATCTCTGGTAGTTGGGTGTCATCTTCTGCGGATGTTGGAAGCTGTTCGATCACTCGTCCTAGGTCATAGCCAAAATGACCTACCAGTCCACCACAGAAGGGAAACAGATGGTCAATGTTTGAGGTCTGTGCCTTAGCATATTGATAAAGGCCTTCTAACGCATCGAAGGGATTCTGATGCAGCTCAATAGCTATCGGCAGGTTAGTCCCTAATAGCTCGCCGCGATGATAGGATAATTGGCACTGAGGCTCTGCCACCAGAATATCATACCGGCCCCGCGTACATGCTGGCTTTCCACTATCGAGTAGAATCGCACCGCCTAGCGGTCGGATTCGCTCAAAATATTCTGTAGCTGATATACCGAAAGAGAGTGAAACCGGTTGCAACACGCAATTAACCTTACAGCAAATAAAAGGCGCATTTTACGCATCCTCTTTGAGGATAGCGAGTGGTAGGTGGATATCGCCTTTGTCTTAGCATAATCGCGTATAATACAAATTGTCGACAATTGCGCATGGGAGTTACGCCTGCATGAGAAGTAAGCTCAATATCCGCAAGGATACATTTTTATTGTCGGACCAGATCATTACTTATCGAGTCCTGAAACATCCTGATATACATAACGGCAAGCGTTTAGTGCTATTGCATGGCGCTGGTGTTGCCGGAGAAGATACGTGGCTGGCTATCGCGTCAATGTTGACGCAATGGCAGGAGATTCTTATTCCCGACCAGAGAGGCATGGGAGAAACTCATTATCCTGATCATAATGAGCACCCTTTTACGGCGCAAAGATTAGTGGCAGATATCAATGCTCTGGTTGACCATTTGGGTTGGTGGTCGTTCGATATGGGGGGGTACTCACTGGGGGGGATGGTTTCATTGCTGTACAAACAGCAACACCCAGACCGTGTTGAGAAGCAGTTTTTACTTGAGTCAGCTCTCTTGGATAGACCCTGTTGGGATACAACAAAGGTGTTGCGACAGAAATACAGTGAGGCTGCTCACTTTCTAAGAAGTGATAATAAAGAGCAAGGCATTCGTAACTTTCTCGACACCATCTCTCCTAATCGCCGCACAACCCGCCAAGTGGAAGACTTATCAATCATGCGACTAGGGGCTCGCCCTTTTGGTTTTGCGCACGCATTGGACTGTGTGACTGAAGCGATAAATTCGATCAATAGAGAGTCTTTGGTGGCTGCACAGGGCGATGTTTCTAGTCTCATTGGCGGGCTGAGTGTTGATCTGATGCATCAATACCACAGAGATATGGCGGAAGGGATGCCTAATTGGCATTACTTCATGGTTCCTGGGACGGATCACTCTTTGCCTTTTCAGAAGCCACGTCAGATCGCCAAAATCATGAACGCTGAAGCGCAAAGATACCGAACCAGTCGAAATATATAGATTGGGGCAAACCCTTAAACTTTTGTATTGTGTAGACAACTTTATGCTTTTGTCCGGTTGACGAGCGTAAAATAGCGATGTATCGTTGTTTTAAATAAAGATTGTCGACAATCTTGGAGAGGCAGGTTGTTATGACAGAGATGGCAAACGATATTCCTTTAGAGAGCCGCACATTAGCGGATAAAGTCTGCGAACAGATCGTAACGGCGATCATCGTCGGCGATATCCCGCCGGGGCAGAAAATCAGTGAGCCAGAACTGGCACGCACCTATGGCATTAGCCGAGGTCCTCTCCGTGAAGCGATACGTCGCTTAGAAGGATTACGTCTGATCGAGCGCAAACCTCATGTCGGTGCGCGGGTTGTCAAACTCAGTCTCAAAGAACTGGTTGAAATCTATCGTGTTCGTGAAGCGCTAGAAGGCATGGCATGCCGAATGGCCGCTGAGTTTATGCCAGCAAATGAAATTGCAAGCCTACGCGCACTGCTCGAAGAGCATGAGCGAGATGTCGAACAACTAGAAGGTCGATCCTATTTCCAAAAAGAGGGTGATCTCGACTTTCATTATCGAATCGTGCAGGGCAGTAAAAACGAGAAATTGTTAGAACTGCTCGGCAGTGACCTGTACCACTTGGTACGCATGTACCGCTATCAATTCAGTGTATCTAGCTCTCGTCCAAAGCGAGCGCTGAAAGAGCATCACCAGATTGTGGATGCGATTGAAGCGCGAGATCCAGAACTGGCAGAGCTCTTGATGCGTCGGCATATCAGTGCTGCCCGTAAAAACATTGAAGCGAAGCTGAATATGGCAACTGACCTTAAAGGGGAGAATCATGGCTAAACTGACTGCAGGCGGTCGATTCCGCAAAGCGCTGGACGAAACTAAACCGCTACAGATCGTAGGTACAACTAACGCATATCATGCAATGATGGCGGAACGAGTCGGCCATAAGGCTATTTACCTGTCTGGTGGCGGTGTAGCTAACCACTCCTACGGCCTTCCAGATTTGGGTATGACATCTATGAACGATGTTGTAGAGGATGTGCGTCGTATTACGAGTGCTGTAGAGACGCCTCTGTTGGTAGATATCGACACGGGTTGGGGTGGTGCATTCAATATTGCTCGGGCTATTAAAGAGATGACAAAAGCGGGCGCCGCCGCTGTGCATTTAGAAGACCAGATAGCACAGAAACGTTGCGGTCACCGTCCAAACAAAGAGATCGTGTCGCTGGAAGAGATGGTTGATCGTGTCAAAGCCGCGGTTGATGCTAAGACTGACGACGATTTCTTTATTATTGCCCGTACGGATGCTTTCCAGATGGAAGGTCTAAATGCAGCTGTTGAGCGTGCTCAAGCGTGTCTTGAGGCAGGTGCAGACGGCATTTTTGCAGAAGCTGTACACACACTGGACGATTACAAAGCCTTTGCTAATGGCATTAATGGTGCGCACTTGTTAGCCAACATTACTGAGTTTGGGGCTACTCCACTGTTCAATACAGAAGAACTGGCTGCCAATGGTGCAAGTATGGTGCTTTACCCGCTATCAGCATTCCGTGCAGCAAATAAGGCCGCACTTAATGTTTATGAAGCACTGTTGCGTGATGGAGACCAGAAAGCGGTTGTCGACACAATGCAAACGCGTATGGAGCTTTACGATTTCTTAAATTATCACGATTTCGAACAGAAGCTTGATGCTTTGTTTGCTCAGGGTAAAAACAAGTAATTCCCTACTAAGGTATTCCAATAACTAGAACCGAAAGGGCGAGGCATGCCCCGCCCCAATAGAAGGAGAGACAGGATGGCAGAAGCAAAACAACTGGGCGGCGCAGGTTTACGTGGCCAATCAGCGGGTGAAACTGCACTCTGTACTGTGGGTAAAACCGGTGCAGGCCTGACCTACCGTGGTTATGACATTAAAGAACTGGCTGACAAAGCACAATTTGAAGAAGTAGCTTATCTTTTATTATATGGAAAGCTGCCAAACCAAGCTGAGTTGGATGCTTATAAAGCACGCCTGAAGGGTATGCGAGCACTTCCAGATGCACTGAAAACTGTTTTAGAACAGATCCCAGCTGATGCGCATCCTATGGATGTTATGCGTACAGGTTGCTCTATGCTGGGTAATTTGGAAACTGAACAAGACTTCTCTGAGCAGTTGGATCACATTGATCGTATGCTGGCAGCTTTTCCTGGCATCATCAACTACTGGTACAACTTTAGCCACAACAACAAGCGTATCAATGTAGAAACGGATGCTGACTCAATCGGCGAGCAGTTCTTGTGGACGTTACACGATAAAAAACCTGAGCCTTTACATGTTGATGTTATGCATGCCTCTTTGATTCTTTATGCAGAGCATGAATTTAACGCTTCTACTTTTACCGCTCGTGTATGTGCATCTACGTTGTCTGATATTCATAGCTGCGTAACCGCTGCTATTGGCTCGTTGCGTGGTCCATTGCATGGCGGCGCGAATGAAGCAGCAATGGCAATGATTGAAAACTGGCGTTCAGCTGATGAAGCTGAAGCTGAAATCATGGCGATGCTGGCGCGTAAAGACAAAATTATGGGCTTCGGACATGCAATCTATCGCGATTCTGATCCTCGTAATGCGATCATCAAAGAGTGGTCTAAGAAGTTGTCCGATCAGGTGGGTGATGAGTACCTTTATGCAGTATCTGAGCGTGTTGAAGCGGTCATGTGGCGTGAGAAAAAGCTTTTCTGTAATGCCGATTTCTTCCACGCATCTGCATACCACTTCATGGGCATTCCAACAGAACTGTTCACACCGATCTTTGTATGTTCTCGTGTCGCTGGATGGACAGCACATGTAATGGAGCAACGCGCTAACAACCGTATCATCCGTCCAAGCGCCGATTACACTGGCCCTGAGTCGGCTGAGTGGATTGATATCGCTGACCGCCTTTAATTGAGTGCTATCAGGGAGGGCTTTCTACGCCTCCCTTACATGAACTGAATGAATAGCAGGTGTTATATGAACACTGAATACCGTAAACCTTTACCTGGCGCGGGTGTTGACTACTTTGATACCCGCGCAGCTGTCGAGGCTATCCAGCCAGGCGCTTACGCTAAACTGCCATACACCTCCCGTGTTCTGGCAGAGCAGTTGGTTCGTCGCTGCGAGCCAGAAACGCTGACGGACTGCCTGAAGCAGCTTATTGAAAACAAGCGCACCTTGGACTTTCCATGGTATCCAGCGCGTGTGGTCTGTCATGACATCTTGGGGCAGACGGCACTGGTTGACTTGGCGGGTCTGCGTGACGCTATTGCTGACCAGGGTGGTGATCCGTCCAAAGTGAACCCGGTTGTACCAACTCAGCTGATCGTTGACCACTCTTTGGCTGTAGAAGCGCCAGGTTTTGATCCCGATGCGTTTGAGAAAAACCGCGCAATCGAAGATCGTCGTAACGATGATCGCTTCCACTTTATCGACTGGTGCAAAACGGCGTTTGATAACGTCGATGTAATCCCAGCTGGCAACGGCATCATGCACCAGATCAACCTAGAGAAAATGTCACCGGTGATCCAGAATCGCGATGGTGTTGCTTACCCGGATACTTGTGTAGGTACTGACTCTCACACTCCACATGTTGATGCGCTGGGCGTAATCGCCATTGGTGTTGGTGGTTTGGAAGCTGAAACCGTCATGTTGGGTCTGCCATCAATGATGCGCCTGCCAGACATCATCGGTGTGAAAATTGTGGGTGAGCGTCAGCCAGGTATCACCGCTACGGATATTGCCTTAGCAATGACTGAGTTCCTGCGTAACGAGAAAGTGGTTTCTGCATACCTGGAATTCTTTGGTCCAGGTGCGGCGACACTGTCTATCGGTGACCGTGCGACCTTGTCCAACATGACACCTGAGTACGGTGCATCTGCTGGTATGTTCTATATCGATGAACAGACCATCGACTATCTGAAGCTAACCGGGCGTGAACCAGAACAGGTTGCACTGGTTGAGCAGTATGCGAAAGAAACAGGCCTGTGGGCGACTGATCTTGAAGCGGTAGAGTATGAGCGCGTTCTAGAATTTGATCTGTCGACTGTTGTACGTAACATGGCAGGTCCATCCAATCCGCACCGTCGTCTGCCAACAACTGCGCTGAACGAGCGTGGTATTGCCAGTGATGAGATGCTGGCAGCGGCTAAAGCTCAAGAAGCTGAAGGTTTGATGCCAGATGGCGCGGTTATTATCGCTGCGATCACCTCTTGCACTAACACGTCCAACCCACGTAACGTCGTAGCTGCTGGCCTGCTGGCGAAGAAGGCTAACGAGCTGGGTCTGGTACGTAAACCTTGGGTTAAGACCTCTTTTGCTCCAGGTTCTAAAGTTGCAAAACTGTATCTAGAAGAAGCTGGCCTACTATCTGAGCTGGAAAAACTGGGCTTCGGTATCGTTGCTTACGCATGTACTACCTGTAACGGTATGTCCGGTGCGCTGGATCCAGTGATCGAAAAAGAAGTGGTTGAGCGCGACTTGTATGCGACAGCTGTACTGTCTGGTAACCGTAACTTCGATGGTCGTATCCACCCGCACGCTAAGCAGGCATTCTTGGCGTCTCCGCCACTGGTTGTTGCTTATGCAATCGCAGGTACCGTACGTTTTGACATCGAAAAAGATGTACTGGCAGTTGTTGATGGCAAAGAGATTACACTAAAAGATCTGTGGCCATCCGATGAAGAGATCGATGAAATTGTCGCCAAGGCGGTTAAGCCTGAACAGTTCAACCAGATCTACATTCCAATGTTTAATCTAGGTGATATTGAGCGCGCTGAAAGCCCGCTGTATGACTGGCGTCCAATGTCTACCTATATTCGCCGTCCACCATACTGGGAAGGCGCATTGGCGGGTGAGCGTACGATGAAAGGTATGCGTCCGCTGGCTGTACTGGGCGACAACATCACAACTGACCATCTGTCACCATCTAATGCTATTCAGGCATCCAGTGCGGCGGGTGAATACTGCGCGAAAATGGGGCTGCCAGAAGAGGATTTCAACTCTTACGCAACTCACCGTGGTGACCACCTGACAGCACAGCGTGCAACATTCGCTAACCCGAAACTGTTGAACGAAATGGTTCGCGATGAAAATGGCGAAATCAAGCAGGGCTCTCTGGCGCGTATCGAACCAGAAGGCACTGAGAGCCGCATGTGGGAAGCGATCGAGACCTACATGGAGCGCAAGCAGAACCTGATTATCATTGCAGGGGCTGATTATGGTCAAGGTTCTTCCCGTGACTGGGCTGCCAAGGGTGTGCGTCTGGCAGGCGTTGAAACCATCGTTGCAGAAGGTTTTGAGCGTATCCACCGTACTAACCTAGTAGGTATGGGTGTATTGCCGGTTGAATTTAAAACCGGTGATACCCGCCACACGTATAGCATCGATGGTACAGAGACATTTGACATTGAGGGTGAAATCTCCCCACGTTGTGACTTGACCTTGATCATCAATCGTAAAAACGGTGAGCGGGTAGAAGTGCCTGTAACCTGCCGTCTGGATACCGCTGCTGAAGTTAATGTTTACAAAGCTGGTGGTGTTCTGCAGCGTTTTGCTAAAGACTTCCTAGAAGGAAGTGTTTAAGTATTAGCGCACTGATCGGCGTTGTTTGCTTTAATGGATATCCATGAAGTAAGCAACGCCTATCGTATTTAGCGAGACTTTTTACTAATAATGACTGCTGGAATAGAGAGAAAATAGTCGCAGTAGTTATTACTAAGAATTTTCTGAATCGTGGCAAATAACCGATATGGCTGCAACCTAAACAGGATAATGTTCTTATGGCACACGTACCACAGATTAAAATCCCTGCGACCTATATTCGCGGCGGAACCAGTAAAGGTGTTTTTTTTAGACGTCAGGATCTGCCAAAAGTGGCACAGGAGCCGGGCGAAGCGCGCGATAATATTTTGATGCGTGTGATCGGCAGTCCTGATCCATACGGTCAGCAGATTGATGGCATGGGTGGTGCGACCTCCAGTACTTCCAAAACAGTTATTCTGGATAAAAGCGCTGAGCCTGATCACGATGTGGATTACCTGTTTGGTCAGGTTGCGATTAATAAAGCCTTTGTAGACTGGTCCGGTAACTGCGGCAACCTGACGGCGGCGGTAGGTGCGTTCGCTATCTCTGGCGGCTTGGTTGATCCGGCACGTATCCCTGAGAATGGTATCTGCACTGTACGTATTTGGCAGAAAAACATTAAGAAAACCATCATTGCACATGTACCGATCACTAATGGGCAGGTTCAGGAAACCGGCGACTTTGAGCTGGACGGCGTCACCTTCCCCGCTGCAGAAGTTGTGATTGAGTTTATGGACCCAGCCGATGGTGAAGGCTCTATGTTCCCAACGGGTAATTTGGTGGATGATCTTGAAGTGCCGGGTATTGGTACGTTCAAGGCGACTATGATCAATGCGGGTATCCCGACTATCTTTGTTAACGCTGAAGATATTGGCTACAAAGGGACCGAGCTGCAAAAAGATATCAATTCGGATGCAGCAGCATTGGAACGTTTTGAAATCATGCGTGCCTATGGTGCCGTTAAAATGGGGTTGATCAGTGATATTTCTGAAGCTGTTGCCCGTCAGCATACACCTAAAATCGCGTTTGTTGCGCCTGCAACTGACTATGAAGCCTCTAGCGGTAAGCAGATTTTTGCATCAGATATCGATGTCTGTGTCCGTGCTTTGTCTATGGGTAAACTGCACCATGCCATGATGGGCACAGCATCTGTTGCGATTGCTACGGCTGCAGCAGTGCCGGGTACGCTGGTGAATCTGGCAGCAGGTGGTGGTGAGCGTGACTCAGTTACCTTTGGCCATCCGTCCGGTACTTTGCGCGTCGGTGCGGCTGCGTCTGAGCAGGAGAATGGTGACTGGACTGCAACTAAAGCAGTTATGAGTCGTAGTGCACGTGTCTTAATGGAAGGTTGGGTGCGTATACCTGGTGATTGCTTCTAAGTAACCTCTAACTGTCTCAAGTTCTGAAGTGGGGATGTGGTAGATCTGACTGCCTATCAGGAACGATCTACTTCTACTTCTTTTATATCCCGCATGTTCGCATGCGGGTTTTTTTATGTTCTTCAGCCTTAGCTCATCACTGGTTACAGCTGCTTTCGCCGATTAACATTAAGCTCTCTTCAGCAAAGCCGGTTCCCGCTTCTGTGTAGAAGTTAAAGACATTATTTATGCCGCTTGCTAATAGCTGTTCTCGTTCATCTTCATAGCGGGCAATGGCGGCAACTTGGCCTTCATAACCTGCCTCTCTTAGCTGAATGGTAATATTAATATCATCTTGGATAGAGGGCAGTGCTAGTAATACCAACCTGATTGGGCTTGTATCAAAGCTCTCCCAAAGATCGGCATCTTCACCGTCGCCAAAGAAAACGTTCATACCTTTTTGCTGATAGAGCTTAACTCGCGTACGATCAGCATCCATTCCTGCGACGCGTTGGTCCAGCATATTTTGTAATGCTTTAAACGCCCCTTTTCCGACTCGACCCAAGCCAATGACGAGTATTTCCGCATGAGGGGGTTGTATAAAGCGATCTTCGGGTAATCGGGTAGGACTTTCATGGCGTTTAATGACATCTTTGTGCTGACGGTAGAAAGAGTGAGCATGACGGTAGAATAAGCTGGTTAATATAAAAGACAAAGACACTGCCAAGGCAAGAATGACTAACCACTCTTTGCTTAGCCAGCCGGAATCCACACTGAGTGCTGCAACGATCAACCCAAACTCACTAAAATTACTCAAAGCCAGAGAGGCTAGAAAAGCCGTTCGCCCACGAAGCTGAAGGTGAGTGAAAATATGGAAGAACATAGCAAATTTGATTAACAGCAGTAACGACAGCAAAGAGGCCATGCCAAGCATTGACCAGGTTGGCAATGCAGTGAAGCCGATGGAGAGAAAGAAGCCGATCAAAAAGATATCTTTGAAGCTCAGCAGCGATTTAGTTAGTTCGCTTGCTTTAGAATGATGGCTCAGCAGAATGCCAAAAATAAGTGCCCCAAGATCACCTTTTACACCTACCAGAGAAAAGAGCTCGTAGCCACCAAGAGCTAAGAAAAAGCCCGTCAGCGGCAGCATTTCACCGTGGCCTGCTCGATTGAGAAGCGTATCTAACAGTGGCCGTATAAAGACTAACCCTAGTAGGCCTATAGCCCAAATAGTAGGAAGCTTGCCAGTCGCTATTACCAAGAATATAACCGCAGCGATATCCTGCATAACCAGCACACCAATGGCGATTTGCCCGTGACGTGTTTTCATCTCGCCGCTTTCTTCAAGCAGCTTTACGATACAAACAGTACTGCTGAAGCTTAACGCAAAGCCTAATAATGCCGCTGTGTTGAGATCGAAATCGGTAAAGTAGGGAAGACTGATAAGTGAAAGCAGCAGAGTCAGCGCGGTGATCAGAATGATCCATATACCCATATGAGAGAGTGTACTCGCCCAAATCTCTTTTTTAAGCAAATCTTTAACATGTAGCTTTAACCCGATAGTAAACAGCATAAGAGTAATGCCGAGGTCGGCCAGCGTATTAAGTGATTCTGTCGGCTCTATACCAATGGCATGTAACATAAAGCCAGCACATAAAAAGCCAATAAGAGGGGGCAGGCCTGCCAGCTTAACCAGTAAGCCGCAGACAAAAGCAAACAAAATCCAAATAAAATCCATACGCGCTTAACTATTTCACATTAGATGTCGGGGAACTGTAAGTAGCAATTATATACGTAAATTCTGATTCTTATTGTAGTTTCCTGAGCATCAGCCAAGATAATTATCCTGCTTAAGCAGTATAATTAAGCAGGATGAATCTATTTAGTGGCAACGGGTTTGTACAGCCTTGCTCTATGTTAAGATAGCGCTCTTGAAAAGCATCTCCAAATGGTTGTTTTTTGCTCTGTTATTAATTTTATACATTGGGAATATGAATGTTTAAGAAGCTGAAATCTATTTTCTCCTCGGGTAATGAACAGACTAAGGAGCATCAGTCTGTTAATGAGGCTGCTCAGCCTGTAGAGCAATCAGAGAGCAGAGAAGCAGTATCCATTGAAGCTGATGTGGCTACAAAAGCAGAAGAGAGCACCACAAAAGTGGATGTTGTTTCCGTTGAAAGCACTACTATTCAGCCAGAGCCAGAGCCAGAAAAGAAAGGTATGTTTGCGCGTATTAAGGCCGGACTAAGCCGAACAAAAGCGAACTTATCAGAGCAGCTAGGTAACCTCTTTTTAGGAAAAAAAGAGATTGATGATGAATTGCTAGAAGATATTGAAACGTTGCTGTTGACCGCAGACGTTGGTGTAGAGGCGACTACAGATATTATCGATCGCCTAACGGATCGGGTTGCCCGTAAGCAGCTTGCCGATGCTGAAGCGCTTCATCAGGCCCTCAAACAAGAGCTAGCGGCTTTGCTTGATCAAGTTGAGCAGCCCCTGGTGATCTCTGGGCATAAACCTTATGTGATTTTAATGGTGGGTGTTAACGGTGTTGGTAAAACCACCACCATTGGCAAGCTGACCAAGCGATTCCAGAGTGAAGGTAAATCAGTCATGCTTGCGGCAGGGGATACGTTCCGTGCAGCAGCAGTTGAGCAGCTACAAGTCTGGGGTGAAAGAAATAATGTGCCAGTCGTTGCTCAACATACAGGGGCTGACTCAGCATCGGTGTTATACGATGCGCTGCAATCGGCTCAATCCAAAAATATAGATGTACTGATAGCCGATACAGCGGGGCGTTTGCAAAACAAAGATCACTTGATGCAAGAGTTGGAAAAAGTGGTGCGTGTCATGAAAAAGATTGATGAATCTGCGCCCCATGAGGTGATGCTCATTTTAGATGCGGGCACAGGCCAAAATGCCATGAGCCAAGCCAAAATATTTAAAGACGCTGTGGGTGTTACCAGCATCACACTTACAAAATTGGACGGCACCGCAAAAGGTGGAATTATTTTTGCCATTGCTAAACAGTTGGGATTACCGATTCGCTTTATCGGTGTGGGAGAACAGGTTGATGACTTAAGGCCATTTGTGGCTGAAGAGTTCGTTAATGCGCTGTTTGATTAGGTGTGCTAGGGATTGGTAATCTGAATAAAGTACTGTATATTTAACCATGTATAAATCCTTATAGGGCAAAAGCTTTGATCGGACGTTTAAAAGGTGAGTTAGTAGAAAAGCAACCTCCGCACCTTATGGTAGATGTACAGGGAGTAGGTTATGAAGTAGAAGCTTCTATGAATACCTTCTTTCGGTTACCTGAGGTTGGTCAGGGAGTTCTGATCCATACGCATTTTGTTGTTCGAGAAGATGCACAGTTGCTTTATGGCTTTATTGATAAGCAGGAACGCAGTCTTTTTCGAGCACTGATCAAAGCCAATGGTGTTGGTCCTAAGCTTGCCTTGTCTATCTTATCAGGCATGACTACGGAAGATTTTATCGGATGTGTGCAGCGTGATGATGCTACTGCTCTAACTCGTATTCCTGGCGTTGGGAAAAAAACGGCTGAACGACTGATCGTTGAACTGCGGGACAAGTTAAAGCAGTTTCACCAAGAAGCGCCTGCCGATTTCTCTTTAAGTGGCGGTGACTTTATCGAACAACCATCGGTAAATCACTATAGAGATGAGGCTGAAAGCGCGCTGTTGGCGCTGGGGTACAAGCCTGCGCAGGCAACCAAAGCGGTTGCGCAAGCAGAGAAAGAGCTAGGAACGAATGTTAGTTCTGAGTCTCTCATTCGTTTGGCGCTACGCTCTATGGTTTCAGGGCAATAACCGATGATAGAAGCGGATCGTTTTATTGCGCCTAAAAGCTCCCCCGTCGAAGAACAACACGATCGGGCTATACGCCCTAAGCAGCTCGCTGATTATCGAGGTCAGCCAGTCGTTAAAGAGCAGATGGAGATATTCATCCATGCAGCAAGAAATCGTGGAGAGGCTTTAGACCATACGCTGATTTTCGGGCCACCAGGCTTAGGTAAAACCACGTTAGCCAATATCATTGCTAATGAAATGGGCGGAGATATTAAAACAACTTCAGGCCCTATTCTTGAAAAGGCGGGTGATCTTGCGGCGTTACTAACTAACCTTGAACCGGGCGACATTCTGTTTATTGACGAAATTCACCGGCTTAGCCCGAATGTTGAAGAGGTTCTCTACCCCGCTATGGAGGATTATCAACTCGATATAATGATTGGCGAAGGCCCTGCTGCGCGTTCCATTAAGTTGGATCTGCCTCCTTTTACTCTAGTCGGCGCAACAACCCGAGCAGGCTCGCTTACTTCGCCACTACGTGACCGCTTTGGTATTGTCCAGCGCTTAGAGTTCTACAATATTGAAGACCTGACCCACATTGTTATGCGCTCGGCAGAACTGTCTGGTACCCATATTGACAAAGAGGGGGCAAAAGAGGTTGCTAAGCGAAGCCGAGGTACGCCGCGTATAGCTAATCGTCTTCTTCGCCGTGCGAGAGACTATGCCGAAGTTAAAGGGCAGGGAAGGATTACACGGGATATTGCAGATCTTGCACTGAATATGCTTAGTGTTGATGAGCAAGGCTTCGATCATATGGATCGACGTCTTTTATTGGTTATGATTGAGAAATTTTCAGGTGGGCCGGTTGGTATCGACAGCCTTGCAGCTGCAATCAGCGAAGAGCGGGATACGATAGAGGATGTGCTGGAGCCTTATCTTATTCAACAGGGTTATATGATGCGAACACCGCGTGGTCGAGTCGTAACTGATCATGCTTACCTACACTTTGGTATCCAGAAGCCTGACTCGGATCAATAAACTTTCAATAAAGTGTATGTTTTTTTTTAATCGTGATGTTGGTCATAGTTTGAGCGCAGTAAGCTCAGTAGCATGAAACGAAACCAACCAACGAGAGAAAAAATATGTCACCCAATCTGACTCTGACTCAAATAAAAACGATAAAGGCAGAGCTTCTGGATCTTCTGGGTCATCTTCGAGAGGAGGTGAGAGGGGAGCTGGCTGATCAGCATGGCGAACGGGGGTTGATCTCACCAGCAAGCACACATGATCTTGGAGACGAAGCTTTAGCGGATTTGGACGCTTCTATAAATATAGCTAATATCTCTCGTCACCTTCAGGAGATAAGGGAGTGTCAGGCAGCCCTTCATCGCCTTGAAACGGGTGATTACGGTTTTTGCAGTGACTGTGGCGAGCAAATTGAGCTCAACCGTTTAAAGGCAAACCCTATATCGACCCGGTGTTTAGCGTGCCAATCCCATGAAGAACACCAGCATCCTGAAGTTCACTACGCCTCCCTATGAATAGCAAGCCGCTCTGGTTAACCCAGAGCGGAAATATTCTTCTCTACGGGTGCCTCTCACCTTGTATAAATTCTCCTGCCTGCTATTGTTTGCTCTGCTGATTTTTAGGGCGTTTATGCCTGTATTTCAGGGGCTATATTGAGCATTCAGGAACTTTTTTGATGAAAAAACATCTGAACTGGCTCAGTCACCTCAGATCGGCTGGATGTAATACACAATTCAAATAGTTTGCCGAGCGCTGTAGAACGTTCGCAAAAGTAATGGAGAGTATATAGTGGTCGAACAGTTGTCGATCTGGAGCTTGGTGGTTCATGCCAGTTTAGTCGTTCAAGCCGTTATGGCAATTTTGGTATTGGCTTCTTTTATCTCGTGGGTCATGATTTTCCAGCGTTTCAGTGTTATTCGCAGTGCTAGAAATGCGCTACGCCAGTTTGAAGATAGATTTTGGTCGGGTGTAGATCTTGGACAACTTTACCGAGAGATCACTGAGTCGTCTTCAAATACGACAGGCGCAGAGAATATTTTTTGTGCGGGAATAAAAGAGTATACCCGCATGACGCAGCAGAAAAACTATGATCCTGATGCGGTTATGGAAGCGGTCCAGCGTAGCATGCGTATTGCTTTGGCTCGTGAAGAAGAAAAGCTAGAACAGCACCTGCCCTTCTTAGCTACGGTGGGTTCGACAAGCCCATATATCGGCTTATTTGGTACAGTTTGGGGTATCATGAACTCTTTCCGAGGCTTGGCAAACGTTCATCAGGCGACGTTGGCTTCAGTAGCTCCAGGTATATCTGAAGCGCTGGTGGCCACAGCGATAGGTTTGTTTGCCGCGATCCCGGCCGTTATTGCTTATAACCGCTTCTCAGCTAAAACAGAATGGTTAATGAACAATTACGAAAACTTTGCCGATGAGTTCTCAAGTATTTTGCATCGTCGTATCCACAACTCTATTTAGTAGCAACGTAAATAATGATTAGACGGCAAAAAAATAGGCGCAAATTAAATTCAGATATCAATGTGGTGCCATACATTGATGTAATGATGGTGTTATTGGTCATCTTTATGATTACGGCGCCTATGTTAACTCAAGGTGTAAACGTCGATTTACCGCAAGCAACGGCAGACCCAGTGGATGCACAAGACCAAGAACCGGTGATAGTCACGGTGGATAAAGATGGTGCTTACTACATTAACATTGGCGGTGACGAGCAGGAAGCGATTGATCAGGAGGAAGTATCTAAGCGCGTTGATAAATTGCTCAATGCAAACCCGAAGCAGCTGTTGCTTGTTAGAGGCGATAAAGATGTTAATTATGACAAGGTGGTTAAGTTGATGTCGTTGCTGCAGCAGGCGGGTGCTACCCGTGTTGGGTTGGTAACGGAATAGATCAGCGTGGGTATTGTGAGTTATATCATCCCTATTTTACTTGCGCTGATCTTGCACGGTGGATTGTTGCTACTGTTGATACCTCACTGGTTCCAGCAAGATGATCCCTATAAAAAACGTCAGCCACGGCATATCCAAGCGGAAATGATCGACCTGAAAGCGCTAATGAATCAGGAAACACTTCAGAAGGAGTTTGCTGCAGAGCAAGCGAAAAAAGACGCTGCTGAGAAAAAACGTCTTCAAGAAGAAAAGCAGCGTCAGGAACAGAAACAGAAGGAAGCTGAGAAAGCTCGGATAGCGGAAGCTGAAAAGAAAGCGCAGCAAGAAAAAGCACGCCAAGAAGCGCAGAAGCAAAAAACCATCGAAGAAGCCCGTAAAAAGGCTGAAAAAAAGCTGGCCGAACAGAAAATTCTCGAAGAAGCTAGATTAAAAATTGCTGCTGAAAAGGCGCTTGCAGAGAAGAAGAAACAGGAAGAGCAAAAGAAAAGAGAGTTAGCCAAGCAACAGGCAGAAGAAAAGAAACGGGCACAAGAGAAGAAAATCGAAGCAGAGAAAAAACGTGTAGCCGAAGCGAAACGTCTGGAGGCGGAAAAAGCTAAGCAAGCCCAAGCGAAGCGAGAGGCTGCAGAGAAAGCAGCGGCTGAAAAGCTAGCAAAAGAACAGGCCGCCGAGCAGCGGCGCTTAGCAGCCGCGGAGCGATCTGAAAAAATAAGAGGCGACATAACCGCTTACATACAAGGGTTAATCCAAAGGAATTGGCGTATCCCTTCAACAGCCCGAAATGGCATGTCGGCAAAAGTAGAAGTCAGACTATTCCCTTCTGGGGAAGTAGATAGCGTTAGAGTGTTAAAGAGTAGCGGAGACTCTGCATTTGATAAGTCGGCAGAACAAGCCGTTTACCGTGCGGAGAAGTTCCCTAGGGTTGCAGAAATAGATCCCATATTTTTCGAGCGGGAACTACGAAAAGTGATTATTGAGTTTCGTCCAGAAGGATTAAGGTGGTAAGGCATGTTTAGAGCATTTTTAACAGGGATTACATTATTCCTGATGGCAACAACCCTAAGAGCAGAACTAGTCGTTGAAGTGACACAAGGTGTTGATGCGCCAACGCCAGTTGCCGTCGTTCCATTCGATTGGACAGGGGATGCCTTGCAGGAAGATGTTGCTAAAATCGTCTCTGATGATTTAGGGCGCAGTGGCTTTTTTAAGATGATGAAGCGGGAAAATATGCTTGGCACACCCCACACGAAGGAGCAGATATTTTTCCGTGACTGGCGTATTTCAGGAAACGACTATATCGTTATTGGTCGTATGGCACCTGGTGGTGATGGGCAGATTAACGCTACGGTAGAACTTTATGATGTACTAAAAGAACAACGCGTATGGGGGGAGACCGTCCAAGGTCGTCAGGATGGTTTGCGTGATGTTGCCCACTATATAGCAGACCGTATTTTTGAAGAATTAACCGGTTTGCGAGGTGCTTTTTCAACACGCATTGTTTATGTCACAGCAGAGATGTTAGGCACTAATAACTATCGTTATCGCTTGCAGCTGGCAGATTCTGATGGCGCGCGCCCTCGTACTATTCTGGAGTCTAAAGAGCCCATTTTATCCCCGACATGGTCCCGAGATGGTACAAAATTGGCCTACGTTTCTTTTGAGAGCACGCGTCCTTCTATCTACATTCAACACCTGGCTACAGGCCAAAGGCAGCGTATCCAATCCTTTAAAGGCTTGAATGGCGCACCTGCATGGTCTCCGAACGGAGATAAGCTAGCCTTGGTTTTATCAAAGGATGGTAACCCTGAAATTTATATTTTGACGCTGGCAACTGGGCAATTAGAGCGGATTACACGTCATTACGGGATTGACACAGAGCCTACTTGGTCACCCGATGGACAATCTATTTTGTTTACTTCCGACCGTGGCGGAATGCCGCAGATCTATTCACTGCACTTGCCGAGCCGAGAGCTCAAGCGCTTAACTTTTGAAGGGAAATATAATAGCCGAGGTCGTCTAACCCAAGATGGGCGTTTCTTGACTATGGTTCACCAAGATAGCAGCGGTTTTCACATAGCTGTCCAAGACCTGAAAAAAGGTCGCTTAGATGTTTTGACTAATTCCAGTTTAGATGAATCTCCAACAATCGCACCGAATGGAAGCATTATTTTGTATGCAACCAAAAAAGGCGGTAGAGGGGTTCTCGCTGGAGTATCGCTGGATGGGCGCGTACGTTTTACGATGCCAAATACGCAAGGGGATGTTAGGGAGCCTGCTTGGTCTCCTTACTTGCAATAATTAGAATCTACCATTAAGTTAATCTAAATTTCCGGCACAGTCCGATAGTAATCAGGAGTTATAATGCGTGTATCCAAAACGGTTAAAGCAGCTTCTTTAGCAATTACATTTGCTTGGTTAGCAGGGTGTAGTTCTCCTTCAACCATGACCGAAGGCGGTGAAGGCTCTGGTACAGGAACCAGTACGGCAGGTGGGGCAAACACTTTCGGTGCGGGTAACGGTTCTGGCGTATCTGGAACGGGTGTTGGCGGCTCAGTTGATGTCGCGAACTTGAGAACGGTTTTTTACTTTGATTTTGATGAGTCAACAGTACGCAGTGACAGCATTGCCGACCTAGAAGCTCATGCCCAGTATCTGGCAACACATCCTAATGCGTCTGTTCGTCTCGAAGGTCATGCGGATGAACGTGGTACTCGTGAATACAACATGGCTCTAGGCGAACGCCGTGCTAAGGCGATTGAGCGCTTCCTAGCCGTTAATGGTGTTGGTCAATCTCAAGCCGAGACGATTAGTTATGGCGAAGAAAAGCCCGCTGTTATGGGGTCTGGAGATGGTTCTTGGTCTCAGAACCGTCGTGTTGAATTGAAATACGTATCTCGCTAACAATGAAAAGACAGCTAATTACCTCTATGACTGTCTCCTTGCTGGTTGCCGCATCTGCGGTAACCGTGCAAGCTGCGCAGGTGGTGCCTGTTATTGAAGTGAATACGGCTAATGGTCAGCAGAGTTCACATGCTCCTTCGCAAAGTAGTGAGCTGATCTTAATTATTCAGCAGTTACAGGATGAAATGCGGCAACTCAGAGGTCAGGTTGAGTCTCAGCAATATCAGTTGCGTAAAATGGAGTCTGATCAGAAAGAGCGCTATCGAGATCTTGATCGACGCCTGAGTGTATTGATGCAAAGTGGTATGGGGAGTGTTGAAACAGATCTTGCAACAACATTGCCGAATACGGATAACCGTGTCGTGAGTGAAGATCAGCGTGTTGAAACATCGCAACCGACTCCCTCAAAGCCGGTTGGTGATGCACTACCTGCACCAGCTACATCTTCTGAGCCTGCAAGTGTTAATGATCAACAAGATTACCAAAGTGCATTCGCGTTAGTGCGACAGAGAGATTTTAATGGCGCATCAGAGAGCTTTAAACGCTTCTTGGACGCTTATCCAGATAGCCCACGTGTACCCAATGCTCACTACTGGCTAGGTGAAATTTATTTGGCTCAAGGGCTTCACCGGCCATCGGAGCAGGCGTTTGTTAAAGTCATCACTGACTACCCGTCTAGCCGAAAAGCATCCGATGCGATGTATAAGCTGGGTATCTTGCATAAACAACAGGGCAATATGGAAAAGTCCCTTAGTTTTATGCGCCGCGTAGTAAAAGATTATCCTGATTCTTCTGCCGCTCGTCTGGCAGAGAGTGCATTAAATTAATTGTGTTTTGGAATAAATATTTATGAGTGAGCCTTCTAAAAAGGCTGTAGTTCTTTTGTCAGGTGGCCTTGATTCGGCTACGGCATTAGCGATGGCGAAGGATCAAGGGTTTCAGTGTTACGTTTTAAGCTTTGATTATGGCCAGCGCTCAATTACCGAGTTAAATGCGGCCAAAGCAGTCGTCAACCAAGTTGGTGTGACAGAGCACCGCGTTATTCGTCTTCACCTTGAAGACTTTGGCGGGTCGGCACTAACTGATCACTCGATTGAAGTGCCTGATCACGAAACCGGTGGTATACCGGTTACTTACGTGCCTGCTCGCAACACGGTGTTTCTTTCTTTAGCGCTTGGCTGGGCTGAAGTGTTAGAGGCTGAAGCTATCTTTATTGGCGTCAATGCAGTGGATTATTCGGGCTATCCAGATTGTCGGCCTGAGTTTATTGCGGCATTTGAAAAAATGGCTAATCTGGCAACGAAAACCGGCGTGTCAGGCCAAGGCATTACCATTCATACACCTCTGATGCAAATGACGAAAGCAGAGATTATCCGTGAGGGTGTCCGTTTGGGTGTTGACTACGGCGATACCATCTCATGCTACCAAACAGATGATGATGGCCGAGCTTGTGGTGTCTGCGATAGCTGTCGATTGCGTGAAAAAGGGTTTGAGGACGCTGGTGTGTTAGATCCAACACGCTACTTCAATCGTTAATACGCCCCCTGACTCTACTAACGTGTACCATGGCAGATAAATTTCCTGTCATGGTACAATGCCTTTACATCTAATTAGCCATGGCGATAGCTGACTATGTTAAACAAACAGGATATCTCTGATCGTATTCTGGTGCAGGAGCATTTCGCGCAAGAGCATCTTCCCAATGAAATGGATCAAGCAGAAATTGACCGTTATAAGGCACGTATTAAAGCGCTTTTAAAAGAGAAAGATGCATGCTTGGTTGCCCACTATTACACTGATGCGATTGTACAGGAAATCGCAGAAGAAACCGGTGGTTGTATCTCAGACTCTTTAGAAATGGCGCGCTTTGGCACGATTAGGCCCGAACAAACATTGGTTGTAGCGGGTGTTAAATTTATGGGTGAGACGGCAAAAATCCTAAACCCTGAAAAACGGATTTTGATGCCGACACTTGAAGCAACCTGTTCGCTGGATATTGGTTGCCCAATTGAAGAGTTTTCTGCGTTCTGTGATCAGCATCCTGACCATGAAGTTGTGGTTTATGCGAATACTTCCGCTGCCGTAAAAGCTAGAGCCGACTGGGTTGTGACTTCGAGTATAGCGCTTAAAGTGGCAGAACATTTAGAGGAACAGGGTAAAAAAATTATCTGGGCACCAGACAAGCATCTTGGAGAATATGTCCAGAAGCAGACAGGGATTGAAATGCTAATGTGGGACGGCTCCTGCATTGTGCATGAGGAGTTTAAAGCCAAGGGCATCCTTGAACTTAAAAATGTTTACCCTGATGCTGCCGTACTTGTACACCCGGAGTCGCCTGATGCGGTTGTGCAGATAGCAGATGAAGTAGGTTCGACAACGCAGTTAATCAAAGCGGCGGCAGAGCTTCCTAACGAGACGTTCATTGTTGCTACTGACCGTGGTATTTTCTATAAAATGCAGCAGGCTGCACCAGGGAAAACGTTTATCGAGGCTCCTACCGGCGGCAGTGGAGCAACATGTCGTAGCTGTGCACATTGCCCATGGATGGCGATGAACGGTTTACAGAACATTGTGTCTGCCTTGGAAACGGGCGAGGGAGAGGTGTTGGTAGACGAAGCACTGATCACTGATGCACGTCGTCCTTTGCAGCGTATGTTGGATTTCTCTGCAAGTTTAAACAAGTAATTCTCGCGGGGTGAACTCATTTCACCCCGCACTCTTCTGAATATTCATTATACTTATGTCTTAAATTTCTTGCTTCAAATCAGTGCATTTTTACAGATATAGGTGCATGATCTCACTTTGCTTAATCTCTCTGAGATGCCTCTTTTTAGGCCAAAAGCCTTAATTTAAACAACGCTTTATCCAAGTGTTCAATTATATTGGGAGCAGTGACTATGACGCTCATAAAGAACCCCTTGTGTGGTTTGATACTTAGCTTAACAATGGCGGCCTCCGCCATAGCCTCAGATACGATTAAAATTGGTATTGCTGGCCCCTTCAGCGGTCCTGTCTCTCAGTATGGGGATATGCAACAGCAGGGTGTACGTGCTGCAATCACGATGATTAATCGTGCAGGAGGCGTGGATGGTAAGATGCTTGAAGCGATACCGTATGATGATGGTTGTGAGCCTAAACAAGCAGTCACGGTAGCGAACAGCATTGTCCGTGATGGCGTTAACTATGTCGTGGGGCATCTGTGTTCAAATTCTACACAACCGGCAACTGATATCTATAAAGAAGAGAACATTCTGGTAATCACGGGTTCAACTAATCCTGGAATAACCAGTCGAGGTTATGACAATATTTTTCGGACAATCGGCATCGACTCGGAACAGGGAGCGGTTGCTGCCCAGTTTATAGCAGAGCGCCTTAAACCGAACCGTGTTGCCGTGATCCATGATAAGCAACAATACGGTAAAGGTGTTGCTATGGTTGTAAAACAACAGTTAGAAGCCCGTGGTATTAACATCGTCTCTACGGATGGTATTAACAGCGGAGAAAAAGACTTTTCTGCCTTGATATCAAAACTGAAGCGTGAAAATGCCGATGTTGTCTATTATGGCGGTTACCACCCTGAGCTGGCATTGATCATGCGACAAGCCAAAGCTTCAGGGTTTAGCCCGCGCTTTATGGGGCCTGAAGGTTTAGGCAATAAAGATATTGCGTATCTGTCTGGCGATGCTGTTGAAGGCTTACTGGTAACATTGCCTAAGCGTTATGACTTAGACTCCGCTAATAGTGAAGTTGTCTCTTATCTTAAAGAGAGTGGTGTAGACCCGGTTGGCCCCTTTATCTGGACAAGCTATGCGGCTGTGCAAGCGCTAGCTGAGGCAATGCGTCATGCCGATGAAAGTAATCCAACAGCGGTTGCGAAGCAGTTACACCAGATGACCATTGACTCGGTTATTGGCCCTATTCGCTGGGATGAGAAAGGGGATTTACAGGGCTTTCAATTCAATATTTACGAATGGCATGCTGATGGATCAGGTACCCCAGTCCATTAAGAAAAACGCTTTTACCTGTCTATAGCTTGATAGTTTAAAGTGCCCTCAATAAACCATATTGAGGGCACTTTAATGAATGACCTGAAATTTATAAATGCATGCAATACGAAACAAAACACTCCCACCTGAAGAGTTTGGGCATAAAGGCCACTTGCGTTTAGCATGGTTGTACCTTTTGGAAATTATCGAGCTACGTGGAACCAGTATCTCTCTTAGCAGATTAAAATGCTGCTGGGCAGAAAAGTACTTGATGAAACCACGGGCGTGAAGAATAAAGATCAGGGGTACAACTACTTATTGCAACAGGTTTATCGGAAAAAGATATGGAGCGCTGGCATGTAGAGTTTGAAGTACAAATGCCAGACGCCCATCAGCAATTTTTACAGTCTCTTGGTATCTCTGACGCTGAGATTACGCAAATACGTGCTTGGTCAAGAGCCCCATCAGAAGCTAAATACTAGTAGTCATCACGTTTGTGTATTTATCTAATCACTCTTAACTCACATCTCGACTAAGGCGCAGATAGGCACCTAGCCCAGCTAAGAGCCCCACACCAGAGAACAACATCCACACGCCGAATTGAATGTTCTGTACATCCGAGCTCAGCACAGATTTGAACATTAACAACAGGGCTTCAATGGTCACAGCGATGATGATTGCCGACATAAATCTCATAATAGTTCTGCGGGAGGATTGATAGTGATTAATGTCTTTACTTGAGAGTACTTCTTCTTCGAGAATCGTTTTGCCTAGGTCAAAAATAGCTAATGACAAGGTCAATAAAACGACAATACCAAAGGATATATCGGGGATACTGCGCTGCTCATCAAACACATTCAAGAAACTATGAAATGAAGCACCCAGTAGCCAGATAGAAACACCTATTAAAGAAGCGCCAATTACGGCATAAATAGCTTGAAAAAAAGGGTGTAGCTTGTTTTGGCGCACATTTCCAAGCAAATATGACACCAGCTTAGCTAGGTTGAAGTTAATCACTAAATAGCCTTGGTCATTGCCTTGTTCATCGACTAAATGCTGTACCGATGATAAAGAAAGCGTGTGCGTTGCTGAAGATAAATACGGGGTGGTCACAACCGTTGAGTTCGAGCTGTTTTGCGCTTCTAAAAAGTAAGGACGATGACTGCGATCCGCACCTTTACTAAAGTGATGTTTCTTGGCAGCAGTAACTCCTTTACTCAAGGCTGATTCAAATTGTTGAATGCCATGTTTATCAAGGCTGTACATGAGCTCGACAAAAGGATAGGAGCGACTTAGTTCGTTGATCGTCGTAATCTGACGTTGCTCGCTTTTAAGCAGTGCTGCAGAATCAAGGCTGGTTGTGATTGAGGCCAACAGGTCTCGTATAGTTCTTTCGTGCTTTCGATACTTATCGAGTAGTAGAAAATGATTATGCATCTGAATAAATTCGCTAACTTGATGATTTTTATATTCATCATCTTAAGTTATTTTCACAATTCATAAAATGAATATATGAAGATGCGCAAGAAACGATTTAAATTAATTGAGCTATGTGTTCAGTGAAAGTTGTCTAGCTACCACTGAAATTTTTCGGTGGCCATATGATCTATTTGTAGTTGGCTCTAAGGCGTTTAAAGCTCGCTAAATAATACGAATCGCTGTAAAGTGGCTTCCCCTACGTGGTGATCATGTGTTATCGCTTGCTGCGTCCGCTTTTAATGCAGGAGCTGTTTGTGATGAGTGCGCTACGCCTACGTTTTCAGACCTTAGAGATCGGTGATCTGGATATCCACCTTCGTACATTACGTGATAATCAGCAGTTTCAGGACGACGATGGTGCCGCGCAAGCGCTGGGTATTTCATCTGCATCATGGTCTTTATTTGGGATCGTATGGCCTTCGGGCAAGGTATTAGCTCATCAAGTCTTAGATAAGGATATCAAGGGTAAGCGTATATTAGAGGTCGGTTGTGGAATTGGTTTATCCAGTTTGCTGCTTAACTTGCGCGATGCCGACATTACGGCAACAGATTATCATCCGGAAGCCGGTGCTTTTCTGCAGGAAAATGTTCGAATTAACAAAAGTAAAGAGATCCCCTTTGTGCGAACAGGTTGGGAAGATATAGATAGTGGTATCGGTAAATTCGACCTCATTATCGGTAGTGATATTTTATACGAAAGCGAGCACGTCGAACTGCTTGCCCAGTTCATTGAACAACATGCTAACCCCCAGTGTGAAGTGATGATCGTTGACCCAGGTCGGGGTAACCATGCGCGTTTTAGTAAGCAAATGGTCATGCGAGGATTTAGCCATACGCAAGCCTCTCCACAATCGAGCAGTGACTATCTGGATAAACCTTTTAAAGGCCAGGTGCTCAGTTATTTACGCGCCTAATAAATAGGCCACCAGACGAGATACGATCAGCGATAATATCCCACGCTTCTGATACTATAGTCTGTAATCAGCTCTTTCTTATTGAGCTTCAAGACAGGATATAGATTTTGAGCAACACTGATTTCGCTTCGCTACAGCTTCAAAAGCCGCTGCAAGATAACCTCATTACCTTGGGGTATGCGTCCATGACGCCTATCCAATCACAAAGTCTCCCGGCTATTTTGGATGGTAAAGATGTCATCGCACAAGCGAAAACAGGTTCGGGCAAGACGGCAGCCTTTTCATTAGGTATTCTTGAAAAGCTTAATGTTCGGCATTTTGCGGTTCAATCATTGATTCTTTGCCCAACACGAGAGTTAGCAGACCAAGTTGCAAAAGAGATACGCAAGCTTGCCCGTGCAATCCACAATATCAAAGTGCTGACCTTATGTGGCGGCATGCCGTTTGGCCCACAGGTCGGCTCTTTAGAGCACGGTGCACATATTATTGTCGGTACACCAGGGCGAATAGAAGAGCATCTTCGTAAGGGCACACTCGTATTGGATAATGTCTCAACCTTGGTTCTGGACGAAGCGGATCGTATGTTGGACATGGGATTTCAGGAGGTACTCGATTTAATCATCAGCTTTACCCCCGACCAACGCCAGACCCTGTTGTTCAGTGCAACTTATCCTGAAGAGATTCACCACATAGCCGAACGGGTTATGCAATCACCGGTTATGGTTAAAGCCGAATCAGTCCATGATGCGGCTAGTATTCAACAGCATTTCTATGAAGTAGGAAGTGATGATGAGCGAGCCGGTGCTGTGATGGCACTGCTGCTTGAGTATCGCCCATCAACAGCGGTTGTCTTTTGTAACACCAAACGTGAGACGCAAGCGCTAGCCGATTACCTAAAAAACCAAGGCTTTGACGCGCTGGCTTTGCATGGCGACCTTGAGCAAAGAGATAGAGATCAAACGCTCGTGCGCTTCTCAAACCATAGTATTTCGGTGCTTGTGGCAACCGATGTGGCAGCTCGCGGTTTAGATATAGCGGCATTAGATGCTGTTATCAATTATCAAATTGCCCGTGAAACAGAAGTACATGTGCATCGTGTTGGGCGAACCGGCCGCGCTGGCAGCCATGGTATGGCATTCACGCTATACACACCTTCAGAGGACTACAAGCTTGAACGTTTGGCTGCCTATCTTGAGGAGCCAGCACGTCCTGAATCGTTACCTCACCTGTCTGGAGAAAAGCCCTATCGCGCGCCAATGGTCACGCTACAAATTGGTGGCGGGAAAAAGCAAAAGATTCGTCCAGGGGACATTGTGGGGGCCTTAACTGGTGTGGGGGGCGTAAGTGGTGATGACATTGGAAAAATAGCCATATTTGATAATACCGCTTTCGTTGCTGTGAAACGAAAAATCTCTTCTCATGCCATAGAAAAGCTGGGCACAGGTCGTTTAAAAGGAAAGCAATATAGGGTGCGGTATATTTAAGCCTAGCAGTGGACAATACCGTACTTTGCCATGTACCAATCTACTTAGCAGGTATATCAGCATTTAAAGTCAGGCGCGCTATGTATGAACATCGATCGGTTTTAAAAGATAGTGTTTTATTAGTTCTGTTTGTTGTTTTGACCAATGTTATATTGAATCGTTTTGACGTACTCAAGTGGATAAACGAGTATTCTCAGACCACAGGAGCATTCCCATTAGATAAGCTTGTTTTAACGATAGCCGTTTCTTCAATTTACCTGTTATTTTTCACGTTAAGACGTTACTTTGATATGCGTAAAGCGGTAAAAGCGGCTAACACCGACCCGCTCATAGGGATCACCAACCGACGCAAAGGCTCAGAACTGATTGAGCTAGAGATTGATCGAATGAACCTGCACCAGTTCACATCATCTTTGATTTTATTTGATGTTGACGACTTTAAACAGGTCAATGATAACTATGGCCACTCTATCGGCGACATTGTTCTAAAAGAGATAGGTAAACGTGTATCCGATGAGATGCGCTCATCAGACATCATGATTCGATGGGGCGGGGAAGAGTTTCTGGTTTTATGTCCACGAACCGACTTAAAAGATGCCTCGATGCTGGCTGAAAGGCTGCGTGAAAAGATAGCAGCAACACCGTTCCCCGAAGTAGGGCAGGTTACGGCGAGTTTTGGGGTTGCTCCCTTACAGGAATCAGAACCCCTGAAAGGTCAAATTGACCTTGTAGATCAAGGACTCTACTTCAGTAAGCGAGAAGGTAAAAACCAAGTCACTGTGTGCTCGCAAAGGTAACTCACGCCTCTTTTTTGGCGATAAGAAAAACAGACGCCTTAGCAGGCTGCCATTCATAGTCGATCTTAAAACCCGCCAAGGTTAATTGGGAGACAAGCTGTTGCTTGCTCAACTTACTCACATAAGGCGCAAGACCAAAAAATTGCATAAGCGGAATCAATAATCCCCAAGCGGAGTTCATATCATCGATAAGGGCTGTACTTGAAACAAACACGCCGCCGGGCTTCAACAAATCATAGACTCTACGGATATCACCCTCTACATCCTCTAGCAGGTGCAGGATATTCAGGCCCAAAATAACATCAAACTGCTCTTTGCTGAAATCCAGCGTATCTAAGCTCCCAACTTGGAAACTTACATTGTCTATATTGGCCTCTTTGGCCTTCTGCTCGGCAATCTCCAGCATCTTATCCGAGATGTCAGTCGCGGTAATATGCTTAACATAAGGTGCATGTAATAGCGCCGTGCTACCGGTGCCACAGCCAAACTCAAGAACTAACGACTCCGGCTGTAAATACCCCCGTGTAACCGTTAACTTCTTTTGATAAGCCGCCTCGTCTTTAATAGCGCTTTTAGCGTAACGCGGCGCGCTCTTGTTCCAAAATGTCTTCGAGTCCTTCAAAGGATCACCTTATCCTATCTATAAACGGTATCCATGTATTAAGCATTATTCTGCACTTATTTACACCTTTTCCGTGTATTGTGGCCACCTATTGGTCGAAACTGGCTTGAAAATTATTTGAAAGTACGTTAAATCAATAACTTAAAATCATGGATGAAACATCTTAGATGCCAATAGGTGGCCCCAATAGGTGGAATCCGTATACTAAGGCTGTTAAAGGTCAAAGGAAGCTATGAGCAACATCTTGGAAATTGATCTCGACAAAAAGATGGAAATAACAATAAGCAATGAGAATCCAGTTTCTCTAAAGGATCTTTCGCTATCGCTTCTGTCGTTCAATCATCAGTTCCATAAGTTCGTCGAGTCTGAAACTGACCGAGAAACTGACATCGGATCGGAACTTCTAATCAAAGAAGTTCGCAAAGGGTCAATCGTCATCGAGCTAGTTTCACAAGCGGCGCCGATCGTTCCCTTACTTTGGGAGGGTGGAACCCTATCGCAATGGTCCGGTGTAGTTCAAGGCGTATGTAACTGGCTTTTAGGTAAAGTTGATTCCCCACCAAAGGAAGTGACAAAGCAAGACCTTCTTGAGTGGAATAAATTTGTTGAGCCAGTAGCAAAAGACCACGGCTCTCAAATGAATATCAATGTTTCTGATGGCGGAACAGTCATCAACAATTTTACAATTAACTCCACAGAAGCCAATGCCATACAAAACGAAATTTGCCGAAAAGTTGAGCAGCTAGATTCCCCTGAAGATCATGTGCATAGACGTAAGGTTATGTACTGGTATCAGGCAAAGTTTGACCCTCACTCTGAAACAGGTAATAGAGCTATTATTGATGACCTTTCAAAGAAAAGCATGAAGGTTATATTTGAAAATAATGCGGTGAAAGATGCCATGCTTCACCCACCTGAACACTTTAAAAAACAATGGCATGAGTTGGCGTATGTTGTAGATGTTGAGGTTGAAACCGTCAGGGGTGTACCGAAAATGTATAAAGTATTGCAATACTATCCTGAATACACATTCGACCCAGAAGAAGAGTGACCTTTAACAATCGGCTGCACCGGACAAATTTCCGCTGTCACCTTTTGTGCAAAAAGACGCACTAAAGCCGCCACCAAAAATTTTCTCGGTGAGCCGGGCGTTAGGCATCCGACTGCCCCACAATCTGT
>NPIG01000156.1_pt1 | contig 74904 bp, 81 predicted proteins | sample 8637441 | NCBI WGS metagenome assembly NPIG01 (sample SAMN07420675, study PRJNA396082) | bioreactor metagenome | isolation source: sample BR6 brine-fed electro-methanogenic bioreactor BR | place: Japan: Kochi | collected 2016-06-14
CGATGATCACCCACAAGCTGACGCTGGATCAGATCAACGAGGGCTTCGAGCTGATGCACGCGGGCAAGTCGATCCGCGCCGTGGTGGAATATTGACACATGGAGATCGTTTCGGAAAACCGGAGCTTCGGCGGTGTTCAGACCGTCTACAAGCATCCCTCCAACACCTGCGGCTGCGAGATGACCTTCGCGGTTTACATGCCGCCGCAGGCCGCGGAAGGACCGGTCCCGGCACTGTGGTATCTCTCGGGGCTGACCTGCACCCATGAAAATGCCATGACCAAGGGCGGTTTTCAGGAACACGCAGCGAAACATGGCCTTGCGGTCGTGTTTCCCGACACCTCGCCCCGCGGCGAGGGGGTGGCCAATGACGAGGCTTACGACCTCGGCCAGGGGGCCGGGTTCTATGTCAACGCCACCCGCGCGCCGTGGAAGCCGCATTTCCAGATGTACGACTACATCACGTCCGAGCTGCGTGGCATCGTCGAGGGGATGGAGGGCGTCAACGGACGCCACGGCATCACCGGTCATTCCATGGGCGGGCACGGCGCGCTGACCATCGCGATCCGCAACCCCGGCCTGTACGACAGCCTGTCGGCCTTTGCGCCCATCGCGCATCCCACCCAGTCGGACTGGGGGCGCAAGCAGCTGTCGGCCTATCTGGGCGACGATGAAAGCGGCTGGGCGGCGCATGATTCCACGCTGCTTCTGGAAGAGCAGGGCTGGAAGGGCGACATCCTGGTCGATCAGGGGGCGAGCGACCAGTTTCTCGACCTGCTCAAGCCCGAGGCGCTGGCCTCTGCCATGGCCAAGCGCCGTCAACCCGGCGAGCTGCGCATGCAGGCGGGCTATGACCATTCGTATTTCTTCGTGAACACCTTCGCGGCGGACCATGTGGCATGGCACGCGGAGCGGCTGAACTGAAAAGACGACAGGAAAGGAACGTCATGAACAAGATTCTCCTCGGCCTCGCCTTTGTCATCGGGCTGCCCGCAAGCGCGGCGCTTGCCGACGAAGCGAAGACCGGCGACCCAGAGAAAGGTGAAAAGGTCTTTCGCAAGTGCAAGGCCTGCCACGACATCGGCCCGGACGCCAAGAACAAGGTCGGACCGATCCTGACCGGGGTCGTGGGGCGCGCCGTCGCCAGCGTGGCCGATTTCAACTATTCCGACGCGCTCAAGGAGCTGGCCGCAGAGGAAGGCACCTGGACGCCCGAGGAGCTGGCCGCCTTCCTCACCAAACCGCGCGAGTTCGCCAAGGGCACCAAGATGTCCTTCGCCGGGCTGCGCAAGGAGGAAGAGCGCGCCGACGTGATCGCATATCTGGCAACATTCAGCGAGGAAGGAGGGTCTTAACGCGACGACACGAATCCGGAACCGGTGGGAGGAATGAGGAGCCGGCGCCGGAGGGATCATAGCGCGGCTGCGCCGCAGTGCGAGCCGCAGGCAAAGGCCGGGATGGAGCCCGGTGACGTTGCCGCAAACATGGGAGAAGCACATGAAAAAGCTAGCGCTTTTAATGTCCGGGATCGCTCTTTGCGCCGCATCTGCGGCGACGGCGAACGAGGACCTTATTGCCCAGATGGACAACCCCCAGCAATGGACCATCCAGACGGGCGACTACGCAAACCAACGCTATTCCGAGCTCGATCAGATCAATGCCAGCAATGTCGGCGATCTGCAGGTGGCCTGGACGTTCTCGACCGGCGTTCTGCGCGGGCACGAGGGCTCGCCGTTGGTGATCGGCGACACGATGTACGTGCACACGCCGTTCCCCAACATCGTCTATGCGTTGGATCTGAGCCAAGACGGCAAGATCAAGTGGAAATATGAACCCAAGCAGGATCCGGACGTCATCCCGGTGATGTGCTGCGATACGGTCAACCGCGGCGTTGCCTATGCCGATGGCAAGATCTTCCTGCACCAGGCCGACACCAAGGTGGTGGCGCTGGACGCCAATACCGGCGAGGTTCTGTGGGAAGTGGCGAACGGTGATCCGTCCAAGGGCGAGACCAACACCGCCACCGTGATGCCCGTCAAGGACAAGGTCATCGTCGGCATCTCGGGCGGTGAATTCGGTGTGCGCGGTTCGGTTACGGCCTATAACATGGAGACCGGCGAGCGGGAATGGCGCGCCTATTCCATGGGCCCGGATTCGGACATCCTGTTCGATCCGGAAAAAACCACCCATCTGGGCAAGCCTGTGGGCGCGAACTCCGGGACCAACACCTGGGAAGGCGACCAGTGGATGATCGGCGGCGGAACCACCTGGGGCTGGTATTCCTATGACCCCGAGGCCGACCTGATCTATTACGGTTCGGGCAACCCCTCGACCTGGAACCCGACCCAGCGTCCGGGCGACAACCGCTGGTCGATGACCATCTTCGCCCGCGATCCCGACGACGGCATGGCCAAGTGGGTCTATCAGATGACCCCGCACGACGAATGGGACTATGACGGCATCAACGAAATGATCCTGACGGATCAGGAGGTTGATGGCCAGATGCGCAAGCTTCTGACCCATTTCGACCGCAACGGCCTGGGCTACACATTGGACCGGATCAGCGGCGAGTTGCTGGTGGCCGAGAAGTTCGACCCTGCGGTGAACTGGACCACCGGCGTCGACATGGACCCGAACTCCGACACCTATGGCCGCCCGGCCGTGGTGGCGCAGTATTCGACCGAACAGAACGGCGAGGACGTGAACTCGACCGGCATCTGCCCGGCGGCCCTGGGGTCCAAGGACCAACAGCCGGCTTCCTTCTCGCCCAAGACGGGGCTGTTCTACGTGCCGACCAACCATGTCTGCATGGACTACGAACCGTTCCGGGTGAGCTACACGGCCGGTCAACCCTACGTGGGCGCGACGCTGGCCATGTACCCGGCCCCCGACAGCCATGGGGGCATGGGCAACTTCATCGCCTGGGATAACATCAACGGCGAGATCAAGTGGTCGATCCCCGAGCAGTTCTCGGTTTGGTCGGGCTCTCTGGCCACTGCCGGCGACGTGGTGTTCTATGGCACGCTCGAAGGCTACCTGAAGGCGATCAGCGCCGAAACGGGTGAAGAGCTGTACCGCTTCAAGACGCCGTCGGGCATCATCGGCAACGTGATGACCTACGAGCATGGCGGCAAACAGTATGTCGGCATCCTCTCGGGCGTCGGCGGTTGGGCTGGCATCGGCCTCGCGGCGGGCCTGACCAACCCCAATGACGGTCTGGGCGCCGTGGGCGGCTACTCGGCCCTGAGCGACTATACCGCGCTTGGCGGTCAGCTGACGGTCTTTGCACTGCCTGACTGATCCTCAGCCATCACCGGGCCGGCAGGGCAGGATCCCTGCCGGCCCCCTTATCCCAAAGACCTCAGGACACAACCGACCATGACCCGTACCCTTACACTTCTTGCGGTTAGCGCCCTTGCCATTGCGGCCTCCGGCCTGCACGCGGCGGAAGAGATCTCGATGGACGATCCGAATATCGCGGCAGCCTATGAGGAAGATGGGCGTTATTTCACCGACGACGGCGTGCCGACCTTCAACATTGCCGAAGACGGCACGGTGGACTGGCCGACCTTCTCGGGTTTCCGCCGCTATCATGCTGAATGCCATGTCTGCCACGGCCCGGACGGCGAAGGGTCGACCTATGCGCCGGCACTGAAGAAATCGGCCGTCACCCTGGATTACTACGACTTTGTCGATGTCGTGACCAATGGCCGAAAGAAAGTCGGCGCAGCAGAAAATTCGGTGATGCCGGCTTTCGGCACCAATCCGAACGTGATGTGCTATCTTGATGACATCTACACCTATCTCAAGGCGCATGGCTCCGGCGCGATCGACCGCGGCCGCCCGGCCAAGAAAGAGCGCAAGAGCGATGTCTTTGCCGAGAATGAAAATGCCTGCATGGGCTCGTAACCTATGGTTTCTGGCGCTGACGTTGGCGGCCCTGCTGCCCTCCCTGCCGGGGCCGGCAGAGGCGCAAACCTCGGATCTTGTTTCTCGGACAGCATTCAGGGTTTGCGCCGACCCCGCAAACGATCCGATGTCGATACAGGACGGGTCAGGCTTTGAGAACAAGCTGGCTGAACTGATCGCCACCAAGCTGGATCTACCCGTGCAGTATACATGGTATCCGATGGCGACCGGTTTCATCCGCAACACGCTGAAGGCGGGGAGATGCGACGTGGTGATGGGCTATGCCCAAGGCCAGGAACTCGTGCTGAATTCCAACCACTACATGACCTCGGTTTTCACGATGGTGGTGCCCGCCGATGGCCCGTTGGCCGATGTGGCGGGTTTTTCCGACCCGCGGCTCAAGGGGCTGACGATCGGCGTGATCGCGGGATCTCCCCCGGCCACGCATATGGCCAGGAACGGTCTGATCGGCCGTGCGCGGCCCTATCACCTGGTGGTCGACCGCCGCCACGAAAGCCCGGCGGTCGATATGCTGAATGACCTCGAGGCCGGCACGATCGACGCAGCCGTGCTGTGGGGGCCGATCGCCGGGCCGCTGGTGAAACGCGACCATCCCGGGCTGAAAGTGATTCCGCTGCTGAAGGAAGACAGCTTTCCTCGGTTGTTTTACCGCATCACCATGGGGGTGCGCCGGGGTGAGAAAGTTTGGCAGCGCAAGCTGAATTCGCTCATCCGCCGCAACCAGAACGAAATCAATGCGCTGCTGGTCGGGGCGGGGGTGCCGCTGGTCACGGATATGGGCGACGCGATGCTCGAGGTTTCGCAATGAAACGCGCGCTGGCGGTGCTGCTGTTGCTGCTGCCGGCGCTTGCCTGGGGCCAAGACGTGCCCGAGCCCGATGATTACCGGATGGACCACTACCGCGCGCCGGTGCCGGCCACGCTGACGGGCGGCATCGTCGTCGGTCCCGAGGCGGCGTATGCCCTGTGGGAGAAGGGCGGGGTGGCCTTCATCGACGTGCTGCCGCAGGCGCCGAAGCCCGAAAACCTGCCCAAAGGCACGATATGGCGCGACAAGCCGCGCGACTCGATCCCCGGCGCCATTTGGCTGCCCAATGTGGGGTACGGGGCCATCGCCGATGTGACCGACCGATATTTCCGCGACGGGCTGGCCGAGGCCACGGGCGGCGACACGGCGTATCCGGTGTTGTTCTTTTGCCTGGCCGATTGCTGGATGAGCTGGAACGCCGCGAAACGCGCGTTGGAATACGGATATGAGACGGTCTATTGGCTGCCCGAGGGGACGGATGGCTGGACCTTTCAGGATTACCCGGTCGAACGGGTCACACCGCGTGAACCGCAGCCCTAATAACGCGGCTCAGATCCCGGACAAGAGCGCATCCCGCGCCGGTGCGATCTGATCGCGTTCATCGCCACGGAGCCGATCCAATCGCCCGATCCCGCAACATGCCGGTGGTTGCGCGCGCGCGGTTGGGCGGGGCCAGATCTGTCGGGGCGTTGCGGAACTGCCGTAAAAACTTCGGAAACAATCGGGACGGCCGCGCGGTCAAAACCCCGCCAGATCCTTGTGCGCGCGGCTGACCGTGCCGTCGGTGTCGGTCATGGTCACATCCACCGAGCGCACGGCCCCCGGAACCGAAAGGCTGACCTGCGGGTTCTCTGACAGTGAGATGCTGCCTGTCATCTCGACATATCCGCCGCCGTCGGTGTCGATCTCGACGTTTTCGACGTAACGCATGGGGATGAACAGCAAGGTGATCTGGTCCATCTGCATGCCCGAATGCGAGGGGTGTGAGATATCGACATCCAACCGCTTCAGCCGTGACGTCAGGCCCGCCAGCCGATCGGCGACCGCGCTGGACACATCCTCGGACACCGAAAGGGCCATGTCGCCCAGCGTGGCCAGCGCCTCGTCCGGGTCGGTGCCCGGCGGCGCGGCGCAGGCGCCCTGACCGCTGGTCTTGACGAAGGCTTCGGTGACGAACAGCCGCCCATCGGTCATCTCGGCCACCACATGCACCGGCGTGGGGCCGTTGATACGCAACGTGGTGTCGAAGAAGAACCGCGGCTGCGGCTGTTTCAATGCGAAGACCGCAGAAACCGGCATCGGGTTTTCATCCAGCACCACCGCCACCTTGTGGATCCGCCCGCCGGCCGGTGCGGCCACCTGCGCTGCGATCTGGGTGCGCGCATCGTTGCCGGTGCGATAGGGCGCGTCCAGCGCGATAACGCCGGCGCCATCCAGCAAGGGCCGTTCGCCGTAAAGCTGTGCGCGGACCGAGTCCCAGGCCTCGCCCGCCAGTGCAGGCAGGGCGGTGCAGATCAGTGCGGCGGCAAGACCGAGATGTTTCATTGGCTCTCTCATTTCAGGATGAAGGCGCCGAAGGCGCGGGGCCCGTCCGCCGTGTCGAGCGCGGCCACGGTTTCCAGCGTACGGGCGTCGATCAGGCTGAGCGTATTGTCGAACCAGTTGACCACCGCGATACGCCCGTCGCCGGTGGCGGCGATGCCTTCGGGGTATTCGCCTACCTCCAGCGTCGCGACGGCACTCAGGTCATCGAGTGCGATCACGCTGACGGTGTTTTCATACTGGTTGGTGACGAAGGCGCGGGAGCGGGCGAAGGCCACGCCATAGGGACGCTCGCCCACCGGGATGGTGGCCAGAACCCTGCCCGGCTGCGGCGCGATGACCGTTACATCGTTGCTGCCGACATTGCCGACGAACAGCCGTCCGTCCGGCGCGAAGCCCAGGCCGAACGGGCGGGTGCCGACGGCTACGACCCGCTGCAGGGCCAGGGTTTCCGCGTCATAGAGACTGACCCGGTCGGCATCGCGCTCGGCGGCCGCCAGCAATGTGCCATCGGGCGACAGCGCCAGCCCGGCCGGGGCGGCGCCGGCGGGCAGTTCGGTCAGCAGCTCGAGCGTGCCGTCATCCAGCACCCAAAGCCGTGCGTTGTACCAGTCGGACACGAACAGCCGCCCGCGCACCGCGTCATGGGCCACGCCCATTGGCCCGCCGTCCAGCCGGGTCTCGGCCACGAGCGTGCCATCCGCCGAATACCGCCGGACCGTCTTGCTGTCGGGGGACACGGTAAAAACCGCGCCGCCGGCGCTCACCGCCACGCCCGCCGGTTTGCCGGGCACCGACCAGCGCGCGCGTTCCTGCCCGGTATCGAGATCCAGGACACTGACCGCATCGCCGTTCTGGCAGGTGACAAAGGCCACGTCCCCCGCCGCGGGCCAGGCGGCGAGGGCGAGGGCCGTGCTCAGCGCGAAGTCACGAAGCGGGCGCACCGAACCGCTCAACCAGCGCATCCAGCCCGGCCTGGTAAACCGCGCTCACTGCGGCGATGGCGGCCTCGTCGTTCAGTTCGGGGGGCGGATCGTTGTTCGGATAGCCGCGGTAAAACGCGCCCTTCCATTCCACGACCGAGCCGCCGCCGTTGCGCGGCTTGACCGTCAGATGCGAGGAATAGTTGGTCACCGGCAGAACCTCGACCTTCACATCCGTGATCCGGTAGGAATAGGACATCTTCTCGGCGCTGTATTTGTACAGAACTTCTGCGATCTTGGGGCCATCGGCGCCAGCATCGCTGAGAAACAGCTCGCGCGTGGCATCGATCTCGTTGCCGTTTTCGCCGCTCTGCGACACCACCGCCGGGTGCCAACTCATGTCCTGGAAATTCCCGATGGCGGCCCAGACCTCGGCCGGGTCGGCGGCGACCTCGGTGGTCAGCACGATCTTTTGTCGCGTCGGCCCGTGGGCCAGCGCCATCGCCGGCGCCAGCGCGGTGACCGCGCCCGCCAACAGCAGGGTTCGTCTTTTCATCCTTCCTCCTCCCTGAAGAATGTGTTGTTGAGGATATAACGCATGCCCCGCCGCCAACTGTCGTCCGTGTTCGACCGGATGTCGACGACGCGGCCCTTGACCATGTCGCCGGTGGACGCGTCGCGCATCTGCAGGTTCATGGACAGGATCAGGTTCGAAACTTTCTGTACCTCGCCGACCAGGGCGTAATCCGCGCCCAGCTTCGAGGCCATGCGTGTGTCGCAGCCATAGCATTTGGCGGGGTTGACGATGCGGTCGCGCTCGACCTGGACCGGGGTCAGGTCGACCAGCTCATAGCCTTCTTGCGTGAACCGCTCGCGCACCAGGTCTTCCAGCATGGCGATGCGCGCGCGTTCCGCCGGGTCCTCGCCCAGTTCATCGCCCTGCAACGACGTGTCCAGAAAGGTGATCCCGAAAAAGGCAACCGTTTCGCCCGCAGTAGCGGGACCGGCCAGCGCCAAGACCAGGATGATCGCTCGGTGCAGCATGTCTCCCGTCATGTCTTAGAAATTAAGAGTCGCCTCACATGGTGCCGTCGCTACCCTGACCTCCGCAACCGAACCAAAAGTATCGGTTGGAAAAAACCTTGGCCCAGCCAAGGGTTTGGAAAGGGGATGGCCTGGAAAGGCCATCTCCGAAAGGGAGGAAGCATTGCTAACAAGGCTCATGCCACTGCTGGCAGCGGTTTTTCTGGGCGTCTTTACGAACGCCGCGCAGGCCGTGGAGGTGCGGGCAGGTGTTCTGCGGGTGGATTACCCGGCACTGTTGCCGATCTCGCGTTTTGACCTGCGGCCTGATGACCTGGGCTTTGCCGGGGCGGCGCTGGCCGACGAGGACAACGCGACCACCGGCCGGTTCCTGGGCCATAGCTACGAAACCGTAACCGCCGCCGCCCCGCCGGAACAGGCAGAGGACGCGCTGGAGGCGATGCTGGCCGATGGCATCCGTTTCGTGGTGATCGACGCGCAGGCGCCCGAGTTGCTGGCGCTGGCCGATCGGGCGGCGAAGGCCGGTGCGCTGGTCTTCAACACCCGCGCGCCGGACATGGCGCTGCGCGATGCCGAATGCCGGGCCAACCTGCTTCATATCGCGCCCTCCTACGGCATGAAGGCCGATGCGGTGGCGCAGTTCGCGGTCTGGAAGCAATGGCGCCGCTGGCTGTTGGTCGAAGGATCGAACCCCGCCGATCGTGCGCTGGCCGCAGCCTATACGCGCGCCGCGCGCAAATTCGGCGGTACCATCGTGGAAGAGAGGGTGTTCGAGGATACCGGCGGCACCCGCCGCACGGATTCCGGCCATGTCCTGGTGCAGCGACAGCTGCCCACCTTCATGCAGAGAACCGAGGCGCATGACGTGGTGATCGCAGCCGACGCCACCGATTATTTCGCTGGCTACCTGCCCTATCACCTGTGGACCCCCCGCCCGGTGATGGGAAGCGCGGGCCTGCGTCCCGTGACGATGCATGGTGCGCATGAGGCCTGGGGCGCGACCCAGTTTCAGACCCGGTTCGAAAAGCTGACACGCCGCCATGTGCAGGAGACCGATTACAACGTCTGGCTGGCCCTGCGCGTGCTGGGCGAGGCGGTGACCCGAACCTCGGGCGCCGATCCGCAGGCGGTGAAGGAGTATGCGCTGTCGGATGCTTTTGAACTGGCCGCGTTCAAGGGGCAGAAGGTGACCTTCCGGGATTGGAACGGTCAACTCCGCCAGCCGGTGCTGCTCTATGACGGGCGCATCACCGTCAGCGTCAGTCCGCAGGATGGATTTCTGCACCAGGTTTCACCGCTCGACACGCTGGGGCTGGACCGTCCCGAATCCACCTGCACGGCGTTCCAATGAAGGAGATTCCGATGATGAAGCCCCTGGTTCTTTCCGCGGCACTTTGCCTGACGGCCACCGGCGCGATGGCGGGCAAGGCCTTTGTCTCGAACGAGCGCGGCAACTCGATCACCGTGGTCGATACCGACAGTTGGGAGGTGATCACCGAATTCGATGGCGGCAACCGCCCGCGCGGCATTACGTTGTCGCCCGACGGCACGCGTCTCTATGTCTGCGCCTCCGACGACGACGCGGTGCGGGTGTTCGACACGCAAACCTATCAGGAGCTTTACACGCTGCCGTCGGGTCCGGACCCCGAACTGTTCGTGATCCACCCCACGGGCAGCCCGCTATATATCGCCAATGAGGATGACAACCTTGTCACGGTGACCGACACCGGGTCACACAGCATCCTTGCCGAAGTGCCGGTGGGGGTGGAGCCCGAGGGAATGGCCATTTCGCCGGATGCCAGATGGGTGGTGAACACCTCGGAAACCACCAACATGGCGCATTTCATCGACACCGGCGATTACCAGATCAAGCACAATGTGCTGGTCGATCAGCGTCCGCGTTATGCCGAATACAGTGCCGACGGCTCGCGCCTTTTCGTCAGCGCCGAGATCGGCGGAACCGTCAGTGTGATCGACATCGCCGCCGACGGCACCCCGACCCTGAGCAAGAAGATCAGTTTCGAAGTGCCGGGCGTGCTTCCGGAATGGCTGCAGCCGGTGGGTATCCGCACCACCCGTGACGGCAGACGCATTTTCGTCGCGCTGGGGCCCGCGAACCGCGTGGCGGTGATCGATGGCGAAACGCTGGAGGTTGTCGATTACATCCTGGTCGGACAGCGCGTCTGGCAGATGGCGTTCACGCCGAACGAGGAATACCTCGTCACCACGAACGGGAATTCCAACGACATAACGGTGATCGACGTGGCGCGCGAAAAGGCGATCAAGTCGATCCAGGTGGGGCAGCAGCCTTGGGGCGTGGCGATCACGCCCGAGTAGGCGCGGCGTCGCGGGAGGAGAGATCATGCGCGTTTCATCCATTCTGACGGCACTTTTCGGGCTGATGCTGGCCGGTGCGGTCAATGCGCAGGATGTGCCGGTGATCCGCGCCGCCGTGCTCAAGATCGGCACGGTGAACTGGGAACTGGCGACCATCACGGGCCAAGGGCTCGACAGGAAACACGGCTTCACGCTCGAGGTGAGGCCCTATGCCGATAATGGTGCCACCCGTATCGCGGTGGCGGGCGGCGAGGCCGACATGGCCGTGGCCGACTGGATCTGGGTGGCGCGGCAGCGGGCCGAGGGCAAGGATTATGTGGTCGTGCCCTATTCGCGCGCCGTGGGCGGCGTCATGGTGCCCGAGGGGTCGCAGGCGCAAAGCCTCAAGGATCTGGCCGGCGGCAAGATCGGCATCGCGGGCGGACCGCTGGACAAGAGCTGGCTGATCCTGCGGGCCTATGCGCAGCAGGAATACGGCATGGACCTGAAGGCTGCGACCGAACAGGTCTATGGCGCTCCGCCGCTGATCTTCAAATCCGCGCTTGGCGGCGATTACGCCGGGGCGATCAATTTCTGGCAATTCCTGGCGAAGATGAAAGCCGCCGGTATGCGCGAGCTGATCTCTGTCGAAACCGCCGCAGCGGCGCTGGAGCTTGACCCCGAGGTGCCGCTCTTGGGGTACTATTTCAAGGGAGAGTTCCTTGAGGCGCATCCGGGGCTGGCCCAGAGCTTTTACGAGGCCAGCCGCGAGGCCAAGGCGTTGCTGGCCGAGGATCCCGCCGCGTGGCAGGCGATTCGCCCGCGCATGAATGCGAAAACCGAACCCCAGTTCGAACAGCTTCGCACCGGATGGCTGGCCGGGGTGCCGCCGCGCGGCCCCGTGAACGCGCAGGCGGCCGGCAAGTTGTTGTCGCTGATGGCGGATCTGGGCGGGGCCGAACTGGTGGGCAAGGCGGACACCGTCCCCGACGGTTTGTTCGCGGATGTGCAATGACCCCCGGTCCCCGCACAGATGACCACCGGGGCGGGGCCTTGAGCCTGGTCCGGCAGGGGGCCGGGGCGACCCGCGTCGACATCCGCCTGAAACGCTTTGGCAGCACGCCGGTGCTTCGCAATGTGCGGTTCGAGGTGGCCCGTGGGGAAACGGTGGCGTTGCTTGGCCCTTCGGGCATCGGCAAATCCACCGTATTGCGCATCGTCGCCGGGCTTGACCGGCAGTTCGAGGGCACGGTCGAACGGCCGGAGAATATCGCCGTCGTTTTTCAGGAACCCACGTTGCTGCCCTGGCGCAGCGCGCTGTGCAATCTGACGCTGGTGCATCCGGATCTGAGCGTTTCTCAGGCCCGCGCGATGCTTGCGCGCGTCGGGCTGGCCGGCCGCGATGACGCCTTTCCCGGGCAGTTGTCGCTGGGTCAGCAGCGGCGCCTGGCCCTGGCCCGCGCTTTTGGCGGGCGGCCCGAATTGTTGATCATGGATGAACCTTTCGTTTCGCTCGACCCCGATCTGGCGGAAGCGATGCTGGCCCTCACCGAGGAGCTGATTGCCGAAGTTCGCCCGGCCACGATCTTCGTCACCCATGCAAAGGCCGAGGCGGACCGCCTTGCCGATCGCGTACTCGAACTGCATGGCCATCCGGCCATGCTGATCCCCCATCTGGTCTGAAGGAGACACGATATGAAAACGATGCTTTTCGCGGCGGCATTGGCTCTGTCCGCCCTGCCCGCCGGGGCCCATGAATACGGTTTCGCCGGCATCCTGTCGAACAGCAATTCCGGCGAGATGCCGGGGCTTACCCTGTCGGTTGGCAAACCACTCGCCGAGGGGCCGATCACGCTGCAATCCGGCATGGTCTATGAGCTGGAGATCGAGGCCGACGGCTCGGGCGAACTGGGGCTGGAAGGCCCGGGTTTCTTCCGCGCGATCTGGGTCAACGAAGTGGTGGTGAACGGGCTGGAAATCCGCCCCTTTGGCCTGGAAAGCGTCGAGTTCGACAAAGCGGGCGAGATGGAGATCGAGTTTCTCGCCATCAAGCCGGGCCGGTATTACCTGAAAATCCCCGGCAGCCGCGGCGAAAGCCAGCGTGTGGATATCACCATCCAGTAGCGTCCGCGATTTTCGGCATCGGCGCGATCGTCAGGCGATCCGCTGGCACGCGGGGGGCGGTTACCCCTCCGTGCGCCGCCGTCGCGTCAGACCATGCGCCGGGTCATACCCCAGAAGCGCCAGGCCGAAGAACACCGCGAAACCGGCCACGACCCACAGCAGGGCCATGCCGTTGAAACTTTGATACAGCGCGAAGCGGATCAGTTCGACCGCGTGGGTAAACGGATTCACTGCGCAGATATCGCGCAGGATCTCGGAGCTTTCGGCCATCTTCCACAGCGGATACAGCGCGCTGGACAGAAAGAAGGTTGGGAAGATCACGAAGTTCATGACGCCCGCGAAATTCTCAAGCTGGCGGATCGTCGATGAGATCAGCAGGCCCATCGCGCCGAGCATCATCCCGCTGATCATCAGCGCGGGCAGCGCGTACAGATAGCCCAAAGGCGGTAGCACGATGCCAAAGCCCGCGGCGATGGCGAGAAACACATAGACCTGGAGGATGGACACCGTGACCCCGGCGAGGAGTTTCGACAGCAGCAGCCACCAGCGCGGCAGCGGCGAGGTCAGCAGCAGCCGCATCGAGCCCATTTCCTGATCATAGACCAGCGACAGCGACGACTGCATCCCGTTGAACAGCTGGATCATGCCGCACAGCCCCGGCAGGATGTAGACCTCGTAGGTGATGTAGGTCTCATAGGGCGGGATGATCGACAGGCCAAGCGCGGCCCGGAACCCGGCCGCAAAGACCACCAGCCAGACCAACGGCCGGACCAGCGCCGACAGAAAGCGGCTGCGCTGGTGGATGAAGCGCAGCGCCTCGCGCCGGACGATGGCCAGAAGGGCGACGAGATAGACGGTCATGACGCGCCCTCCGCGGGGCTTGCTGTCATCTCGATGAAGACATCGGCCAGCGGGCGCCCCTGGCGCAGCGTTTCGGCCGGATCATGGGCCAGAACGCGGCCCATGTGCAGCACCACCACATCGTCGCTGTCGCGGATCTCGTCCACCAGGTGAGTGGCCCAGAACACGGTCAGCCCGCCATCGGCCAGGTCATGCACATGATCGACGATCGCCTGGCGGCTCTTGAAATCCAGTCCTACCGTGGGTTCGTCCAGCAACAGGACCTGTGGCTGGTGGATCAGGGAGCGGGCGATCTCCATCCGGCGGCGATGGCCGCCGTTCAGGTTTCGCACCTTCTCGCCCGCGCGCTCACCCATCCCCAGCCGGTCCAGCGCCTGTTCGATGCGCCGCGCCGCCTCGCGGCCCGCCAGCCCATGCAGCGCCGCGAAGTAGCGCATGTTCATCGCCACCGTCATATCCATGTCCAGCGTCGGCTGCTGGAAGACCACGCCGATTTTCGACAGCGCCGCGCGCGGCTCGCGGGCAAGGTCGTAACCGGCAACCGTGATATTGCCCTCATCGGTGACGAACAGCCGGGTCAGCAGCGCGAAAAGCGTCGATTTGCCCGCTCCGTTGGGGCCCAGAAGGGCGGTGAAACGCCCCGGCCGCAGGGCAAAACTCACGCCGTCAAGCGCGCGTTTGTCGCCGTAGCTATAGCCCAGGTCTGATACTTCAAGCGCGCTCATCGTGATGCGAGAGTATCCGCCGGGCAGGCCCGGTCAAGGCCAAGCAAACGACAACAGGCGCGCGGACGGGTCATCCCCGCCACCGCCGCACCCGCCGTTCGCAGGGCTGCAGGATCACCCATTCCACCGCCAGCATCACGGCGATGAAGGAAAATGCATAGACCAGCACCATCGCCACGTCGAACAGCTGGAAGTACAGGTGGATCTGGAACCCGATCCCGTTCGAGCGGCCAAGAAACTCGACCACCAGCACAATTTTCCAGATCACGGCCACGCCCGAGCGCGCCGCCGCGGTGATGAAGGGGGCAAGCTGCGGCAGCACCACATGCTGCAACCGCTTGGTCCAAGGCATGCGATAGACCCCGGCCATGGCATCCAGTCCCGGGTCAAGGGCCCGTGCGCCTTCGCGGATCACGGTGGCGACATTGGGGATCTTGTTCAGCGTCACGGCGGTAATGGCCGCGGCTTCGGTCAGACCGATCCACAGATAGCACAGCACGATCAGCACCAGCGCCGGCAGGTTCAGCGAAATCACCAGCCACGGATCAAGCCAGCGGTCAATGCGCGGGCTGCGCCCCATGACAAGGCCAAGCGCGATGCCGATGCTCATCGCCAGCACGAAGGCCCAGGCAACCCGCGACAGCGTCCATCCCAGATGCACCAGCAGTTCGCCCGAGCGCAGCGCCTCGGCAAGCGGTGCGATCAGTGTCCAGGGTTGCGGCAAGATCTGCGGGTCGGCGGTCAGCGCCGCGGCGATGATCCAGATCGCAAGCAATCCGGCCAGCGAAACGATCGTAACGCCGATCCGGCTCTGTGCTCCCGTCTCCATGCCCGGCTGATTTTCCGCCGTGTCGTGTCCCTGCACGCGCGCCTCCCGTTATCGGAAAGGATGCTGCCGCCATTCGCGGACCGGCGTCAACCGATCCAAAGGGCGAATAGCCATCCGGTCGGCGCGCGCCGGGCCGCGCTGCGGTAAACAGGAACCGATATGAAGGAAAGAGAGAGGTTCGGGGACAGCGGAGGCCGCCGCCGCAAGGTGTTGGTCACGCGGCCGGCCCTCCCGTCAGGGCCGCGTGACGCTGTCAGATCTGTTTCTCGCCCGGGTGGACAGACCGGCAGGTCCAGCCGGCGATGGTGAATGCCGGGTGGCTTTCGGTCCATTTGGCAAGCTCGGGCTGAGCGCCCATTACACAGGTCATCGGCGAGATGTCGGTATACAGAAGGCTGCGCTGTTCGCACTGGTTCGGCGCGGTGGACAGGCAGGCCACAAAGAGAAGTTCAATCATGTTTGCCTCGTTGGTTTGGCATGATGCCCTTGGAGATAGGGCAAACCCCCGGGAATACCCGTCAGAATAATTGTCGCACGCATGCTGCATCGCAGCATTGTGACAAAGTTTTTGCGTCTGCACGTGGCGCGTGATCAAGTATTGGGCACAGAGCAAAGCGACAAGGCCCTGACAAAATGCTGCGACGGATATCGCTGAAGGCCCGGCTTGGGCTGGGGGCCGGGCTTCTGGGGTTGGCGACGGTCGTGACCGCCCTGCTGCTGGTGGCAGGGATGGCGCAGGTGTCGCAGCGGCTGCAAACCGCGTTGCAGGCCGAGCGGCGGCTGGATCATTACGCGGCGCTGTCCACCCAGGTATCCACCTTCATCGTTGTCTCCGCGGAAGCGATCCAGAGTGGCTTGTCCGCCGAAACCCGCGCCGACCGCATTCACGGCATCGCCGATACCCTGGCGCAGACCTTCGTGCGACTGCGCGCCGGGCTGGATGCCGCAGTGGCCGAGGCGCAGCCGCTGGGGCTGAACGCTCAGACACGGCGCGCCACCCAATCGCTCGCCCTTGCGCGGATGGAGGCGCTGCTGCGCGCCACGCAGGCCGGGCTGACCTCGGGGACGGATGACCGCGAACGGCTTCGCGCCTATCTCGACACCTTTGCCTCGGGGTTCGAGCCGCTGCTGGCCGACGCGGTGACCGAGGAAAAGCGTCTGCGCGCCGAGATCCTGTCGGGCATCGATGACCTGCGCCGCCGGCTGACGCTGGGCGCGGTCGTGATCGCGCTGGGCGCTCTGGTGTTGTCGGCGGGGTTCTATTTCGGACTGCTGCGGCCACAGTTCCGCCGGCTGGATGCCTTGCGCGGCGCAGCGCGGCGGATCGGCCGCGAGGATTTCGCCATTGCCCTTCCCACCACGCAAAACGACGAGATCGGCCAGCTCTACACCGAAACCAACCGAATGGCGCAGGGGCTGGCGGCGCGGGCCGATGCGGTGGCCGCCGACCGCGCGCAGTTGAACGACATCATTCGCCAGCGGACCGAGGAGTTGCGTGCTGCCAACAGCCGGCTGGAGCGCACGGACGAAGACCGCCGCCGATTTTTCGCCGATATCAGCCACGAACTGCGCACGCCTCTGACCGTGATCCTGATGGAGGCGCAGCTGGGCCGCGAGGGGGCGTCGGACACCCAGGACGCCTTTGCCACGATCGAGGCGCGGGCGACACGGCTGAACCGGCGCATCGACGATTTGCTGCGCGTCGCCCGCTCGGAAACCGGCCGACTCGAGCTGGAAACCGCTCGTGTCGATCTGGGCGCGGTGCTGCAGGAGGCCGCGGCGGAAACCGAGCCCGAGATCATCAATGCGGGCATGGCGATCACCGCGCCGTCTGTGGCACCGTTGCCGGTGAACGGGGATCGCAACTGGCTGCGGCAGGTGATCGTGGGACTGATCCGCAACGCCATCCGCCATGCCCGCGCGGGCGGCACGGTACGGCTCGAGATGCGGCAGGCCGGCGGGTTCGGCGAGGTCGCAGTGATCGACAACGGTCCCGGCATCCCCCCCGAGAGCCAGGCGCGCATCTTCGAGCGATTCGCGCAGGGCGGGGCCGAAAACGCCCAGGGCTTCGGCCTTGGGCTGGCCTTGGCGCGCTGGGTGATCGAGGAGCAGGGCGGCACGATCACGGTGCAAAGCCCCGTGCCCCGCGACGAGGCCCTTGGCGATGCACCCGGAACGAAAATCTCGGTTCGCATGCCGCTCGGCCCGGACTAATCTGCGGACATGAGCGACAAGACCCGTCTTTTGGTCGTGGATGACGACCCCGAGATCTGCTCGGCCCTCGCCCGGGGGCTGACGCTGCACGGCTATGAGGTGCAGACAGAAACCCGCGCAGACCTGGCGCTGGGCCGACTCACGGGGCAGGAATTCGCCGCCGCGGTGGTGGATGTTATGCTGGGCGCCGACAGTGGCATCGACCTGGTGCGCGCGGTGCGGGCGGCGGGGCTGCAGATCCCCGTCGTGATGCTGTCAGCGCTCTCCGATGTTGAACACCGCGCCGCCGGTTTGGAGGCGGGCGCCGACGATTACATCGTCAAGCCCTTCACGTTTGACGAACTGGCGGCAAGGCTGAAGGTACAGGAGCACCGGGTCGCAACCACCCGACCGGCACCGGCGAGGATGTCGGATGCCGACCGCCGCCTGACCTGCGCGGCGCGCAGCGTTGCGCTGACCGACCGGGAATTTGCGCTGTTGTCCTTGCTGGCGGACAACGCGGGCACCCCTCTGCCCCGCGGCGCGATCTTCGATGCGCTTTGGGCCGGGGATTCCAGCTCGGAAAACGTGGTGGATGTCTATGTCGGCTATCTGCGCAAGAAACTGAAGCCAGCCTCGGATTTCGGGTTTGAGATCACGACCGTACGCAATCGCGGGTTCTGCCTCGATGGCATCGCACCGCAGCGTCCGGGCGCCGCGGAACATCGACCAAAGTCGCGATAGGGCCTGTGATTACCGACTAAAGTCGCAGTCGTCCTTAGAATATAAGACTGGTCAGCTGCCCAGGCATCTTGGCAAGCTGGTATTGCGAAGACGAGTCGGTTTTCATTTTGGAGGAGGAAAAACTATGGCCTGGAGCAAACCTGTGATCCGCGAAATCGAATGCGGCATGGAAATCAACATGTACGGTCCCGAACACGACGACGGGGTCCTGTTCTAAGATCTTGCGCGCGGAGGTCATCATGAAAATCCGCGCGCGAATTCTGGGAGCGGCCGCAGGCGGCGGCCTGCCGCAATGGAATTGTGGCTGTGAAAATTGCCGCCTCGCTCGGGCGGGGCAAATCCCTGCCCAGACGCAATCCTCGCTGGCTGTGTCTTCCAATGGCCGCGACTGGGCGATCCTCAACGCCTCGCCCGACATCCGTGCTCAACTCACGGCCGCCCCTGAACTGCACCCCACCGGCCTGCGCGAGATACCCTTGCGCTCGGTGCTGCTGACCAATGGCGATATCGACCATGTGGCCGGGCTTCTGACGCTGCGCGAAATGCAGCCGTTCACGCTCTATGCAACTCGGGGCATTCACGAGGTGGTCGCGGAAAACCCGATCTTCTCGGCCCTCAGCCCTTCGGTGGTGACGCGCACGGCAATCGCGCTGGACGAACCCGCCGAGATCGCACCGGGCCTCACTGCTACGCTGTTTGCCGTCCCGGGCAAGGTGCCGCTCTATCTGGAGGGCGACGAGGTGCAGACCGATCTTGTCGGGGAACAGACCGTGGGCGTGGAACTGCGCGCGGGTAGTGTGACCGCCTATTACATTCCCGGCTGCGCCCTTCTGAACGACGAATTGCGCGCCCGACTGTCCGGTGCGGAGCTGGTGTTCTTCGACGGCACGCTGTGGCGCGATGACGAGATGGTGCGCGCGGGCCTGGGCCAGAAGACAGGAAAGCGCATGGGCCACATTTCGATGAGTGGCCCGGATGGCTCCATCGCCGCGTTCGCGGATCTCGACATCGCCCGAAAGGTCTTTGTCCACATGAACAACACCAACCCCGTACTGCGGCCCGGCTCGGACGAACGGGCACAGGCCGAAGCCGCGGGCTGGACCATCGGTCAGGACGGAATGGAGGTAACGGTATGACCCAGACACGCGACGCGTTCGAGGCACGACTGCGCCAAATCGGGGCTGAACGCTATCACGACAAGCACCCCTTTCATCACAAGCTGCACGGCGGAGACTGCACGCCCGATCAGGTGCGCGCCTGGGTGATCAACCGCTATTACTATCAGCATTCGATCCCGATCAAGGACGCGGCCTTCATGTCGCGCGTCGAAGATCCCGACCTGCGCCGTATCTGGCGGAGCCGGATCGAGGATCATGACGGCACCGACACCAACGAGGGCGGCATCCGCCGCTGGCTGCGCCTGGCCGATGCGGTGGGGCTGGACCGTGACTATGTCGCCTCGTGCGAGGGCGTGCTGCCCGCGACCAAGTTCGCCGTCGACGCCTATGTCCGCTTCGTCCGCGACAAGACGCTGCTGGAGGCGGTCGCGGCCTCGCTGACCGAGCTTTTCGCCCCGGCCATCCACGCCAGCCGCATCGAAGGGCTGCTGCAGAACTATGATTTCGCGAACGACTCCTCGCTGAGCTATTTCCGCAAGCGCCTGACCGAGGCCCCCAAGGACGTGGCCTTTGGCCTGAAATGGGTGCTGGACCATGCCGACACGCAGGAAAAGCAGGACATGGCGGCCAAGGCGCTGATCTTCAAAACGGATGTGTTGTGGTCGCAGCTCGACGCGCTTTGGGGGGCCTATGTCGAACCGGGCCGCATCCCGCCGGGGGCCTGGGTGCCGGGCGAAGGGCTGGCCGGGGCCAGGGCCGCGTGATGCTGCCCGGCCAGGTCCCCATCCTTCCACGCGGCGTGCGCCTGCACTGGGATCGCGTGCGCGATACCTGGGTTCTGCTGGCGCCAGAACGCACCGTGACGTTGGATCCGGTGGGCCATGCCATCCTGTCGGAAATCGACGGCGTCCGCAGCTTCGGCGAAATCACCGCCGGGCTGGCCGCGAAATACAACGCCCCGCAGGACCAGGTCGCGAAGGACAGCGCCGGCTTCCTTGGCGCCCTGCGCGAGCGGCGGTTTCTGGAGGTGGTGAAATGACGGCCGCACGTCCCCCGATCGCGATGCTGGCGGAACTGACCCACCGCTGCCCGCTGTCTTGTCCCTATTGCTCGAACCCTGCCGAGATGGCCTTGCAGAACAGCGAGCTGTCGACCGATGAGTGGAAGGACGTATTCCGGCAGGCCGCCGATCTCGGCGTGTTGCAGCTTCACCTGTCGGGCGGTGAGCCCGCCACCCGCCGCGATCTGGAGGAACTGGTTGCCGCGGCCCGCGACGCCGGCCTTTACACCAATCTCATCACCTCGGGCATCGGCCTGTCCGAGCGTCGCCTTCAGGCGTTGGACGAGGCGGGCCTCGACCATATCCAGCTGTCGCTGCAGGGCACCACGCCCGAGATGGCCGACGAGATCTCCGGTTACAGGGGCGGGTTCGCCCGCAAGATGCTGGTTGCCAAGTGGATCGCCGAGATCGGCTTTCCGCTGACGCTGAACACCGTATTGCACCGGCGCAACCTGCATCAGTTGCCCCGCGCGCTGGACATGGCGGTCGAGATGGGGGCGCGTCGGATCGAGGTGGCAACCGTGCAGTTCCACGGCTGGGCGTTGAAAAACCGCGACGCGCTGATGCCGACCCGCGAGCAGGCGCAGGAAGCCACGCGCATCGTGACCGAGGCCCGCAAACGGCTGAAGGGCGTACTGGTCGTCGACTATGTGCCGGCGGACTACCATTCCGATTACCCCAAGCGGTGCATGGGCGGCTGGGGGTCGACCGGGCTGAACGTGGCGCCCGACGGCGTTGTCCTGCCCTGTCATGCCGCGCAGACCATCCCGCATCTGACCTTTGAGACAGTGCGCGACCGCCCGCTGGCGGACATCTGGTACCACGATGCGGCCTTCAACGCCTATCGCGGCACCGAATGGATGCAAGAACCCTGCCGCAGTTGTGAGCGCAAGACCGTTGATTTCGGCGGTTGCCGTTGCCAGGCAATGGCGCTGGCCGGAGATGCGGCCGCGGCCGACCCAGTGTGCGAGAAGTCGCCCCACCATGTCGACCTTCAAGCCCGCGCCGCGGTCCATGCCGCCGCAGAAGACGCGCCGCTCATCTATCGCAGGGCCCCGGGCAAGTCGGTGCCGGAACCGGCCGAATGAGGCGAAAACAACGCCTGGCAAATTGAGATCCTGCCGCCCCGGCATGGTCGTCACCGACCGGGGACCGCGGGGGATTGACCGCCGCGCCCGTGCAGATCCGGTGCGTGACCCGGCTCCGGAGCGTATCCGCTGCAATGTTCCTGCCGCGCCATTTTCCCGGCGCGACCCGCTCGGGCCGTTCCTTCCACAATCTCAAAACGCCCCGCCGCATCGCCGTCGGCGTCATGAAACGGGCCGCAACCGTGCAGGCAGCCGCCGCACGCGCATCCTCGATATGGCCGCGCGCATCCGGGGTCCGCTCGTTCCGACGCGGCTTTCGACAGTGTCAGGCGTCGGTATGCGTCTATTGGGGCCGGTGCGCGTTCGTCGATCCGCGGGGCGATGCGCGCTTGGGCCATCCGAACAAGGGGGGTGGGCATGCCCCGGCAAGGGGCGTCGGCGGGCGCGGACCTGCCACTTTGACCTTGGGATTTCCGGGCGGCCGCTCTACGCTGCCGGTACGCAAAGACCATTCAGGCTGAGGGCCAAGGGCGTCAGATGAAGACAGTGATCGCAAAAACCGGGCGGACCGGGATCCTCGGGGTCGCATGTGCGGCGGTCTGTGCGGGGACGGTGATGGCCCAGGCACCGACGCCCCCCCTCGGCGCGAGCCCGCTGCCGAAAGATGGAGAGTATCGGTTCTGCTACTATCGCGGGCTGGCCTATTCGGCGGGCGCGATGATCACGGTCAACGTCCCGATTCGCCGGGAGGTTGTATCAGATCGCCCGACCAAGGCCTTTCGATGCGTTTCAGGGCACACAGAACCGGCCCGGTTCTTCTGGGAGGAAGTCGATCCCGACGAAGGCGACCCGTTCCGGAATTAAGCAAGAAACAGCGAAAACCCCAAAAAACAGGGTGTTTCGTGCCATTTTTTAGGCAAATACCCGATGTTGACCGGGTTTGCCCCGGGCTTTTCTCTACACAACCTTAACTAGGTCAAATTTGCGCCACATTCTTTGGACTTAATCAACCTAGAAACGAGAGCAGAGTCTCTGGCGGGATAACATCAAGAGAGAGCCCGTCGGGGAGAGAGAACAATTTCAGCGCAGAAGCGCTTCAAGGCGATGTGCCCGTCGGCAGAAGATCGGCGGAATCACTGGAGAACGACATGAAAATCCTTGCCGTCGACGACGACGAACTGATCCGGGAGCTTCTTCTGGCGACGCTCGAGGCGCATGGCTACACCGACGTGACCCTGGCGGAGTGCGGAGAGGATGCGCTGCGAAAGATCGCGGCAGCGGGTACCCCCTTTGATACGTTCATGTTTGATATCCAGATGCCGGGAATGGACGGCATCGAGCTGACGCGGCGGGTGCGCGATATGGACCTGTATCGCGAATCGCCGGTGGTGATGATCACCGCGATGAACCAGAAGGAATACATCGACCGCGCCTTTTTGGCCGGTGCGACGGATTATGTGACCAAACCGTTCGACACCACCGAACTGATCACGCGCATTCGTCTGGCTGACAAGCTTCAGGCCGAGACCCGTCGCGCGTCGCAGGCGGTGGCCAGCCATCCGGTGGAAAAGCGCAAGCCGTCCTTTGCCGAGCCGATAACGATCGAAGAGATCAAAGGCTATGTCTCGAACGGGGTTCTGCAGAACTACGTCATGATCATGAAAGAGCAAAAGCAGCTCTCGATCGGTGCGTTTGCGATCCGGGTGCCGGAACTGGAACACGTTCATGCCGGGTCGTCCTCCGAGGAATTCGCCTATGTTGTGACCGACGTGGCCGAGGTGATCTCGGATATCCTGGTCGGAACGCAGGCCTTCGTGTCCTATATCGGTGCCGGGATCTTCTTGTGCGTCGGACCCAAGCGGATGTTGCCCGCGTCTGAAACCATCCAGGACCAGCTGTTCACGATGCTGAACGATCCCGACCTGGTCTATTGCGAAGAGGTTTCGACCAGTTTTTCGGCACAGGTGGGCGCGGTATCGTCGCCGAAGCTGTTGGAGCGGCGCGATGATCTTCGCTTCCTCGACCGGGCGGTGGATGCGCTGAACGCGTCACAGCGGCACGATCAACTGAGCCGGCCGAAAGGGCTGGCGGCACGTCTGGTGTCACACGCAGCGTGATGATTTCGTAGGATTTCCACCGCGAAATGTACAAAAAGGGGCGCGTAGTCGCCCCTTTTTCCCTTTGGCCGAATTGGTGCTAGGGCGTTGCTAATCCGCATCAGATGATCTCAGAACTACGACAAAACGGTGAAATTTTAAACCTGCTTTAAACTGACCTGCGTTATTGCCACATTACTGCCGGTTTTCACGCATATTGTGGCAACCGAAGAAACAATCGGCGCCGACAGAGCGTCGAGACACAAAAAACAGGCAGATCGGGTTGGTAGGGTCAAATGGTACAGGGGTTGGACGCCGATAAGGCGGCACAACTGAACGCAGGACTCGCGCGGATACGGGAGCGTTTTGTCGTTTCGTTGTCGGATCGGATCGACGCTTTCTACGAATTGCTGGATGGGCTGTCCCAGTCGGATTGCTGGGAGGATGTCTGCATCGAACTTCGGGCGAGCGCGCATAAGCTGCACGGCATCTGCGGCAGCGTCGGCTTTCCGGAGATCGGCCGGCGGGCTGCGCTATTGGAGCACCAAATCGATGCGCAGGAGGGCGAACTGCGTCAGCAGGAGATCGACGAGATCCGCGCCCTTTTGAACCGCCTGCTCGACGAGATGGAGCAGAACCTGGATGCTGCATAAGGCGGCCATGCAAAGCTGTTTCGCGCTGTGCCGGGTACTCCTGTCCGGTGCGTTGCGGCTGTCTTGCCTGGCCCTCGTCCTGTTGCTGAGTTTACCGGGATCGTTGGGGGTCCGCGCCCAGACCGAGGGGGGCGAAGAGGTCACCAGTCTGCACATCGGTGTTTTGGCAACCGAGGGGGCGACCCGGACACTCGAGGCCTGGGAACCCACCACCGCCCTGTTGAACCAGGCCGCGCAAAGCCAGGGTCTGCCCTATCGGTTCAGTGTCGCCCCCCATACCGTCGGGTCCCTGACCCAGGCAATCGAAGACGACCAGATCGACTTGGCGCTGACCGATCCGGCCTTCTTCGTCGCGGCCGAGGTAGAGAGCGGCGCCCGCGCGCTGCTCGCCGCGGCGCATATGTGGGAAGGCAAAACCTATGACATGACCGGGGCGCTTGTTTTCACCCGGTCCGACAGCACCATCCGCGAGATCCGCCAACTGGAAGGCCGCAAGGTGATGGCGGTGGAACCCGGCGACTTCAGCGGCTGGTGGCTGGCCGCGCAGGAGTTCCGCAAGCATCGCCTGGAGCCGCGCGAGGCGCTGTCGGAGCTGGTCTTCTCCGGCGGCAACCAGCGCGAAGTGATTTACGCGGTTCAATCGGGCCTGGTCGATGCCGGCGTCGTGCGCGCCGGCCTGTTGGAGGATCTGGCCAAGCAGGGGGTGATCAAGCTTTCGGATTTTGCGCCGGTTTCGGCCGTGGCGCAGGCAGATTTCCCGTATTGGGTCTCGACGCCGCTTTATCCGGACTGGGTTCTGTCGGCCCTGCCCGACGTCCCCGAACCGGTTCTGGCGATGGTGATCAATACCTTGCTGACCGTGAGGGAGGACAGTCCGCAATCGCAAGCCGCCGGCGGGGCCCTGTGGCAGGCGCCGCAGAACTATCAATCGGTGCATGATCTTTTGATTTCCCTGCGCGTGCGCCCCTACGAGAATTACCTTCTGCAGGCCGCCAACCGCATTTTCCGGGTCTACCGGTTGCCGATCCTGGGGGGCAGCGCCCTGATCCTGCTGTCGTTGGCGTTCCTTGCCTATGAGCTGCGCCGCAGCATCCGGCTGGCCGAAGAGCGGCGCAACGTGCTGCAATCCGAAGTGCGTTCGAAAATCTTCTACCGCAACGCCATCGAGGAACACACGGTGTTCTGCATGCTGACGCAGGACGGGCGGATTTCCCACGTCAACGAGCATTTCTGCAAGATGGCCAACCGCCAGCGCCAGGACGTGCTGAACCTTCCGCTGGCCCAACTTCTGAACGAGCGCGACCGCGAGGTCCTGATCGAAGAGATCATGACCTCGATGGAGGTTGGCGCGCCGTGGAACGGGCCGCTGAAGATCCTGAAGGAAGACGGCAGCGCCGCCTGGGTTCAGTGCAGTTGCATCCCGGTGACCGGCGCCGGCGACAGCCTGAGCGAGGTCGCGGTTGTGGCCACCGACATGACCCAGACCCGCAAGGGGATCTCGGACGAGCGGTTCAACGACTCGCTGGAGCTGATCGACGACCAGGTGGTGGTGATGCGCCCCAGCACGCTGGAAATGCTTTATTGCAACAAGGCGGCCGAACAGCGCCTGGTGCATGACCGGATGGGCGGCGACTGGAAGGGCAAGCTGGTCGGAAATTTCATCACCGACGGCGATCTGGAGGCGTTGCAGATGCGGCGCGACATCCTGATCGAGGGACCGCAGCGGCGCGTCACCTGGGAGGTGACGACCAAGTCCGGCACGCCCTATGAGATCAGCCTGGAGTATGTACAGCCGGAACAGGACGAACCGCGGCTGATCGCGATCTATCGCGACATTACCGAGCGCAAGCAGGCGGAGAAGGCGAAGAACGAATTCATCTCGACCGTGAGCCACGAGCTGCGCACGCCGCTGACCTCGATGAAAGGGGCGCTGGGCCTGGCGCTGTCGGGGTCGATCGGCGACATGTCCGACCCGGTCCACAAGATGGTCACCATGGCCAGCACCAATTGTGACCGGCTGGTGATGCTGATCAACGACATCCTCGACCTTGAAAAGATTGAGGCCGGCAAGATGGACTTCAAGATGGAGCCGTTGGACATGGTCGCACTGGTCGATGCGGCGATCGAGGCCGACAAGTTCTATGCCGAGAAATTCGGCGTGACGCTGCGCCGCGAGGTCGACGAGGACGGCGGCGATTTGATCACCCTTGGCGACCGCAATCGCCTGATGCAGGTGATGGACAACCTGTTGTCGAACGCGTCGAAATTTTCGCCCAAGGGGGGTGAGATCATTATCTGGCTGCGGCCGCATCGCGGCGGGCTGCGTCTGTCGGTGCGCGATTTCGGCTCGGGGATCCCGGAACCGTCGCAGGCGACGATTTTTGACAAGTTCACCCAGGCCGACAGTTCCGACACCCGCTCCAAGGGCGGCACCGGGCTGGGCCTGTCGATTGCCAAGCTGATCGTCGAGGAGCACAAGGGCGAAATCTTTTTCGTCAGCCGCGAAGGCCAGGGCACCGAATTCTTTGTCGACCTGCCGCGGCTGGAGGACGAGGTGTTGACCCCCGTCGCCCCGGGCGAAGACGAAGAGGTCCGCCGCCGGTACTCGGTGCGTCCGGGCATGGAAGATGCCGAGCCGGTCGAAGACAGCCGGGCCTTTTCCGCGCTGCTGACCCAGCTGCGGCAAAGCGGTGCCGAGATCAAGGTCGAGCCCGGCCAGGTCACCGCCAGCCAGGTGGTCAAGGGGGTCGGCGTTCTGGGCCAGTCTTCGGCGCCGATCTGGCTTGGTGAGCAGGGGCGCGCGTTGATGACCGGCCTGTGCGAGCGCAAGATCCTTGAGAACCGCACGGTTTCGGTGATCGAATATTCCGCCGCAGGGGAGCGCGCCGAGGACGCCGCGCAGGTGCGTGACGATCTGGTTGCCACTGTGGCAGGATGGCTCAAGCAGGTCGCGGAACCACAAGTCGGCGGCGCGGCGCTGCGCCTGTTGCGGATGGACGGCGAGGCCGAGGCCACCGAGGCCCCGGCGGGGGTCGTGGTCGAGATGTGCGCCGATGCCGCGCAGGCCCTGGTGCAGGCCGATGGCGCCGCTTTCGACCTGGTGGTGACCGGTGAACGCGCCAGCGAAGCGGGCGTGACCATGGTGCTGCCGGTGACCGGCGGCCGGTTGCCCGAGGGGCTGCCGATTGCCCTGATCGTGGCCCGGGACGCGGTGGGCGAGGCCAGCCGCGGGGTCGTTTCGAAATTTGCGCGCCCGTCGGGCGGCGGACGGGGCAAGGCCCGTCGTCGGTCGGTACGGTCGTGAGCCGCGGTTTGGCGCGGAGAGCTTGAGGAAAGGAACACACCTTGGCCGAACTGACGAAGATCCTTCATGTCGAGGACGAGGCGGATATCCGCGAAATCGCCAGCATGGCGCTGGAAATGATCGGCGGATTCGATGTGGTGCAGGCCGATTGCGGCGCGGCCGCGCTGGAGGTGGTCGAGGGGTTCGCCCCTGACCTGATCCTGACCGATGTGCAGATGCCGGGGATGACCGGTCAGGAGACCCTGGCCGCGATCCGTGCGCTGCCCGGCTATGAGGCCATTCCGGCGATCTACATGACCGCGAAGGTCATGGAATCGGAGCGGGAGGCGCTGTTGGGGACCCATGACCTGGGGGTGATCACCAAGCCCTTCGACCCGACCAGCCTGGCCACCGAGATCCGGGCGCTGTGGGATGCGGGCACCGCCGACGCCGCCTAGATCCGGTCAGCTGCGCTGCCGGCGCAGGTAGACGTTGCGGGCGATCTCTTCGGTCTCGGCCTGTTCCCGCCGGTCGTCGTGCTGGCGCTGCTGCTCCAGCGAGGTGTCAAGCGCGGCGTCGTTGGTCTTGGCCTCGCGGTAGCTGCCGAGTAGCTGCGCCTCGATCTCGGCCGCCTTGCGGTCCAGCTCCTCCAGCCTTTCCCGAAGATAGCTGCGCCGCGCCTCGACCGCGCGCAGGAACCCGGCCAGATATGGCGCGGCCTCGGGGGTGGTGGCGTGACCCTCGGCTTCGACCTTGTCCTGCAGCGCCTTCAATTCATCCTGCAGGGTGGCCTGTTGCGCGCGAATGGCGGTCATCCGCGCGGCATAACCGTCGATCTCGTGCTGCTTGATCCGTTGGATCAGCCGGAGCGCCGAGATCCTGCGCCGGGCCGGCATCGCATCACGCCGCTTCGGCCAGATCCTGCCGCGCCTCTTCCATCTCGTAGAAGTTCGGCTGCAGCTTGGTCGGGATGTTGCCGCGGCCGATCTCGATGCAGATGGTCGGCGAATGATCGTGCAGGATGGCGATGAAGATGTCGCGGATCACCGCGTAAAAGGCGCTGTCCTGTTCCTCGATGTCGGCCAGCCGGCTGGAGACCGGGGCGACGAAGAGATAGGCCAGGAACACCCCCAGGAAGGTCCCCACCAGCGCGCCGCCGATCATTTCGCCCAGCACCGCGGGCGGTTTGTCGATCGAGCCCATCGTCTTGATCACGCCGAGGACGGCGGCGACGATGCCGATGGCGGGCAGCGCATCGGCCACCGTGGTCAGCCCATGCGACGCGGCCAGCGCCTCGTGATGGTGTTTCTTGAGCTTCTTGTTGATCACGTCCTCGGTCTGGAACGGATCGTCGAACTGCAGCGCCAGCATGCGGAAGCTGTCGGTGATCAGGTCAATCGCGAAATGGTCCTTCTGCAGCTTGGGAAACTGCGAGAAGATCGCGCTGTCCTTCGGGTTCTCGATATGCTCGTCCAATGCCAGGATGCCGTCCCGCTGGTACATCTTGGTCAGGGTGTACATCAGGTTCAGAAGCTCGATGTAATCCTTCTGCTTCCACTTCGGGCCCTTGAAGGCCTTCAGCACGGATTTGGCGGTATCGATGATATGCCCAAAGGAGTTCGCCGCGATGAACGACCCCAGCGCGGCGCCGCCGATCATCATCCCCTCGAAGGGGATGGCGTGAATGATAACCCCCATCTCGCCGCCCGACAGCACGTAGCCGCCGAACACCAGCGCGATGACGATGATAAAGCCCAGAATGATTGTCATGACGCGATACAGTCCATGGGGCCATCTCAGGCCATTGGCAGCGGATTTTCACCTATCCCTGCATTTTATACAGTTTGTCGGCAAGAATAAAACGAAAATCTCCTTAACCCGCACTGTGGCGACGCCATGTCCCAAGGATAATTGACAATTATCCTAAGAGTGGTACAGATTTATTCATGAAAAACGCGGATGCGAGAGGGATGCATCGCATGGCTGGCAAGGAAAAGGTGATGGCCGTCCTGATGGGGGCGGTCGAGGTGCGCCAGACCTTCCGCGACTGGCCGGGGGACATGTGCCTGGCGGTCTGCCTGATGGAAAACGGTGATTGCCAGCTGGTGGTGTTCCGGCAGGAAGAGGCCAGCGTGTTTCCGGGCCGGCTGCAGCAACATCTGGCGCTGCGCGCCGGCGAGCTGAGTTTCTTTCCCGCGGTGCCCGGTTATCCCACGCGGACCCTGCTGTATTCCGACGAACGGCGGTTGATGGCCCTGGTGGCGGAGGCGCCCGAAATCGTCGAGGAGGCGTCGGATTACGCGGTGAACTACGCCTATGCCCTGGAGGAGGGGCTGGATCCGGCCGTGTTCCTGGGCATTGAGACCACCCGCGCGCCGGCCGCGCCGGATCATGGCCTGCCCGAGGCCGCCTTTGTGTCGCGGCGCGCGAGAACGGCGGCGCCCGATGCGGCATCGAAACGGGCCGGCCGGGTTCGCAAGGCGCTGTTGCCGGGGTTCATGCAACGGGCCGAGCAGGCACAGCCGGGGCCGCGGTTCCGCTCTGCCCGCGAACTTGCCCTGACCGAGGAGCGGCCGGTCCTGTGCGCAATCCTGCCGGAGCGGGATGGCTGGATCGAGATCGCACAGGCGCAGGGCGGTGGTGCCGATATCCGGATCGGCGATCCTGACCTGATCTATCTGCGCGACGATCGCGGCGTGGTGGCGATCCGGCTGGAGCCGCCCTGGGACATGTCGGCGGCCTTGCCGGGCCGGATCATGATCCGCGCCAAGAGCCTGCCGGCCAGTCTGCGCGCGGTGTTCGCCGATTGTGTCGGCCCGGCCGACCTGAGCGGCAGCGGCGCCTTCCTGTATCTGCAGATCCATCCGCAACCGGCGCCGGCCGAGGTGACGGCGCCGGCCGTTCCGGCGGTTGCGACGCCTGTGGTCGGACCCGCCGCCTCCGATCCCGCCCCTTCCGCCGCATCCAAGCCGCCGCAGGGGCGCCGAGGACGGAAGTGGACGGTTCGCCGCGGGCTGCTGACGCTGACCGGAATGGCGGCGGCGCTGGTTCTGTTCCAGTTGGGGATGCAGCTGGGCTGGCAGGGGGATCTGGGCACCGCCGGGTCGGATGCGCCGATCGATTGGGAGAAGTTCCGCAGCGCCTGGCAGGCGGCGCGCGCCGGGTGACGGCCGGGGCCCCGCCGCAGAGGGCGGGGCCGGAGCTCAGCGCAGCGCGCTGCGCAGATCCTGAAAGACTTGCTCGTCCAGCTGGGTCATACGCTCGGGGGTGTCCACCGGGGTGCTCTCGGCCTGGCGCTGTGCCGGGGTCGAAACCGCGGGTGCGGGCCGGTCCAGTTGCGGTGCTGTGCCGGTCTCGCCCTCATGCGCGGGGGCGGGCTGGTTGTCGGACTGGGTGGCCGGTTTGCGGTATTCCAGCAGAACGGTGATGCGGCGGTTGGAGGGATCCAACGGGTTTTCCGGCACCAGAAGCTCGGTATCGGCCATGCCCGAGACCCGGGTGATGCGGGATTGCTCGACACCGGCCTGCAGCAGCACGCGGCGCATCGCATTGGCCCGGTCCGAGGACAGGTCCCAGTTGTCATAGGCCTTGCGGTTGGTGAACGGCACCGCATCGGTATGACCCGAGATCACCATGGCATTGGGCATCTTGGCCAGGGATTCCCCCAGTTTCTCCATTAGTTCCAGCGTGGCGCCGCGCATTTCGGCGCTGCCGGTGGCGAACATCGGCTGGCCCTGCTGGTCGACCACCTGGATGCGCAGGCCGTCCGGGGTGCGTTCGAAGATCACGTTCTTTTCCAGCGGCTTCAGCTCGGGATTTTCCTGCATCGCCTGGCGCAGCTCGCTCTGCAGCGCGTCGAACTCGGCGCTGTCGGCGGCGTGCAGGGCCTGGGCCTGGGCGGCTGCCGCATTCATGGGGGCGTCGGAGTCGGGGGTGTTGCCCGCACCGCCCGCGGATTGGGTGCCCGGCTCGCGCGGGGCAACCTGTTCCGGGGCGCCGCCGGCGGGATTGTCGTGCACGCCCTCATAGGTGCCTTGGACGGTCTCTTCGGGGTCGGCGGTGGCGGTGACGTCCATCACCTCCCACTTTGCCGGGCTGGGGTCGTCGATTTCGCCGAAGGTCATGCCGCGGGCCACGACCGAGCCGCGCGAGGCGTTCAGGGTGCCGGGCGGGCCAAAGGTGGCGCCATCCAGCAGGCCGCTGCCGTTGGGCATGGTCGCATTGGTAAAGTATTCGGCGATCCCCCGCAGCTTCTGCTCGTCGGCCGAAGACAGGATCCACAGCAACAGGAAGAAGGCCATCATCGCGGTCATGAAGTCGGCATAGGCGACCTTCCATGCGCCGCCGTGATGGCCACTCTCTTCGGTGATCTCCACCTTGCGAATGATGCTCGGTCGGGTGTTTGCTGTCGCCATGTCCGTCTGCCTCGTGAAGCCCGGTTGCCCCGGTTGATTCCCCCGGCCGCACGTCAGATGCGGGCCGAAGCGTCACAAGGTATCGGCAAGGAAGATGCGCTCAGATGGGCGCAATTCGGACATGTTTTGGGCAGTCGCGGTTGAAATAAGGCAGGGGGCCGTGGGGGCGCCGGAAGGCTCAGCGGGACGGCGCATCCTCGGTGCCGGAGGCGTCGCGCTCATATTTCCCCAGGCCGACCCGCTTGGCATAGGCGGCCTTGCGCTCGGAATAGTTCGGCGCGACCAGCGGCATGTCCTCGGGCAGTGAGAACAGCGCGCGGTATTCTTCTTCGGTCAACCCATGTTCGGCCTTGAGGTGCCGCTTGAGCATGGTGAAGCCGCGCCCGCAGCACAGGCAGTAGACCTTGTCGCTGGTCACTGCCTGCTCGATCGGAAGCGCCGGCACCGGGGCATCGGCCCCGGTCAGCCGCGAGGCGGCGGGGGTGGCGGCCCGCGGCGCGGCGGACGGGGTTTGCCCAAAGGCGGAAAACAGGCCGGCCAGGCGGGTGGCCAGGGCGACGATCTCATCCGGGGTGGTGTCGGGGCGGGACGCGAAGGCGGCGACGATCCGGGCGACCGCGTCCAGCGTCGGGCCGGTCGGGGTGGATTGCCGGGGGTCTGCGCCTGTTTCCTTTTCGTCCATGGTTTTGTGCATCCAACCCTGCTGTTGTTCACGCGCCAAGCCGCGGCACGTTACGGACCTGTTCGGAACGAAGTCAAGGACATCGCGGGGGCGAATCCTTGTCGACGGGCGGTCCGCTGGTGGCGAGGGGCGCGCATTCAGGCCCGGCCCGTCGGTCGCCCGCGGGCGGTCTCGATTGCCCGCCGCAGCCGCAACGCGCGCTTTTTGGCATCGTGATAGGTCGGGCCCAGCAGCGCCGGGCGTGCCCTCTCCGCCCGCCGTTGCGGGCGGGCGGGGCCGCTGACCTGTGCGCTGTCGCCCTGCGCGGTGTCCATGCGTACCATGGTCCGGTCGGCACTGTGCAGAACTTCGGACAGAAACTCGTCGTCTTCGACCACCGTGAGAAGGAGCTTGACCCGATCCGCCGCGGCGAGCGCGGCAAGCCGTCCAACGCTTTTGTTTCCTGACCCTGCCATTTCGACCCCGGTTGCCTTTGCCGAACGATGCGTTTCTCTGCCTCTTCTATGATATAGGGTCAGCACGGTTAAATTTTGGTCAAAACTTCTTGGGACAACCCAAAGAAATGGTTACGTTTTGGTTAAATTACCCGGTTTTCTTGGAAATTGTCTTTGCCGTTTCTTGCCTGTTCTTTGTGGGCGACAGCGACGGAATTGCTGCTGGTCTCGGGTGGCCGGCTGTGGCTAAACTCCCGCCGCTGCCGGCGCGGGACAAGCGCACCGCCCCGGCCGCAACCGGTAGCAGCAGGATGGCAGGAGCAGCGTGGTGACCGACCCCCGCGACAGCGAGACCGATCAGCCCTTTGCGCTGGTCGCCGAGGCGGACCTGGCCACACGGATCGCCCTGCATCACCTGTTTGCCGTGATCCTGCGCCGCGGCGTTCATGCGACCGGCGAGGGGCCCGAGGCGCAGGACTTGTTGTCCGGGGGGCTGCATCCCCGGGTTCTGGTCGCGGGCAATGGCGCGGCACCCGGTCAGGTGCTGGCGCTGATCCGCCAGGCCGCGGCTCAGGACCGTCCGCCGTTCATCTTTGCGCTGGATTGGCGTGACAGCCCCGATTTCGGCGTGCAGGCCTTTCTGGCCGGGGCCGATGACGTGGTCTGCGCCCCGGTGCCGTTGAAGGAATTTGCGCTGCGCCTGCGCGCGCGTCTTGGCGCGCGGGCCTGCGGCATGGCCGAATGCACCGCCGACCTGCGTGCCGACTGGGATGCCGAGGTGGATATCGTCTGCCGCGCGGGGCTGACGTCCGCCGAGGCTCAGGTGGTGAATGTGCTGCTTGCCCATAGTGGCCGGATCGTGACCCGCGACGCGCTGAGCCAGGCGATCGATCGGCGCCCCTGGACCTATGGCGACCGAAAATTCGACGTGCATATGGCCAAGATCCGCAGGAAATTGACCGCCGCCTTCGGGGCGCGGGTTTCGGTGCGCACGGTGCGGTCCTCGGGCTATGTGTTAACATTGGACGAAACCGCACCGCTGCAGCAACCGCAGGCGTGATGCACGCCAGAGGCGACTCACCCCGCCCATCCGTCGGATTCGGGGGGCGCAAGGGGGCTGACGTGCTCTCCGTCAAGGCGCGAAATGTAAATCTGCCCCTGTGGGTATCTCTGGATTCCAGTAATGGTGGTGTCGTCTACCTGTAGTGGTTTTTACCGCTTGTTTACCCATATATAGAAAATCGTTTGGTGCTCAGACTGTTACCGATGGTGTGCAGATCGTGACTCGCTGTCGGTGTTTTGACGGTTGCGCAGAGTGGACCCCGAGCGGTGGATAAGGTTACGGCCGGGTTTACAAAGAAAGCATTCTCCTTTGATCCGAAACTACATATTCTCAGTTTCAAGCCAGAACCGGCAAGATGTGGGGGTATGCCATGCGGAACAGCGCGCTGCTGGAGCAGATTTGGAGCGAAATGATCGAGGCGCGACAGCCTGAGGACATGTCGCCTCTGGCCCGCCTGCTGGGCGCGTTGCTGTCGGTTCCGATGATTACCCTGGTCTCGCGCGGCGCGGGTGATCGCCCCTTTGCCCTGATGGAGGGCGACGAACTGCTGCCTGGCGCGTCGCTGGGCGATATTCTGGCCGAGGAGCTCGGGATGGACGTGCCGCGTGATGCGGTGGTGCTGATCGAACCTGTTGCCTTTGCCGACGCGCAATCCTTCTCCGGCCATGCGCTGGGCGAAGAACTGGGCCGCGTGCTCACCGACATCGCCGCCTGCGCCAGCGCGCCGGCAGCCCGGCACGACGAAATCGCGGCCGGTTTCACGGGAACGGTTCGTCCTGCATCTCGGGCGCTGACACGCGATTTCGCCCGCATCCTGCCCGAGTTCGATCGCCCGGCCCGCCAGGACGAGCTGCGGGCGCAATAGACGCGGGGGTCTGCCGTGACGGGAGGGACCGGCGCGCGCAGGCGTCCGGCGGGGCAACATTCGCCGAATTAAAGCAGCGTTAAACACATATTTCTTTGCACATAGCCCATGCTGTGGTCTTCTGCCGGTGACGAAACGGTACGATTTCGCGAGGCAGGTTATGGCAATCTCGTATGCAACGGCGCGTGACGCGCCGTTGCTCGATATGGAACAGGAGCGCGATTTGATCCGGCGCTGGCAGACCAAACGCGACCGGACCGCGCTGGAGGCGCTGATCGTGTCTCATGCGCGGCAGGTGTATTCCTGCGCGATGCGCCTGAGCCCCGAGGTGTCGGACCGCGAAGAGCTGATCGCCGAGGGCATGGTCGGGCTGATCCGGGCCGCCGACCGGTTCGATTTGTCCCGCGGGGTGCGGTTCTCGACCTATGCGCATTGGTGGATCCTGAACAGCGCGTCGCGCGCCCTGGCCCGGCTGAACAGCGTGGTCGATATTCCGGCGCGGGCACAGCGGGAAGGTGCGACGCTGAAACAGGTCAGGATGCTGAACGTTCATTCGGACGAGGCCGACGAGGGGGTCGAGGCGGTGCATTCGCCCGATCCCACCCCCGAGGAGCGGATGATCGCGCATGCGGCCAATGCGCGCCTGCGCAGCTTGATCGTTGAAGCCATGGGCGAGCTGGGGGATATGGAGCGCGAAATCGTGCTGTCGCGGAACTTGCGCCAGGTGCCCGACACGGTCGAAGACCTGGCCCGGCGCCTGGGCGTCAGCCGCGAGAAGCTGCGCCAGATCGAGCGCCGGGCGATGACCCGGCTGAAATACGGGTTGCTGTCGCGCGGCGTGACCGCGGCACAGTTGGGATAGCGGAATGAGCGACGCGATAAGCCTCTTGTCGGCCCTGATCGCCGCGCCGGTCGGCGGGCAGGGTGCCCGGGCACAGGTGCCCGAGGGGTTCGGCATGCTGTTCCAGCAGGGCGGGTCGTTGCCGCAGGGAACCGGCGGCGCCGGGGCGGTGCCGGGGGCGGCGCAGCTGCGCAAAATGTACAATTTCCTGGCCGGATTGGGGAATAAGGCCACCGCGCTGGCGCGGGCCGGTGACGATCCGTCCCGGACGATGCAGGGTGTGGCGGGGCTGGCCTCGGATCTGGCCGGTGCTTTGGCCGGCTTCGACCGCGAAACCGGGCTGGGGCTGATCGCGGCGTTGCAGGTGCAACGTTCGGCCACCGGGACCGGGGGCGACCAGATCCCGCCTTCGGGCGAGGCGACGCAACCCGCGGATCCGGCCGCCGCGGTCGAAGCGCTGCAGGCGGTCATCGCAACGGTTGTCCGCGTGCTGCGCGAGTTGTCGGGGGCCCAGGCGACCACGGCGCAGGGGGGCTTCGGCGCCCTCGCGGGATCAATCGCGGTTACCTCCGTGATGGAACAGGGCAGCAGGCCGCAAGGCGCCCCCTCCGAGGACGCCACGCCGCAAGCCCCCCGTGCCGAAACAGTTCGGCCGGCTGATGCGGCGCCGGGTCCTGTGGCCCTCCACGCGCCTGCCGAAGCGGTCGCCAAGGCGGTGCGATCTGCCGAAGCGGCCGCCCCCGCGACCATGGCGGCGGCAGGCCGGTCTGCGGGGGGCGCGGGGCGGGCGATGGTGGGCGCCGTGGTACAGGGCAGCGAAATCGTTGCAGGGTCCCGGGCGACGATGGCGACACGAATTATCGCGACAGGTCCCGAGACCGCGCCGGCCGCCCCGACGGCGGCACAGCCTGGCCCGGTATCCGTGGCGGCCGTGTCTGCGGCCACCGCCCCCATTGGCGCCGATGCCGCGGTTGAGGCGGGCGCCCCGGTGTTTGCAATCCCCGCCCGGCCGGGGCGTGGCCGGGGCGAGATGCCGGAGGTCCGCGTCTTGATGGGGCGGATCCTGGAGGCGGCCGCCGGAGCCGTGACTGCGCCGGCGCATTCCTCGGGCACGGCGGTGGCCGCCGCAGTGCCGGGGCTGGGTCCGGTGGAGGGGGTGACGCGCCGCTTTGGTCCGACCGAGCCGCTGATCACCCCGGAGGACGTTGCCCGCGTCATGGCGCGCGAAGCGCAGATGGGCCGGGATCCGGCGGCGGCCGGGACGACCAAAGCGGCCCAGCCGGCTCCTGAACAGCCGAAATTCTCTGCCGCGCTGAGCAGCCAGATCAGGGCCGCCGAGGTCAGCGAGGGGCGCACGCGCATCGAGCTGAGCCCGCGGGGGCTGGGCGTGATCGAGGTCGACGTGAGCACCGGGCAGGACGGCGCGTTGAAGGTGGTGGTGCGCGCCGAGAACCCGAGTGTTCTGAACGGTCTGCGCCAGGACCGTGATCTGCTGGCGCAGGCGCTGGGCGGGATGGAGGGCGGATCGCTGGATCTGCAATCCTTCACCGACGGCGGCGCACGCGATCCGCGGGGCAGGGCCGCATCGGCCATGACTGTGCCGCGCGCGGATGATATCATCGAGGGCGAACCGGACGCTGCCCCGGTTCGGACCGTACAGATCGGCGAGGGCCGCCTGGACATCGTGACCTGAGGGGGGAACGGATATGGACGTTACCGCAACAGCCGCCGCGCAATCGGCAACCGGGACGGGTTCTTCGAACTCGCTGTCCCAGCTGGGTGAGGATTACACCCGGTTCCTGACCCTGCTGACGGCGCAGATCCAGCATCAGGACCCGCTGGCGCCGATGGACAGCACGCAGTTCGTATCGCAGCTGGCGCAACTGAGCCAGGTGGAACAGGCGGTGAAGTCGAACGCCAACCTAGAAACCCTGTCGGCGCAGTTCAGCGCACTGTCCGCCGTCGCGGGCGCGGATATGATCGGGCGCGACGTGACGGTGAGTTCGGCGCAAACGCAATTGGCGGGGGGCGAGGTCGACGGCTACTACATGCTGCCCGAAGGGGCGGCCAAGGTCTCGGCCGAGATCCTCGATCCGCTTGACCGGGTGGTGCGCAAGCTTGAGGGGCTGCCCACCACCGATGGCGAGCTGGTTCCGCTGGGCTGGGACGGCAAGGACGATGTCGGTCAGGCGGTTCTGGACGGTATCTATACGGTGAAGATCAGCGCCGAGGACGCAGATGGCGAGCCGTTGGCCGCCTATACCTATCGCAAGACCTCGGTGAAGGAAGTGCTGTTCGCGGACGGGCAGCTTTATTACAGCCTGCCGGGCGATGAAACGGTGCCGTCGGCATCGGTTCTGGCGGTGCGCTGACCGGCCAGGGTCCGTGCGCGCGCGCGCTGTCTAGGGGCGGGGGGTGTCGGAGACGAAGAACGTGTTGATCTGCGCCGACTGAACCGAAGGGAACGCGGCGTGCAGCTTGAGCACGATCTGTTCGGCCATTGCCTGTTTGTCCAGGTTGCCTTCCTCGCCCTTGCCGACCCAGAGCAGGGTTTCGCTCAGGTCGGACACCGCCGAAATCGTTGAATCCCGCAGCCGCGCCTTGCCGCCGGCGCCGCCCAGCCGCTCAAAGGCGGCGACGTTGTCGATGTAGATGTCCATGTCGACGACGATATGCAGGATGCGGTCCGGTTGCAGGACCTGGAAGGTGAACTTGCCCAGCGGCATCTTGAACAGAACCGATTTCCCTTTGGCCTGCGCCGCCTCGGAGGATGCGTCGGGATCCGGCTGCAGCAGGTAGCGGCCCGCAACAAACCCGGCGGCCCCCATCAGGGCGGCGATCAGACCAATAAGAAGCAGTTTCTTCACCGGTCGCTCCGGTCAATAGGGCAGGATCACATCCAGGAAATCTTCGCCATAACGCGGCTGCTGCACCCGGCTCAGCTGGCCGCGGCCGCCATAGGCGATACGCGCCTCGGCGATCTTGTCATAGGGGATCGTGTTGTCGATCTTGATGTCCACCGGGCGGATCAGCCCGGCCACGCGCAGCTCGCGCAGCTCGTTGTTCACCTTGACCTCTTGCCGGCCTGCAATCACGAAATTGCCGTTGGGCAGTTCCTTGACGATCAGGGCGGCCACGCGCAGTTCGATGGTTTCGTTGCGCTTGATCGAGCCTTCGCCGGCGGTGGTGGAGCTGGAATTCAGGTCGATGATCGAGCCGCCCGTGGGCAGGTCGGAGGGATCGACGCCGGGCAGGATCTTGTCGATTTGCCCGCCATATCCCAGGAACACCGGATCCTTGACGTTCTGGCCGCCGCTGCGGGTCCGCTCGGAGGCGTTGCGCAGCTGGGCGCTGTCGTTGATGTCGATCACCACGGTCAGAAGGTCGCCGACCTCCTGCGCCCGGCGGTCGCCGAAGAAACTGCGGGTGCTCTTGCCCCAGAGGCTGGAGGCGTCGGCGCGCTGGGGCGGGCGCATCGGTTCCGCATCGGGCATCGGCACGCTGATGCGGTTGACCTCGGGCATGGTCTGGCCGTCCACCACCATGTCGCTGAGTTGCGGGTTGTGGGTCCGCTTGTATTCCCCGCAGGCCGCCAGGGCGAGCGTCGCCGCCAGCGCGGCGATGGTGCCGCTGCGGCCCATGCGGGCACGGGGACGGGTATCAGACACGGAGAAAATCAAAAGCTGGCCTCCACTAATCCATCGCCGCGGGCCACGCCGACGATGGTTTTGTTGCTGCTGAGGTTGACGACGCGGACCTCCTGGCCCAGATGCGCGTCGGTGATGGCCTTGCCCTCGGCCGAGAGGTGCAGGGCGCCGTAGCTGAGCTGAATGGTCACCCGTTCGCCGCGCGAAATGATGATCGGCGGGATCACCGACTGTACCTGGACCGGCCGCCCGGGGGCGAGCATGCGGCGGACCTGCATGCCGACAAGCCCGTCGAGATCGGTGACCGCATAGGCGTTGACGCGGGCCCAGGGCAGGTCGACCATTTCGACATCCTCGGGCCCGACAATATCGTCGGGCATCAGCCGCCGGATTGGCACCGGGACCGGCTGGGTCAGGGTGGCGACACCCCAGACGCGGCGCACCTCGCCGAGGTCGGTGATCACATTGGCGATGAACTGGCCGGTGTCGCGGTCGATCCAGAATTCGCGGATGTATTCGCCCTGCTTCGGCAGCCCGTCGGCCAGGCGCACCTTGAAGAACCCTTCCTCGGGCATCGCCGGGCCAAACTCCTGTGCGGCGCGTTCGCTGACCAGACCGGTGATCTGGGCGGCGGCGACCGGCAGCGGCGCCAGCAGCAGGGCCAGCGCCGACAGGGCGCCGGCGAGGCGCCGGGCGCGGCGGCGCTCAGTGCTGGGTCGGGGCGAGATCGTCGGCAGAAGGGGCATCACGCATCACTTGATCTGGTTGGCGGTGGACAGCATCTGATCGGCGGTTTCGATCGCCTTGGAGTTCATCTCGTAGGCGCGCTGGGCCGAGATCAGGTCGGTGATCTGCTGGATGATGTTGACGTTGGAGTTTTCCAGATAGCCTTGGCGGATGATGCCAACGCCCGGCTCGCCCGGGGTGATCAGCGTCGGTTCGCCCGAGGCGGTGGTCTCCTCCAGGATGTTGTTGCCGATCGGCTTCATCCCCGCCTCGTTGAGGAAGGTGGCCATGGTCAGCTGGCCCAGCTCGACCGGGGCGGGATCGTTGTCGACATAGGCCATCACCACGCCTTGCTGGTTGATGGCGATCTGGCGGGTGTTTTCCGGCACGTTGATGCCCGGGTCGATCTCATATCCGTCCAGCGTCACGATCTGGCCCTCGGCGCTGAGCTGGAAGGCGCCGGCGCGGGTATAGGCCTGGCTGCCGTCGGGGCGGTTGACCACGAAAAAGCCGTGCCCCTCGATCGCCAGGTCGAGCTGGTTCTCGGTCTGCGACAGGCCGCCCTGGGTGTTGAGGCGGATCACGCCGGCGCTTTGCACGCCGAGGCCCACGTTCATGCCGACCGGGCGCGAGGTGCCCTCGGTCGAGGTCAGCGCGCCCTCCTGCTGCATCGACTGGTAGATCAGGTCCTGGAACGCCGCGCGTCCGCTTTTGAACCCGGTGGTGTTGGCATTGGCGATGTTGTTGGCGATGACGTCCACGTTGGTCTGCTGGGCCAGCATCCCCGTTGCCGCGATTCCAAGTGCTTTCATGTTCGGGTCCTCCCCGTTGATCGGTGTTCGGCGGCTCAGACCACGCGGCCGAGGCGCTGGATCGCCTGCCGCGTCAGATCGTTGCTGTCGCTCATCAGTTTGGCCGCGCGCTCATAGGCGCGCTGGATGTCCATCAGTCGGGTCATTTCGACGATGGGCTGCACGTTGCTTTGCTCGATGAAGCCTTGCGCGATCTGGGTCTCTGTGTCCGGGGCCATCCCGCCGGCCGCGTCGCCATAGAGGTAGAGGCCGCCGCCGATTGGCACCAGCTTGTCGACATCGGGAACGCGGAAGATGCCGATCTGGCCCAGGATCGTGCCCTCGGCGTCGGTGATCGTGCCGTCGCCGGAAATGGTGATCTCCTGCCCCAGCGCCTGCGGCAGAGTGATCGGGGCGCCGCCTTGGTTCAGGATCGGCGCGCCGGCAAGCGTGGACAACTGGCCGTCGGCATTCACGGTGAGGCGTCCGTCGCGCCCGTAGGCAGTGGCCCCGGCGCCGGCCTCGTAAGAAAACCATCCCGGCCCGGACAGGGCCAGATCCAGCGGGTTGCTGGTGGCGAGCATCGCCCCCTGGCTGACGTTCAGATAGGTGCCGCGATCCTCGACGTAGCTGATCTCGGTGTCGCTGGTGCCGTCGGGCTGAACCGCCTCGAACAGCGGTTGCGCAGCCTTGTAGCCGGCGGTCGAGGCATTGGCCATGTTGTGCGCAGCAAGGTCCATGCTGCGCTGCAAGGCCGTGGCGAGGGACAGGGAAACATAATTCGAGTTGCCCATGGCTGGCTTCCGATCCCTTACAGACATGCCGGCAAGAACAGACCGGCAAGATTTCCGTGTAATTCCTCTTATTGCATGATAAACTATCCATCAATATAAGAATTAAGGCAAGATGTATTTGGCTAAACCCAAGGACAGCCGGTGGTCGACATGAAGAAAACGAGGGCGGCGGCGATCCTGCTTGCGGGCGGGCTGGCCGCTGGCGCGGCCCTGGCGACGGGTGTGCCGCCGGACGCCCCCGCGTTGCCGGACGCCCTCGGCCCGGCCCGGTCGGCGCCCGGTGAGGCGGGTCAGGTCGACATGGACCTGCGGCGCTGGCCTGTGGATGGGTTTCACCGGTTGCTGACCCGTCAGATCGACGCGCTGAGTTCGGCGCATGGCCCCGAGCGGCCACGCGTATTTCTCGATATGGCCGAACTGTACCTGAGCCAGGCGCTTCTCTACGAGGCGGGGTCGATCCTGGAGGAGGTGGAGCCGGAAACCCTCCGCGGCAAGCGGCGCTGGCAGGCCATGCGGGACGCGATCCTGTTGCTGGGTGGCGAAAAGGCCCCGGACATTCGGTCGTCGCCCCTGGCTGTGGTCAACAGGCCGGATCGCGGCATGTGGTTGGCGCTGCAGGCGATCGCCGAGGGCGACGAAATCATGCTGCGCAACAACCTGGCCGGCGCGCTTGGGGCCTTGGCCTATCAGACGCGGCCGATCGCGCGGATGGTGCTTCCGATCTTTGCCGAGGCCGCGGTCGAAGTCGGCGAGGCGCGGCTGGCGGAGCAGGCCATTGTCCTGATGGAGGGGTTTCCCGACCTTTCTTCCGCGTCGGCGGGGCATTATCTGCGCGGGCGGTCTGCGCAGGTCAACGGCAACGAGAAAACCGCACTGGAGGCCTATTTCAAAGCAGCCGACGGCTGGGATCTCTATGCTGCGCGGGCGCGGCTGACTTTGGCGGACATGGCCCTTGAGGATGGCGGCCGCGGTGCCTTGTTGGCGGCACGGGACGTGTTGGAATATGGCGCGGGGGCCTGGCGCGGCGACCGGTATGAGCGCGAATTGCTGCGGCGCCTTGCCAATCTTTACGCCCTGACCGGAGAGCCGTTTTCGGCGTTGGTGGCCCGAGGCAATCTGATGCTGCGGTTCCCGGGGTCCGAGGCCGCCGAAGAGGCCGCGGCAAAGGCAAGTGCGGATATGGAGGCCGTTTACCGCGACGGCGCCGAGGGGCGCCTGCCGCTCAGCCAGTGGGTGCCGGTGCATATGCGGCTGGTGCCGCTGTACCGCTATTTCCCGGACTTTGCACGGCATTCGGAAACCCTGGCGGACCGCGCGCTGGAGATCGGCGGGACCGACCTGGCCGCGGGAGAATACCGCAGGGCCCTGTCCCTGCTGGAGGAATTGGGCGAGGTGTCCGGGGCGCCCGCCACGCCGGAACGCCTGGATGGGCTGCGTCTGAAATTGGCGCGGGCATTGGCGCGGGGCGGCGTCTATGGTGAGGCGCGGGATGTCTTGGCTGCGATCGGTGCGCCAGAGGATCCGGCCCTGCGCCGGCAGGTGAATGCGCTGAAGTCGACAGTGCTGGCGAACTTGGGGGATGCCCAGGGGGTGCTGCTGACCCATGTGCCGAACCCCGATGCCGACAACCTGCGGAACCTGGCGTTGGCCTTGTGGCAAGGGGGCGACTGGGCCGAGGCGACGTTGTTCTACAAACGCCTCTGGACGCGGTTCCCGGAGGCGTTCCGCGCGCGCGACGCCACCTATCTGTTGTTGGCGGCGCGCAAGTCCGGTGACGTGCAGACCGCGCAGGAGGTGGTTGCGGCCTTTCCCGACCTGACCAATTCCGAAAGCTGGATCGAGATTGCCGAAAGCCTGATCGTTCCGCCCGCGTCGCTGTTGCCGCTGAGCCGGGATGCCGCGGATACCCGCCTGAACAGTGCTGACCGGACCCTTGGGGTCATCGACGGCGGGGATCCCGGCCTCTGACCCGGCTGGCCGGGCGCGGGGGTGGAAAGTTCTTGTGAGCTTTGCCTGGTGCGGGCCGTTTTTTCTTTAATTTTTAACTTGCCTTAAAATTGCATCGTGTATTTCTTGCAATAAACGGACGTTTTACAAGAATAAGAGGCGGCGGTCATGAGCATTTCCAGTGCACTTCAAACCGGAGTCAGCGGTCTGCAGGCCAACTCGAAGGCGGTAGGCGGGATTTCGGAGAACATCGCGAATGCGAATACCGTGGGTTACAAGCGCGGCTTTTCGCATTTCGTGACAACCACCGCATCCGGCGGCGGGGCCAATGGGGTTCTGTCGGTCGACGCGGTGAGCGAACTGGATATCAACCGCGCGGGTGGCCTGATCTCGACCAATTCCAACACTGACCTGGCGATCAGCGGCACGGGGTTCTTTGCGGTGTCGGTCCGTCCGAACGAAACCGTGCAGACCAACTACCTGCTGACGCGGGCGGGCTCTTTTCTGCCGGACAGCGAGGGCAACCTGGTGAACGCCGCGGGGTTCTACCTGGCGGGATATCGGATCAATCTGGACGGAACGCTTGGCGATGTCGATCGCAGCACCTTCGCGCAGATGGAGACAGTGAATATCGGCAACATCACGCTGTCCGCGGCCGCCACCACCGAGATTTCGGCGCTGGGCAACCTGCCCTCGCAGGATGCAGGGCTGGCCTCGCCCGGGGCGCCGTTCAAGACATCGTCCGAATATTTCACGGCGCTGGGCGCGTCCGAACGCCTGTCGTTCTCGTGGCAGCCGACCTCGACCGACAACCGCTGGGACGTGTCGATCAGCGACAAGGACGGCAACGCCCTGGGTTCGGTGACGATTGATTTCAACGATTCCGGGCCGCTGGCGGGCTCTCCCGCCTCGTATTCGGGGGCGACCTCGCTGGCGACGGCGCCGTCGGCGTTCTCCTTTGATACGGCCACCGGCAAGGCCACCTTGACGTTGAACAACGGCGACGTGCCGCAGACCCTGACGGTGAACATGGGTGCCCCCGGCAAGTTCGATGGCGTGACGCAGTTTTCCGGCGATTTCAGCCAGGGTTTCAACCGCGACGGGTCCAGCCTGGGTGAGCTGATGCGCACCGAGATCGACGAGGATGGAACGCTCTACGGTGTGTTCGACAACGGCCAGCGGCGGGCCTTGTATCAAATCCCGGTCGGTATTGTCGCGAACCCGAACGGGCTGCGCGAGATGCGCGGCAACGCCTATGCGCTGACCAACGATACCGGGTCGTTCATCGCGATGAAGGCGAACACCGGTTCCACCGGTGCGATCAGTTCGAACGCGCTTGAGGCTTCGAACGTGGATATCGCGGAAGAGATGACCGACCTGATCAAGGCGCAGCGGGCGTTCTCCACCAACGCCAAGGTGGTGACCACGGTCGATGAAATGATGGATGAGACCGCGCGTCTCAAACGCTGACGGGAACCTGCCTTCGAGGGGTAACCCATGAGTCTTTCTAGCGCGTTGAACGCGGCCGCGACGGGTTTGGCGACCACCCAGACTCAAACCCGCATCGTGGCCGACAACGTCGCCAACGCGATGACGCCGGGCCATGTCCGGCGCGAAGCGGTGATCGTCAGTACCGGCACCGGCGGCGCTGCGGTGAGCGAGGTGCGCCGCGACGTGGATGCCGCGCTGATCCGGATGGCGCGGGCCGAGAGCGGGAAAATGGCGCACCAGCAGGCCATTCACGAGGGGCTGCGCGACTATACGATCTATTTGGGTCAGCCTGGCGATGGGATGTCCCCGGCGGACAAGTTCTCGGCCTTCAACACGGCGATGACGACGCTGGTGAACATGCCGTCCTCGACCGGGGCGCAATCGGCAGCGGTTTTCGCGGCCGAGGACCTGGCGGCGTCGATCCGCGGCGCCAGCGATACCTTGGCCAATGTGCGCGCCGAGGTGGATATGGAAATCCGCTATGAGGTGGCCGATCTCAACCAGGCGCTTTACGACCTCGCCAAGTTGAACTCGCAGGTGCGCGACTTCGGACCCGGCACGCTGGAAGCGGCGCAGGTGGGCGACCGGGTGGACGGGCTTCTGGACCAGGTGTCGGAGATCGTCGGCGTACGGGTGACGCAAAGCGCGGACGGGCGGGTGAATGTCTACACCACCGGCGGCGCGGCCCTGCTGGAGGGCAACGAAGTACAGGATGTCACCTACAATCCGGGCGATGGCACCTTCTTTGCGGGCGAGACCGAGATCACGCCGGGCAAGGACGGTGTTCGGGGCGTTGAAGAGGGGAGCCTGGCGGGGTTTGACGAGCTGAAGCAAGAGATCCTGCCGCGCTTCCAGCTTCAGCTTGACGAATATGCGCGTGGTCTGATCCAGGCGTTCGAGAGCGCCGACGCGTCGCTGTCTGCCGGGCAGGCGGGCCTGTTCACCGACAACGGTTTTGCCTTCGATCCGGCGAATCTGGAGGGGCTGGCGAGCCGGGTGCGGGTCAACGACGCGGTCAATCACGGCGCCGGAAGCGAGGTGTGGCGGATCCGCGACGGGATGGCGGCGGCGGCCCCCGGCGACGCCGCCGACGCCACCCAGATCCAGGCGTTTATCGACGCCTTCGACACGCAGGTAGGGGCCGACCCCGCCACCGGGCTGAACGCCACCGTCACGCTGGCGAATTTCGCCGGCGAGATGGTTTCCACCCAGTCGGCAGAGCGGGCGCGGGTGGAAAACAATTTCAACGCTGCCCGGTCGGCTGCCGAAATGGTGCAGGCCTCGCGCGAGAATGTCGAAGGCGTGAATATCGACGAGGAATTGCAGAAGCTGCTGCTGATCGAGCAGAGCTATGCCGCGAATTCAAAGATGCTGACAGCCGTGGCCGAGATGCTCGACACGCTGTTGGCGGCGGTCTGAGGGTAGACGATGAGCTGGAGTGTCAGTCGCATTTCGTCCATGCAGTTGAACCAGTTCAACCGCGAACATGTCGCGCGCGCCACCGAGGCGATCCAGCGCGCGGGGCAGGAGCTGGCCACCGGGCGCAAGGCCGATCTGTTTGCCGATCTCGGGCCGCGTGCCGCGGTCGCGCTGAGCCTGCGCGCGCGTGAGGATAACACCCAGGCCTATATGACCACCAACGATATCCTGGACAGCAAACTGGAGGCGATGCTGGCCTCGGTCGATGCGGTGCGGGGCGGGGCCGAGGATGTGTTGCAAAACACCCTGGTCAACGCCTCTCGTCCCACGACGGGGGCCAATGCGCTTCAGGCCGAGGCGCGTGCGGCGCTGGAAAGCATCATCGCCTCGCTGAACATCAGCTACAACGGTGACCATCTCTTCTCGGGCACGGCCAGCGACCGCGCGCCGCTGATGCGTTGGGATGAAAGCAACCCGAATACCGGCCTTTCCCCCGAGGAGGTGCTGGGCGACATCGTGGGTTCGGGGCCGACCACGGTGGCCGAGGCCGAGGCCATGATCGACGAGATCGACGCCTTCTTCGCCTCTGCGAACACCACCGATCCGAACCGGAATTTCGAGGCGACCTTTTTCAACGGGACACCGTTGCTGGACGCCAGTGGCCAGCCCTCGAAGCGGGTCACCGCCCGCATCGGCGAGGGGCAGAAGCTGACCTATGGCGTGCAGGCCAACGATCAGCCGTTCCGCGACACGTTGAAGGGGTTGGCCATGCTCGCGGTGACCGATGTCAGCAAGTTTGACAACGAGGCGGCCTATTCGCGCTGGATGAACGAGGTGAACAGTTCGCTCAGCGACGGTGTCCAGGGGGCATTGCAGGCTTCGTCCAATATCGGCTTCAATCAGCAGGTGGTGGCGAAGACCCAGGCGCAGCTGGACGATATTTCCCTGGTCCAGCGTACCCAGATCGCGAATTACGAAAGCGTCGACCCCTATGAGGCGGCATCGACCCTGTCGAACCTGGAGACCCAGCTTCAGGCCAGCTACAGCGTAACGGCGCGGCTGTCGCAGCTGACCCTGCTGAATTTTCTTTGATTAGGTAGGAGCGCGGCCGGATCAGGCGCGCGCCGCGATGATGCGCTGCACCTGCTGTGGCTCGGGTGCCGGCAGGTCCAGCGGATCGGGGGCGCTCAGCTTGTAGCCCCGGCCATGGACCGTTTCGATGTACTGCGATCCGCTGGCGGCCGCGGCCGCGATCTTCTTGCGCAGTTTGCAGATGTAGACGTCGATCACCTTGTCGAAAGGTTGATCGGCGCTCATGCCGTAGACCGCGTCATAGATCGCGTTTTTCGAGATCACCCTGTTGGAGTTCAGCGCAAGGTGTTGAAAAATCGAATGCTCGCGCTTCGACAGCTTGATGCGCGCGCCGGATACGATCGGGTCGCGGCCATCGAAAAATGCCGTCAGCTCGCCCACCTCGACGCATTCCGAGGCATGGCCGTGGAACCGGCGGATGATCGAATTGATACGCGAAGCGACCTCGCTGCCCTTGATCGGGCTGACGATGACGTCATCGGCCCCCCGATCAAGGGCTGCCGAGGTATCCTGGGAATTCCGGAAATCGCGCAGGACGATAACGGGGTTGGCGCAGCCGGCTTTGCGGATCGTGCGGATCTGGGAGTGGATGTTCTCCGACTCCCCGATCAGGATCGCCCGCACCTCGTTGCCCGGTTGGGTCAGCGGGGCCAGTCCGGTCTCGAAAAAGTCTTCGCCCACGAACAGAGGGTCGATACCCGCGTTCTCCAGCTCGGCCGCCAGCGAAGCCTGGCGTCTTTCGCGTGGTTCGAAAACATAGGCGCGCATGAACACCTCCGTTCCCGCCGTTATTCATCGCTATTCTTAATCGCTACCAAGGAAAAACGGATAGTTCAATAATAAAGTTAACCTGAGCCAAGTTTAGATTGCGCTGTATATGGACTTCGCAAAAACAAATCGGTAGTATTTGGACAAGGACCGGAGGTGATTTCAATGACAGCACGCAGGTCTCTGGCGAGGGTACTGGGTGCGGCCGTGTTGGCCGCGGCCTGTGTCGTTGCGGCGCCCGTTGCGGCCGAGGTGCGGGTCAAGGATATCGCCAGTTTCGAGGGGGTCCGCGAGAACCACCTGATCGGCTACGGGCTTGTCGTCGGCTTGCTGGGCACCGGCGACAAGATGGGCAACAGCCCGTTCACCCGCGAGGCGGTCAAGGGGATGCTGGAACGGCTGGGGGTGGCCAACCTGGACGCCGACCTGTTGAAGACCAAGAACACCGCGGCGGTGATGGTCACCGCCAAGCTGCCGCCATTTGCGCGGCGCGGTTCGCCGATTGATGTCAATGTGGCGTCGCTGGGCGATGCCACCAGCCTGCGCGGCGGCACGCTTCTGGTGACGCCGCTTTCGGGCGCCGATGGCGAGGTCTATGCCGTGGCGCAGGGGCCGGTCGCGGTGTCGGGCTTTCTGGCCCAGGGCAACGCCGGCAGCGTGCAGGAGGGCGTGCCGACCATCGCGCGGATCGACAGCGGCGCCATCGTCGAACGCGAGGTACCGTTCCAGCTGAAGGAGCTGGACAGTTTCCGTATCGCCCTGCGCGTTCCCGATTTCACCACCGCGGCCCGGGTCGAAGACGTGGTCAACGACAAGTTGGGCGGCGGATCGGCGCGCATGCTCGACCCCGGCACGGTCGAGGTCCGCATTCCGGGCAAGGGCGACGTCGCCGAGACCATTGCCGCGATCGAGAACCTGACCGTGCAGCCCGACACCACCGCGCGCGTCGTCGTCGACGAGAAATCCGGCACCATCGTGATCGGGGCGAATGTCCGGATCGGCCAAGTCGCGATCAGCCAGGGCGGGCTGACCGTGCGGGTGCGGGAACGGTACAATGTCAGCCAGCCCAGCCCGATCAGCATCGGCGGGACCACCGTTGTCGTGCCGGAAACCGATATCGACGTCCAGGAGCGCGAAAGCCGGTTCACCATTCTGGAGGGCGATGTCAGCCTGCAGGATCTGGTCGATGGGCTGAACGCGATCGGCGTGGGGGCGCGGCAGACGATCTCGATCCTGCAGGCGATCAAGGCCTCGGGCGCGCTGCATGCGGACCTGGAGATCATCTGATGACGACGCCGGGCATATCCCCGCAGGTCCCGTCGGTCGGGGGCGGCGACACCTCGGCGCGGCCCAGCGCGGAAGATAGCCGGCTGGCCAAGGAGTTCGAGGCGGTGTTTCTGAGCCAGTTCGTGGATCAGATGATGAAAACCGTCGATTACGGCCCGGCCGCGGGCGGTCAGGGCGCGGAAATGTGGCGTTCGTTCCTGTCCCAGGCGCTGGCCGAGCAGTTGAGCGAGCGCGGCGGTCTGGGGTTGAGCGCGAATATCGAGCAGATGTTGAGCGCCTATCGGCGTTGAGGGCACGAGGGCAAAGGGCGAAGGTCATGCTGGGAAGACGCAAGTTTCGCATTGGCGAGCGGATGGAGGCGCGCCGCACCGCACAGGCTGCGGGCGGTCTGGTCCTGACCAAAGAGGATGAGGCGAATATCGAGGCATTCACCGCCAAGGTGGGCGAGGCCGTGGCGTTGCTGAACCAGGAGGTCGAGGCGCTGTCCGAGGGGCGGTTCCAGGTGGTGAGCGATCTGTTCGAGGAGAAGGCCGCCTTGCTGAAATGGCTGGAATTGCGCCTGCCGCTGGTTGAGCCGTTCTTGTCGCACGCGGCGGCGAAAACGTGTGGCCTGCCCGAGCGCATGGTCGAGCTGCAGGCCGCGGTCAGCGCAGACAGTGAGATGCTTCAGCGTATGGCCAGCGCCGCCGGGACGATCGTGCAGGAGATCCGGAAGGCAACCGAACGCCATGGGCTGAACGGGCTTTATGGCAAGTCGGGCCAGAAACTGGGCGCTCAGGAGGGCGGACAGATGCGGATCGACCGCGAATTTTAACCCTTGTTCAGCAAATTTACGAAAACTTTAACTGCGCTTTAATTTTGGCGTCTATATCCCCAGTGCTGGTGAAAACCGGTCTCAGTCAGAAGACTGGACAAAAAACCGAGAACTGAGGAGAGCATTAAATGTCGTCCATTCTCACCAACCATTCGGCGATGGTCGCCCTGTCCACGCTGAACGACGTCAACCGTGGCCTGACCGAAACCCAGAACCGCGTTTCCAGCGGCCTGGCCATCCGTTCGGGCAAGGAAAACGCCGCCTACTTCGCCATTTCGGAAACCATGTCCGGCGACAGCGGCATGTTCAAGGCGATCAATGAAGGTCTGACCTCGACCAAGAACTCGGTCGCAACGGCCCGCCTCGGCGCGGAAACCGTCAGCGGCCTGGCCGAGCAATTCGCCGAGCGCGTGGCGTTTGCCCAGGGCAGCGGGATCAACCTGGCCGACGTGCAGTCGGAACTGGATGGTCTGGTCGCTCAGATCGGTGCCGCCATCGATCAGTCGACCTTCAACGGCGAAGACCTGGTCAGCGCGGCCGCGGCCGTGACCGTCGTCACCGGGATCAGCCGGTCGTCGGGCAGCTTTGCGACCACCACGATCAGCTTCAACTCGGTTGACCTGTCGGCGATCCAGACGAACCTGGCCGCCATCGACCTGACCACGTCGACCAATATCGCGACCGACCTGGCCACCGCCGAGACCGAACTGGCCAACGCGATCACCGCGGCCACGTCGCTGGGTGTGACCGAAAAGACGCTGGAAGGTCAGCAGGAGTTCCTGGGCAGCCTGACCGACACGCTGGATTCCGGCGTGAGCGCGATGGTCGATGCCAACATGGAAGAAGAGGCAGCCCGCCTGCAGGCCTATCAGGTCCAGCAGCAGCTGGCCACGCAGTCGCTGTCGATTGCCAACCAGTCGCCGCAGAACATCCTGAGCCTGTTCCGCTAACTGGCCTTTCGGCAGGGGGCTTTCCCCTGCCGACCCTGTTGTTCACGAGTTCTCGTAGTCGACCCCCTCGGGTCATTGGTCTGCCGGCTGTCCCTATCCGGGATGGCCGGTTTCTTCTTTTGCCGGGGCGACCGGCTCCAGCGGCACGTCGATGCCTGCCTCGAGCAGCATCCTGTACATTTCCGCAAAGCTCTGCTCGGCGCGCATCGTTTCGCCGCGCGTCTGCGCAAGAAACTGGTTCGCTGTTTCGAAAAACCGCGCGGCCGCGTCGGTTTCGGGGTCCGAACCCGGCGTATAGGCGCCGACCCGGATCAGCTCCTCCATGTCCGCGTAGCGGGCCAATGCCCGGCGCGCGGCGTGCATGATGCGATATTCCTCGGGGCTGTGGCAGTTCGGAAGCATGCGCGAGATCGAGCGTTGCACGTTGATCGCCGGATAGCGGTTCTGTTCGGCGATGCGGCGGTCCAGCACGATATGGCCATCAAGAATGCCGCGCACCGCGTCGGCAATCGGTTCGTTCATGTCGTCGCCATCGACCAAAACCGTGTAGATCCCGGTAATGTCGCCCTCGCCCGGCCGCCCGGGGCCGGCGCGCTCCAGCAGGTGGGGCAGTTCGGAAAACACCGTGGGCGGATAGCCGCGCGTGGTCGGCGGCTCGCCGCTGGACAGGCCGATTTCCCGTTGCGCCATGGCAAAGCGGGTGACGCTGTCCATCATCAGAAGCACTTGTTTGCCCCTGGCGCGGAAATGCTCGGCCACCGCGGTTGCGGTCCAGGCGGCCTGGCGGCGCAGCAGCGGCGCCTCGTCGCCGGTGGCCACCACCACGACCGAGCGCGCCATGCCTTTCTCGCCCAGGTCCTCTTCGATGAATTCCTGGACCTCGCGGCCGCGTTCGCCGACCAGGCCGATCACGATCACGTCGGCATCGGTGTTGCGTGCCAGCATCGCCATCAGGGTGGATTTGCCCACCCCCGAGCCGGCAAAGACGCCCATTCGCTGGCCGCGGCAGATCGGGGTGAACAGGTCGATGCATTTGACCCGGGTTTCCAGCTTGTCACCGACGCGGCGCCGGTCATAGGCGGGCAGCGGGCTGCTGCGGCCGCGGGCGCGGCGGCTGCCGTTGCGGAAATCGGGTGACGGCGACAGCGGCCGGCCCAGCGCGTCGATCACCGTGCCGATCCAGCTGTCGTCGGGGCGGATCCCGTCGCCGGCCTGGATCAGGTCGACCGGGTCGCCCACGGCAATGCCGTCCCAGGTGCCGAAGGGCAACAGTCGCACCCCGTCGTCGCCGGCGCCGACCACCTCTCCGGTGACCGGGCCGTGGCGTCCGCGCACGCGGCAATGCTGGCCGATCCCGGCCGCGCGCTCCAGTCCGGACACGGTCAGGGACAGGCCGACGACCGATTGGACGCGCCCTGTAATCCTTGTGCTTTCAAGGTCTGAAACCTTCCGTCTCAGGTCTGAAAATATGGCGCTCACAAGAATAAACCCTGTTAATCTTTGCGGTACTTGCTATACTTGCCAAGAATTGAGTTGGAGTCCATGATGAATCTCGACAACCTCAACCTGTTCCAGTTGGCTTCGCGCCGCCTGCAATGGTTGTCGGACCGTCAGAAAGCCGTGTCCGAGAACATCGCCAACGCCGATACCGCCGGCTATCACGCCCGCGAGGTGGAGGATTTCGACTCTTACCTGGCGGGCAGTCAGGGCATGTCGGTCCTGCCCAGTGCCGAGGTGCAGGAGGTCGAAACAACCTGGGCGGAAAGCATGTCGGGCAACAACGTGGTTCTGGAGGAGCAGATCCTGCAGGCCTCGACCACGGCCGGGCAGTACAAGCTGGCGTCCAATCTGTACCGCAAGGCGCATGAGCTGGTGCTGGCGGTTTCCAGTTCACGCTGAAGGAAAGGGGTGTAGATGGACGCGCTGTCTTCTATCATTGCCACCGCTGCCAGCGGGTTGCGGGCCCAGGGCGAGCGGTTGCGCGTGGTGTCGGAAAACGTCGCCAATGCCTCCAGCACCGCGCAAGAGCCGGGCGGCGATCCCTATCGCCGCAAGGTGATCAGCTTCAACGTGGGGACCGATGCAGCCACCGGCGCCGCGATGGTGCGCGTGGCCGAGGTCACCCGCGACATGGGTGAGTTTTCACTGCGGTTCGACCCGGCGCACCCGGCGGCGGACGAGAATGGCTATGTCAAAATGCCGAACGTCAACCCGCTGATTGAGATGAGCAACATGCGCGAAGCCTCGCGCAGTTACGAGGCGAATATGTCCATGCTGGAAAACGCGCGGCAGATGCGCAGCCAGTTGATCGATCTCTTGAAGTAGAGCTGAGCCATGAGCGATTTTTCTTCGATCCAGCCGAACACCCTGATCCAGGCCGCCTATGGCAAGTCCAGGGATCTGACCGCGGACAAGGCCGCCGGTCCGCAGTTGGACCCGGCCGAGGCGCAGAGCTTTGGCCAGATGCTTCAGAACGCGGCCGCCGAGGCCGCGAGCACGGTGCGCGAGGGCGATGCGACGGCGATGGCGGGCCTGGCGGGCAAGGCCGGGCTGCAGCAGGTGGTCGAGGCGACGATGGCGATGGAAAGCACCGTCAAGGTCTCCGTCGCGGTGCGCGACAAGCTGGTCGAAGCCTATCAGGAAGTTCTGCGGATGCCGCTTTGACGGCACCCGCGCCCAAGCAAAGCCGGGAGCCCGTTTTTGGATACGGTCAGCACATATGAGATCCTGCGGCTGACGATCAACACCGTCTTGTTGGCGTCCGCGCCGGTTCTGGCGGTGGCATTGGTGGTGGGCCTGGGTATCTCGTTTTTCCAGGCGCTGACCCAGATCCAGGAAATGACCCTGACCTTCGTGCCCAAGATCGTGGCGATCTTTGCCGGGCTCGCGCTGACCCTGCCGTTTATCTATGGAACGCTGATGCGGCTGTCGGACCGGGTGTTCGACCTGATCGTCAGCGGGGGTGGCTGACGTGTGCCGCGCGCCCGCGCTTGCAGTCGGGGCGGTGGGGATCGCCCTGACTTCGGCCCTGGCCTTCAGCGGCTTGCCCGCGCGGGCCGAGTTCTTTTCCGGCTTTTACCGTTCGTCCGCCCCGGTGGCCACACCGCAGCCGCGCCCGCAGGCCGTGCCGGACCAGGCGCTGGGCGGGGCCGATTGCCTGGCCGCGATCCTCGACGCGCAGGCGCGCTATGACATCCCGGACAACCTTCTGCTGGCGATCGGCATCCAGGAGGCGGGGCGGCGCGGAGCCAAGGGGCTGACCGTTTGGCCCTGGACCGTGAACGCGGCGGGCGAGGGGGCCTTTTTCCACAGCCGGGAAGAGGCCCTGAACTGGGTCCGGAGCAAGCAGCGGGGCGGCGTGCAGTCGATCGATGTCGGGTGCATGCAGGTGAACCAGAAATGGCATGGCGGCAAGTTCGCCTCGCTCGAGCAGGCCTTTGATCCGGCGGTGAACGTCGACTACGCGGCGCGTTTTCTGGTTGGCCTGTTTCACGACACCGGCGATTGGTGGGCCGCCGCCGGGCGGTATCATTCGGCGACCGACACCCATAGGGAAGTCTACCTGGCCGCCCTGCGGCGCAATCACGCGGCGGTCAACGCCAACCTGGCGGAACTGATCGCGCAGGCCAGCACCGCGCGCATGTTTGCCGTGGCCGCGGCGCCCCCGGCCCCGCCGCCGCTGCCGGCGCCGCCGGTGTTCTGGAGTTCGGGCCAGGAGGCGCACCCGGGGGACAGGGCCGGGCGGTTTTCGATTTATTCCAAGCATCCGATCCAGCCGGTTCTACCGGCCTATCGGGTGGTGAAGTGAGGCAGGGATGAGCACAAGGGACGTAAACCCCTCTGCAGGTACGGCCAAGGGGTTGTCGCAGCTGGGCCTGGCGAACCGCGATGTCGGGTTCGCCATCGGCGTGGTGCTGATCCTGTGCATGCTGTTCATTCCCCTGCCGCCGATCCTGCTGGATTTCGGGCTGGCGATCTCGCTGTCGCTGGCGGTGCTGATCCTGATGGTGGCGCTGTGGATCCCGACGCCGCTTGACTTCAACTCCTTCCCGACGCTGCTTCTTGTGGTGACCATGCTGCGTCTGGCGCTGAACGTGTCCTCGACCCGGCTGATCCTGAGCCAGGGGCACCAGGGCTCGGACGCCGCCGGCAAGGTGATCGAGGGGTTCTCAAGGTTCATCGTGGCCGGCGATTTCGTCATCGGGATCGTGATCTTCGCGATCCTGGTGATCATCAACTTCGTGGTGATCACCAAGGGGTCGACCCGGATCGCCGAGGTTGCCGCGCGGTTCTCGCTGGATGCGATGCCGGGCAAGCAGATGGCGATCGACGCCGATCTGGGCGCCGGGATCATCAACGAGGAGGAGGCCCGCGAACGCCGCCGCGTGCTGGAAGAGGAGAGCGCCTTCTTCGGGGCCATGGACGGCGCCTCGAAATTCGTGCGCGGCGATGCGATTGCCGGCCTGATCATCACCCTGATCAACGTGATCGGCGGCATCCTGATCGGCATGGCGAGCCATGGCCTCAGCATCACCGATGCGGCGGGGAACTATACCGTTCTGACCATCGGCGACGGGTTGGTGACGCAGATCCCGGCGCTGGTGGTGTCGCTGGCCGCCGGCCTGCTGGTGACCAAGGGCGGTACCCAGGGCGCCGCGAACGAGGCGGTGCTGGCACAATTGGGGAATTTCCCCAAAGCTTTGTACATGGCCGCCGCGCTCAGCTTCATGGTGGGGTTCCTGCCGGGCTTTCCGCTGATGGTGTTTTCCGTGCTGGCGGCGGGGATGGCCTCGCTCGGGTATGTCATGCAGAAGCAGATGGAAGAGCAGGAGCGCGAAAAGGCCACCGCCGCCAAGCGCGAAGGCGAGAAGCGCGAGGCCGAGGACCCGATCGCCGAGGCGCTGCGGCTGGACGATCTGCGGCTTGACCTGGGCGAGGCGCTGGTGCCGCTGATCAACTCGACCGACGCGGCGCTGCCCGGCAAGGTGAAAAGCCTGCGCAACCTGTTCATCAAGGATTTCGGGTTCGTCATGCCGCCGGTTCGGATCAAGGACGACAGCATGCTGCCCGGGATGAGTTACGCGATTTCACTGCAGGGGGTGGAAACCGCCCGCGGCGAGGTGCGGCCCGGGTCGATGATGGTGATCGATCCCGGCGGCAACGACAGCGACCTGGTCGGCGAACGCACCCGCGAGCCGACCTTTGGGCTGAATGCGATCTGGGTTGATCAGGGGCGTGCCCGAGAGGCCGAGCTGCGCGGGCTGACCGTGGTCGACCCCGAAAGCGTGATCACCACCCACCTGACCGAGGTGATCAAGGAGCATATGCCCGAGCTTTTGACTTTTGCCGCCACCCAGGACCTGATCGAGGGGCAGAGCAAGGAATACCAGAAGCTGCTGACCGACATGTCGAACAAATCGCCGGCGGTGCTGCTTCAGCATGTGCTGCAGGCGCTGTTGTCCGAGCGGGTGTCCATCCGCAACCTGCCCAAGATCATCGAGGCGGTGGCCGAGGCGGCGGCGACCACCGGGAACCTGCGTGCCATCGTCGAGCATGTGCGCGGCCGGCTGGCCAAGCAGATTTGCCAGTCGCTGGTCGACGGCCAGGGCTATGTGCCGGTGATCGTGCTGGGCCCGGAGTGGGAGCGTGAGCTGAACAACGCGGTCTCGCCCGGGGGTGAGGAGAGCGCCTTTCTGATGTCGCCGGCGCGGGTGCAGGAATTCGTTCTGGCGGTGCGCCAGCAGATCCAGAAGTTCGCCGCCGGGGACGAATGGCCGGCGCTGCTGGTGACGCCGGATGTGCGGCCCTATGTGCGGCAGATCCTGGAACGGGTCAGCCCGGTGACCCAGGTGATTTCCCATAACGAGGTTCACCGCAAGGCCGCGCTGAAAACCGTTGCCACGGTGGGCAGCTGACGATGGCGCTGGATGCCTATGTCTCGGGGCTGATCTTTGGCTATGCTCTTGTGGTGGCGCGGATCGGCGGGGCGCTGATGTTCATGCCCGCCTTTGGCGAGACCCAGATCCCGCTGCGCGCGCGGCTGTCCTTCGCGCTGGTGCTCTGTGCCGCGCTTTACCCGATCACGCCAATCGCCGCGAACCTGCCCGATACGCCGACGGCGGTGGCGCTGCTGTTGGGGTCCGAATTGACCATCGGGCTTTGGATCGGGCTGGTGGCGCGGGTGCTGCTGTCGGCGATGGATTTCGCCGGTTATCAGGTCGGGCAGGTGTCGGGGCTGGCCAATGCCTTTGGTCCCTCGCTGGGCTCGTTCGAGGGGGCAACGCTGGTGGCGACGCTTCTGCTGGTCGGCGCGGTGGCCGCGCTTTTTGCCACCGACGCCCACCACGTGATCCTGCGCGGGCTGATGATGAGCTATTCGGTGTTCCCGCCGGGGCCGCTGATGCCCGGTGATTTGGCAGAACAGATCGTGCGGGCCGGGTCGCACAGCCTGTATATCGGCACCGCCGTGGCCGCGCCGTTTTTCGTCATGGGGGTGATCCTGAACCTGGGGATGGGTCTGGCCAACCGGATGATGCCGCAATTGCCGGTGTTCTTCGTCGGCGCCTCCTTGCTGATCGCAACCGGGCTTCTGGTGCTGGCGGTGGCGATCCCGTCGATGATGGAATTCTTCATCCGCGATTTCGCCGACTGGCTCGGCACGTTCAGGTTCTGACGCCATGGCCGAAAACCAGGATCAGGATAAGAGCCAACAGACACAGGAGCCGACGGAGAAGAAACTCCGCGACGCCCGCAAACAGGGTGACGTTCCCTCGTCGCGCGAAACCGGGAACATGATGGTGGTTCTGTCGCTGGTGCTGATCACCGCCTTCGTGCTGCCTTGGCAGGGGCCGCGCCTGTCGGCGGCCCTGGCGGCGCTGATCGACGGGGCCGGGCAGGTTCAGGTCGGCTCGGGGCGGGCCGGTCTGACCGCGCTGGGGCTGGTGCTGCGCGACATGGTGCTGTCGCTTGCATTGGTGTTGTCGCCGCTATTTCTGATGATCCTTGCGGGCGGCGTGGTCGGCGTGCTGATCCAGGGCGAGACCGTGGTCGCGCTGGATCGGGTGAAGCCGAAGCTGTCGAAGGTGTCGCCGATCGCGGGGTTCAAGCGGCTGTTCTCGGCCAATACGCTGGTGGAGTTCGCGAAAAGCCTGATCAAGGTTCTGGTGGTCGGCGCATTGGCGCTCTGGGTGACCGAGCGCGCGGTGCGCGGCATCTGGGAGGCCCCCGGCTTCGTGCCCGAAACCCTGCCGGGGTATATGCTGGACTCCACGCGCCGGTTGCTGATCGCCGCGACCGTGTTCCTGGTGCCGGTGGCAATCCTCGACATCCTGTGGAACCGTTTCGACTGGCGCCGCCGCCAGATGATGACGGTGAAAGAGGTCCGCGACGAGATGAAGGACTCCGAGGGCGATCCCCATATCAAGGGCAAGCGCGCCTCGATCCGGCGGGCGCGGGCGAGACAGCGCATGGCCAGCGCGGTGCCGCAGGCCAGCGTGATCCTGACCAACCCGACCCATTTCGCCGTCGCCCTGAAATACGAGCAGGGGGTCGACAGCGCCCCGGTCTGTGTCGCCAAGGGCACCGACCTGGTGGCCCGCCGCATCCGCGAGATCGCCTATGAGCACGACGTGCCCATTGTCGAGAACAAGCCGCTGGCGCGGGCCCTCTACGACCAGGTCGAGATCGACGAGATGGTGCCGGTGGAGCATTGGCAGGTGGTGGCCGAGATCATCAGTTTCGTCATGGAGTTCAGGACCAACCGCTTCCGCAAGCCGCCGGCGGGGTCGGTGCTGCGCACCAGCCCGGAGTGAGCCAGCCGCGGCGCGGGGGGGCATAAGAAAACGCCCCGGCGCAGGGCCGGGGCGATGGAATGCGGTTTGAGGTTTCCCTGGGGCTATTTCAGCTTGATGCCCACGAGGTCCTGATCGCCCGGCAGCTGCGAGCGCTCCAGGATGATCTTGGACACGGCGCGGGCCCGCACCGGCGACATCTTGGCCAGGATCGGCGCGGCCACGCGGGGCTTCATCTTGGCCAGGACGAGGATCGTCACCTCGATGTCCAGGTCGTCCATGATCCGGGCCGCCTCGGAGGGTTTCATGTTGGCATAGAAGCTGATCAGGCGTTCGAGATCCTCGGTCTCATTGGCCTTGGCGCGGGCCAGCAAGTCCTCGATCGTCGCCTTCAGTTCCAACAGGGCGGCCTTTTCGATCTCCAGCTTTTCCCGGGCCAGCGTCAGCTCCGATTTCCGGGCTTCCAACTCTTCTTTCTGCGCGGCAATCAACTCCCGCTCGCGGGACAGGGATTGCAGAACTTCCTCCGGGGTTTCGCATTGCGCCGAAACCTTCGGCACATTGGCGACGATGGCAGGGTTTTCATCCTGTGTGATCGGGATCGGATCGGCCTGAACCGCGGCGCGGATCGGAAGATCGGGGCGGATTACCTCGCCCGTCGGGAACGGCAGGTCGGGAAAGGAAATCGCGGCCTTGGCAAAGGCGGTCACAGCCAGCCCGCCGATCAGCAGCTTCGCCCCCAGAGCGCGGGCCATGCTCAGGCCCTCGATTCGCTGCGTGAGGTTTCAAAGAACCGGCGCACCAGGTCCTGCTTTCCGCGCACCACCTGCACGCCGGGCAGGCGCCGCTGCGACTGGCGCCGGGACGAGAAGGCCGGTGCCTCCTCGGCCTGTTCCGCGGCCTCATGCGCGGCGAGCCCTTCGGCGAGGTTGTCGCGCAGGGCGTTGACCGAGGATTCGGACTTGTCCACCGCGTCGGAAAACTCGCGCACCAACGGCTCCAGCTCTTCCAGCGAGGCCATCAGCCGTTGCACCCGCCGCGAAATTATCACGCCGTAGCCGACGCTTCCTGCCAGCAGGGCGATGATAAGGATGTCAGTGATCGTTGCGGCCATGGGTCGCCTCCTCTTCCGGTTCCAGCTCCTCGGTGATGCGGATCGCCGTATTGCCGTTATTGCGTTTGCCGATTGTGGCGCGGAACATCGGCGTGTCCGCGCAAACGACGGTGGCGTCGTGATCTTCCTCGATCCACAGGTTCACCTTGTCGCCGGTTTTCCATTTCATGATGTCCTGGATCGACAGCTGGACCGAGGCCAGCACCGCCTCGAGTTCGACCGTGGCCCGTTCGATCTGGCCGCATAGCTGTTCGCGCCAGGGGCTGCCGTCGTCCGAGGGTTCGCCGAAATGGATCTTGCCCAGTTTGGTCCGCACCGGTTCCAGCGCGTCATAGGGCATGATGATCTCCAGCGCGCCGGTCCGCCCGGCCAGGCCGACGGCGAAATGCAGGCGCACGCAGAGATTGGCCGGTTGGGTGACGGCGGCGGAATCGGGATCGGTCTCGACCCGGTCCAGTTCCAGCTCGATGTCCCCGACCAGGCCGAAATCGCTCTGCAGTTCCTGCATGATCAACATCGCCAGGCGTTTGCCAAAGCCGCGCTCGATCGCGGTGAAACGTTCCGGTTCGCGCGGGCTTTCATCCTTGGGGGCGCCGCCCAGCATCAGCTCCATCGCGGTCAGGACCAGGGTCGAATCCATCGCGAGCAGCAATTCGCCGTCCAGGTTCGGCGACGCGCAGACCGCCAGCACAGCGGGCAGCGGCAGCGCCTCGGTCGCCTGGGCCATCGGCACATAGTCCAGCTGGCTGAGCGAGGCCTCGCAGATGACGCCGGTCAGGTCCGGCAGCGCCACCGAGATCGAATCGGCCAGCCGTTCGCCGATGATGTCCAGCATCGGCAACCGCTCGAAACTGAAATCCGACATGCGGATGATCTCGTCGATCAGGTTCCCGTTCTGGGCCTCGATTTCGTCTTGGGAGAGGATCTTGTTCATACCACGCCCCTATTGCACGACCAGGTCGCTGATCAGGATTTCCTGCGGCAGGTCGCTGCCGGCGGCGGCGCGCGCGCGCTTGAGCAGCTCGGCCTTCACGTTCAGGAGGCCGGACATGCCGCGCACATCGGTTTCGGTCAGGCTGCGCGCGTAGCCGGTGAACAGGTCCCGCATGAAGGGCTGGCGCGACGCCATCAATTCGGCGGCCCCCGGATCGGGGCGGTAGACCATAACCACGCTCAGTTTCAGGAATGCCTGGGTGGCCTGTCCCTTGGCGTTGAACCCGTTGATATTGGTGACGATTTCCTCGAATTCCAGGATGCCCTCGCGGCCGGTCTCCTCGCCCTCTCCATGCGCGCCGGCTTCCGGCTTCTGGCCGGTGGCCCCGTCATGTGCGGCCTCGGTGCCGTGCCCGGCGTCTTGGCCCCCCTCGGCGCCGTTTTCGACATAATCGGGCTCATAGCTTGCCGCGTCCTGCTGGAACGCGAGGCGGGCCAGCACGAAACCGCCGCCCAGCGAAGCCACCGACAGCAACAGCGCGGCCATCAGAAGCGTCCGGGCGGAACGTGCCTTGCTGTCTTTGCCCTTTTCCGGTGTGGCGGAGGCCGGGGTCGGTTTCTTCTTCGCAGGTTTTGCCATGGGTCAGATTCTTGGGATTTTCATGCGCATCATCGCGGTTTTTCCTTTTCGAGGCAAGTATAGACATCCTTATTTACTTGAGATGCAAAAATAGAATATCGTGCAGCTAAGAACAGGCAAAAACTCCCGGTGAGGATTGGCGTGCAGGACTTGATCAACAACCTCAAGGCGCTGGGTCGCACCCGGCTGATGATTCTGGGCGGTGTGGCCTTCGGTATCGTTCTGGCGTTGTTGCTGGGGATCTCGGCGGTATCGTCCAGGGACTACGCCCCGCTGTACAAGAACCTCTCTGTGGCGGCGGCGGCGTCGATCGAGACCACGCTGACCGGGGCGGGGTTCGATGCCCAGATGGCCGAGGACGGCAGCAGCGTTTCCGTGCCGCGCAACGATCTGGCCCGCGCCCGCATGGTGCTGGCCGAAAGCGGGTTGCCGATCGAGGGCGATCCCGGCTGGGAGCTGTTCGATGAAAGCAGCGGCCTGGCGATGAATTCCTTCATGCAGCGGGTCAATCGCCTGCGCGCGATGGAGGGGGAGCTGGCCCGGTCGATCCAGACCCTGGAGGGGGTGCAAAGCGCGCGGGTGCATCTGGTCCTGCCCGAGCGCGAGGCCTTTTCGCGCGAACGCCCGGAGCCGCGCGCCTCGGTCATCGTGCGCGCGGTGCCGGGCCGCACCATCGCCCGCAAGCAGGCGATCGCGATTCGCAATCTCGTTGCCTCCGCCGTGGCCGAGCTGGAGCTGGGGCGCGTCACCGTGTTGTCGGCCAGCGGCGAGACCATCCTGGCCGAGACCACCGATGGCGACGGCCAGGCGACCCTGCAATCGGCCAAGGCCGGGATCGAGGACCGGCTGTCGCAGCAGATCCAGGACATCCTGACGGCGCGGGTCGGCGCCGGTAACGCGCGGGTCCGGGTCAATGTCGAGTTGACCTCGGCCCGCGAGGTGATCGTCGAACAAAGCTTCAATCCGGACCAGCAGGTGATCCGCGCGACCGAGAGCCGCGCCGAACAGCAGGCCGGAACCGATGGCGGCGGCAATGTCGGGGTGGAAAACAACATCCCCGAGGCGCTCGCCGATCCGGGCGGCGCGGCCACCTCGTCGCAGTCGAAGAGCGGCGAGAGCGTCCAGTACGAAATCGGCAATACCCGCCGCGAGGTTGTGCGCGAGGCCGGAGAGGTCCGGCGGGTTTCGGTCGCTGTTCTGGTCAACGGGATCTACACGGTGGACGGCTCCGACGTGACCTATTCCGAGCGCAGCACAGAGGAGTTGGACCGCCTGTCCGAACTGGTCAAGAGCGCGGTCGGCTTCGATCCGCGGCGCGGCGACAGCGTGTCGGTCGACAGCCTGCGGTTCATGGACTACTCGATGGAGGTCAGCGAGCCGGTCAACCTGACGCTGATGCAGCAGATCGGCAATAATATCGTGCCGATCCTGCGCGGGCTGCTGGGTCTCATGATCGTGGCGCTGGTGATGATCCTGGGCGTGCGCCCGGTGTTGCGTCATCTGCAGCAGAGCGCGACGCCGGAACTGCCGGCGGGCGAGGGGGCGGCCGCCTTGGCCGCGCCGGGGGGAGAGGCCTCCGACGCGGTTGGCGATGCAGCCACGCCGGCCCTTCCCGGCACATCTGGTCCGGCGGCGGCGCGGGTCCTGAACGTTCCCGAGAACGCGCAGAACGCCCCCGGGTTCACCAGCATTTTCGACCCGGAGCGCGACGACGGCCCGCACGAGTATATCGAAACGATGGGCGTGCGCGGCAGCCTGATCAAGGCGCGCGTCGAGGCGATCCAGAACCTGGCCGAGGACAAGCCGGACGAGGTTCTGCGCGTGCTGCGTTCCTGGCTGATGTCGGAGGCTGACGCGAGATGAGCCTGTTCCTGCGCGATTTCGACGCCGAGGAGATGACCGCCAACCGAATGCCGGCGTCGCAGGAACCGGCCGCGCCCGCCGGTATCCCGCAGGAAGAGGTCGAGCGTCTGCTGGCCGAGGCCCGTGAGGCGGCCTTGCAGCAGGGGCGCGACGAGGGCGCCGCCGCCGCGCGCGCCGAGGCCGAGGCGAGCCAGACCGCGCGGGTGGCCGCCGTTCTGGACGCGGTGCAGGCACAGATGTCGGAGCTTCTGTCTCAGGACGCGGCCCGCCGCCGGGAGCTGGAACGCGATGTGGTCGACATGCTGATCGAAATCGGCGAGCGGATCGCGCCGGAATTCCTGTCGGCCTATTCCGCCGACCTGGTCCGCGACCGCATCCGCAGCGGGTTGCGCATGGCCGGTGGCCGGGCCGGCCTGACCCTGCGCGTGTCGCCGGGGACCGAAGCGGCGCTGGGCGCGCATCTGGCCGGGCTGGCGCGGGACCGCGGGGCCGAGGGTGCGCCGCAGGTGGTTGCCGATCCTGCGCTGTGCGATGGCGAGGCGCGGCTGGATTGGGAGAACGGCGGCCTTGACTACAGCCTCGACAAGGCCTGTGCCGGGGTGCTCGAGGCGCTGCGCGAAGCGGCGGCGAAACTGAACGACGATCAGGGAAAGGTCGGATAAATGTCGGATACGGAAACCCAGACCCCGTCGGAAAACACCGGCGCCGAGCCGGGCGCCGAAGCTGTGGCCGAAGCCGGGGACAAGCAGACCTTGCAAGAGATGGCAGCCGCCGCGGCGGCCGGGGGCGGGCGCAATATCGACGCGCTGCTGAACGTGCGGCTGGACGTGCGCGTGGTCCTGGGCCGCAGCCGGATGCCGATTTCCGAGTTGCTGGAACTGTCCAAGGGGTCGGTCATCGAGCTGGACCGCAAGGTCGGCGACCCGGTGGACATCATGATCAACGACCGGATGGTGGCCCGTGGCGACCTGGTCAAGGTGAACGGCGACCACATTGGCGTGGCGCTGCGGGAAATCGTCAAAGATTTCATCCCCGAAGCCTGAGACCGCCCCGGTGGCCCGTCCTGATCGAACCTCCCTGCTGCGCCTTTCGGCGGTAACCGGCGCGCTGGCCGTGCTGGTCCTGATGGCCGGTGCGGAGGGGGTATGGGCGCAGGAGACCGATCTGGGCGGGCTGATTCGCGGCCTGTCCTCGGGGATCACCGGGGCCGAGCCGGGCAGCGATGCCGGCGCCAGCCTGTCGGGGCGGCTGATCCAGATCTTTGCCCTGATCACGGTGCTCAGCATCGCGCCGGGGCTGTTGGTGGTGACCACCAGTTTTACCCGCTTCGTCATCGTGTTCTCGATGCTGCGCTCGGCGCTGGGCCTGAACCAGACCCCGCCCAACATGGTATTGAACGCGATGGCGCTGTTCATGACCTTCTTCGTCATGCAGCCGGTCTTCGACGATGCGTGGGAGGCCGGATTGCGGCCGCTGATGCAGAACACCATCACCGAAGAACAGGCGATGATGAACATCGCCGAACCGTTCCGGGCCTTCATGTTCGCCAATACCCGCGACAAGGATATCGCGCTGTTCCAGGACATCGCCGGCCAGGAACAGCCGGACGTCGTGCCCGATCAGGCCGAGCAGGTCGGCTGGCGGGTTCTTGTGCCCGCGTTCATGATCTCGGAGCTGCGCCGCGCCTTCACCATCGGGTTCTTGCTGTATCTGCCCTTTATCGCCATCGACCTGATCGTCGCCTCGGTGCTGATGAGCGCGGGCATGATGATGCTGCCGCCGGTGATCGTCTCGCTGCCGTTCAAGGTGATCTTCTTCGTGCTGATCGACGGCTGGTACATGCTGGCCGGCTCGCTGATGCAGTCCTATCTGACCGCGGCTGGAGGGGGCTAGGGACACGGAGTGGCCATTCATCAAGAATAAATGGGCGATTTCCTCTACTAATCCTTGTGCAACATGGATAGTGAAGGTTAACCTATCCAAGAACAGAAAACGCAACCGGGCCCTCCGGGCATCTGCCAATGAACCAGTTCTCACCCTTTCGCAAACAGCCGCGCCTGAGCGGGGCCGAGAAATCGGCGATCCTGTTCCTGTGCCTGGGCGAGGAACGGGGCAGCCAGCTCATGCAGCAGCTGGACGTGAAGGAGATCCGCAAGATCACGCGTGCGATCTCGGCCATGGGCGAGGTTCAGGCCGAGGTGGTCGAAGAGGTGATGCGCGAGTTCGGCGACAAAATGTCGAGCTATGGCGGCATCACCGGCTCGGTCGAGGCGGCGCGCGGGCTGCTCAAGGGGTTCCTCCCCGAGGAGCGGGTGGCCGAAATCCTCGAGGAAATCGAAGGCAGTTCGACCGGCGATCTTTGGGGCGACCTGTCCGAGCTGGACGAAAAGGTCCTGGCCGATGTGCTGCGCAAGGAGCATAACCAGACCGTCGCCGTGATCCTGTCGCGGATCCGCGCCGACGCGGCGGCCAAGGTCCTGCCGCTGCTGGGCCAGGAGCGGGCGGCCGACCTGGTCGAGCGCATGGTGGCGATGGAGGAGCTGCCCACCGAGGCGTTGCGCAGCATCGAGGAAAGCCTGCGGCGTGAGGTTCTGGCCAAGGCCGGGCGTAACGCCGAGGCCGAGACCGAGAAACAGCTGGTCAGCGTGTTCAACAAGCTCGACTCCAAGGTCTTCGAAGGACTCTCGCGCGAGTTGGAGAAGAAGATCCCGGACAAGTTCCGCACCATCAAGCAAAAGATGTTCGTGTTTGCCGACCTGATCGAACTGAAGCCCGGGCCGTTGGCCAAGGTCATGCGCGAGGTCACCGGCAAGACCCTGCCGATGGCGCTACGCGGCGCCGAGAAGGAGCTTCGCGAGCATTTCCTGGCCTCGCTGCCGGCACGGTCCCGCGACATGCTGGAGGATGAGATGCGGGCAATGGGCCCGGTGCGCTCGCGCGACGTGAAGCAGGCCCAGTCCGAACTGGTCGAGGCCGCGCTGCGGCTGGCCGGAAATGGCGAGATCGAACTGCCGACCGGCGACGACGAAGAGATGATCGAGTAGCCGTCCTAGCGATAAAGCGCGACGGACGAGAACGGCACCGCCGGAATGTCCAGCGTGATCGGCACGAACTGCCAGCCCGAATTCAGGTAGGACCCGCTCTGCAGCACGGTCAGCGCCGAGCTGTTGGCCGAGAACCCCTGGGGGTTGAGAGCCTCCGAGATCGCGACATAGCGGGTGATCAGCCTGTCGCGTTCCGCCGGGTCGGCCAGCTTGGACAGGTCGTATTTGTCGGCCAGGATCTCGGCCTGCTTGTCCACATCCAGCCCCGACAGTTCCGAGGGCAGGTTGAGGGCGGTCTGAAAGAACTCGGTCAGGTCGGTATCCTTCAGAACGTCATACCAGCTGTTCAGCCCGACGAATTTTTCGCGGAACTCCAGAACCGTGCCGACGGTTTCGTTCTGTTCGGCATAGCCGTTGGTGAACGCGCGCTCGAAATACTGCTCCACGATCCCGTCCTGCCAGGCGATGTTGCTGAAATCGGGGCTTTGCGCCCCGAGGCCGGTGGTGAAGCCCAGCGCGGCATGCAACTCGCCAAAACGGGCGTCGGTCAGGCGGTTGACCAGCGAGGTCTTGTCGGTCGGATCGCTTTCCAGGATCTTGCGGATCATCCCCTTGCCGAAAATCTGATCCTCAAGGTCAAAGGCGCGCATGACGAAGCTGTAGACTTCGAAATCCTGCACGAATTCCTTGGGCGAGGTGATGCCGGCAATCCGCTCGCGGAAGGTTTCGGCGGCGCGGGCGTGCTGCGGTTCGCCGCGCAGGGTCTCCAACTGTCGATCCCGCGTGCTGTCGATCAGGGTCAGCGCCAGCTGGCTGTTCAATCCGGAAATGCTCAGAACCACGATCCGCCTCCGCCCTATTCCGCCGCGTTCAGGGTTTCGCGCTTGGCCGAGAGAAGCGACATCAATTCCTCCTCATAGCGCATGACTTCGCGCAGGGCGCGCATCGCCTTGTAGTAATTGGCCGCCGATACGTGGTTGGCGGCCTCGAAGATATGGCCGCCGATCTGCTCGTTGAAGATCGGCACCAGTTCGGCCAGGCTTTTTTGGATCACCGGCCGCAGGTCGTCGCGGATCTCCGGGCGCAGCAGGGCCGACTGAATGAAGAAATAGACCTTCTTCACCGGCGTCGCGGCCTCGGTTTCCTCCAGCAGGTCCACCCCGCGCACCACGTCGGCATAGTTTTCGATCGTCAGGGTTTGACGCCGGTCCGCGTTGCGGATCACGCACCCGTTGATCACGATCTTCTCGTTGGGTTTCAGCGTCAGTCGCAGCGCCACAGGCTACTCCATCACTTGCAATGCGTTCCCGTCCAACGCCCGGATGATCGTCTGGTTGATTTCGACCAGTGGGCGCACCTTGTTTTCGCCCTGAAGAACGCCCCGCGTATGGGAATTGACCCAGATCGACAGCGACAACAACCCGGCGCGCAGATCCGGCGGCAGGGTATTGCCCTCCTGCGAGAGGTCGCCTTGAAAGGCCATCCAGACCTTCTGGTTCTGCCAAAGCGCATCCCGTAACCCATTGGATAGCAGGCTCAGCTTGTCCAACCCACGCTCGGCGGAATCATACTCCGGTCCAAGCCGTTCAAGTTCAGATGTAACGCGCGATAGGACGCGACGCTCGATCTGCCGCGGCGACTCTGTCTCCGAGATCGTCCGCTTGTACGCGGCTATGCTCATTCAGGTTCTTCCGAATTTTGTTATTACTCTGCCTCACGTTGTATCGTACCGCATTTCGATGAAAGCGCAATTATCTCCTTGGTTATTTCCTGGGGACGCGGGAAAAATCCCCCAGTGTTGCCCGTTTACCTGTCTGCGCCGGGGAAGCGGCCGCGCGGTCGGGACCGGTTGGCGTGGACCGAGGCGGGCGGCCGGCGTCATGAAAGGTTCAATCAGCCGCGCTAGGTCGGCGCCATGGTCCGGCCTGGTGCCGGACGCTATCCTGCCTGATGACATGGAGCATGCGATGAACGATATCGACAAGACCGAGCTGTCCGCCGATGAGTGGGACGAGCTGACCTTTCCCCGCGCCGAAGAAAACGACTTCGACCGCGTGGTCGACCGCGCGATTTCGCGCCGCGGCTTTCTGGGCGGTGTTCTGGCCTTCGGTTCCGGTGCCGCCGCGATGGGTGCGGGCCTGATGAGCGCCACCTCGGCCCGGGCCCAGGCCGCCGCGTCGCGCTTTCCCTTCACGCCGATTGCGGCGCAGACCGACGCCACCGTGCACGTGCCGGCGGGTTACGGCTGGCAGGTGGTCGCGCGCTGGGGCGATCCGCTGTTTTCCGACGCCGACGGTTATGACGTGGCCGAGGGCGGCCCGGTGGAGAAATCGGACCGGGTGTTCGGCGAGAATACCGACGGCATGGAGACCTTCAGCTTCCGGGGGCGCCAGCTGATCGCCATCAACCACGAATACACCAACCGCAAGATCAACCTGCCCGCCGCGCAAAAAGGCACCCCGGCCAATGCCGGAGACGTGCGCAAGCTGCAGAACCTGCAGGGCGTGACAGTGATGGAGATTGCCGAGGACGACAATGGCTGGGCGATCGTCAAGGACAGCCCGTTCAACCGCCGCATCACCCACAACACCCCGATGCGGCTGGTCGGCCCCGCCGCCGGGCATGACCTGCTGAAAACCGACGCCGATGCCACCGGCACCCGGTCGCTGGGCACCATGAACAACTGCGGCTCGGGCAAGACGCCCTGGGGCACCTATCTGACCTGCGAAGAAAACGTCAACGGCTACTTCGGCGCCAGCGGGGCAACGGCGCAGGCGCTTGAGGCCGGCTATCGCCGCTATGGCATCGGGCCGGACGGCTGGGGCTATGATTACCACAAGTGGGACGATCGCTTCGATGTCTCGAAAAACCCGCACGAGCCGCACCGCGCCGGCTGGGTGGTCGAGATCGACCCGACCGACCCCGAGAGCACGCCCGTCAAGCACACCGGCCTGGGCCGGTTCAAGCACGAGAATGCCGAGGTGGTGCTGGCCCCCGATGGCCGCGTCGTGGTCTATATGGGCGATGATGAGCGGGGCGAGTTCCTGTACAAATTCGTCTCCAACGGAACCTACGTGCCGGGTGGTGCGACCGAGGGGCTGCTGGACGACGGCACGCTCTATGCGGCGCGCTTCAACGACGATCAGACCGGCGAATGGCTGGCGCTGACGCCCGAGACCACGGGCATGGAGTTGGCCGAAATCCTGATCTTCGCCCGCATGGCGGCGTCCAAGGTCGGGGCCACCACGATGGACCGGCCGGAATGGATCTCGGCCAACCCCAACGCGGCCGAGGCCTATTGCTGTCTGACCAACAACAAGAACCGCGGCGTCAAGCCGAACGCCGGTGGCGACGACACCCCGGTGAACGGCCCCAACCCGCGCGAGACCAACCGCTATGGCCAGATCGTGCGCTGGCGGCCGCAGGGCGGCGACCACGCCGCCGACGGGTTCGACTGGGACCTCTACGTGATGGCGGGCAACCCGACCGTTCACGACGACGCCTATGCCGGGTCCGCGAACGTCAACGCTGGCAACCTGTTCAACTCGCCCGACGGCATGGCCTTCGACAGCAGCGGGCTGGTCTGGATCCAGACCGACGGCAAGGACAGCAACGAGGGCGATTTCGCCGGCATGGGCAACAACCAGATGCTGGCCGGCGACCCGGTGTCGGGCGAGATCCTGCGCTTCCTGACCGGGCCGAAGGACTGCGAGGTGACCGGGCTGACCTGGTCGGCGGACCGCCGCACCATGTTCGTCGGCATTCAGCACCCGGGCGGCAGCTGGCCCGACGGGACGGGCCTTCCGCGCTCGTCGCTGGTCGCAATCAAGCGCGCCGACAACGGCCTGGTCGGCTGATCCGGACTGCGAAAGGAAACGGGGCGCACCGGTTCGGCGCGCCCCGCCTGCCCTGCGGCGCCGGTCAGGCCGCGCTTCGCACCTGGTCCGGTGCGGCCTCTGCCGACGTCCAGGTTCCGCGCGCGTAGCGCCAGGCGATGTACCCCTCGGCGTCCATCGCGTGCAGCGACAGCCAGCCGTTGTCGAACAGGCTCTTCACCTCCGGGTGGCGCGACAACACGTCCGAGATCGCCTCGGTCGGCGCCTCGATCACCACCGACAGCCGCAGCGGGTCGTGCCGCAGCGCGGTGCCGTCATGGATCGATTGCCAGGGCAGTCCGGCGCGCAGCACCCCGCCGCTGCCCTCGACCACGCCGATCCCGCCGGTGACGTTGTGGATCAGCTTGTTGCCGGCGCCGAAGGCCCCTGGCGCCACCGACGAGCCGTAGTACTGCAGCGAGATCCAGCTCGCCACCACCACGGGCGCGGTCAGGATCAGCTCCAGCGTCGAGAACCCCTCGTCCTCGGTCCAGGCATAGTCGTGCAGGAACGCCCGGCCGCCCAGGTCGCAGCCGGCGCTGCGGTGGCGCGGCGCGGCGATGAAGGCGTTGCAGCCCGCCAGCCCCCATTCTGGGCGCAGGTCGGACCAGTCCGCCCCGCGGTGCGCCACCCGGTCCGGGTTGCCCCCGCGCGGCAGGCTCAGGGCGCGTTCGGCCCGCGCCAACCCGCCCGCCTTGTCCAAAGCGGCGCGCAGACGGCTCAGCGCCGCCGGCTGGACAGGGCCATCCTCGAACAGCGTGACCCGGTCCGATACGGTGTCGTGCAGACCGGCAATGAACTGCGTGTCGCCGGGGATGTCGATGCCGCGCGCGCGCAGCCCCTCGCGCACATCCGGGTCATTCAGAAGCCCCGCCACCAGCCGGGCGTTCACGTCGCCGGCATGGCCGCCGCAGGCGCCGCATTGCAGCGCGCTGGCATGGGGCGCGTTGGTGACATGCGACCCGTGTCCCGCGATCAGAACCAGCGGCGCGAAGCCCTTGGTCAGCGACATCGCGCGCAGGATCTGCCCCGCCGCCGCCACCCGGTCCGCCAGCGGCAGGTCGAGGCTCGGCACCGGGTCGGGCTTGGCCTGTTTCCGCCACCCGCCGGCCTCCTTGATCAGCTTGCTGACATAGAGCGGACCGGCCGCCTCGACAAAGGCAAAGGCCGACACCGCCGCCATCTTGAACCGGCCCCAGGCGCGCACCGCGCGCCGGCGGATCCGCTCGGCGGTCTCGTCGGCGGTATTGCCCTGAACGCGGCTTTCGACCGCGGGCCGCAGCAGCACCGGCGCCCGGGCCTCGTCGATATCCGAGGCCCAGCCGCGATGAGCGGTGGCCAGGCCGAAGAACCCGGCAAAGCCGATGGTCCGAATGCCCTCATCCACCGCCTCAAGCGACCGGCGCAGCACCTCGGACCGCACGTCGATGCAAAACGCGGCCTGGATCGTCGGCCGGGCCGATTGGACGGGGCTCGGCCGTTTTGCGCGGACCTGACGTTGCAGTCGCGCCTCGGCCGCCCGCTCGGCGGCCTCCTGCAGGGCGGCGTCGAGACTGTCGTCTTCGCTGGGGCGGATCGGCGCGGCATAGTCGCGCAAAGCAGCCTTCCAGTCGTCCTCGATCGCGCGCCCATGGCTGTCGAGGAGGGCGGCCTCCCAGGTCAGGCGCAGGGTCAGCAGGTCGAAGACCGTGCAATCCTGCCCGCCGTCCCGCTCCGCCAGCCAGTCCAGATGGCGGGCATATTGCCCCCAGCCGCCCAGCGTCATCAGCAGCCGATGGAAATAGAGCGGCGCGCTGTCCGGGGTTACCCCCAGCGTGCCGCAGGCCCGGGCAAAGGCGGCGCGCGGGTCGTCGGGCAGCGCGGCCACCCGGGCGGCAAACCCCGGCAGCCCGGCAAGCCCCGGCGTCAGGTCGCGGCTGGCGAAACTGCGCCATGAGGCATAGGCGCCGCCCCCCGGCGCCGGCCAGAGCGCCTGGCCCGCGTCGAAATGCGCCGCCGCCCACAGGCCGATCCGGTCCTCGATCATTTCGCCCCAGCCGATGCCGCTGGCCGCCTCGGCCAGCGTGGCGACGGTGGGCAGCGGGCGCACCTGCGGCCGGGGGTGTGCGGCGCCGTCACGCAAGGCCCGCTCCGTCAGCCCGTGTTCGGCGGCCGCGGTGGCCAGATGCGCGGGCGCGATGCGGCCCTCTGCGATCATCGCGGCATAATCGGCCCGGTCGCGGAACAGGGGGCCGGCCCCGACCCGCGCCAGCCGTGCCGCCGCAGTGGTGCGGGGGGTGCCGGTCTGGCTCAGGAACGGGTTGACGGCGACCGTCGCGGATAGGGGAAAAGCGGGGGGAATTTGTACAATTGCATCCCGCGCCGCGGCGAAGAGTTCGAGGGTCTTTCCGGGGAAGTGAAGGCTTGGTGCGGTCATCAGGTTATCCTTTACTGGGGTGCCAGCGACCGGTCAGCCGGTCGGTCAGCGCGTTGAGGTAGAGGCCGTTCATCAGATGCACGCGCAACCCCGCCGCGGCCGGATGCCCGGCCCAGAGCGGGAAGGTCGCCTGCGCCACGGCGGCGATGGCGAAACTGGTCACGGCAAGCACGATCGCGGCCCAGATCAGCCCGTCCGGGGCGGGCGGCGGCGGCAAGGTTCCGGCGGTGAGGGCGGTGGCCACGGCGTGCAGGGCGAAATAGGACAGCGTCGCGGCGGTCGACATCCCGGCGGTCCGCCAGGTCAGTGCCCAGGGCGCGGCGTCGGCCAGCCCCTGCGCGATCAGGTAGGCGACGCCGAAGATCAGGATCGCCCCCAGCGCCACCGCCTGCGGCGGCTTGTGCCAGAGCCCGAACGCCAGCCCGACGGCAAGGTAGATCGCCAGCGCGATGCCGAAAGCGCGGCCCACCGCGCGCAGGTCGGGCACCGCCACGGGACCGGGCCGCCGGATCGCCGCCACCTGCTCCACCGCGCCGCCCGAGGCGAGGAAGGCATGCGCCTTGTAAAGCGAATGCGCCACGATATGCAGCAGCGCCAGCGGGAACAGCGCCAGCCCGCATTGCAGCACCATGAACCCCATCTGCGCGCAGGTGGACCACGCCAGGGCGGTTTTCACCGCCGGCTGGGTCAGGGCCACGGCGGCGCCGACCAGCGCGCTGAACCCGCCGATCAGCGCCAGCAGGGCAAGAACGCCGGGCGCCGCCAGCAGGACATCGGCGAACCGGATCAGCAGGAAGCCACCGGCGTTGACCACGCCCGCGTGCAGCAGGGCCGACACCGGGGTCGGTGCCTCCATCACCTCGGTCAGCCAGCCGTGGGTGGGGATCAGCGCGGATTTGAACACCGCCGCCACCGCCAGCGCCAGCGCCGACAGCCAAAGGCTGCCGGGCAGCTCGCCGGCCCGCGCGGCGGCGTTGATCCGGGCGATATCGGCGGTGCCGAAGCCGTGGATCAGCAGCCCGGCCGCGAGCAGCAACGCGCCGCTGCCGATGATCCCGCTCACGGTCTTTTTTCGCGCCGCGCGCCGGGCGCGGGGCCGGTCGGAATAATGAAGCAGCAGCCGGTGCAGACCGACCCCCACCGCGACCCAGGCCAGCACCAGCTGGACCAGGTTTCCGGCGGTGACCAGCAGCAGAACGCAAGCGAGGGTAAAGCTCATCGCAGCCATGAACCGGCCCTGCCGCGCCTCGCCGTCGAGGGCCACGCGGGAGAACCGCAGCACCACCCAGCCGACCAGTGCCACGGTCAGCGCCATCGCCACCGAGACCGGGTCGATTCGCGCCGAAAGCCCGGCCCCCCAGGCTCCGATCAGAGGGCTGGTCTCAGGGCCGCGCAGCACGGCGACCAGTGCCGACAGGGCCGCAAAGGCGAGCGCCAGCAGCGCCGCCGCCTCGGGCAGGCGCAGCCGCCAATGGGCACGCGGCACCGGCCGCAGAGCCAGATCGAGTGCCGCCAGCAACAGCAACATCGGCGCAACGAGGGGGAGCAAGGTCATCACAATTCTCCTGACACGGGGTTTCCGGTCAGGTATCGGCGGATAAGCATGAAGAAAAATACATTGTTATTCTCAACTCGTTCGATTTAAACGAACGATATGGAGTTGAACTATCACCATCTGCGCTATTTCCGAGAGGTCGCCCACGAGGGAAACCTGACCCGTGCGGCCGAGCGGATGAACCTGTCGCAATCCGCCCTGTCGGCCCAGATCCGGCAATTGGAGGCCCGGCTGGGGCATGACCTGTTCGAACGGACCGGCCGCCGGCTGATCCTGACCGAGGCCGGGCGCATTGCGCTGGATCATGCCGACC